>WNFW01003141.1_pt1 | contig 12965 bp, 13 predicted proteins | sample 5400131 | NCBI WGS metagenome assembly WNFW01 (sample SAMN13153362, study PRJNA577476) | soil metagenome | isolation source: 20 cm soil or saprolite under grassland replicate 1 | place: USA:California | collected 2016-06-15 | reverse complement strand
TGCTGTGCCCGCCGAGCTCGCGGCCCTCGCGGCGGAACTCCGACCGCCGGCCGGCCCGGCGGTCACGCCGGTCGCCGAGTGGCCGAGCCGCGCTCCGGCACGCCCCCCGCGCCCGTTACCGGCTCGTTACAGACACCGCGCCGGGGCGTGACACGGGTGGATTCGTTTCCTCCTGCGATGCAGCATGACCACAACCCAATGCCCCAGGAGGGGAGACAGCCAATGACGTTTTCCATGCGTCGGGCGCTCGGGGTGGCCGTCCTGGCCACTACGGCGGGCGTTGCCCAGTTGACCGCGCAAGGCAGTCCGCCCCCGCAGGTGACGGTCGGCGGTGTCGCGTACACGCAGTTCGTATACCAGCTGAAGGACACGATCAACCACGCCAATAACTTCGACATCACGCGCGCCTACGTGAACGTGATCGGCCGATTCTCCGGCGGCGTCTACACTCGCGTGACTGCGGACATCTACCGGAACAACGACGGTGCGTCTTCGAACGGCTCGCTCTCCTACCGCTTGAAGTACGCGTACGTCGCGTACACACCCACCAACAGTCCGCTCACCTACAAGCTCGGCTTGATCCACACGCCGTGGGTCGATTGGGAAGAGACGCTGTGGGACTACCGCATGCAGGGGCAGGTGGCGCTGGAGCGCGGCTTCATGACCGCAACCGGCGGCCAACAGGGTTACGTCGCGGCGGCCGATTTCGGCGCGGGCGTCGACGGCAAGTGGGGACCGGACAAGGTCAACTTCCAACTGGTCGTCGTGAACGGCGAAAACTACAACCGGTCGCCGGGTGACAAGGGCAAGGACCTGAGTGCCCGGGCGTCGGTTCGAGTGCTCGATACCGATGACTCGAGCCGCGTGGGCGGGCTGCGCGTCACCGGCTACGCCCAGTACGGCAAGTCGACTGGCGGCGGCACCCGTAACCGCTTCCTCGCGATGGTGTCCTATCGCACGAAGCAGCTCACGCTCGCCGGCGAGGCAGCCGCGACTCGGGACCGGCCGCTGGGTGCCGGAGCGCCGACGACGCCCGTCGGCGACGGTCACGTCTACAGCGCCTTCGGTGTCTACAAGTTCCCCAAGACGAAGGCGGCCGTCATCGCCCGGGTGGATATCGAGCACCCGCAGGCAGGAAACACCACCGACAAGCAGACTCGGTTTATCGGCGGCGTGTCGTATCAGCTCACCCCCAACTGGCGGCTACTGGGAGACTGGGACTACGTCGACTTCCAGGGGACGCCCCTGGTGGCGCAGGATGCGTTTCGCTCCCAGGCCCTGTTCCAGACCCAGTTCACGTTCTAACTCGGACGAGATCCCATATGACGCAAACACGCTGGCTCGTACTTGCCGCCCTTGCCGCCCTTGCCGCCCCTGGCTCCGCCCAGGTGAAGCTGAACGGCGCGGGTGCGTCGTTCCCGAACATCATCTATCAGGATTGGATCCTGACCTACAATCAGGCGCATCCCGACGTCCAGCTGAACTACCAGTCGATCGGCTCGGGCGGCGGCATCCGCCAGTTCTCGGATGGCACCGTGGACTTCGCAACGTGCTGCACATCCCAACCGTCCTTGGCGGCGACGTGCCGACCTACAACCTGCCGGAGGTGACGGCGACGCTGCGGTTCACCCCCGATGTGCTCGCCGACATCTTCCTCGGCAAGATCACCAAGTGGAGCGATGCGCGGATCACGGCCGTGAACCCCGGCGTCAAGCTCCCGGCTGCCGACATCGTCGTGGTGCACCGGTCCGACGGATCCGGGACGTCGTTCATCTGGACCGACTACCTCTCGAAGGTGAGCCCCGAATGGGAGCAGAAGGTCGGACGGGGCGCGTCGGTGAACTGGCCGGTCGGGCTGGGGGGCAAGGGAAACGAGGGCGTCACCGCGACCGTGAAGCAGACGCCGGGCGCGATCGGGTACGTCGAGCTGGGCTATGCGATGATCAACAAGCTCCCCGCCGGGGCGGTGCAGAACAAGTCCGGCAAGTTCGTGACGCCGACGCTCGAAAGCATTACCGAGGCCGCCGGCGGAGCAATGCGCGCGATGGACCCGAGCACCGACTTCCGCGTGTCCATCACCAACCCGGACGGCGACAAAGCGTACCCGATTGCAAGCTTCACCTGGTTCCTGCTCCACAAGCAGCACGACGATGCCCCAAAGGCGACCGCGCTCGTCAAGTTCGTCTGGTGGGCCGAGACGGAGGCTCAGTCCCGAGCCGCGCCCCTCGGCTACGCCCCACTGCCCAAGCAGCTGCGGCCGTGGATCGAGGCGCGGTTGAAGACGATCACCGCCGGCGGTAAGCCGGTCTGGACGACGGCAGCTCGGTAACCCTCCATCCGACTGCCGCTCCCCCCCGTTCGGCGGTATGCGCCGGCGGGGGGTTTTTTTCTTGCTCCGCCGTTACAGTCTCGTGACACAGCCCGGATACGTTCCCGCCGATGACCACACTCCCGATGGAGCAGGCGGCGGCCCCGGAGCCCCGGTGGCAGGTGCTGCGGGGCGCAAACGTGGGCGACCGCGTGTACCGCGGCGCGCTCACGGCCCTGGCCCTCTCGCTGCCCCTGCTGCTCGTCGCGCTGGTGAGCGAGCTGGCGTTGAACGCCTGGCCGGCGATCCGTCGCTTCGGCCTCCACTTCGTATGGACGTCGGTGTGGGATCCCGTAGCGGGCGTGTTCGGTGCGGCCCCGATGATCTTCGGCACGATCGCCTCCTCGTTCCTGGCGCTGCTCCTGGCGGTGCCTCTGTCGCTCGGCGTCGCGATCTACCTCACCGAATTCGCCCCCAAGTGGCTGCGGCAGCCGGTATCGTTCCTCGTCGAGCTGCTGGCGGCGATCCCCAGCGTGGTGTACGGCCTGTGGGGAATTTTCGTGCTGATCCCGTTCCTGCGGACCTACGTCGTGCCGCCGCTGCGTGCCACGCTCGGCTGGACGCCGTTCCTGAGCGGCGTGTTCTACGGCAACTCGCTGCTCGCGGGCTCGGTGATTCTCGCCATCATGATCGTGCCGTACATCGCCGCGGTCTCGCGCGAGGTGCTGCTGGCCGTCCCGGTCAGTCAGCGTGAGGCGGCGCTGGGGATGGGGGCCACCCGCTGGGAAGCGGTGTGGACCGCGGTGGTCCCGTACGGACGGGCCGGGCTCATCGGCGCCGTGATCCTCGGCCTGGGTCGCGCCCTGGGCGAGACGATGGCGGTCACCATGCTCATCGGCAACCGGCACGACATCGGGCTGTCGGTGCTGCAGCCCGCCTACACCATGGCCGCGGCGATCGCCAACGAGTTCAGCGAGGCGACCACCGACCTCTATCTCTCGGCGCTGTTCGAAGTCGGTCTCATCCTGTTCGTGATCACCGTGGCGGTGAACGCGCTGGCGCGCCTCATGATCTGGCGGGTCGCCCGCGGCACCGCGGTGGGGAGTCGGGCGCTGTGAGCGTGCGCCGTTTGCGCCGCCGTGTGGTCAACGGGGTCATGACCGCGCTCGTGGGGGTGCTGTCGTTCGTCGCGGTGCTCGCCCTCCTGCTCATCCTGGGGCACCTCGTCGCCAAAGGCGCCTCGTCGCTCGACTGGAGCTTCTTCACAAAGAACCCCGTACCGGCGGGCACATCCGGCGGCGGTGTAGCCAACGCGATCGTCGGAACGGCGATCGTGGTGGGGGGTGCAGCGCTCATCGGCCTCCCGATCGGTATCGGGACCGGTCTCTACCTCGCCGAGTACGGGTCGGGCCGGCTCGGGTGGGTCGTGCGGTTCGTGGCGGACGTGTTGAACGGCACGCCGTCGATCGTGATCGGGATCTTCGCGTGGACCTGGCTCGTGAAGCCGATGGGACACTTCTCCGCGCTCGCCGGAAGCGTAGCGCTCGCCGGGCTCATGGTGCCGATGCTGGCGCGGACCACCGAGGAGATGGTGCGGCTGGTGCCGCATTCCCTCCGCGAGGCAGCGCTGGCGTTGGGGTACGCCCGGTGGCGCACATCGCTCCGCGTCGTGGCGCGGACGGCGCTCGCGGGCATCGTGACGGGCTGTCTCGTGGGGATCGCGCGGGTCGCGGGAGAAACCGCACCCCTGCTGTTTACGGCACTGGGCAACTTGAACTTCTCGACCAGCGTGCTGCAACCGATGCAGACGCTGTCGCTGCAGATTTACGTGTACGCCACCGGTCCGTTCGACGAGTGGCACCGGATGGCCTGGGCAGCGGCCCTGGTGCTCATGGGGCTGGTCCTGGTTCTCGGCGTCGCAGCCCGCTGGGCCTTACGATCCCGTCATGGCGCCGCCCGCTGACGCCCGGCTGCAGCTCGAAACAGCGCGGCTCACGGCGCTGTACGGCCGCCGGGCCGTGGTCAAGGACGTGTCGATCCTGTTCCCCACCCACACCGTGACGGCGCTGATCGGGCCGTCCGGGTGCGGCAAGACGACGTTTCTGCGCTGTCTCAACCGCATGCACGAGCTGTCGGAGGGGGGCTGGATCACGGGCAAGGTACTGCTCCACGGGGAGGACATCTACGAACCCAACATCGATGCGGTCCAGCTGCGGCGCCGCATCGGCATGGTGTTTCAGCGGCCCACGCCGTTCCCCACGATGTCGATCTACGACAACGTGGCGGCCGGGCTGCGGGTGAACGGCGGCCGTCCACGCGCCGAGCTCGACGCGGCCGTCGAGGGTGCACTGCGCCGGGCGGCGCTGTGGGATGAAGTGAAAGACCGGCTGCGGCACAGCGCGCTCGCGCTGTCGGGCGGCCAGCAGCAGCGGCTCTGCGTGGCGCGGGCCCTCGCCCCCGAGCCCGAAGTGCTGCTGCTCGACGAGCCGACGGCGTCGCTCGATCCGGCCGGCACGCAGCATATCGAGGAGCTGTGCCACGAGCTCAAGAACCGGTACACGATCGTAATCGTGACGCACAACCTCCAGCAGGCCGCGCGCATCTCCGACTACACCGGCTTCTTTTATCTGGGTGACTTGATCGAGCTCGGCCGCACCGAGGAGCTGTTCACCAAGCCGACGAAAGAGCAGACCGAGGCGTACATTACGGGGAGGTTCGGATGACAACGGTCGGCCAGGAGTCCTCACCCCCGTTCCCCCTCTCTGCGACGCGGAGAGGGGGCCAGGGGGAGAGGTCCGGCCGCCCGTCCGACCGTCCGACGACCATCCTCGACGTGCGGGCGTACAGCTTCTGGTACGGCACGACCCAGGCGCTGTTCGATGTGACGGTCGCCGTCCCCCGCCGCGCCGTGACCGCCCTGATCGGGCCGTCGGGCTGCGGCAAGAGCACCTTTCTGCGCTCGGTAAACCGGTTGAACGAGCTGATCCCGCACACCCGCCACGCGGGCGACATCCTGCTCGAGGGCGTCTCGGTGTTCTCGAAGGGGACGGACCCCGTCGCGCTGCGCCGGGAGGTGGGCATGGTGTTCCAGCAGCCGAATCCCTTCCCGAAGACCATCTTCGACAACGTGGCGTACGGCCCGCGGCTCAACGGGCTCGCTCCCGAGCGCGAGATGGCGGAGCGGGTGGAGCGGGCGCTGCGGCAGGCGGCCCTGTGGGACGAAGTCAAAGACCGCCTGCAGACGCCCGGCACGGGACTCTCGGGCGGTCAACAGCAGCGGCTGTGCATCGCCCGCGCGCTCGCCAACGAGCCTGAAGTGCTCCTGCTCGACGAGCCCTGCTCCGCGCTCGACCCCGGGGCGACGCAGCGCATCGAGGAGCTCCTGGTCGAGCTCAAGCGGAGCTACTCGATCCTCATCGTGACGCACAACATGCAGCAGGCCTCACGCGCGTCGGACTTCACGGGGTTCTTCTACCTCGGCCGCCTGATCGAATTCGGGCAGACCAAACAGCTCTTCACGAGGCCCGCGGACGAGCGCACCGAGGCCTACATCACAGGACGGTTCGGATGAGCGCCTCTCCTACGGCGGCACACCGCCACTTTCACGATGAGCTGTCGCAGCTGAAGGCCAAGCTCCTGACCATGTCGGGCGAAGCCCAGGACGCCCTGGGCCGCGCGCTCGACGCCCTGTTGCGCCGGGACGGCGAGCTCGCCGCCCGGGTGATCGCAGGCGATCACGCGGTCGACGCCCTCGAGCTCGAAATCGAGGAGACCGTGATCGACCTGCTCGCCACCCAGCAGCCCATGGCGCGGGACCTCCGGCTTTTGGTGGCGGCGACCAAGATCGCCAACGACCTGGAGCGGGTCGGCGACCACGCGGTGAACATCGCGCAGTCGGCCGAGCGGCTGCTCGGCGCCCGGCTCATCGCCCCCGAGCCCGAGCTGCTCGAGATGGCCCGTCAGGCGCGCGCCATGCTCTCCGGTGCGCTCGATGCCTTCGTGCGTGGCGATCCGAAGCTGGGGCGGGAGATCTGCCGGCGCGACGATTCCGTCGACGCCCTGCACCACTCCGTGTTCCGCATCCTGCTCACCCATATGATGGAAGACCCGCACATCATCGGAGCGGCCATGGATCTGTTTCTGGTCAGCCGCAACCTTGAGCGCGTGGCGGATCTCGCCACCAACATCGCGGAAGACGTCGTCTTCGTCGTGGAGGGAAAGACGATCAAGCATCACGCGGAAGGATGAGCATCCCACCGCGACGCCGCTCCAGGTATTCGGAATTCGCGAACAGTTTGATGAGCAGCAGGCCCGCGACGAAGCCCCCGACGTGCGCCCAGACCGCCACGCCGCCCTGCGCGCCGGAGAGCGCGCCGACGGTCCCGAACAGCAGCTGCAGCACGAACCAGTAGCCGAGGATCACATACGCCGGCAACGTGACCGTCGTCAGGAAAAACCCCAGCGTGATGAGCGTATGCACGCGCACCCGCGGGTAGAGCAGGATATACGCCCCCATCACCCCGCTGATCGCCCCTGAGGCTCCGACCATCGGGATTCGGGAGCCGGGATCGACGAGCATCTGGGTCGCCGCGGCCGCTACGCCGGACAGCAGGTAGAACACCACGAACCGCGCATGCCCCATCGAGTCTTCGATGTTGTTCCCGAACACCCACAGGAACCACATGTTGCCGATCAGGTGCAGCCACCCTCCGTGCATGAACATCGAGGTGACGACGGTCCACCAGTTCGCATCGGCCGTGAGGACGCAGCGCAGGCCCTCCCCCAGCGGCACCGCGGTCCCCGGCGGCACTGTGTGCAGCACTTCGCCGGGGATCAGTCCGAGCTGGCAGACCGAGCGCGCCAAAGGCTCCGCTGCGCCTGCGCCCTGAACGAACAGCCAGGCGAGGACGTTCAGTACGATGATGCCAAGGGTGATGACCGGGGTCAGCTCGGTGGGGTTCTCGTCCTTATACGGAAGCACGGAGGTAAGATAAGGCTGGAGGAGGTTTGGGAGGTTGGGGGAGGTTGGGGGAGTTAGAGGAGGTTGAGACGTCAGTGGGGCAACCTCCTCATAACCTCCTCCAGCCTCCCCAACCTCCCATCAGGCTGTCAAATTGACATCTTTTCCAGGCATAGGGCTTGCCTGTGCGACGAGGCGTTAGCAGCGCGCATCAACCCTCGGATAAGGAGCACTCGTCATGGCAGAGAAAATCATCGGGATCGACCTCGGCACCACCAATTCGGTGGTGGCGGTGATGGAGGGTGGCGATCCCGTCGTCATCCCCAACGCCGAAGGCGGGCGCGTCACCCCGTCCGTGGTCGCGTTCACGAAAGATGGCGAGCGGCTCGTCGGGCAGGTCGCGAAGCGTCAGGCCGTCACCAATCCGCAGAACACCGTCTTCTCTATCAAGCGCTTCATGGGGCGGCGAGTGAACGAAGTGGTGGAGGAGACGAAGCGGGTCCCCTATAAGGTGGTAGAGGGGCCGAACGGCCTCGCCTCGGTCGAAATCCAGGGCAAGCGCTACACGCCGCCCGAGATCTCGGCGATGATCCTCCAGAAAATGAAGCAGACCGCGGAAGACTACCTCGGCCACAAGGTCGAGAAGGCCGTCATCACCGTCCCCGCGTACTTCAACGACTCGCAGCGCCAGGCCACCAAGGACGCCGGCAAGATCGCCGGGCTGGACGTGGTGCGCATCATCAACGAGCCGACGGCGTCGGCGCTGGCATACGGCCTGGATAAGAAGAAGGAAGAGAAGGTGGCCGTCTACGACCTGGGCGGCGGCACGTACGACATTTCGGTCTTGGAGCTGGCCGAGGGCGTGTTCGAGGTGAAGTCCACCAACGGCGACACCCACCTGGGTGGCGACGACTTCGACGCGCGCATCATGGAGTGGCTGGTGGCGGAGTTCAAGCGCGACCAGGGTATCGATCTGTCCAAGGACCCGATGGCGCTGCAGCGGCTCAAGGAGGCCGCCGAGAAGGCGAAGATGGAGCTGTCCACCGTCATGCAGACGGAGATCAATCTGCCCTTCATCACGGCGGACCAGTCGGGGCCGAAGCACTTGAACATCACGCTCACCCGGGCCAAGCTCGAGCAGCTGGTGGACGACCTGGTGAAGCGGACCCTACCACCGATGGAACAGGCGCTCAAGGACGCGGGGCTCAAGCCGACCGAGATCGACGAAGTGATCCTGGTGGGCGGTCAGACCCGGATGCCCAAGGTCCAGGAGATCGTCAAGTCCTTCTTCGGCAAAGAGCCCCACAAGGGCGTCAACCCCGACGAGGTCGTGGCGATCGGCGCCGCCATCCAGGGTGGCGTGCTGGCGGGCGAGGTGAAGGACGTCCTGCTGCTCGACGTGACGCCGCTGTCGCTCGGGATCGAGACGCTGGGCGGTGTCACCACCGTGCTCATCCCCCGGAACACCACGATTCCAACCAAGAAGTCGGAGGTCTTTTCGACCGCGGAGGACAACCAGACCACGGTCGAGATCCACGTTCTGCAGGGCGAGCGCCAGATGGCGAGCGACAACCGCACCATCGGCAAGTTCCAGCTGACGGGCATCCCGCCGGCTCCGCGCGGCGTGCCGCAGATCGAAGTGACGTTCGATATCGACGCGAACGGCATCCTGCACGTGTCGGCGAAGGACAAGGCCACCGGCAAGGAGCAGAAGATCCGCATCGAGGCCTCGTCGGGGCTCGGTGACAAGGACATCGACAAGATGGTGAAGGATGCCGAGGCCCACGCGGCGGAGGACAAGCGGCGGCGGGAGGAGATCGAGCGGCGCAACCGCCTCGATACGCTGGTGTACGAAGTGGAGAAGAGCTCCAAGGAATGGGTCGACAAGCTCGACGCCGCGCTCAAGACACGGCTCGACAAGGCCGTAGAAGGCGCGAAGCAGGCCCTCCGCTCAGGGGCCGCCGACGAGATCTCCAAGGCACTGGAGGAGCTGCAGCAGGCCTACTCCGCCGCGGGCGCGTCGCTGTACGCGGCGCAGCGCGGCGCGGGGGCTCCAGGGGGGGGCGCCGAACAACCGGCCGGCGGCGCCGAGGCGAGCACCACCGAGAAGAAGGACAACGTAGTCGACGCGGACTACGAGATCGTGGACGACGACAAGAAGAAGTAACACCCTCTAAACGGACGAAACGGCAATGCCGGTACGCACGCGGGACTGGTTGAAGTTCGGAACTCTGGTGGCGATTGCCTTCGTCTTCGGACTGGCGTTCGCGTCGACGCTCAACCTGCCGAAGAAGAGCGGCGCCGCCGAGACGGCGCTCTCTGCTCCGGGCACGGCACCACCCCTCGCCGCCCCCGGTCTCAAAGCGGCGAGCGACTGGTCGGACGCTTTCGTCGCGGTCGCCGAGCACGTGAAGCCGGCGGTCGTGTTCATCCGGTCCCAGCACGTGGAGCGAGGCGACAACCAGCGGCTGCCGCCGGGATTCCAGGACTTCTTTCCGAATCTCCGCCGGCGGCCGCAGGTCGAGCAGGGCTCGGGGTCGGGCTTCATCGTCTCGGCCGACGGATACATCCTCACCAACAATCACGTGGTCGCGGGCGCCGACAAGGTGACCGTTCGCCTGTACGACAAGCGCGAGTTCACCGCGAAGGTGGTGGGGACCGATCCCAATACCGACGTGGCGGTCATCAAGATCGACGCCCGCAGCCTGCCGATGGTGGGCTTCGGGAATTCCGATTCCACGCGCGTCGGCGAATGGGCGCTCGCGATTGGGAACCCGTTGGGCGAAGCGTTCGCCTTCACGGTGACCGCCGGTATCATCAGCGCCAAAGGTCGGCTGCTCGCAGGTCTGCAGCAGACCCGCTACTCGATCCAGGACTTCATCCAGACCGATGCGGCGATCAATCCCGGCAACTCGGGAGGGCCGCTGGTGAACATCCGGGGCCAGGTAGTCGGGATCAATTCGGCCATCGCGAGCGAGACGGGATTCTACGCGGGCTACGGCTTCGCCATTCCGATCAACCTGGCGCGCACCGTGATGGACCAGCTGGTCAAGACCGGGCATGTGGAGCGCGCCGTCATGGGCGTGTCCATTCACGACGCCCGGCAGGAGGACGCCGACGCCGTGGGCCTGAAACAGATCAGCGGCGTCGTGGTGGACAGCTACACGAGCGACGACTCACCCGCGAAGAAGGCCGGGATCCAGCCGGGCGACGTGATCATCGCCGTGGACGGCCAGCCGGTCGACAACACGCCCCAGCTGCAACAGCGGGTCGCCTTCAAGAAGCCGGGAGACACGGTCGAGATCACCGTCCTCCGCCAGGGAGGCGAGAAAAAGGCCATGACGGTGCGGCTGGCGCGGGCGCCGGGCGAAGCCGACAGCGAAGTCGCGACGGTATCGTCAAAGTCCAAGGGCGACGCGGCGAGCAAGGAAGAGATGCTCGGCATCTCGGTGGAGCCGCTCACGCAGGACGACGCGCGCGATGTGCGGCTCCGGTCGGTGCTCGAGCGGGGCGGCGGCCTGGTGGTGACGGACGTCTCCCCGGAGGGGCCCGCCTACCAGCGGCTGCAGGCGAGCGACGATCCCGGCGGCCCGGACATCATCGTGGCGGTGAACGGTGTGCCCACGCGCACGCGTGCCGCGTTCCGGGAGGCGCTGCGCAAAGTCAAGCCGGGCGAGGTCGTGACGCTACAGGTGCTGTCACGCAGCCCCGACGCGGCGGACGGCTGGGCCGGACGCATCGTGCGGCTTCGGGCGCGCTGATAACTTGAGCGAGTTCCCGCCCGGAGTCCGCGGGTAAACCCGCGACTCGGCACGTGTCAGTGAACTGACGCCGCTCTGCCGCTTCAGCGGTAAGGGCCGAGCCGCGGCTTCAGCCGCGAACCTGGCGGCGCAGCATCACGGCCGCCGTCACCACTTGCCACGCTACGGGAAGCACGAAGGCGGCCTGGTCCGCCTTCGTCGTTTCCGGGAACGCCACCGCGAGCGCCATCGCGACCGCGCCTGCCGCGAGGCCGGTCGTGCCGAGCCAGCGAGGCAGCACCTTCCCATCCGACACACCCCAGCTGAAGAGACAGGTCGAAAGCCCGAGCGCAAAACCGGCCACCCGCTGGGTCGCGAGCGCGAACGGATGGATCATGTCGAACAGGAACACCGCCCGCGTGGCGGTCATACCGGCCTCGGCCACCGTGAAGCTGTGCGCGAGGGACCCCCCCGCACTGCCCATGAACGCCACCGTCACCGTCCACGCGCCGTAGGCGAACGTCGCGACGATCAGGCCGGCGCGCACCGCGCTCTCCCCCGGATTGCCGGCGTGAGCACGCGCCAATCCGACAAGGCCCGTCAGCGCCAAGGGGAAACCGAAGAGGAAAGTCCAGTGGATGGCGCGCCATCCAGCGCACTGCGCGATGGTGGTGAGCTGGGCGGCGCCGTCGCCCGCGAGATCGGGGTGCAGTACCCCCGCCACCACCGCGAGCAGCGCGCCGACGAGCAAACACAACGGGTAGATCAGCAGGCGGGCGAGCATGCGCCCAATCTAGCCCTCACTGGTCGGCGCGCTATATTGGCCGCATGCAGTTGTCCCGGATCCTGCGCGAAGGCTTCATCGCCGGCCTGATCGGCGCCGGGGCGGTGGCGCTCTGGTTCCTGGTGGTGGACGTGATCGCCGGCCGGCCGTTCTTCACGCCCGCCATGCTCGGCTCCGCGGTGTTCTGGGGGGTGCGCGACCCCGCCCTGGTCGTGATCGAATACTCCCGCATCATCGGCTACACAATGATCCACGTGAGCGCCTTCATCATCGTGGGCACCATCGCCGCCGTGCTGGCGGCGGAGGTCGAAGTCGTACCGCCGACGCTGTATCTCCTCGTCGTGTTCTTCGCGATCTTCGAGTTCGGGTTCTACGTCACCGTGGCGATCCTGGCGCAGCCGCTGCTCGGCTCGCTCGCCTGGTGGAACGTGGCGATCGGCAACGCCATCGCCGCCTTGGGTATGGGCTATTACCTGTGGCACGTGCACCCCAAGATCGCCGCCAGCCTGAAGCTGCATCCGCTCGGAGAGACGGACGAGGGGGAGTAGCGTCAACGAGAGGGCGCGCTGACCTCGAACTCCGCCTCCAGTCCGCCCAGCGAGCTCCCGCCCACGAACACCCGGAACTTCCCGGGCTCCACCACGAACTTCATGTCCTTGTTGTAGAGCCCCAGCTCCTTCGCCGTGAGCTGGAAGTCTACTGTGCGCGCTTCACCCGGTTTAAGGGAGACGCGACGGAATCCGGCCAACGCGCGGACCGGCCGGGTCACGGTCGCGACTTCGTCGTGCACGTAGAGCTGCACCACCTCGGCACCCTCGCGGCTGCCGCTGTTCGTCACGGTGACCGAAGCGCGTAGCGTCCCGGCCAGCGGGATGCGGGGCGCGCTGAGCCGCAGATCGCTGTAGCTGAACGTCGTGTAGCTCAACCCGTGGCCGAAGGGGAAGAGCGGCGTCACGGGCAGGTCCGTGTACTTGGACGTGTACTTGTCCGGCCCGGTCGGGCGACCGGTGTTCTTGTGATTGTAATAGAGGGGGATTTGACCGACGGCGCGGGGGAAGGTCGCCGGCAGCTTTCCGCTCGGGCTCACGTCACCGAACAGAACGGCGGCGAGCGCGGGGCCGGTCTCGACCCCGAGGAACCAGGACTCGACGATCGCGGGCACGTGCTCCGCGG
>WNFW01003160.1_pt1 | contig 12970 bp, 15 predicted proteins | sample 5400131 | NCBI WGS metagenome assembly WNFW01 (sample SAMN13153362, study PRJNA577476) | soil metagenome | isolation source: 20 cm soil or saprolite under grassland replicate 1 | place: USA:California | collected 2016-06-15 | reverse complement strand
GTTCGACTCGCACGGCATCTGTGACGATCACAGCATTCGGCTGCTTCGCGAAATCCGGATCAGGTTCAGACAGGCTCTGCCCCTGAGCCTCCGAACCGAACCCGCCTCCGCGCCGATCGGTGCGATGGCGGGACGATGACGCTGAGCGCGGCGACGCTGGCGCTCCGGAAGCTGGTGGAGGCGAACCTCGGGGTCGTCGAGCGCGGGCTCGGGCTCGTCGACCACCACTTCCCCCTCGGCGCCTCGGCGGTCGGTGTGATGGCGCTTCAACGGAGCCCGCGCGGGCTTCACGCCGCGAGTCCTCGCCGGCGTCCAGCTGAGCGCCTAGCCTCCGACTACTCCCAGCGGATCAGCACCTTCACCTTGGGATACTCGGGCGGCTTCCCTTCGACGTCGACGATCCGCATGCTTCCGTCCTGGGCCTGTAGCAGCAGATTGTTGTTGCTGTAGGCCACGTATTTCCCCCACGCCTTCGGCATCGTGACCTCGTACTTGGGAAGCGCGGTCTGAGCACTCGCCGAATCGGGAGCGGACAGCCACGGGCGCGCGGCAATCACGGCGAGCGCCAGCGCGATGACGGTCAGCACGAGCTTGAGATAGCGGTCGCTGAGCATGTTCGGCTCCTGGTGCGTGTGCACTGCGGGCCCGTCAGCCGACGGGCGAGAATTTCTGGGCGTTCCCTAGGTGCGGCCACACGAACGCTTGCACGTTGGCGAGGATCTGCTTGACGTGATTGCGGTCGTGGTGGACCCACTCCTGCAGGAGATCGGCGACACGTAGGCGGCCGACCTTCGGGTGCTCCCCGGCCCGCTCGAGATCCTCCCGGCTGAGGCCGCGCACGAGCGCCGCGCTGTCGTCGCGCATCCGCCCGAGCTCGTCGAGCAGGGTCCGGCCGTCCCGCTCGCAGTCGTGCCGCGCCCGCGCCACCTCGTTCTGGTCCCAGGTCTCGAGCCGCGGCATGCTGGCGGCGAGGATGATTTGGATGCGGCCGGCGAAGCCGCGCCGCTCGGCCTCGATCAGGTGGCCGAGGACCTCCCTGGCGCACCACTCCCCGGGGGCAGGATGGAACGCCGACACCGAGTCGGGCAGCGCGGCGAGCTCGGAGCGCAGCGTCGTCATGGCGCTCAGCAGGAGCTCGGCGATCACGGCAGGCGCCAGCGGGTCTCGCGTCATCGACGGATCTCCTCTCGGCGTGATTCTAGTCGAGATCGGGCGGGCGCGGGTCCACGGAGTGCGCGGCCTCGACCTCGACCGGAGCGGCGCCGACGTCGGGTCGCGTCGGCGGGGGTCGGGGCGCTACCCGATTCTCGCGGGGCGAGTCGTCGAGCCCGGCAGCGCGACGTCCGTACCGGCCAGGACCTTCTCGACGGCCGCGCGCAACTCGGTCGGCGTGAACGGCTTGCGGAGGATGGCGTTGAAGCCGATGCGCGTCGCGCCGTTGATGATGTCGGGGGTGCCGTACGCGGTCATGAGGATGCCGGCTATCTCCGGGCGGATCTTCCTCGCCTGCCCGAGGACGTCGAAGCCGTTCATGCCGGGCATCATGTAGTCCACGAGGACCAGATCGAACGGCTTTGGCGACCAGCTCGAGCGCCGTCGCGCCACGATTGGCCGTGCGGATCGAGCACCTGAGCGTTTGCAACACACTCAGGCAGAGGCTCACCACCGGACCCGCGTCGTCGACGACGAGGATCGTCGGCTTCCGGGCGCTCGGCTTGGGCGCCGGCGGCACCGTCGGGCCTGACGCGGCCGGCGCGCCGTTCACCGGCTTCGCGAAGAAGGCGGTGTGGCCGGCGCTCGGTGCGGCGACGGGCGGGGGCGTCGACTCGGCCTCCCCGGCGGGCACGGCCTCCGGCGTCGACACCTCGACGCCGAGCCCGCTGAGGAACGCCTGCCACTCGGAATTGCTCCCGGTGTCGGCCATCGGCGTCACGGGTTCTGCCGGGCGCGCCGCCTCTTCCGGCGCCTCGTCCTCGACCTCCGGCTGCGCGGGCTCCGCCACCGGCTCGGCCCAGGCCATGGAGGCGAGAGCCTCCTCGCGCGGCTCGTCGAGCGAGGCCGCCGGCGGCCAGTCGACCTCGGGTTCAGCCACCTCAGGTTCAGTCGTGGGCTCGGGCTCGACCGGGGCGGGTACCGGGTCCGGGGCCGCGCCCTCCCACACGCCAGGCGTCTCGGGGATGCGCGACTCGACCTCCGCGGACTCCTCGAGCGCGCCGTCGGCTCGGCGGATGCGCTCCACCAGATCGAAGTAGAGCGCCGAGGCGCCGTTGACTTCGAGATGCCGGAACTCGAGGCAGTCGACGTCGCGGAAGCAGAGCTGCCTGATACGGCGGACGAAGGCATCGGTGAGGCGCTCGACGATGAACAGGATGCGCGGCGGGCGCGCCGGCGAGATCTCCGCCGCCGGGTAGAGCCGCCCGATCGTGTCCGGGTACTCGAGACACCAGGAGTACGCGTCCATCCCACGCAGCAGCAGCCCCTCGTCGGCCGTGAAATCGAGCGCGATCAGCACGAGCGAGCCCTTCGCGTCCAGGCCGACCAGGTCGATCGCCGCCTGGCCCAGGAGGAGGTGCCCGTCGATCACCGTGAGCACGAGCTCGATGCCCTCGACGTTCTCGGCGACGAGCGCCGCCAGCTCCTCGAGCTTTGTGACTTCCAGTCTCCTGACCGTGGGGCTCATCGCCTTCACCTCGTCCCCGACGATATTGGCGTGGCGGGCCTCGCCGAAACTCCGCCCAGGGGCACGATGACCCAGCCGACCGCTCGCAGGAGCCCGTCGATGGTCTGCGCCGAGCGTCGATTGTCCTGGTGCCGCTCGGCCCCATCGGGGCCGGAAGGCTCCTGCCGCTCGACAGCGCGCCGGTCCCGCAGGACTCGCACGGTCTCGTTCCCGGCGAACGCGCGCTTCAGATCCTCGTAGAGGTGCTCGCGCTCGCGCGCGACGAGGATGAGTTGCCGGACCCTCGGCTCCGCCAGGCGCGAGAGCGATGTCCACGTGGCACCACCGCAGGCCGGGCACCTCTCGGCGACGATGTCGAAGCATTCGTCGCACGCGAGACACAGCGCGAGCCGTCGCAGCGGTAGATGGACGTGGGGTGCAGGCATTGGGTCTCGGCTGATCATCGACGTTCTGACCTCCGGAATTGGCGCAGGGCCGAGCGAGCCCTCGGCGGGAACCGTCACGTCCGCAACTGGCTTCGAGCTTCGGACACCCGGAGCCGCCTCACGAGCTCGTAGAGCGCGCTCTTGCCCCCACGATAGCCGGCGCGCCGGGCGCGCCGCAGGATTTCGGCGCCCGAGATGTCGGGATGCTCGCGCAGCCACTCCGTGAGTTGAGGCGTGTACTGCGCCACCACGGATGGCCGGCCGACACCACGGGAGCGTGGAGGCCATGACTGGTACTCCGGCATCATCTGAGCTGGATCCTCCATGGCCTGACTTGTAAGGCAAATCCAGTACCGGAATCGAATTCCAGAAATATCAATAGCTTCCGCGACGTCGGCCAGAAGCGGGCCTGGTAAGTCTCTGACCGGGTAGATCATTCTCGAGCCATGGCTGCGGGGAGACTCCGGTGGGAGAAATCCGCCTGCCCGGTAAGCTGCTGACCAGGCCGACCTGCGGCCCTCCATCGGGAAAAAATGCGTGGAATCACCCACTTACCTCTTCGGGACGCTCTTGGTTCGATCGTTGCTCTCTCTCACGGGCAGAAGGCTCCGAGAGGGCCGGCAGCCCGGTGCTGAGAAGGTTGTCGCCGACGGAGGCCAAAGGAGGAGAAGATGTCATCAAGGAGGGGCAACGTTTGGCTCATGACCCTTGTCCTGGTCGTCGTACCCGCGGGTGGGATCTTCCTGCTCCTCTATGCTGCCGGGCTGCTCGCCAGCCGGAAACGGCGTGCGCCGGTCACAGCCTCGTCCGTCGTCGATCCATACGAGGAGTGGCTCCGCTCTCGCGACCTCATGCCGTCGCGCGGCATCAAGCCGGACACCGATTTCAGCGGTTCACAGCGGTCGTGACCGTCATGGCCCGCCAGGCCACTCAGATGGCAGATCCGCGCTCGTCCATGAGTCGGCACCTGCTCGGCTTCTCCGTGCTCGTGCTGACGATGCTCTCCGGGTACATGGCATCCCGCATGGCCGCGCCGAAGGAATTCCAGCACGTTGCCGCCGAGCCAGTCGGTCTCGACGCCCACATCAGGGAAGCGGCGACCTTGTACGGCTTCTCGCAGAACCTCGTCGCGGCGATCATCGAGACAGAGTCGCAATTCAACACGCGCGCCGTCTCCAGGCGGGGGGCGCGGGGGCTGATGCAGCTGACGCCCGCGACGGCGGCCCTGCTCGGTGTGGACGATCCCTTCGATCCGCGCGCCAACATCCACGGCGGCGTCCGACACCTGCGCAGCCTGATGGATCGATTCGACAACAACCTGACGCTCGCCCTGGCCGCCTACAACGCCGGTGAGAGAGCGGTGCTCATCTACGGGGGCGTTCCGCCCTACCGCGAGACGCGCCAGTACGTGAGCCGCATCCTGCAGCGGCTCGACCGCGAGGGCGCCAGCGCCTCCGACACGAGTCCGCGCGGACGGCGGCTCTAGGATCCTCGCCACCGTTCAAGCCGCGCGGTTTGATGGTAGAGTCGCAGGCCTCTGCGCCGCGCAGTCTGCGCGATTCCGGAATCACAGGGGTGGCGAACACGATGCCCACTGACCCGCTGCACGAGGCTCGGGAGCCCGAGCGGCGGGCGAAATCCGCGCCGCGCCCCGCTCTGATCTTCGTGGTGTCCCGAGACGCCCTCGACCACTACGAGTACCTCAAGCGAGCCTTCGCCGGCGACGACCGGGTGTCCGTCGTCCTCGATCGGCGGTCGGGTGAGCGTCGGAAGGCCTCGAGCGCCCGCGAAGGGGACCGTCGTCGGGCCGACCGTCGCTCACGACGTCTGATCGACGATCGTGTGCGCCGGCAGGGCTGGGCCATGGTGCGCGTCGAACCGATGTAGGTCATCGGCGGGAGGCCATGACCGCCCTCAACGAGCCGACCATCGCGGCCGACGAGCCGCGCCCGACCCGCGTCGAGGTCGACCTCGACCTCCTCGCTGACAACTACCGGGTCATCGCGGCCCACGTCGCGCCCGCCCGCGTGATGCCGATCCTCAAGGCGAACGCCTACGGCCACGGGCTGGTCGAGGTCGCACGAGTGCTCGAGCGCCTCGGCGCGCCCTACGTCGGCGTCGCCTACCTGGAGGAAGGCCTGCGCCTGCGGCAGCACGGCGTGCGCCTGCCCGTGCTGGTGCTCGGGGGCATCCTCGGCTCGCAGATCCCGCGCTTTCTGGAGCACGGCCTCACCCTGGCCGCGTCCTCGGTCGACAAGCTGCGGGCGATCGAGGAGCACGCCGCCGCGCTCGGGCGCCCGGCGACCGTGCACCTCAAGATCGACACCGGGATGGAGCGGATCGGCGTGCACTGGTACAGCGCCGAGGCCCTGCTCGAGGCGTCGCTCCGCTGCCGCCACGTGCGCGTGGAGGGGATCTTCACGCACTTCGCGAACGCCGATGCCCCCGACCTCGCCCACGCGCGTCTGCAGCTCGAGCGCTTCGCGGAGGTCCTGCGCTTCTACGAGCGCCGCTCGCTGCCGCCGCCCCTGCGGCACGCGGCCAACTCGGGCGCAATTCTACAATTGCGCGAAAGCCACCTCGATCTTGTCCGCCCCGGGATCCTCTTCTACGGAGCCCGACCGTCCGCGGACGTGCCGGCGAGCCTTCCCGTGCGGCAGGCGCTGCGCTGGGTGACCCGGGTGGTCTTCTTCAAGGTGGTCAAGGCCGGGCACCCGGTCAGCTACGGCGGCGAGTGGGTGGCGCCGGCCGAGACGCGCGTCGTGACGCTGCCGGTCGGTTACGGCGACGGCTACGCGCGCGCCATGAGCGGGCGGGCCGAGGTGATCGTCCACGGCAAGCGCTATCCGGTGGTCGGGCGGATCTGCATGGACCAGATCATGGTGTCGATCGGCCGGGACTCCGCCTACAACGGCGACGAGGTGGTCCTGCTCGGGGGCGAGGGTGACACGGCGATCCCGATCGAGCAGATGGCCGCCTGGGCGGGCACCATCGCGCACGAGATCCTCACCAGCATCAACACCCGGGTGCCGCGCGTCTACCGCGGCGGATGAGGTATGATCCCCTCAGCCACGAGCCTTTTGCTGGAGGCGCCGCCATGCGGACCCACGGCCCTACGGATGCCCGGAAGCTTCGCTCCCGCCTGAGCCACCCGATCATCGACGCCGACGGACACTGGCTCGAGTACACGCCCGTCATGCGCCAGGAGTTCCGGAAGATCGGCGGCGACGCCGCGGTCGAGGCGCTCGAGCTGAGGACCCAGGCCGTCCCGAACGTGCTCGCGATGTCGCTGGCCGAGCGCCGCCGGCGCCGGGTCGCCATGGAGACGTTCTGGGGATCGCCGTGCGAGAACACCCTCGACCGGGCGACCGCGATGCTGCCGCGGCTCATGTACGAGCGGCTCGAGGACCTCGGGATCGACTTCTGCGTCGTCTACCCGACGGCCGGGCTGAGCTACCACCGGATCCAGGACACCCGCCTCCGCCGCGCGATCTGCCGCGCCTACAACGTCTTCACCGCCGACCAGTTCCGCGGGCTCGGGGACCGCATCACCCCGGCGGCGATCATCCCGATGTACACGCCAGAGGAGGCGCTCGAGGAGCTCGAGTTCGCGTCGAAGCAGCTCGGGTACAAGGTGATGATGGTCGGCGGCCTGATGCGCCGGCCCGTCCCGGCGCTCGTCGAGGAGAATCCCGCCGCGGCGAAGGCCGTCGAGTGGTACGACGTGATCGGCATCGACAGCGAGCACGACTACGATCCCGTGTGGCAGAAGTGCCGGGAGCTACGGATCGCGCCGAGCTTCCACAACGGCGGGCGCTCGATCCTCCTGCGCAGCTCGCCGTCGAACTTCTGCTACAACCACATCGGCCACTTCGCCTCCGCCGGCCACGCCGTCTGCAAGGCGCTCTTCTTCGGCGGCGTCACGCGCCGCTTCCCGGACCTGAACTTCGCGTTCCTCGAGGGCGGCGTCGGGTGGGCGTCCATGCTCTACGCCGATCTCGTCGGCCACTGGGAGAAGCGCAACCGGCAGGCGCTCGAGCACACGAACCCGCATAACCTGGACCGCGCGCGCTTGCTGGACTTCGCCCGGACGTACGCGAGCGACGCCGTGGCCGAGGCCGTGAGCCGCGGCGAGGGCCTGGACGGCGACTCGAACTCGGCGCTGACCGGCGGCCTCGAGGACCTCGACGACTACTTCCGCTGCAAGATCGAGCGCCGGGAAGACATCCGCGACCTCTTCGTCCCGCGCTTCTACTTCGGCTGCGAGGCCGACGACCCGATCAACGCGTGGGCCTTCAACCGCCGCGCGAATCCGCTGGGCGCACGTCTGAACGCGCTGTTCAGCTCCGACATCGGACACTTCGACGTCCCGGACATGGCGGAGGTGGTCCCCGAGGCGTACGAGCTGGTCGAGCACGGGCTGATCACCGACGACGATTTCCGTGATTTCATGTTCACCAACGCCGTGCGCTTCTGGGGCGAGGTGAATCCGGACTTCTTCCGGGGCACGGTCGTCGAGACGGCGGCGGCGGAGGCGCTCGCCCAGGGCGCGGTGCGGTCATGACGCTTTCGGGTGCCGCGGCCCTCGACCCCCAGGTGGCGGCGGTGATCGACCTCGTCATCAAGTCGGGGCGCCCGGCGTACCATCAGCTCTCTCCCAAGGACGCGCGCCAGCTGTTCCGCGACACGCGCCCCGCCGCGACCCCCGTGCCGCCCGAGATCGGCAGCGTCCGGGACCTCGCGGCGGAGGGTCCGCGGGGCCCGATCCCGCTGCGCATCTATCGGCCGGCGGGCGTCCCGGCCTCGACGCCGCTCGCCGGGCTGGTCTACTTCCACGGCGGAGGCTGGGTGATCGGCGACCTCGAGACGCACGACGTCCTGTGCCGGCAGCTCACGGCGGAGTCGGGCGCGAGCGTCGTGTCCGTCGACTATCGCCTGGCTCCGGAGCACAAGTTCCCGGCCGCGGCCGACGACGCCTGGGCGGCGACGCGCTGGGTGGTCGCGAACGCCGCCCGCCTCGGCGTCGATGCCGCCCGTCTGGCGGTCGGCGGCGACAGCGCCGGCGGCAACCTGGCCGCCGTCGTCACGTTGCTGGCCCGTGAGCAGCGGGCGCCGGCCATCGGGCTCCAGATCCTGCTCTACCCGGTCACAGATCTCGCGGCCGAGACGCGATCCTATCGCGACTTCGCCGAGGGCTATCTCCTCACGCGTGACGGGATGCGCTGGTTCAGCGCGCACTACCTGAACGCCTCGGACGAGGCGGCCGATTGGCGCGCGTCACCGCTCCGCGCGCGGTCCCTCGCCGGGTTGCCGCCGGCCCTGATCGTCACCGCGGGGTTCGACCCGCTGCGTGACGAGGGTGAGGCCTACGCGGGACGGTTGCGGGACGCGGGCGTGCGCGTGGACTACGTCTGCTATGGCGGGATGATCCACGGGTTCGTGCCGATGGGGCGGCTCATCGACACCGCGACTCGCGCCGTGTCCCTCATCGCCGCCTCGCTCCGCCAGACGCTCGGCTGAGGGACGCGCGCCCGCGCCGAAGCTCGGCCCGCAACGCTTCGAGCGCCATCGAGCGAGGGCCCCGTCGCCAGACGAGACACGAGCGCGCCTTGGCGACGGCCGCCGGCAACGGATACGCCGCCACGTCGCGCTCCCCCAGGGCGACGCGGAGCACCGAGCGCGGGACGATCGCGATCCCGGCGCCCGCGGCGACGCAGGCGACGATGGCGTGGTAGGAGCCGAATTCCATGACGCGCGCCGGCACGACCCTGGCGGCGCCGAGCCACGCCTCGAGCCGTCGCCGGTAGGAGCACCCCGTCGCGAACGCGATGAGCGTCGTGTGCCCGATGTCCTTCGGTGTCCGGATCCTCGGAACACTCTTGGGCGCGATCAGGACGAGGTCCTCGCTCCACACCGGTTCGACCTCGAGGTCGCTCGCGGTGAACGGCTCCGCGACGAGCGCCGCTTCGACCTCGTGGCCGGAGACCTTGGCGATCAGGGCGCCCGTCGTGCCCGTCACCAGCTCGATCCGCACGTCCGGATAGGCGCGGTGATAGCGCGAGAGAACCGGGGGCAGCCGGGTCGCCGCGGTGCTCTCGAGCGCGCCGAGCTGGAGCGTCCCTGACGGCGCACCGCTCTGGAGCGCGGCCTCGGCCTCGGCGGACAGGCGCAGGAGCCGGTCGGCGTACGCGAGCAGCAGCTTGCCCTCGGGCGAAAGCACGAGCCGCCGGCTCTGCCGCAGGAAGAGCTTGGTGCCGAGGCGCGCCTCGAGCTGCTTCACCCGCGTGGTCACGTTCGACTGCACGCGGTGGAGGCGGGCCGCCGCCCGCGTGATGCCGCCCTGCTCGGCGACCGTCTTGAAGATCTCCAGCGCGCTCAGGTCGATGTTTCCCATATCGAGAACGATTACATCTCGATTATTCATTTTCCACAATGGCCGGGCCGACCGAGACTCGGGGCATGGCCCGCCCCGCGGAAGCGACCCGCACGACGCCCGGGCCCTCGCCGGCGGCCGTCGCCCTGGCGGGGCTGACGGCCCTGGCGGTCGCGGTGGGCATCGGCCGGTTCGCCTTCACCCCGATCCTGCCCCTGATGCAGCAGGATGCGGGGCTGTCCGTGGCCCAAGGCGGGTGGCTGGCGTCGGCGAACTATTTCGGCTATCTGGTCGGGGCGCTGTCGGCCATGGGCCTCCGGATCCGTCCCGCGACCGCGACCCGCGTGGGTCTCGTCCTGATCGGACTCGCGACGCTCGGGATGGGGCTCGAGCACCGGTTCGCGACCTGGGTCGCGCTGCGCTGGCTCGCGGGCGTCGGGTCCGCGTGGGTCCTCGTCTTCGCCTCGGCGTGGTGTCTCGAGCGACTCGCCCCGGCGCGGCGCGCCCTGCTGAACGGCGCCGTGTTCGCCGGCGTCGGGACGGGGATCGCGGTCGCGGGGGGAGCGTGCCTGGTCCTCATGCAAGCGGGTGCGAGCTCCGCTCGGGCCTGGACCAGCCTCGGGGTGCTCTCGCTGGCCGGGACCGCGGTGATCTGGCGCGCCTTCGGCGCGGACGCTGACGCGGGGGTGAGCGAGGGCCGGCCCGCGACGGCCCGCGGACTCTCGCTCGACGCGGACTCGCTGCGCCTGGTGCTCTGCTACGGCGCCTCCGGCTTCGGCTACATCGTTCCCGCCACGTTTCTTCCCGTCATGGCGCGGCAGGTCGTCAGCGACCCCTCGGTCTTCGGCTGGTCCTGGCCGGTCTTCGGCGCCGCCGCGGCCGTCTCGCCGCTGGCGGCGGCCCTCTGGGGACGGCTCTTCGGCAACCGCCGTCTGTGGATGCTGGCCCACCTCGTCATGGCGCTCGGCGTCGCGCTTCCGGTCGCGTGGCCCGCGATCGGCGGCATCATGGGCGCGGCCCTCCTCGTCGGCGGGACCTTCATGGTGATCACGCTGGCCGGCATGCAGGAGGCGCGCGCGGTCGCCGGCCCTCGAGCGACCGGCCTCATGGCGACGATGACCTCGGCCTTTGCGCTCGGGCAGATCATCGGCCCGGTGTCGGTGAGCTATCTGGTCGGCGCCGGCGCGGACTTTTCCCGACCGCTGCTGGTCGCGTGCCTGCTACTCGTCGCGAGCGCCGCCGTCCTCTGGATCTCTATTCCCGGTGCCCCTCCCGCGGGCAGTGGCGGAGGAACCCGAGCATCGCGGCGTTCACCTCGCTCGGACGCTCCTGCTGCGTCCAGTGCCCGCAGCCCGGCAGGATGATCGTCTGCGTGAGGTTCGGCACGAACTGCCGGAGCCCCGGCAGGAGCTTGTCCATCCCCCGGAAGCCGAGCACCAGGTCGCGCTCGCCGGCGATGTAGAGCGCGGGCGGCGTCACCTTGGCGCCGGCCCAGGCGGCCGCCAGCTCCCAGTTGCGGTCGATGTTGCGGTACCAGTTCAGGCCGCCGCGGAAGCCCGCGCGTGTGAACTCGCCCGCGTAGAACTCGACGTCCGCCTCCGTGAGCCACGCGGGCAGCGTGGCCGGCGCCGGCCGGGTCCCGAGGAAGCCGCCGGTTCGCGGCACCATCCCGACGTCGCCCGACCCGACGGCGATCGGCGGGCGGGGAGCATCCCCCGATCCCCAGAACAGCACGTGACGGATCGTGTCGCGCGGTTCGCGCTCGAGCTCCCGCTCCGCGACGCCGGGCTCCTGGAAGTAGAGCTGGTAGAAGATCGCGCTCGGGGTCTCTCGCATCACGGTAGTGGGGCGCACGGAGCCGCGCGGAAAGTACGGCACGCTGAGGCCGATCACACCGCGGAAGCGATCGGGCCTCAGCAGCGCCGCGTGCCACGCGACCGGCGCGCCCCAGTCGTGCCCGGCGATGACCGCGGTCGGTGCGCCGAGCGCGTCGAGCAGCCCGACGATGTCGCCGACCAGGTGGAGCAGCGTGTAGCTCTCGATCGCCTCCGGCTTGTCGGTCTGGCCGTAGCCGCGCTGATCGGGCGCGACCGCGTGGAAGCCGGCCTCCGCCAGCGCGACGAGCTGATGGCGCCACGAGTACCAGGACTCCGGGAACCCGTGGCACAGCACGACGAGGGGTCCCCGGCCCGCCTCCGCGACGTGCATGTGGATCCCGTTGGTGTGGACGATGCGGTGCGTGATGTCCATGACCCCTCCCGGCGGGTCGTCCCGTCGCCGGGCAGTGTACACTCGGCCCGAGGAGCCCATCATGACCAACGAGAATTCGCGTGCCTTCCGCATCGGCCCCGACATGCGCCGCGGGCTTCGCACCGAGGTGCCGCTCCCGACGCGGCTCGTCTCCAACGAGGAGTTCCCGCCGTTACCGCAGACGGCCGCGCAGCGGGCCGTGGAGGATCGGATCCTGGCGGTCGCGGGACGTCTGGCGCCGAGGCTCGGGCTGAGCCGCCGGGACTTCCTCCGGACGAGCGGCGGCGTGGCGACGTCGCTCCTCGCCATGAACGCGGTCTTCGGCCGGTTCTTCGACGTGCTTCCCGTGGAGGCGGCCGATCCGGCGGCGTTCCAGGAGCGCACGGGCGCGCCCTTCTTCATCTTCGACGTGCAGGTCCACTACGTCGGCGCGGGCTATGACCCCGGCGACGCGGAGTTGGGTCGCAAGGGCGCGGTCAGCAAGCAGGGGCTGCTCGGGCTGCGCCGGCAGGCGCGGCGGCTGAACCCCAAGCTCGCCTCCGACCAAGGGACCCTGGCCGACCTCTCGTGGGAGAACTTCGTCAAGGAGGTGTTCCTCGACAGCGAGACGGCGATCGGGCTCATCTCCACCCCGCCTGGACCGTACCCCCAGGAGGCCGTGGTGCCCCCGAAGGAGATGACCCACATCCGCGACGAGATCAACCGCATCACGCAGTCGCGTCGGATGCTCGCGCATGGCCTCATCACACCGCAGCTCGGCCAGGCCGATCTCGACTTCATGGATCTCCAAGCGGCCACCCTCAAGGTCGACGCCTGGAAGGGGTACACCGGCGCCCCGCCCAAGGGGTTCGACCGGGGCTGGTTCGTCGACGACGAAAAGCTGGCCTACCCGATGCTCGAGCGGGCCAAGAAGCTCGGAGTGCGGCGCGTCTGCCTTCACAAGGGACTGCCCCTCGGGCCCGTCGCGGACTACAATCACCCGCGCGACCTGATCAAGGCGGCCCAGGACTTTCCGGACATCGACTTCCTCGCGTACCACTCCGGATTGCTCGGCGTCACGGCGCCGAAGCCGTCGGGCGAGGTGCCGTGGACCACCGAGTTCTGCCAGATGAAGAAGAAGGCGCCGGGGCTCAAGAATATCTACATGGAGCTCGGCTCGACCTTCGGGCAGCTCGTCACGACCGATCCCACCGCCTGCGCCCACCTGCTCGGTCAGCTCGTCGACGCCTTCGGCGCCGACCA
>WNFW01002984.1_pt1 | contig 12971 bp, 11 predicted proteins | sample 5400131 | NCBI WGS metagenome assembly WNFW01 (sample SAMN13153362, study PRJNA577476) | soil metagenome | isolation source: 20 cm soil or saprolite under grassland replicate 1 | place: USA:California | collected 2016-06-15 | reverse complement strand
GTGAGTGATGGTGAAGACCCCGACAAACCGTTTGCCGCGACAGGCCATTTGGCCGCGAACCGGAGCGAAGCTCGCCGGGCGAGCCTGCGTTCCGCGACGCACGCCACGCGAGCAAGCGGGCTGCGCGTAAGGGTGCCGCGATGCCCAGCCTAGCCACCGCCTTTGACGTCGCGCGACTCTACGACGAGCTGCGCGAGTGCGTGCGCGCTAACGATCAGGAGGGCGTTAAGCGGGTCTTCTCCGAACTCGTGCAAGCGCGCCGGCCGGTCTCCGAGATCCTGGCGGAGGTCAAGAGCCTCACGAAGGAGCGCGAAAGAGCAGACACCGAGACGGAAAAGCCTGAGACCGAGGAAAAGACTTCCTTCACTCGCGAATGGGCGGTGTCGACCGCCTCGTCGCAAGTCCGGCCGAGCACGCCGGCGCAAGCGTACCGCGATGTCGCGTCGGCGAGCGCGCCGCCGGCCGCGCCGCAGATCCGGAGCGGCGCGCCCGCTGTCGAGCCCCCCGCGATCGAGAAGCCCGCTGCACCGCCCGCCCAGCCATTGTGGAGGCGACCGCCGGCTGAGCCGACGCCGAGCAGTGTCGAACCGCCGCCGAACGTCGCCGCGTCGCCGCAGTATCCCGAGCCGAAGCCGAGCATTGTCGAACCGGCGCCGAGCGTGCCCGAGCCGACGCCGAGCATCGCCGAGCCGACGCCGAGCGCGCCCGAGCCGTCGAGAGTGGCAAGTTTTTTGCCGCAGAGCGCGCCCGCTCCCGCGCCATTAATCCCGCAGGAGCCTGCATCACCCGCGCAGCTGGCGCGGCAAGAAACGGCGGCATCACGCTCGGAGGAATGGCCGTCGCACGCCGCGTCGCGCGGCCTGGAAACGAGCGGCCCTGCCTCCCAAGAGAGCACTGCCGATCCCGCATCCGAGACCCCGGCAGCGGCGGCCGCTCCCCTCATTGCACCCACGCCAGCGGCGGCCGCTTTGCCCGAGCCGGCGCCCATACCGGTCGAGGCACCGCCGGCCCCGAGTGGGCTGTTCGTGGAGATATCGCCGGTTCCAAGCGCCCCGCCCACGGTGACGCCGCCAACGCCCGAGCCAAGCGGTGTCGATTTCAGGGAGATAATCCGTTCGGCCTCCGGCGTTGCTCCAAGCGTAGCCGCCGAAACCCAGCCGATCCGCCGGACGGGCGATCAGGCTGCAGCGCCGAATGCCCGGCCCGAACCCGATTACGTGGCCTTCGAAGGGCCGGTGTCGAGCCGGTGGGACCGAACAGGCCGCCATCACGGCGACCCCGTCAAGCCAACCTGCCGCGGCTGCAACTCAGGAGAAACCGCCGGCGCCGGCGACGATGCCGGCATCACCCGCCCCGGCGAAGACAGCGGCCGCGCCCATGCCTCCCACCGCCGCTCGCGAACGTGCGCCTGCAGCCAATCCGGCGCCGGCCCCAGCCCCCGCTCCATCGCCGCAGCCGTCATCCGCATCGCCAGCCGCGCCGGATCGCGGTCCTGCGCCAAAGCCGGAGACGGCGCCGAGCGTCGCGAAGCTGGAGACACCGAAAGAGCCCGCGCCAAACGCCGCGCCGGCGCCGGACGCTGCTGCACCGGCCGCCACACTGGCGGCGCCGAATCCGACAGCGCCATCCGAGCCACACCTCACTGCCGCCGAAACCGCAGCGCTGTTGTCGCGCGGCGACTCGCTATTCAGTGTCGGCGATGTCGCCTCGGCGCGCCTCTACTACGAGCGCGCCGCCGACGCGGGCAACGGCGACGCGGCATTGCGGCTCGGCGAAACCTACGACCCGACCTTCCTCGAGCGCGCCAAGCTGCGCGCGATCAAGGGCGATCTGAAGACGGCGGCCTTCTGGTACCTGCGCGCCAAAGAACTCGGCGTCGCCGAGGCCGACATCCTGCTGAAGGGCATCCAAACCAAATAGGAGCGGCGATCATGGGCCGTTTGAAATTGTACAGCGTGACGGCATTCGCGGCCCTGATCGGGGCCCTTTACGCGCCGTGCGCCAGCGCTGCCGAACAGGCGGTGGCGGTGATCAACCGCGGCGTTGTCGAGATCGAAACATCCGGTTCCGCCGGCATTTCGGTCAGGATCGCCGAGGACCTCGCCAATCTTGTCGATGACGGGGCGACGCGGCGCGTCGTGCCGGTCGTCGGCAAGGGCTCGCTGCAAAGCTTGACCGACCTCAAATACCTCCGCGGCATCGACATGGCGATCGTGCAGAGCGATGTCCTCGATTACGCGAAAGAGCAGAAACTGCTACCGGGCCTCGAAGTCTCGATGACTTACATCACGCGGCTCTACAACGAGGAATTTCACCTGCTCGCCGGCCCCAAGATCAAAAATGTCAGCGAGCTCGCCAACAAGAAGGTCAATGTCGACCTCCGTGGCAGCGGCACGTCGATCACCGCGGGCCGCTTATTCGAGATGCTGAACATACCGGTGACGTTGACCAACGACAGCCAGGAAGTGGCGCTCGACAAACTGCGCCGCGGCGAGATCGCCGCGCTTGCCTTTGTCGCGGGGAAGCCGGCCCCCCTGTTCATGAGCCTGAGGGGCGATGACGGGCTGCATCTGCTGTCGATCCCGTTCAATCCGGCGGTCAGCAGCAGCTCCTATGCACCAACGCGCCTCGCCGCGGCGGATTATCCCGGCCTGGTATCGCAGGATCGAGCGATCGACACAGTCGCGGTCGGCAATGTTTTGTTGGTTGCCGATCTGCGGCAGTCGATGGAGCGATCCCGAAATGTCGCCAATTTCGTCGATGTGTTCTTCACCGGGTTTCAATCGCTGCTGGAACCCGGCCACCATCCGAAGTGGCGCGAGGTGAACCTTACCGCCGAGCTGCCCGGCTGGCACCGTTACCAGCCCGCCGAGCAATGGCTGCAGCGCAACATGCAAATCGCCAACGCGCCCAAGCCGGACGATCTGAAGGCGATGTTTGCGCATTTCATCGATGAGCACCGACGTTCGGCCGGCGGTGCGCCGATGACGGCTCAGGAAAAGGAAGACCTCTTCCAGCAGTACAGCCGGTGGCAGACCGGTGCGCCCCGATAAACCTCGCCGCAGGCGACAACCTCTTTCGCTGGAGATCGCAATGAAGAACGAGCCCACGCGCGCGCCTGCCGATGGTCCGGCCGAACGGCGTTGGATGCGCCGTCGCTTGGCCGCCACCTGCTGCGCGGTTTTGCTTGCCCTGCCCGGGATTGCCGGCGCGGCCTCCTCTTCGCCGCAGCGCGGCGGCACCCTACCGTTTGCCGTCGACGCCGAGCCGCCCAATTATGACTGCCACGCCAACTTCTCGTTCGTCCTCATGCACGTCGTGGCGCCGCACTATTCGACGCTCCTCAAATTCGACACCGCCAATTATCCGCAAGTGGCCGGCGATCTCGCCGACTCCTGGAATGTCTCACCGGACCGCCGCACTTACACCTTCAAGCTGCACCCCAACGTGCTGTTTCACGACGGCTCGAAACTGACCTCTGCCGATGTGAAGGCGAGCTATGACCGCATCGTCCACCCGCCGGAAGGCGTTCTCTCGGTACGCCAAGCCGACTACGCCGCGATCACGTCGATCGAGACGCCAGACCCGCTGACCATTGTTTTCCACCTGCAATGGCCGGATGCGGCGATGCTGGCGAACTTCGCTTCGCCGTGGAACTGTATCTACAGCGCCGCAAAGCTCGCCGAAGATCCGACCTTTCCGAAGACGCACATCCTGGGCACCGGCCCGTTTGTTTTCGTCGAGCACGTCAAGGGCGATCATTGGTCGGGCAAGCGCTGGGACAAATATTTTCAGCAAGGCAAGCCGTATCTCGACGGCTACCGCACCGAGTTCATCTCCGAGACGGCAGCTGTCAAGGCGATGGAGAGCGGCCGCATCATGGCCCAGTTCCGCAGCTTCACCCCGTCCGAGCGTGACGAAATGGTCGAGATGGCCGGCAATCGCCTCGAGGTGCGCGAGGGCCCGTGGACCAGCTACGTCGCCCTCGCCTTCAACACCACACAGCCCCCCTTCAACGACGCGCGCGTGCGCCGCGCGCTGTCGCTCGCGATCGATCGCTGGGGAGGTACCGAGGCGCTTGCCAACACCACCTTCCTCAAATATGTCGGCGGGCTGATGCGCCCGGGCTCGGCAATGGCGACGCCCGAAGCGGAGCTGGTGACGATGCCCGGCTTTTCCCGAGACATCGCCGCCTCGCGCGCAGAGGCGAAGCGGCTGCTGGCCGAGGCAGGGGTCACCAATCTCGAGGTTACCCTGACGAACCGCAAGGACGTCCCGGTGCCGTATGGCCCCGCCGGCGAGTTCGTCCTCGCGCAATGGCGCGAGATCGGCGTGCGCGGGACACACGAGCTGCTGAGCACCAAGGAGTGGCAGGCGGCGCTCGAAAAGGGGAAATTCGCAGCCGCAATCGACCTCGCCGCCGACTATTTCGACGATCCGACGATCAACCTCGCCCGCTATGTGTCGCGCGACCTGTCGCCGAGCAATCACGCGGGCTCGACCGACCGCTTCCTCGACGCGCTGTATATCGGCCAGGCGATCAGCACCGACACGCGGGAACGCATGAAGATCGTGCGCGATTTCGAGCGGCATGCGGTCACCGAAGCTTCTACGGTGCCACTGCTGTGGTGGAACCGGCTCGTCGTCTCCTCGGCAAAATTCAAGGGCTGGAACATCTCGCCCAGCCAGTACATCGGCCAGGACCTCTCCGATGTCTGGATCGAGCAGTAATCCGGGCTAGGTTCGATTACGATCGCCGAGCGCGTCGGATTACGCCGCCGCGTCGATCGTTGTCACCGGAAGCAATCCCCAGAAGGGAACTCAGATGCGTCTGGCAAAAGCCGTTGCGATAGCCGGGGCTCTCGCCGTCATGGCGGCGGCATCGGCATCCGCCGCCCCGCTCATCCCGAACCCGGGCCCCGAGCAGGCCACAAACATCGTCCAGGTGGCGGGCGGCTGCGGCCGTGGCGCGCATCCGAACCGCTGGGGCCGGTGCGTGCCGAACCACTACGGCTATTATCGGCCCTATTGGTCCAGACACTATTATGGCTGGCGTGGGCCGAACGACTATGTCGCGAACGATCTCAATCGGCACCAGCTGGGCGGGTACCGCTGGGGCTACTAAGCCCCTCGACCGCGCTAGCTCGTCAGCAGCCGGCGGATGGCGGCGGCCCGAAACCTCCGCCGTCCGGCCTGGATGCCTATGCCTTTGGCTTGCCCAGCGCGCCTTCGCTGACCAGCACTTCGTGCGCCGCCCGGAACGCGTCGAGCCCGGCCGGAATGCCGCAATAGGCTGTCGCGTGCAATAAGGCGGCCTTGATCTCCTCGACGGTGACGCCGTTGTTGAGCGCGCCTTTGACGTGCAGCTTGATTTCCGGGGCGCGGTTAAGGGCGGTGAGCATCGCCAAATTCATCAGGCTGCGCGTCTTCCGGTCGAGCGTCGGGTCGCCCCAGGCCCAGCCCCACGCCCAAGCCGTCGTCGCCCGCTGAAACGCCATCATGAACTCATCGGCACGGGCCATCGAGGCGTCGACATAGTCGGGCCCCAGCACCTCGCGCCTGATCGGCATCCCTTTCCGAAACAACGCGTCGTCATCAGCCATCGTTTTCTCCGTTCGCTAACGCTTATGCGGCCAGACGCTTATGCGGCCAGTCTTTGCCGTCCGGCGCCTTTGATCATGGCCGCGGCCTTCTCGGCGATCATGATGGTCGGTGCGTTGGTGTTGGTCGAGGTGACAGCCGGCATCACAGAGGTATCGATGACGCGGAGGCCCGCGATCCCGTGCACGCGCAGCTCGTCATCGACAACCGCCATCGGGTGCTGCCCCATCATGCAGGTGCAGCTGGCGTGATAGCAGGTACCGCCATACTGGCGCGCATAATCGAGCAACTCATCGTCGCTCTGAACCTGTAGCCCCGGCAATGTTTCGTCGCGAATGAAACGTTGCAGCGGCGGTGTCGCAAACAACCGCCGCGCAAACCGCAGACCGCCGATCACGGCGCGCCGGTCGCTTTCCTCCGACAAATAGCGGGGGTTGATCGCGGGCGCGTCCCCCGGCCGGTTCGACTTGGCTTCGACATAGCCGCGCGACAGCGGCCGCATCTGCCAGGCGCCGGCGGAGAGACCGGGTGTCTCCTCTAAAGCGCCGATCTGGCCGTTCTTGAAGCTGCCCGGCGCAAAGGTGACCTGCATGTCGGGGGTTGCCGACTCTTCCAACACCTTGACCGAGGCGGCGACGATCGATGGGCTGTAGGTCAGCATGCCCGTGCCCGTGATCAGCCAGCGGATGACCTCGCCGGCGAGCGGCAGGCCCCGCGAGCGTTCGTTCGCAGTCTGGGCGCCGACGACGGGGTATGAGACGCGCGCGACGTAGTGGTCCTGCATATTCTTCCCGACGCCGCGCAATTCATGCACGACCGGCACGCCGATGCGGCCGAGATGCTCGGGGTCGCCGACGCCCGACAATTGCAGGATATGCGGCGAGCCGATCGCGCCCGCCGATAGGATCACTTCGCGCGTAGCGTCGGCGCGCTCGGTCTGACCGTTTCGCGAGAACTCGACGCCGACGGCGCGCTTGCCGTCGAACAGCACGCGATGCACGAGCGCATGCGTGACGAGTTGCAGGTTGGGGCGCTTCAAGGCCGGACGCAGATAGGTGCGCGCGGCGCTGGCGCGGCGGCGGCCGCCTCGGGTCTGCTGGCACCAGCCGATGCAGTCGCCATGACCCGGCGGCAGATCGTTGACGTCCTCGCGATATTCGAGCCCAAGCTGCTTGCCGGCTTCGAGCACGGTGGCACAGATCGGCGGCCGGTCGGTTTTCGAGGTGAAGAGCGGCCCGTCCTTGCCGCGCACCTCGGTTTCCTCTCCCTCCCAGCGCTCCGCCTTGCGGAAATAAGGCAGGCAATCGTCCCATGACCAGCCGCGATTGCCGAGTTGGCCCCAGTGATCGTAATCCTCGGGCTGGCCGCGGATGTAGATCAGCCCGTTGATCGAGGAAGAGCCGCCGATGACGCGGCCGCGCGTATAGACGATCGCTCGGCCATTGGTGCCGGGATCGGCCTCGGCGCGGTACTTCCAGGTCAAGGTGTCATGATCGAGCATCTTGAAGAAGCCGGCCGGGATGTGAATAAGCGGGTTCCAGTCGCGCCCGCCGGCCTCGATCAGCAAGACCTTGGTGCCTGGGTCCTCGGTGAGCCGGTTGGCCAGCACGCAGCCGGCTGAGCCCGCGCCGATGATGATGTAATCCGCCTGCATATCCGCCCTCCCCGGCCGAATGCTTCGGCCTTTTTTACGACTGCCTATCCGATCTTATACGGATGGCCAGAACGGCTTCGCGAGGGCGCGGTCTTCCGGAAAAACCGTAAGCGGCACGCCTTTCTGCCATTGCGCGAAGATCATCGGCACGTCCTGCCGGCGCCCCTTCTCGTCGAACTTGATCGGGCCCGGGAAGAATTGCGCCGCGGGCCCGGTCGTCAGGTTCATCTGCCGGATCGCCTCTGCGACCTTCAGCTTGTCGGCCGCGCCCGCGGCTTCCAGCGCCTCTTTCAGGATCGCGACATCACCATAGCCGCACAGCGCGTCCTGCGTCGCGAACGGCTCGCCGGTCCGCTTCTTGAACCGCTCGATGAATTCCTCCTGCCCCTTCAGCGGCCAGTTGGCGACGCTGAATAACATCCCTTCGAGCAGTTCGGGGCCGATCGTGTTGAGCAATTCGGGGGAGCCGAACGGAGCGCCGTTGCCGACCAGCGGCATCTTGCCCTTGCCCAGCTTGAATTCGTCCAGCTTCTCCAAAACCAGCTTGCAATCCGGCATCGCCGAGGTCAGCAGCAGCAGGAAATCGGGCTTCGCCGAACGCAGCTTGTCGACGAGCGGCGTCGCGTCAGACAGCGGCGGCGTGAAGATCTGGTCGACCGTTGCCTTGAGGCCGACCTTTTCGAGCCCCCCGCCTTCCCGCAGATGCTTGCCGAAGCTGACTGGCGACGCGGTGTTGTCCTGAATGACGCCGATCGTCTTCGGCCGCTTGCCGGTCGCGTGCTCCGCGAGCTTCAGTGCCGTCGGCAGCGTCTCGGCGGCCTGCCATTCGGCGGTCGGCGAGGTCTGGAACACGAACTTGAAGCCGCGATTGGTGATCGCATCGGAATAGGACAGCGTCAGCCATGGTAATTGCGCGCGTTCGGTGACCTCGGTCACCGCCAAGGTGAAGGAGCTGAGCCAGGCGCCCGAGCCGCCCACCAGGTCCGGGTGATCGGACAAGAGGCGCTGTGCGGCGTTCTTCGCCTTCTCGGTATTGTCGCCGGCATCGGCATAGATGATCTCGAGCTTGGCGCCGCCGAGCGACTTGATCCCGCCTTGCGAATTGAACTCCTCGACTGCCATGTCGGCGCCCTGCCGAAGCAGCTGTCCCTGCCGTGCCCAAGGGCCGGAGAGCGGCGCGATCATCGCGATCTTGACCGATTTCGCCTGTGCGCTTGCCGTGCCGACGCGCAATGCCGGTAGCGAAACCGCGCCGAGCGCCAGCCCGGCTGTCACGCTGCGCCGTGTCGGGGAATTCTGCATGTTCCGATCTCCTCCTATTTTGCGGGGACCGCGACGCGGTCACTCCACTTCTTGCCGAGATAGGCTTCGATGACGCGGGAATCGCGCACGACGTCCTGCGGTCTGCCGGTAGCGATCAGGCGGCCATGATCGAGCACCGTGAAGTGATCGACCAGCTGTACCATGGCATGCATCGTGTGCTCGATGATCAAGACGGTAATGCCCTCGGCGCGCAACTGCCGGATAACCCCGAGGATCCCTCCGAGATCGTCATGACCGAGGCCGGCGAGTGTCTCGTCCAGCAGCATCAGACGGGGATGCGGCACCAACGCCCGCGCCAGTTCCATCAAGCGCAATTCCCGCGTCGTCAGCCCTCCGGCGATCTTTTCGGCCTGATCGACGAGTCCGACCCGGTCGAGCGCCGCCAGGGCCATGTCGCGGGCGACAGCATCGGTCGGGGCGCGGATAAAGGCGCCGACGATGACATTTTCGAGGACGCTCATGCGCGGAAACGCGCGCACGACCTGAAAGGTGCGCCCGACGCCGCGCCGGCACACTTGGTTTGGGCGCAACCCGGTGATCGCCTCGCCGGCGAAGGTGATCGCACCGCTATCCGAGGCGAGAAACCCATTGATGACATTGAACAGCGTCGTCTTGCCGGCGCCGTTCGGGCCGATGATGCCGTAGAGCCCGCCCTCGGGAAGGGTGAGGTCGATCCCGTCCAGCGCGCGCAACCCGCCGAATGAGATCCCGATATCGCGCAGCACCAGAAGATCGGCGCCGGTTGAGACCGGCGCGCGCGGCAGCGGCGCGATGTTGGTTGCACGAGCGGGCATCTGCGATGGCGGCTCCGCCGCCGGCGCGCGCTTTGAGAACCGGTCGAGGACGCGCCAATAGACCCCCTCGGGCGCGAGCAGGATAATCGCGATGATCGCCACGCCGTACACGACACCCTGAATGCCGGGCAATACATCGCCGAGCTCGGCGTTGAGCCCCTCGGCCAAGGGCACGAGCACGACCGCGCCGATGACCGGGCCCCAGAGGCTGCCGACCCCGCCGAAGAGGGCGAGGATCAGCGCCTGCGCGGAAACCAGCATGCCAAACACGGTTTCCGGTGTGACAACCAGCAGGATGACCGCGTAAAGCCCGCCGGCCACCGCGGCCAACGCTCCTGACAGCATCAATGCCAGCATCTTCCAGCGCCAGGTATTGATGCCCGCCGCCTCGGCTGCCGGCTCGTTCTGTTTGATCGCCATCAGCGACATGCCGAAGCGTGAATTCTCGACCTTGAGCGAGATCAGCAACGCGACAACAAGCAGGCCGAGCGCAAGCACGACATAGCCGCGGGGGTCCTCGAACTGCATGTAGAGGAGCGGCGCCTCGCGCTTCATCGGCAGCGTCAATTCCTGGTAGCCAAGCCACTGGAAGACGTAGAGCGTGGCGAGCGGATAGGCGAGCATCGCGAGAGCGAAATAATGCCCGCGCAGGCGGAATGTCGGATAGCCGATGATGGCGCCGGCGGCGGCGCCGACCAGCGCGCAGAACGGGATCGAGATCCACGGGCTCAGGTCGAAATACATCATGCCGAGCGCGACCGTATAGGCGCCCAGCCCCCAAAACCCGGCATGGCCGAAGGAGAAATAGCCGCTGTAGCCACAGAGAATGTTCCAGGCCAGCGACAGCACTGCCCAGAGCAACACCTGGGTCAGCACGAGCTGGTAATAGGCGCTTTTGAGAAGGACGAATGACAGCACCAGCACAGCGACCGCAACGCCGAGGATCGCCCAGCGCTGCCGGTTGGCTTCGGCCCGCGTTCTCATGACCGCGTTCTCATAACCGGGTTCTCATGACCGCGTTCTATCGGGGGCCAGCTCATGCCCGCTCGCTGAGCCGGCCAAAAATGCCTTGCGGCCGCAGAAAGATGATCAGCAGAAAGACGACGAAGATCGCGGTGTTCTGCAGCTGGTACGGCAGCACCAGCGTCGACATCTGCTGCACGATACCGATCAGGAGCCCGCCCCAGAAGGCGCCGAAATTGCTGCCAAGCCCGCCGAGGACGACACCCGCATACATGACGATGACGAAATCGAACCCGACATAGGGCTGAAAGGTCTGAAAGGTCGCGACGAGCCCACCGGCGATCGCGGTAATCCCGACGCCGATGCTCCAGGCGAGGCGATGGGCCCGGTCGACTTCGATCCCCATGTAGATCGCGGCCTGCGGGTTGTCCGCGGCCGCACGCAGGCCCTTTCCGAGCCGGGTGTGGCTGAGAAACAGGTACATGCCGGCGGCGAGCGTCACCGCGACCAGAAAGCTCACGACACGCGCCTGGTTTAGCAATATGTCGCCGATCTCCCAGGACTGGCGCGACAGCGGCGTGCGCACGCCAACCGGGGTCGAGCCGAACAGGATGAGCCCGCCATTCTGCAGGATCAGCGAGATGCCCAAGGTGACGATGATCTGCCCATAAGCCCCCGCGCCGACCGTCTGTGCCGCGCCCGCGCCGGTGACTCGCGACACGATAAATCGATGCAACACCCAGCCGAGCGCGAACACCACCGGGCCGGCTAAAAAGGCCGCCGCGATCGGCCCGGCATAAGGCCCGAGAAACGCCAGCACGCCATACCCCGCGGTCAGGTAAAACGCGGCGTACATGCCGAGCATCAGGAAGTCGCCCTGTGCGAAATTGATCACGTTCATCGAGCCGAAGATGATCCCGAGGCCGATGCACATCAGCGCATAGGCGCTGCCCACCAGAATGCCGGCGGCGAGCGCTTGCAGGAAATCGACCTCAGAAAACGGCATCTGTTCCCTCCCGGCCCGGACGATAGGCGGAGCCTGCCTTCCCTGTCATGGGTTTTCCGGCCGCGTCAGCCGGCCCCGAACCTCGCAACCGTACGCACAATCCGTCATACCGGCCCGTCATACCGGCCCGTCATACCGGCGAAACCGGTATCCACCGATCGGGTGCGCGGACAGTTGAACGATGGGTCCCGGCCTGCGCCGGGACGACGGCTGAGAGGCCCAGAGGTTTGGCGCTCTTCACGCGGTGTGCTATGCGACGCGGATGATCGCAGCGAGGCCGGATGCTTGAAATCCAGGATTTGTCGGTCAGCTATGGCGGGCTCGCCGCGTTGCGCGGCGTGTCGCTGACGGTTGATGAGGGGCAATTCGTCGCGATCGTCGGGCCGAACGGCGCCGGGAAGACGACCCTGTTCAAGGCTATCTCCGGGACGGTGGCGCCGGTTTCCGGATCGATCTTGTTCGAAGGACGGGACCTGCTCGCCGTGCCGCCGCCGGAACGCGCCCATCTCGGCATCGCGCATGTGCCGGAGGGGCGCCAGGTCTTCGCCTCAATGACGGTGCTGGAGAACCTCGAAATGGGGGCGTACTCGACACGCGGCCGTGTCGAGTGGCATCGCAACATCGACCGGATCTTGACGCTGTTTCCCGTGCTTGCCGAACGCCGCAAGCAACTCGCCGGGACGCTCTCGGGTGGCGAGCAGCAGATGCTCGCGATCGGGCGCGGCATTGCCTCGGCGCCTCGGCTGTTGCTTCTGGACGAGCCGTCGATGGGGCTGGCGCCGGCGATCGCCGATCTGATTTTCGATCGCGTGGCGTCCTTACACCGCGAGAGCGGCGTGACCCTGCTCCTTGTCGAGCAGCGCGTGGCCGAAGCGCTCGAATCCTGCGATTACGGCTATGTGCTCGAAACCGGCACGGTCGTGCTGCAGGGCCCGCACACCGCTCTCATGGCCGATGAGAGGGTGCGGCGGGCTTATCTCGGCATGTAGCCGCGCGCCGGCAGCAAGATCGCGCGAGCGTAGAGGATCACTCCTCGGGCATCCCCGCTTTGCGCAGCCCCGTAAAATAACTCGCTTCCGCCAAGGCACGGATCTTTGTCACGCCCCAATTTTCGACGGCCCGGAGTTCGGCAATGCTCGCATAGCGGTTGTCGCCGACGAGAGCGCGCGCTGTCGCGAGCTCGACGACAGCTCGCTCCATGTCATTAACCAGAGCATATGCGGCAGCGAGGAACGAGCGGAACTGAGGATGTTCGGGGGTCGCGTTGCGTGCCTTTTCGTACCAGCCGACCGCTTCGTCCAGCCGCGAGTTCAGCAGATGCGCGCACCCGATCCGGCTGAGGAAGAGACCGATCTGCGGATCACGGGGGCTCAGCCGGATCGCACGCTCTTGAGCCGGGATAAGCTCATCGATTGAGCCGGTCATGAACTTGCACCAGCCGAGATGGGAGTATGCGTGCGCCCAATTGGGATTGAGCGCGATTGTTGTCTCGTATTCGAGGATAGCCTCCCCAAAACGCTGCTGCGCGCGCAGCACCTGAGCTTTGGCGAAACGCGCGAGTGCCCGGCGGGGCGATCCGGCCAAAGCCCGGTCGGCCAATTCCTCGGCGTAGGCGATATCGGCCCCGGCT
>WNFW01010344.1_pt1 | contig 12972 bp, 12 predicted proteins | sample 5400131 | NCBI WGS metagenome assembly WNFW01 (sample SAMN13153362, study PRJNA577476) | soil metagenome | isolation source: 20 cm soil or saprolite under grassland replicate 1 | place: USA:California | collected 2016-06-15 | reverse complement strand
ACGGCGCGGGGCTGGCCATGGCTACAATGGACATCATCAAGTTTTACGGCGGCGAACCTGCAAACTTCCTCGACGTGGGCGGCGGCGCGACTGAGGAGCAGGTGACGGAAGCCTTCAAAATCCTGATCGCGGACAAAAAGGTTAAAGCAATCCTTGTGAACATTTTCGGTGGCATCATGAAATGCGATGTGATTGCGCAAGGCATCATCAACGCTGCGAAAACAGTGAACCTGTCTGTGCCGCTGGTTATTCGATTGGAAGGAACGAATGTCGAGCGAGGAAAGAAGTTGTTAAAGGAAAGCGTCGTCGAGCTGATCGCGGCGGACGATCTCGCCGATGCTGCCCAGAAGGCGGTTGCTGCCGCTAAACGCAAATGAAGACGGGATCTGCGATTGCATTTCTCGTGATCGCTGCAGCACTTTGCGCAGAGGAGCTTCCGCGCAAAAGCAAAACGCCTCGCGAGTCTTACCCGAACGTCGATGTGATTTACGACTCTGTGACGTCACCCGACGGTAAACGATTACGCACGATCATTACCAAGCCACATGATTCGACACGGAAATTGCCGGTCATTTTCGTTGCCGGCTGGTTGAGTTGTGATTCTATAGAAGCGCCGCCGGACACGAAAGATGCAACTGGTCTGGTGTTTCGCGGCCTTGCACAACTTCCGGGCTTCTGTCTCTTCCGCGTCGATAAACAAGGCGTCGGCGACAGCGAGGGTGTTTGCGCAGAGAACGATTTCGCATCAGAGCTCGCTGGCTATCGGGCTGCTTTTCGCGCACTGAAGAATTATGATTTTATCGACAGCAACCGCGCCTACATCCTCGGTATTAGCAACGGCGGCGGGTTCGCACCGCTTGTGCCGGAATCGGATGTGGAACGGGCACAGGTGCGTGCTTACATTTCAGTAGGCGGCTGGGTGAAGACCTGGTTCGAGCACATGCTCGAGATCGAACGGCGGCGATTCGCGTTGATGGGAAAATCGGCTGGCGATGTCAACGACCGGATGAAAGGCGCGGCGATCCTTTATTACGAATGGCTGATCAAAGGGCGATCCGTCGACGAAGTTTTCAACGAGCAACCACAACTCGCGGCTCTTTGGCCCGAGGGAAAAGACTACGCGCACCTCTACGGGCGGCCGCTGGAGTTTTACCAGCAGCTACAAAAATTGAATCTGGCGGAGGCGTGGTCGCACGTGAACGTCCCAACTTATGTGCTTCGCGGCGCATTCGACTGGATCATGAGTCGCGACGATTCTGAATTGATCTCCACGTACGTGAACAAAAATGGAGATCTCGCTGCTTTTTATGAAATCCCCGACACGGGCCACACCTTTCAGCACTATTTAAGTCTCGCTGACGCATTTAAAGGAAAGCGCGCGCCGTTCGATCCAAAGGTGATCGGATTATTAGCCGACTGGCTGCGCAATGAAGCCATTACGCATGAAGATTAACAACATCTCATTTGTTGGAATTCCGGTTACGGACATCCCGCGCGCAAGAAAATTCTACGAAAAAGTGCTGGGGCTGCCTGCGTCCGACGAAATGATGAGTGGGAAATGGATCGAGTACGCAGTAGGAAATAACACGCTGGCAATCGCCAACGTCGGCGAACAGTGGACGCCTTCAGATCAAGGAACTGGCACTGCACTCGAGGTGGAAGATTTCGAAGAAGCCATCAAGCATTTAAAGGATCAACACGTGCGTTTCGCCGCTGAGCCATTTGAGACGCCGTGTTGTCACATGGCCGTCGTGCAAGATCCCGACGGCAACAAGCTGATAATTCACAAACTTAAACCTGAAAACGAGAAAGGAGTCTGCAAATGATCACAGATGAAGTGGCCTTCATTGCCATCGCAGTTTCTAACAAGGAACGTGCGCGAGAATTCTACCAGGAGACACTCGAACTCAAGCCAACGCGCACTCAGATGGATGGCGCATGGGTCGAGTATGATCTCGGACCCGTCACGATCGGAGTTGGTTGTCATCCCGCGTGGAAACCCTCGCGGGATGGAACGACAGTCGCTTTCGAAGTTGATGACATCGATGCTGCCATCGCGAAGCTCAAAGATCGCGGCGTCACCTTTGATATCGAAAAAACTGAGACGCCAGTTTGTTGGATGGCACAATTCCGTGATCCAGACGGGAACAAACTCGTCATTCACAAACGAAAGAAATAACGAAGCACGAATAGCGAATGTCGAAGGAATCCAGAATGCTGAAATGACGAAGGCGATGGATTATTTTCTGATCTGTCGAATTTCGTCATTCTTTCGAACTTCGTCATTCGTCATTCGTCATTTTGATCATGTCTGTATTGGTCGATAAGAACACGCGTCTCGTTGTGCAGGGAATCACGGGCAGCGTTGGCGCGTTTCATACACGGCAGTGCATGGACTACGGCACGAGTGTGGTCGCAGGAGTAACTCCCGGGAAGGGCGGCCAACTGTTTGATGAGAAGGTGCCCGTGTTCGATACGGTGTGGGAAGCGCGACGGGAAACTGGTTGCAATGCTTCAATGGTTTTTGTGCCTCCTCCCGCGGCTGCGGATTCTATCCTTGAAGCAGTCGATGCGGGCGTGGAGTTGGTGGTTTGCATTACAGAAGGGATTCCGGTGATGGACATGATGCGCGTAAAGGCGCTCATGCACGGAAAGCCGTCGCGGCTAATTGGTCCGAATTGTCCGGGAATCATTACTCCCGGCGCGTGCAAGATCGGGATCATGCCTGGTTACATCCACAAACCCGGCAACATTGGGGTAATCTCGCGATCTGGCACGCTTACATACGAAGCGGTCTGGCAATTGACTTCACGCGGCTACGGGCAATCAACCTGCATCGGTATAGGCGGCGATCCGATTCACGGCTTGTCGCATCTCGATTGCGTGAAACTGTTTAACGAAGATGCCGGCACAGTGGCGATGATTTTGATCGGCGAAATTGGTGGCTCGGCCGAAGAGAAAGCCGCCAAGTGGATCAAAAGGAATTGTAAAAAACCGATAGCGGCCTTCATCGCCGGAATAACTGCGCCACCGGGACGCCGAATGGGTCATGCAGGCGCAATTATTTCCGGAGGCAAAGGCACTGCAGCGGGAAAGATCGAAGCGCTGAAGGCCGCGGGAATCGCAATCGCGGACACGCCGGCCACCATCGCCGATACGTTAATTGCGCAAATCAAGGCGCGGTCATAATCGATCGTTCTGGTGTTTTAGCTTTGCAGTGAAGGACGGATGAAACGGATTCTTCTCATTGGCGTCGGGCGCTGGGGTATCAATCATCTGCGCGTGCTCAAGTCAATGCCCGTCGAACTTTTCATTGCCGATCATCACGAGCAACGCCTCAATTCGGTAGATATTCCGCAGAGTCACCGTAGCACGGATGCGCGCTCACTTTTTTCAAAAGTTGATGCTGCGGTTGTCGTGACGCCAGCGCCGGCGCACTTCGAAACCTGCAGCGAATTGCTCGAGATGGGAAAAGATGTGTTCGTGGAGAAACCGATCACGTTGGCTTCTAGCGAGGCAAAGAAGCTGACGGAGCTCGCGGAGAAGGGCGGACAGATTCTGCAGGTCGGGCATATTTTTCGATTCGATCCCGCATCGCTATGGATGCGCGATGCGATTGTCGAGCACCAGTTTGGCCGGCTCAAGATGTTGCAGGCGAGATTCAGCGGGTTCAAGCGTCCGCGACAGGATACCGGCGTCACCTTCGCGGACAGCATTCATTTTATCGATCTCTTCAATTTTCTTCGCGGTGTTCCGCCACGACGTGTTCATGCAGTGTTAGGTGATTTTTTCGGCCGCGGAATGGATGACGAATCGCTGATTGTTTTGGAATATTACCAAGGCAACGGTTCCCCGATACTCGCGACGATCGAGGCCGGTTACCATACGCCCGGCAAATTCCGCGAAGTCACCATTATGGAGACGCGTTCGTCGGCGGTGTGCGATTACAATGTGGCACAATACAAGATAAGGACGTTTGCGAATCAGCATGTGGCCGATGGCGAAGAAATAAAAGCGGAGGAAGGCGCGGTGCACCAACTGGAGTTTCCACCGGAAGAACCCCTTCGCGCCGAACTGGCGGCTTTCATCGATGCGATCGAGAAGCGAAGGTCGCGGCCAGTTGATGGATGGGCGGGGTTCCACGCCGTTCGCGTAGTTGAGGCTGCGTTGGAGTCAGCCCGAACGGGGAATTGGATCACTATCGACAATCTAAATGAGCATCGGCGACGCGTTGCTGCTCGTTACGCGGAACGTCTCTGTGGCATCGTGAAGACCCCTCCGGAGAAGAAATGGGCCTACGCGGTTTATCACATGTACGTGATCCAAACCGAACGTCGCGATGAACTGGTGAGGCATCTACAAAGCAAAGGAATCGGCACCGGCATTCACTATCCTGTCGCGAATCACCAGCAGCCGGCCATCACGAAAATCTACGGCGATCTGCCGAGATTGCCGAACACCGAAGCAGCGGTGAAAGAAATTCTTTCGCTACCGATCTACGGCGAATTACCGCTTGAAGATGTCGATTATGTTTCTGACGCGATTGTCGAGTTTTTTGCGATGCAATGAATGTGCCGGAACTAAGCCTGGTTATTCCGTGTCACAATGAGGAGAAAAACCTACAGCCACTATTATCGGCAATTCACGCCACGCTGGATCCGCTTGCATTCGACTATGAAATTGTGATCACCGACGATTGCAGCACAGACAATTCCTGGAGCATCTTGAAACAGCTTACTACAAGCGATCCGCGGCTGTGCATCCAGCGTTTCAAATTTAACTGCGGCGAGTCGGCTGCGAGCTGGGCTGGCATGCAAATGTCGCGTGGTCGACACATCGCCACGTTGGATGCCGATCTGCAAAATGATCCAAAGGATCTGCCGGCGATGCTCAAGGCGCTTAAGGGTGCGGATTGCGTTTGCGGGACGCGCGCCGCAACGCGAGGTAAAGGCGATAATTGGATTCGGATTGCCTCATCGCGCGTTGCTAATTGGGTGCGCAATCAGCTCTCCGGTGAGAACATCAGCGATGCCGGCTGCACCTATCGCGTGTTCAAACGCGAATGCATCGCGCACGTGAAATTTTTCAACGGCGCGCATCGTTTCCTTCCGACTTTAATCAAGATGGAGGGATTCTGCGTGATCGAAGTCCCGGTCTCGACAAACCCGCGCTTTTCGGGCACCAGTCATTACGGTGTCTGGAACCGTTTATTCAAATCATTCCGCGACTTGCTCGCTGTGCGCTGGATGAAATCGAGACGCATCCAATACGAAATTGCCGAATCAGTTACCAGCCTATGAACACACTTACACTTATTGCTATCACGTGGATCGGAAAGGAATACCGATTCCTTGGTTTGGATTGGAGTTATATTATGGTCCTCGGCTTTATTGGGAACGCTCTTTTCTCGATGCGTTTCCTTGTCCAATGGCTTGCCTCAGAGCGACAGGGACAAAGTATTATTCCAGTCTCATTCTGGTACTGGAGCATCGCCGGAAGCGCACTTATGTGCCTGTATTTTGTCTTCCGACGCGATCCTGTCGGAATCCTCGCTTACCTGCCAAACTCGCTTATTTACATTCGCAATTTGATGCTGATTCGGAAGCGCAAGTTCGCTTTCACGGCTGCCGCGCCTTCACAAAGTCCGCGCGAAACGACATAGCCTATCAGTGGTTAGCCGATTGGACACGTCGGGATTCGCCGCGTGGCAGTTACGACTTTTCGCCGATCGGCTCCGCGCTTTGCACTTCCTCTTCTTTCACCTGACTCACAACAGGCGCGATCGCCTGAAGTTTCTCGCCGTTGCGGAGGTCCATGAGTTTCACACCCATTGTGTTGCGGCCGGTCTCGCGAATCTCTTTGACGCGTGTGCGCACCATCTGGCCTTTGTTCGTGATCAACATAATCTCGTCTGCTTCGCGAACTGTAAGCGCGCCAACCACGTCGCCGGTTTTTTCGCCCGTTCTCATCGTGATGATGCCTTTGCCGCCGCGCGATTGCCGCCGGTAATCATCAAACGGCGTGCGTTTGCCGATTCCATTTTCACCGGCGACGAGCAACATGGCGTCTGGATCCACGATCGCGATGGCAACGATATGATCGCCTTTCTCCGGGCGAATTCCCCAGACGCCGACGGTATTGCGACCCTGATCCCGCAATTGTTCTTCATGAAAACGCAAGCTCATGCCGTTTTTCGTGATAAGGACGATCTCATTATTCCCGTTTGTTAGCTTCGCATCGATCAACCGGTCGCCTTCTTCGATTTGAATTGCGATGATGCCGCCGCGACGGACGTTCGCGTAATTGGATAAATTAGATTTTTTGACGATTCGCGATCGAGCGGCCCTTGGCCGCGCGTCCCATCTCGGGAATTTCGTACACCTTTTCCACGTAAGCGCGTCCCGTGGCGGTAAAGAACATTAGATAATCATGTGTGGTAGCGGTGAAAAGATGCTCGACGAAGTCGCCTTCCTCTTCTTCGGTCGCGCCCTCGCGTGTTTGCATACCAATGACGCCTTTGCCGCCACGTCGCTGTGCACGAAACGCGCTAACGGCAGTGCGTTTGATAAAACCGCCATGCGTGATGCTGATGATGCAGCCCTCGTTCGCGATGAGGTCTTCGACATTGATTTCGGCTGCCTCAGGAACGATTTCCGTCAGGCGCGGCGAACCGTATTTGTCGCGAATTTCGCGCAATTCCTTTTTGATGATAGTGAAAACGCGCTGCTCTTTGGCGAGAATGTCTCTCAAATCCTTGATGGTATCGATGAGCTCCTTGTACTCCTTATCGATCTTTTCGCGCTCGAGGCCGGTCAATTGATAAAGGCGGAGATTGAGAATGTCGTCCGCCTGCTGCTCGCTGAACGCATACCGGCCATTCGTTAAGCGCGCGGGATTGCGAATGAGAATCCCGAGTTGTTCCACCTGACGTTTTGTGAATTCGAATGCCAGCAGTTTCACTCGTGCTTCGTCACGATTGGCCGAGCCGCGAATGATGCGTAGAAATTCGTCGAGATTCACCAGCGCAATGAGATAACCTTCCAGTGTTTCTGCGCGCTCTTCCGCCTTGCGCAGTTCGAAACGGGTACGGCGCAGGACTACTTCGCGGCGGTGCTCGACGTAAGCCGCGTTGGCTTCCTTGAGTGGGAGCAGCTTGGGTCGGCCGTGGTCAATCGCCAGCATCGTCACCGCAAACGAGGTTTCCAGCGCGGTGTGCTTGTAGAGATTAGCGATGATGACTTTGGGGTTCGCGTCTCGTTTGAGCTCGATGACCACGCGCGTGTTTTCGTCCGATTGATCGCCGACGTAACTGATGTCGGTCAGCACTTTTTCGTTCACCAATTGCGCGATGCGCTCGACGAGCGTGGCGCGGTTCACGCCGTACGGAATCTCCGTAATAACGATTTGCTCGCGGCCGCCTTTGAGTTCTTCGATGCCGGCTTTGCCGCGGACTTTCATGCTGCCCCGGCCGGTCTCGAAATACTGCCGGATTCCACCCACGCCGCAGAGGACGCAGCCGGTGGGAAAATCCGGCCCTTTCACATGCTTCATCAGCTCGTCCAGCGTGATGTCGGGATTATCGATCTGCGCGCAAATACCATCGATGACTTCCGAAAGATTGTGCGGCGGAATGTTGGTAGCCATGCCGACGGCTATGCCGGTCCCGCCGTTAACGAGCAGGTTAGGAAACGCAGCTGGAAAAACTGTCGGCTCGGTGCGCGTTTCGTCGTAGTTAGGGACGAAATCGACAGTGTCCTTCTCCATGTCGGTCATGAGCGCAGCGCCGAGATGAGTCATGCGCGCTTCGGTGTAACGCATCGCTGCCGGTGGATCGCCTTCGATCGAGCCGAAATTCCCCTGGCCATCGACCAGCCGTTCGCGCATCGCCCACGGCTGCGCCATGTGCACGAGCGTCGGGTAAATCACGGCTTCCCCGTGCGGGTGATAATTTCCGCTGGTGTCGCCGCAAATCTTTGCGCACTTGCGGTGCTGCCGCCCGGGAAAGAGCGACAGATCATGCATCGCGTAAAGAATTCTTCGCTGCGATGGCTTTAGTCCGTCGCGCGCGTCGGGGAGCGCGCGAGAAATGATGACGGACATCGAGTAATCGAGGAACGACCTCGACACTTCCTCGGCTACATTTACCGGCTCGACTTTTTCGTTTGGATTAAGCATGAATGATTTGGTTAGCAGCGGACGAGTACGCAGAGGGACGCTCCGCGAGGAAGCGCTCTTCCCATATACGCGAAATCTCGTCTGATTGGCGGATTGTTACAGGTGGACCAATTCGGGAGCCGCGCGGCAGCGAAATATGCAAGAAATCCAGCACACTTCGAATTGTTCCCTCATAATCCTGACACAGCTTTTCGTATTCGACCTCGAAAGGCTCAATGCCAATCTGCTGAAAAAAACGATACCAGATTTGCTCCTGCCGCTCTGCTTCTTTAAGCGATTGCTCGATCAATTCCGCATCAAATTCCGGCTCTCGTTCCGTCGTTTTCCCCTCCTGCACTTTCCAAAGACCCGTCTGAAGCGCTCGCGCTGTGGACAAAGCTTGCCGCAGTTTATGACGCCGCAGAATGTGCACGAACCGAAGACGTGGAAAAGCATTTCGTAACAGCGTGAGATCATCCGTTGCCGCATCGCCGAAGGCGCGAGTATCTCGCAGCCGGGTCAGGAAGTCGTCCAAATACCAGCTCATTAGTTTGAACCCGAAGACTTCGTTTTGGCTGGTTTTCGCGTTGACGATGCTGCGCACGTATCCTGGGTAATCAGCAACCGGGTCGAGCCCCACCTCTGCACCGTACCGGGCTTCGGACTTTGGGAGAAAAAATTGTTTCGGCACGCCAGCCCGTCGGGTAGCGCGCAATCCATCCGTCAACAAATTGCTTCCCGCGCGCGGAATTGTGCAAACAACGTAACAGCGCCGCGGATGCCGTAGGCTGTGAAACAAACCACCCATGGGGATTTAGACGTCGAGATTGCGCACATTCAGCGCGTTGTCCTCGATAAATTGGCGGCGTGGCTCGACGATGTCGCCCATCAGAATCGTGAACATTTTGTCGGCATCGACAGCGTTATCGTCGTTCAGATCCACCTTGAGAAGCTTGCGTTTCTCCGGATTCATTGTGGTCTCAAACAACTCCTTGGCGTTCATTTCACCCAGACCTTTGAAGCGCTTGATCTGCACTCCGCGGCGTCCAATCTCTAAAATCTTTTCGAGGATCTCGGGGATCGAAAACAGCGGGTGCGAGACGGCTTTGTCGCCTTCGCCTTCGATCAACTCGAAGATCGGCCGGTCGCTGGTCGCGTAATGATCGACTTTCAATCCTTTGCGAGCCAGTTCGGCAATGATCTTTTCGATCGCAGCGGATTCGTGTAGCTCGACCAGTCTGCCACGTCTTCGGCTGCCATCAGCTCGCACCGGCGCATCCAGGGGAAGCAATTCCTGACCGATCTGCGTATCGAACAAATTTAGATCGAGATTTTCCTGATGAAACTTTCGTACCGCTTTTTCGTCATGAAAATAATGGGCGGTCTCCTCGTTTCCATCACGCACCTTTACCAGATAGTTTGGGAGCTTGCCCGTTTTGGAATTCCGGTGAGAGAGATACGTTTCAAAATCGCCGCCGTGGCGGCGCACCGCTTCGCTAAGCTTGGCGAGTTTCTCGAGTGATTCGAGAATGTCCTTCAGTTGTGTCGCGGTGATTTCTTTGTCATCGGCCAGGTTTTTCAGCCGGACATCCTCTGCGCCCAGCGAGATAAGGATTTTGTTTAGCCGCGCATCATCATCTACGTATTCTTCCCGTTTCTTGCGCTTGATCTGGTACAGCGGCGGCTGCGCGATGTAAATTCTCCCGGCACGCACCAACTCGGTCATCTGCCGAAAAAAGAACGTGAGCAACAGAGTGCGAATGTGAGAGCCATCTACATCCGCGTCAGTCATGATGATGATGCGGCCGTAGCGCAGTTTTGAGAGATCGAACCGGCCTTCATCCTTGCCATTGGCCTCCTCCTTCGGTTTGCCGATGCCGGCGCCAATCGCTGTGATCATCGCCTGGATCTCAGCGTTTTTGAGAAATTGATCTTCGCGCGCTTTCTCGACGTTGATCAACTTGCCTCGAATCGGCAGAATCGCTTGATAACGGCGGTCGCGACCCTGCTTGGCGGAGCCGCCGGCGGAGTCGCCTTCAACAATGTAGAGTTCGGTCAATTCCGGGTCGCGCTCAGAGCAATCTGCCAATTTCCCAGGCAGTCCACCGCCAGTAAGAGCGCCCTTGCGAATTGTTTCCCTCGCTTTTCGCGCAGCTTCACGCGCCCGGGCCGCTGTGAGCACTTTGTCGAAAATTCGTCGGGCAACCGGCGGAGTCTTATCGAAGAAGGTCATTAGCCCGTCATAGACAACGGAATTTACGATGCCGTCGATCTCGGTGTTCACGAGTTTCACTTTGGTCTGTGACTCGAAACGTGGATTGGGCAGCTTAACGCTGAGCACGCAAGTCAATCCTTCGCGGACATCGTCTCCAGAAAGGGAAGGATCCTTCTCCTTCAAAAGGTTGTTTTGCCGCGCATATTGGTTGATTGCCTTCGTTAGCGCCGTGCGGAAGCCGGTCAGATGCGTGCCGCCATCAGGGTTCGGGATTGAATTAGCAAACGGCAAAATCTGGTCGTTGTAGCTGTCGTTGTATTGCAAAACAACATCGACAAAGACTTCATCACGCTGGCGTGAGATCACGATCGGCTTGGGATGCAGAACCTGTTTGTTCTCGCCAAGCTGCTTTACGAATTCTTCGATGCCGTGTTTGTAAAAAAACGTCTCCTTCTTTGCCGGGTCGGCACGCTCGTCTGTAAGTGTGATTTCGAGGCCGGGATTAAGAAATGCCAGTTCGCGCAACCGCGTAGCGAGACGTTCGAACTTAAACTCGATCGTAATTGTAAAAATGGTCGGATCAGGCAAGAACGTGATAAGCGTACCGGTAGTCTTCTTGTTTTTTACCTCGCCGATGACAGTGAGTTTGTCGGTCGTTTTCCCTTTGGCGAAAGCCATGTGATAGACCTTGCCGTCGCGAGATACCTCCGCTTTGAACCATTCTGAGAGCGCGTTTGTGCATTTCGCGCCCACGCCATGCAACCCTCCGGAATATTTGTATGCGCCTTGTCCAAATTTTCCGCCGGCGTGCAAATTTGTCAGCACCAGCTCGACTGCCGGCATCTTCCATTTGGGATGAATATCGGTGGGAATTCCTCGACCGTTATCACGAACCGAAATGGATCCATCGACATGAATGGTCACTTCTATCTTGGTGCAAAATCCCGCGAGGTGTTCGTCGATCGAATTATCGACTACTTCGTAAACGAGGTGGTGCAGCCCCCGCTCATCTGGGTCTCCAATGAACATCCCGGGCCGTTTCCGGACCGCCTCGAGGCCTTCCAACTTGTCGATTTGCGCCGCGTCATATTTTTGCGTGGCCGCGATTCCGGTCGAGCTGCACGATGATTTTTCAACCGGAACTTCTTCTTGAACTTGGGGCATAAAAGTAGGGCCAGGCGACCCTGGCAAAAGAGCATAGCGAGAAACGGCTCGGAAACAACTAATAATATCGTGGTTCTGAGCGACTTATTTCCGCTACAGGTTGGAGCTGCCCGAACGCCAAAGCCCACCATATTGTGGTTGAGCGTCCGAGTCTTCCTTGCTCATTTTTGCCTTCTTGACCGAGCTCTTTCGGGCTCTGAAAATAGACTTCATTTATGCGCCTTCAAACGACCTTGGAAGCACGCTGGATTTTGGCGTTTTTTGCGCTGCTCGCTGCTGCGAGTTGGTTTGTTTCAGGCTGGCTGTCATTGCTTTTTTTGCTGCTGTTTTTTTGCACTGTTGCTTTCTTCCGCGATCCGGAGCGCACAGCGCCGGCAGATCCAAATTTAATCGTCGCCGCTGCCGATGGCACCGTGATGGACATCATCGAATCGGATGAGAATCAGGTTCTCAAAGCGAAAACGCGACGTATCGGAATCTTTTTATCGATCTTCGACGTTCACACGAATCGCGCGCCAATCGATGGGAGCGTTATTTACTGCCAGCATCAAAAGGGCCTTTGTCTCGACGCGCGCCGCCCGGACTGTTCCGAGAAAAACGAGTCGATGACATGGGCTTTCGAGAATCCACGCGTCACGATTGTCGTGCGTCAGATCACGGGAGCTATTGCCAGACGCATCGTGGCCTGGTCGCAAATCGGGGACGAATTAAAAAAAGGTGACCGGTTCGGAATGATTCGCTTCGGCTCGCGAACGGAATTATATTTGCCGTTGAACGCTGAAGTTCTTGTGAAAGTAGGCGATCACGTCCTCGGTGGATCGACGATCATCGCGCGGCTGGCCGAATCTGTGAGGAAAGCCGGAGAGCGAGCTAGCGCGGAATCCGCCTCTCCCCTTAGTGAAGGGGAGAGGATCGAGGTGAGGGGATTTGCAATATCCTTACAGCGGCAGAACCCTCACCCTACCCTCTCCCTTGAGAAGGTAGAGGCGACGGAGGACGGCCACGGGAATGCGAAGCTGACAGGGCTTTGGTAATTAATGAACGAACAACCTTCGAAGATTTATCTTCTGCCGAATCTCATGACGGCAGGCAATCTCTTTTGTGGGTTCACCGCCACACTCAAAATTCTTGAGGGCGCGCTCCTTCAGGCATCCAATCCCGATGCGGCTGGTGATCTTTTTCACACTGCCATCTGGTTAGTTCTCGGCGCCTTCGTTTTTGATTTCCTCGATGGCCGCCTTGCGCGCCTGGGCGGGCACGAGAGTCCGTTCGGGCGCGAGTTCGACTCGCTCGCGGATATTGTTTCATTCGGGCTGGCCCCCGCGTTGATGGTTTATCGCGTGGTGTTGCAGGAGTTCCCTCGCGCGTGCTGGATCATTGCTTTCATTTACCTGGCTTGCGGCGCGCTGCGATTGGCCCGTTTCAATTCAGCGAGCGCG
>WNFW01004935.1_pt1 | contig 12976 bp, 14 predicted proteins | sample 5400131 | NCBI WGS metagenome assembly WNFW01 (sample SAMN13153362, study PRJNA577476) | soil metagenome | isolation source: 20 cm soil or saprolite under grassland replicate 1 | place: USA:California | collected 2016-06-15 | reverse complement strand
TCATTACGCAGCATCGAAGGCTGCCATCATCGGCTTCGTCAAAAGTTTGGCGCGTGAATTGGGCCCTGATGGGATCACCGCGAATGCGATCTGCCCGGGCATTGCCAACACTGCTTTGCCCCGCGGCCATCGGACTGAAGAGGAACTGATGCAAAGGCTGCGCTCGAACCCGCTCGGCCACGTCCTGGAGCCGGAAGATTTCGTCGGACCGGTTCTCTTTCTCGCCAGCGACGCGGCTTCCTACATCACCGGCCAGGCGATCAACGTCAACTGCGGCAGTTATATGATTTGATCCCTGCTAAACATCTCATACGCATTTAGGCAGGCGGGAAGAGAAGACATGGCAAAAAGAAAACCCGTGATCGACATAGAAGATTGTACTCGCCTGATCGAAAAGCGGCGTTATCGTGATGCTGTGTACGCCTTTGAAGAGATCTTGGACAAACTCATTGAAGCCAAGAAATCGCCCCGAGGAAGTCAGGTAGCGAAAGAGCTCAAAAAACTTGTCACGGCGATCGAGGATAGCTTTAAGAGATCATATTACGAGAGCGATTCGAACAGGACCAGCAGCGTAAGCCGCTTGTCTGCTCGTTCTGCGGGAAAAGCCAGGACGAAGTACGCAAACTGATCGCCGGGCCTACTGTTTACATCTGTAATGAGTGTATTGACCTTTGCAATGACATCATCAGGGACGAGGCCGATTTCGACCAGCCAGTGTCAGAGAATGCAGCGGAGCCGAAAGAAACAGGACAAAAGCCAATTTGCGCGTTGTGTACGCAACCACGAGGACTGACGGATCTGGTTCACATCGCGGCCGGGATGCGCTTGTGCACTGTCTGCCTCGAAGCGATACACACAGTTACAGAGCAACGCGAGAAGAAGTGAACCGATGCCTGGGGGCCGAGCTGTTGCTTGTGGGAACGTTACAACAGTATCCGGAAGACGAGCTGAAGCCTTCAATCCACCGGAAATACTTTTTTTCCCGTTCCTTCCTCTTGTAAACTGATCGCTTTGGTGGGGCAGATTTTGGCGGCGAGGAGAATTTTCTCGTCGGTGTCGCCCTTGGGGTCGATGACTTCGGCGATCATTTTTGCATCCAGTTTGAATACTTTGGGCGAGGCCTGAATACATTTGGCGTAACCCTCGCACTTTGTTCTATCTACTGTGACCTTCATTCTGCCTCCTAAGCATTGTTGATCTTTTCTGTCGATTCCGGTCGTAGCTTCCCGGTTTCAATTGCCTAAACGGTATAGTTTCGCCGTGTTTTCTCGATTGATCTTTCTCATGACGATTGGATCGATCCCTTCGCAGTTGCGGTCGACCGTCTCTTTCGAGTAGGGCCATGTCGTCACGCCGTGGGGAAAATCGCTGGCCCAAAGAAAATTATCCTCGCCATACACCGGTGTCGTAAGGACGCCGGCGCGGTCGTCCTGGTAGGTGAAGAAAACATTTGTCTTGAAGTATTTACTCGGCGGCAGCTTGTTGATGTTCCGCTCGGCGTCGAAAGTGCTCGCACGGCCGAACCAGTAGTCCACCTGTTGGACGAGGTTGGCGACCCAGCCGACGTCGAACTCCGCGCAGACGACTTTTAAATTTGGATGGCGGTCGAACACACCGGAGAGAATGAGATTCCCCAAAAACTGCTGAGCCGGCGACTGCCGGTTGGCGAAGCCGAGACTCTGCTTTTTTGGCTCTACCGGCCGCGGCCCTTCGTAATGCGTCCGCGCGACGCCTTGAGTGGCGCTCGTGTGCACGTTCACCACCATTCCGGTTTCTTCCAACGCCGCCCACATCGGCTCATACTTGGACTCATAATAGCCGCTGTCTTTGATACGCGTGGGAATCTGCACGCCGCGAAATCCGAGCTTGGCGTAGTGAAAGATGTCAGCGATCGTATGATCGATGTCGAGGATTGAAATAGTGGCCAAGCCGATGAGTCTCTTCGGATTGTGACTGCAAAACCCGTGCAGCCATTCGTTGTAAGAGCGGAAGATGGCGCGCTGCAACGGTTCGTCTGCGAGGCTGTAGAGTTGGCGCACCGCGCTGGAAAACAGAACCTCAGCTTCGATGCCATCAACATCCTGGTCTTTGAGCCGTGCCGCGGGCTCCCAGCCGCCGGGATAATCTTCGTAGCGAAAATTTTCGTTGAAGCGAATCGTCTCGAAATGTTTTTCCTGGTCCACTTCGGCAATGCCCTTTTCCTTGCCCACGACCTGTCCCTTTGAGTAGTGAGACAAACCGACCGGCGGAAGACCGTCGATGAGCAGCCAGATGCCTTTGGGGACGCCCAGAGGATCTTTCACGACTTTCGGCGCGCGCTCGCCATATTCTTTCTGCACTCGCTCCCAGGCGGCCGGGGGCTCATTGACGTGACTATCGGCTGAGATCAGTTTGAAATCCGGCATTGTCTTCTTCCTACCTTTTACGCGACGCGAATGATACCCAGGCCGTCCGCCGTTCGATGCGGGTGCCGAAGGGTTCGGATACTTCCTGGTAGCAGTTTTGCAGCAGACCTTTTTCGCCGAAATTCAACCAGTGGCCATTAGCGCAGCTCAGCATATTAAAGCCAAACCACTTGATATCTTCCAGCAACTCCGGCTCGGTCACCATGTGGGTGCCGGTGCGTAGCGCGGGCGTTCCTTCGACGTAGCGGACGACCATGCTTTCCAGATTGGCGAATCGGGCATCGGTGCTTTGCAAAACTTCGCGCAGTCCCAGGAATCCTGGTTCGCAGAAGACCGCCAGCCGGCGAGCATAATGTCTCCCCACAGGGCTAAAGTCACTCGGCCTTGTTCCGCTTCGTAAATCATCGCGACTATGATGAAAGATTTCCCGACTCTGCGCGAAACGATATGAGACGATTGACAGAGTTGTCAAGTTGCCCGCACGCCCGTCCGGAGATCCGAGTTGACAACAGCAATCCTACGGTGGTTAATCTCTGTCGCAAGTGAAGGGCAAAGAAGAGATCCGACATGATGCCTCGATCAACGCTGTTACGCACAATATCGAATGCTGTCTATTTATTGCTGTTTCTCATGTTCACCTTCCAGAACCCGATAGCGAACGCAGCTTCCGCGGAGCGAGAAAAAATGTTGGAGGGCGCGAAGAAGGAAGGAAGATTGATCTTATACACCGGGATGGATACGGATGAAGCCAATCAGTACGCGCGGGAGTTCACGAAAAGGTATCCCTTTATCAAACCCGAGATCTTTCGTTCGAGTGGCGAGAGTGTGCAGACCAGGTTTTTGACGGAGCATCGAGCCAATGTTCACAACGCCGACATTTTTCAAACCAGCATCGTCCAAGTCTATCAACTGAAAAATACCGGACTGCTCGGGAAGTATGTCTCAGAAGAGAGTCATGCTTACGGCGAGGGCTTCAAAGATCCTCAAGGATACTGGACCGCCTTTTATCTGATTCCCTATGTGATCGGTTACAACACAAGGCTGGTTTCGCTGAAAGACGTTCCGTCAAGTTATGAAGACTTGTTGCATCCCAAGTGGAAGGGGCAAATCGCTCTGGAAACCGAAGAATACCAATGGTTCTATCATCTCATAGAAATCATGGGCAAGGAAAAAGGGCTCGCGTACATGAAGAAACTCGCCGGGCAACCTGGCACAGCTCGTGGCCGCGGGGGAGATGGCGATGGCCGTTGTCGTTTACTCGAATCGCGTCGAGCGGATGAAGAACAGTGGCGCGCCGATCGATTGGGTACGGTTCAAGGGCCCGACGATCACCGCCATCAATGCTGTCTCAATTCCCGAGAAGGCGCCGCACCCGAATGCCGCCAAACTCTTCGTTGATTTTGTCTTGTCGAAAGACGGACAGAATCTGCTCAGGGCTTTCCGAAGAATTCCCGCTCGGCCTGATATCCTGCCAGACCCACCCAGCCTTACGAAGGGTTTGAATTTATATCCGGCCCGGCCGGAGGGAATGATCGATAATTACAAAGAAACCGTGGCCCGCTTCGACGAGATTTTTAATAAGCCGAGATAACACTCGGACGCCAGCGAGCCGCTAGGCACCGCCATTAAAACGGCGCCGCCTCGCCATATTTTTCTTCGCGACACTCACTTATTTGAGAATCTCTTTTAACTTGGCGATGAGGGAAGACTCAAGCTTGAAAATATCTTTGACGTTTTGTTCCAGCTCCGCGCCATCGGCGGCGTTGATGTCGAGAGTCGCTTTTTTCGCTTCGGCCAAGAATGCCGAATCTTTCATCGTGTCCATGAAGGCTCTCCGCAGGATCTGAACGCGATCCTTTGGCGTCCCCGGAGGAACCACGTACGGTCGCACCGATGGACCGTGGACACGCTCTACGGTTTGGATGAGCTTCTTGGCTTCTTCGGTCTTCGCCAAGTTAACGGCCAATGGCACTTTGAGCAACTCGGGATGAGGTTTACTCGTAACCTGCAGCACGATGCTCAAGTCACTGCTCTCTAATTCTTTTTTCCAAGTCGACTTCATCGACTCCCAGGAGTTGCTGATTCCCGCGACCTCGCCGCTGTTGAAGGCCAGACGAATGTCGGCCGTGCCTTTATAACCCGAAACCATTTGGATAGGCAGTCCAATTGTTGCCTTTAGGAGGTTGGGAAAATCGTCCGTGCCGGAACCGGTCGATACGCCGCCAAATTTAACCACCTGTTTGGATGCGATCCATTTGTCCGGGTCGGTGATACCGGCGGATTTGGACACGCTGAGGATGAAATGATCCTGCGCCGGTACGCCGATGTACTCGAACTTGAGCGAGTCGAACTCGATGCCTGGCTTGCCCAGGAGCTGCTGGAGAAACAGGCCGCCGATGAAGTGGCCGATGGTAAGGCCGTCCGGCTTGGCGGCTTTGTAAACGTAGTTAGCTGAAATGAGGCTTCCCGCCCCGGCCATGTTGTCGACGACGAAGACGGGATTGCCCGGAACGTGTTTCCCCATATGACGCGCCATGGTCCGCGTGTAGGCGTCATAGCCGCCGCCCGCGGAAAATCCCACAATGAATCGGATCGTCTTGCCTTCGTAGAAATTCGCCTGCGCAAAAACCCCTCCAGCGCCCGCGATTAGAAGAAGTCCAACCAGAATCCCTGTTAACTTAACGCCGCCTTTCATAAGTTCTCCCTCTTGGCTGTAACAGTTGAACTGCTGCTATCGTCGTGTCTGCCCTTCGACCAGCTCTGGGCGAACGGACAAGGAAAACCGTTCGTGGTGAGGTCGTCGAACCCTACGGCTACCTCCCGGCTTGGCGACTCTTCATAGGTGATCGTCGTGGCCCTTGTCAAGCTACCGAGCGGTTTGACACCCGCCATAAAATCGCTGTAGATTTTTGACGTGTACTGCTTTCGCGCTGATCATTTTCTGCAGGCGAGAGAACTGAAATAAGAGGAGTACCATTCATGATTAAACCAATTGCGCTTTCAGCGACTCATATGGAATGCTGTAGCTTGAACGAGTCCGTGCCGGTGCTTACCGATTTGTTGGCCTTCCAAAAAATCGGTGAGCAGCCCGGCGAGGTGAAACTGAAACATCCGAACACCGACTGGGTGCTTTATGTGCACGAAAGCGGAGGCGAGGCGGCGGTGAAGCAGATGCATAACCACTGGGGCGTGCGTGTTCAGACTAATGAAGAAGTGGATGCGGCATACGAGTACATGAGCAAGAACAAGGAAAAGTATGGCATCAAGCAGATTGCCAAGCCGCTCTTTAATCACGGCTCCTATTCACTTTATTTTCTCGAGCCGGGCACGAATGGTTGGGAGATCGAATGCTACACGGCGGCTTTGCGCAAGGCGTCGATGGCGCAGAAAGCCGGCGGTGTGTATGCGCCGCACTGGACGACGACCTATCCGGCGGAGCGGTTCCCTGGCCGGGGTTATGTTCCGCAGGCTTTTACCCATGGAACATTAGCGTGCGCAGACATGGAAGCCTCTCGAAAGTTCTACACGGAAACCCTCGGGCTCGAAGCGCACCAGGCCAACCCAAACGTCTTTTATATCAAGCATCCGAATACCAAGTGTTACGTGGTTTGCGCGATCCGGCAGGATTTCAAACGGTTCTCGCCTAACTTTCGCTTCACGATCACTGTCGGCTCTCAAGACGAAGTAGCGAACGCGCATGATTGGTTACAACGGTCACAAGCGGAGCTTGGCGTCTCCGAGCTGAGCGACGTGCAAACCAACGGATCCGTGTCGTCGTTCCTGGTAAGCGATCCTGACAACAACTGGTGGGAAGTTACTTCGCCTAACTAAAATATCATGTCGGAAAAACCTTTGGAGCAGATGGGGCTTCGGGATCTGCGGGCCATTGCGCGTGAGCAGATGCCGGCCGAGGCGTGGCACCACTTCAACGGCGGCGCGGAGACCAAAGCAACCTTTTATAGAAATCCGCGGTCGTTTCAAAAATATCTTTTTCGCCAGCGGATTTTTCATGACGTCACGGACCCGGATATCTCGGTCGAACTTTTTGGTCATCAGATTCCTATACCCGCCATCACGGCGCCGGTTGGTAGCTTCAGTCTCATGGGGAAGGACGCGGAACGTCAGGTCGCCGAGGGAGCCGGCCGGGTCGGCGCTATGATGTTCGTCAGCCAGGCTGCCAAGCTCAATCCGCAGGGTTGGCGCGATGCGACTCAATCACCGCTGGTCTTGATGGCTTACATGAACCGCGGCAGAGAAGAAGTGTCGCAGTACGCGAAGCTGTCCCAAGACCTCGGCTTCGCTGCGGTCGGTATTACGATGGATACGGTTCGCCCGGTGAAAATCGGCGACCAAGTGCCGTTGTCAACCAAGGACGGCAAGCCGAGAAAAGGGCACACGGCTTCGCCGAAGGACATCGAGTGGATGAAACAGCAGGTTTCTCTGCCCGTGGTGGTGAAAGGCATCATGGGAGCCGAGGACGCGCGTGTGGCGGTAAACGCCGGCGCGGATGCGGTTGTCGTGTCTAATCACGGCGGCAGAATTCTCGATTTCAATCGCGCCGCCCTGGAAGCTTTGCCGGAAGTCGTCGATGCCGTCGGTAGTAAAGCGACTGTGATTCTTGACAGCGGCGTCCGCAGCGGCGGCGATGTCGTCAAGGCGCTGGCGCTCGGCGCCAAAGCCGTGCTCACGGGACGACCGGTTGCGTGGGGCGTGAGCGCCTTTGGTCCACGGGGCGTCGAACGGGTCTTCGCTATTCTTAGCGAGGAGATGAAGCGAGTCCTGTGCATGACCGGCGTCGCCAGCGTCGCGCGGATCACAAGCGCGATCATTATTCGCGACGGCTAGCAGCAGAGCAAACCACAAAGGGCGCAAAGATCACAAAGTTTCTGTAGAAGTTTCGTGCGTGCCGCAGATTTTTTGACGCCGTTCTTCAGTCGATTCGACGAAACAATTTTCTCACCACGAAGATCGCGAAGGTCACGAAGGGTTCGGATATTTTGAATCGTAAACTTCGTGCTCTTCGTACTTCGTGGTCAAGCAATTTTGTAGCGGCGAGTGGCCGGTCGTCGCTACACAACCGCAACCAAATCGATCTCGACCAGAGCTCCTCTCGGCAACTCCGCAACGGCTACCGTCGAACGGGCGGGTTTCACGTCGCCTAAATACTCAGAGTAAACTTCATTCATGGCGGTAAAGTCCGACATGTTTTTTAGAAAAACCGTTGCCTTGACGACCTGATTGAATGAAGATCCGGCGGCTTCCAAAACAGCTTTCAGATTCTCCAAGACTTGCCGCGTCTGGGCGGTTATCCCGCCCTCGGTCATCTCGCCTGTCCGAGGATCGAGAGGAATCTGTCCTGCTGTGTAAACAAAGCCGTTGACTTTGATTGCCTGGGCATAGGGCCCGATAGCTTTAGGCGCTTTTTCTGTTTGCACTATTTCCCGGCTCATATGGTACTTCCTTTGATTAAATTATGGATGCGAGAAAAAGCTTACATCAGGCTTGTTGTCGTTGACAACTTCTTGGGAGATCGGCCGCTGTTCTTTTCTTGCCTCACGCGCTTGACTATGGTTGACTGTTAAATAGTGAAGCTACTGACCGCCCATAAGATCCTGATGGCAAGCGCAGCGGTCTTCTTTCTCTTTTTTTCACTTTGGGAGCTGCGGAATTATTTCAACGCGGCCAATGGCTGGGCCGTGTTTCGAAGCATACTTTATCTGCTGATAGCGTGTGGCTTCGGGATCTATTTCAAAAACCTGGACCGGTTGTACAAATAGATTTCTGTTTCGCCGAAAACCATGGAGCCCGCCTCGTTTTTAGTAGAAGTCTCCGAAAAACAAATTCGCCGGGAGCGCCAAAAGGCGCGGGAGCTGCGTGCGAGCCAGTGGTGGAAGCGCAAGCGTGCGACCGGGATCTGCCATCACTGTGGTCAAAAGTTTCTGCCGAAAGAGCTGACGATGGATCACCTGATTCCGGTCATTCGCGGCGGAAAATCGACTCGAGGCAATCTGGTGCCGGCCTGCAAAAAGTGCAATGCCGATCGGAAGTACCGGTTGCCTTTTGAAGAGGAGGCTCAGTGAGCCCTGGACCAAAATGGAGTGTTGGAGTAGGGGAGTATTAGGTTTTAAATCCATCACTCCAATACTCCGGTCCGTACGCCTCCAAATCAGCTGTTGCCACAGGTTCGTCGTTTGAACTAGTATCGTAATGCCAGGAGGCTGCCATGACCGGGGAAACTTTTCTGGTTCGCACCATGTCCGATACGGTGGAGACCGATATTCAACGTGTGTTCACGATTGCCAACGAGATCTTACCGCGTTACGGCATGCAGCCCTTGAGCTTCGAGCAGCTCAGAAAAATCGCCGACGGGCCATTTGATCTCTTTCTCATTCCGTACGTTTTCGCCAAGGAACACGAGAAGGACCACAATCTAAGATTTAACGAAGGAAAACGACTAGAAATTAGAACTCACGCCATGGAAATCGCTCGCAAGCATCGATTCGATACCGACCCGCCGGAGTTTGTCCCTGGTATTGAGCAATCTCTCAAAGAGACAAAGGACGCGGGTTTGCGCAACGTGCTCCTCACGACCGGTGGCCGGCGCTTCAAGCACCAGGCGATGGAGAACTACGGCATCGGGAAATATTTCGAGGAGATCGTCGATCGCGACGAAACCTACTACGCCAAAGAGCAGGGCCTCTACTATCTCTACCGCAAACACAAGCTTCCCCGACTCCGCATCATTCTTCTCTCCGGTACGGCCAGCTACATCCGGGCCGGCAACAACGCGCACGGCTGCAAAGTCGGCGGCACAGAGCTGGAAGTTTACACCGTGGCGCTCTCGACAGAGTACTCCTACAACGACGAAGAAACGTTACGCTTGGCCCGGCCGAAAATCGTCATCCGGAGCTACGATGAACTCTTGCCCGCGTTGAAAGAGCAGGGGTTGGTTGAATAAGGCGCGAGCTAGTAGCCCGCTCAGAAGTCCATTGAATAAGTCGGTGCTTCCCCATCGTCATTACCGCGAAAGCGGTAATCCAGATTTGTGTGCTTCCTGGAACCCGGCTCGCGCCAGCTTCAGCCTGAGGCTGATCCGGGTGGAATCGCCAGCTTGGCCGGAAATGACGGGAAATTTTGTTGGGAATTTGGGAGATTACCACACTAGCGTCTGTCTGCGTACATAGAAATTGTTTCAACGAAATCCTGGGGTCGATCGGGAGATACCACTACCACGCGGTCGAGAAAGCGCAGAACCACCGCGCGGCGGCGATCGGTCATGAATGCGCGATAGGAGCCTAACTCTTTGCTGCGAAAATAACCGGTAAAGGAGAAAAATCCGCCATTGCCGAATGTGCGTATGCTGCCGCGTGTGGCATCGGGATCGAATTTGGCGGACTGGAACTCGGTGAGAGGGATGCGTGTCGTCCAGAACAGCCGGTCGATTAAAAGAGCATTGTTTGTAATCGAGTAGCCACGAACCGTAAAGACCGCACAGATCAGAATGATCGCCAACGGCAAGAGCGCGAGCCAAAAGCGCAACGGTTCCAGTGAAGCGTCCACGAGTAACGTCCAGAGAGCATAGCTCACGCCGAGGCACACGAGGGTAGCGAACGTAGAAGCGACGATCAGTGATTTGCTCCACGGTGCACGAAAGTGAGTCATGACACGAATGAAACGACCTAACCGTTTACGCTGAGCCGACGGGTGCTTTTCCCTATCGGTCTCAAGCCACTGGTTATGTACTTTTACCTTGGTCTCACGGCTCCTCATTCGAGTCCGGCGCAACCTGCCATTCTCACACTGCTCCAACTAGCGCGGCGCAAATCATAAAAAGAGCGAAGGTCCACCAGGTCGGTTGGAATTTGGGATTAAACCGAAAGATCACGGCTAGGCCCCACAAGCCAGGAGCCGCGATGCAACTGATGATCGAGCGCCGTAAGACAGAGCGCCACGTTGCGTTAGGATTGAGCTTTGCTAAAAACTCCATGCCTTAGCCTGGCCGCGAGCAGGTATAACGTCGTGGGGAACGGCGGGCCATCACGCACGACGACTGATATTGTGCGGCCCCGGCGGCCCGTCCCTTCGACCTTAAGTTAGACGGCTGCGTCCTTTGCGATGCTGGAGCGCGTCCTGGTTGACCGCGCTGGCGTACTTGCCGTCGAGATACGCCTCTATGATCTCGACGACTGCTTGCGCCATGGTGCTGTAGGTCAGGTCCGCAGGCCAGCCGAGGTGCGACGTCAGCACCACATTGTCCAGTAGTCGCAGCGACGAGTCGGGGGCGAGCGGCTCTTCGGCAAAAACATCCAGTCCGGCGGCGCCCAGTGCTCCTTCGTTGAGGACACGCGCCAGCGCCTTCTCGTCCACGATGGCGCCGCGCGCGGTGTTGATGAGTACGCCGTCCGGTCCGATAAGACGCAGCCTTTGCTCGTTTAGCAGGCCGCGGCTGTGCTCGGAAAGCTTGAGCTGCACCGTGACGACGTCGACTTCCTCTAGGAGCGCATCGAGCTCCATGAAGGTCGCGCCGGACCGTGCGGCACGCTCGGCGCTCAGCGTGGGCCCCCATGCCAACACCTGCATGCCGAACGCCTGCGCGAGGCGCGCGACTCCCCGCCCGATCCGCCCCAGCCCGAGAATGCCCAACTTCTTCCCCGCGAGCGTTCGACCCGCGAAGGAGGGCCATTCACCCCGACGCATGGCTTGGTCGGTCTGCGGTATGCGCCGGAGGACAGCCATCATGAGGCCGAAGGTCAGCTCGATGGTGGAGCGTGCTGTGATGCCCATCGACTCCATGTCCGACGATGCCATCCCCACAAGCACGCCGGCCTTCGTGGCGGCGGCCATGTCGACGTGATACGCGTGGTTGCCGGTCTGTGCGATCAACTCCAGCCCCGGCAACGCCTCGAAGAACGCGGCATCGAAGCGGGTGCGCTCGCGCAGCGCAATCAGTATCGCGTAGGCACGCAGCCGCTCGAGCGGCAGTTTCTCGGTATACACATCGACCGGGAGACGGCGGCGCAGGCGCTGAATCGCGGGGTCAGCCCCGAACACGCTATGATAGTCATCCAACACTGCGACCCGCATGTACCCTCCTAGTATCGAAGATATTCGCGACGGAGGCCGGTTCGGCAAGCGATCGCGCGCTGCGCCGGGTAGGCTTCGCCGAGCCCTTCTCCTACGCGAAAAACCGGTATCGTCGTCTAACGTCTAACATGAACGACCGCAACCAGCGGAGCCGGTTGTGGTTCCGTTCGATGGAAAGGGTTAGATTCGCTATTTCTGCGCATGGGCTTGCTGCGCGGCGATTTTTGCCAACAGCGCTTCGCGGCGCGCCAGACTCTCAGCGGGCCAGTATTGCTTGCGATCGTAGTACCCGAGCACTGCTGGTGTCCCTGGCGGCAGAACCACCCAGGGCTGTTTGGACGCAGTGAAAATGTGTATGTCGGGTGGCAGCTGGTCCGGGCTGTCAAGCGTACCGACGCGGACAAAATGAACGGACGCCCCTGCGCCTGCGTAATTGCTCCACACGGCGATGCGGCACTTGGGGCAGCGGGCGATCTTCTGGCCTTTACCGCTCTCCGAAGGTGTATTGACAAGCTCCGGCTCGGCACCCAGTAGCGTGACTCGGTCGGCTTCGATCATCGCGTTCAACGCAAAGGATGCACCAGTCTCGCGCTGACACCAGCGACAGTGGCAGCAGTGAACGAATAGCGGAGGACATTCGAGCTGGTAACGGACGTACCGGCAGTCACAGCCGCCAGAGATTGGATAGAGAGTGAAGGATGACATGGCAGTACCCTTACTTGGCGAACCTAACTATTAAATGAGTTGGTCAGTCTATCTCGACGAACCAGTTCACAATTACAGGGAATCCTATAATCTTTCTCGCCACTTAACAACGAAAAATCTGATCTGGCAAACACTGCACTATTGTCAGCCTTTGTTCGGTACGGCACCCGAATCAAATTCCAAGTTGATCCACCGGGCTGCGTCTCCACTTGCAACTTGGAACTTCCAATAATTTGATGCTTTGTTATAAACTGCTTATATGGACGCACTAAAATCCTTTCTGGCGGGGAGGGTCGTTGTCAAAGTCGGGGACATCACCAAAGAAAATGTGGATGCTGTGGTCAATGCAGCTAACAGCACTTTGATGGGTGGTGGCGGCGTCGATGGGGCGATTCATCGGGCGGGTGGGCCGGAGATAAAAAAAGAGTGCGAAGAGATTCGACGAACGCAGTATCCGGACGGTTTGCCGACCGGGCAGGCCGTGATTACGACGGCGGGAAAGATGGCGGCGAAGTATGTCATCCATACTGTCGGGCCGGTTTACGGGCGCGGTGGAAAAGACAAGGCGGAGCTTTTGGCGGCTTGCTACCGTAATTCACTGAAACTTGCTGCAGACAATAAACTCAAAACGATCGCATTCCCCGCAATTTCGACCGGAGTGTACGGTTATCCACTCGATGAAGCTGCCAAGGTCTCCTCCAGCGAGATTGGAAATTTTCTAAGTGGTAACAGTTCCATTCACGAGGTCCGTCTGGTTTTTTTCAGTCCATCCGATGCTGACA
>WNFW01005673.1_pt1 | contig 12977 bp, 15 predicted proteins | sample 5400131 | NCBI WGS metagenome assembly WNFW01 (sample SAMN13153362, study PRJNA577476) | soil metagenome | isolation source: 20 cm soil or saprolite under grassland replicate 1 | place: USA:California | collected 2016-06-15 | reverse complement strand
ACAGCCCCCGCGGCGTCGCCCTCGGATTGCATGACCACCTTGCCGCGGAGCACTGTAATCGATTCGGGCGCCAGGGCGAAGGAGGTGCCGGGCCCCGCACCGCGGTTCGCCGCGTCGGCATCGCCACGCTTCCTCCGTGCCAGGGACTTTCAATAGAGTAGCCAGTGAGAGTCGCGGGAGCTTTTGCACAGAGGTTCTATGAGACTGGCCGTCGAGGTGATCGGATGGACCGGTGCGCTGCTCATTCTAGGAGCCTATGCGCTGCTCTCGGCGGGAAAGCTCAAGGCGCGCTCCCTCACCGATCACCTCGTAAAGCAACCCCTGACTGAAGTCAGAGGCTTTATTCTAAGGAGCAAGCAGACCTTGCAGAATTCCCCGAACATGCCGGAGCTTTACACGAGAGCCGAAGCTCTCGGCCCAACCTATTTCCCTGTCGGGCTACACCGGTTGTTGGATCGTGCCGAGCGCGCCAACGTCCTGCCGTTCTTCCCGACGGGCCGGCTTGCGCCAACAATCCCCCGATATTCGGCTGAGCCGCCCTGCGTCGATGGGGATACGCGCGACAGCAAAGACTGTAGCGCAATTCCTCCCCTGATTGAAATCAGGGGTTTCCTTGCGGAGAGTCTATGAACATCGTGGGAGCGGCCGGGTTCGTGGTGAACAGCGGTTGGAATGGCGCCCTGCCCTCTGCCGCGCTGAACGTGATCTGGATCGGAATCGGAGTCTATGCGCTGTGGCGGCGCCGCCGGCTGCCGGACGAGGCAGGACTCGAAGCCCAATGATACGCGCAGCGGCGCTCAGCTCCCGAGTCCCGCGAGCGCCGCGAGCAGCGCCTGACCGTCGGGGCTCCCGAGCCCGGTGCACGGATCCCAGCCGGCCGCCGCCTGGCGCGCAATCGACGCGCGCTCATCGTGCGATCGGCAACGCGACCGGTCGAACGAAGCGCGGGTCAACCGCGGCCTGAGCGAAGCGTTAGCGTACTTAGGTGGCGGGGGTCCGGCCGGAGGTGGCCGGAAGCGAGCCCGCTCGAGGTTACGCTCATGCTGAAGCATCTGCTCCGCCCCTGCCTCATCGCACCCGTCCTCTGCCTCACGGCAGCGTGCACGTCGCTCTACGTGCGATCGGACGTCAATCGCACCCTGGTCAGCAGCGTGCAGTGCCACACGTTCGCGTGGGCGGGCTCGTTCCACGGGAAGAGTCCGCTGCGCGACACGGTCGCGAATCCCGTGAACGAAGATCGGCTCCGCGCCGCGATTGCTGCGCACCTGTCGGGCGGCGTTCAACCGGTCGCGAGCAACGCGGACTGTCTGGTGGGCTACGGCATCGGCTCGCACGCGATGGCCGACTACCCCTACGGTTGGGGTTACCCATACGGTTGGGGTTACCCGTATGGGTGGTGGGGCCCGGGGCCCTACGTGTACCGCGAAGGCATCATCGCGGTGGATCTCTACGACGCGAAGAGCCGGCAGCCGCTGTGGCACGCCTCGGTCGAGGAGAGTCTCTACGGCGTGAGTGGCACGGAGGCCGAGAAGAGAATCGACGCCGCGGTAGCGGCGATCTTCAACAAGTATCCGTACCGGGCTGAGCCGCGAGCTGCGGGCACCGGAGCGTGAACCGCCCTTGGTGAGCGGACGGTGAGCGGCGGGGCTACTTGCCTCGCATCAGGCGGTTGCGCACGAGCACCCCCAGGTGGCCCAGGAGGAGGAGAGTGGCCGCGATCATCGACCCTACGATCAGTTCCATGAATGCCAGATCCTTCGTCGTCTTTTCGGGCGCGCACTATACGCACCCGTCATTGCGTGTCAGTGAATCGACGGGGGAGATGGCGGCGGGTTGAGCAGATTTCAAGCGCCGCAGCCCCTTGTGGGCATGCACGGCTCCCTCGTTCGGGAGAGCACTGCCGCGGCGTCAGCCGCTGCGGCTGATCAGGTGATGGAGCCCGGCTTGCGCAGCATCTTGCCGATGTCGGCGACGTGCGCCTCCTCGGCGGCGATCTGCTCGCGCGCGTACTCCTCGAGCATTATGTTGCGAGCGGCAACCGCCGCGAGGAGCTTGCGGTACTCCTCCAGCCCCTCCTGCTCGTGGACGAGCGCCTCGCGCAGGATCTCGTCGACGTTGTGCTTGTGCGTTTCCAGCAGCGGTCCGATCTTGAGCGACGGGTGACCGCCGAGATTGGTGATGTGCTCACCGGCCTGCACCGAGTGCGCCTGGGCCTCGTCCGCCTGGGCACGGAGCCACGCCACGATCGGGATGCGGTTGTGGCCGAAGATCATGAAACTGTAGTGAAGGTAGCGCACCAATCCCGCAAGCTCGAGCTCGAGAATGCGGTTGAGGATAGCGACCACCTTGGGCGTTTCAGCCGTGTCGAGCTCCGAGGCCATGAGAGTCTCCGCTAACGCGCGCCGGACGAACGTGGCGATGTTAAGCCTTCCGCTGGTATATGGTACATGTACGCAGCGGTCTCCCGGGAGCGCACTGCCATGAGCAGCTTCTACGACATTGCCGTCTCGAGGATCGACGGCGCCGATGACCTGTTGGGAGCGCTGCGCGGCAAGGTGACGCTGGCGGTGAACGTGGCCAGCCGCTGCGGTCTGACTCCGCAGTATGCGGGCCTCGAGCAGCTGCAGAGGGAGCTGCGGGACGAGAACTTCACCGTGGTCGGCTTCCCCTGCAATCAGTTCGCCGCACAGGAGCCGGGGAGCGAAGCGGAAATCGCCGCCTTCTGCCGCAGCACCTACGACGTGAGCTTCCCCTTGAGCAGCAAGCTCGAGGTAAACGGGCCCGGCCGCCACGCGGTCTACCGCTTCCTCACCGGGGCGGGCACCGGCATTGCGGGCGACATCAGCTGGAACTTCGAGAAGTTCCTCATCGCCCGTGACGGGCGGGTATTGAAGCGTTACCCGCCGCAGACCATCCCTCAGGACCGCGGCCTCATGCAGGACATCGCCGAGTCGCTGTAGCGCGCACACCGCCATGGCCGATTTCGAGTTCGCAATTCTCGGCGCCGGCGCGATGGGCTCGATCATCGGGGCCCATCTGGCGCGCGCCGGGCATACGGTCGCGATGTTGGCGCGCGGCGAGCGCGCGCGTCAGCTCGAGGAGCGCGGACTCGCGATCAGGGGGCTCGCCGAGTTCAGCACGAAGGTAGCGACGCTCCGCGATCCGGCGGCCCTCGAGAGCGCCGGCACGCTCATCGTCGCGACCAAGACGCCGGGCACCGCCCAGGCGCTCGAGCCGCTGCGCAGGGCCGAGCTCGGCGTCGCCTTGTCGGTCCAGAATGGGCCGCTGAAGAACGAGATCCTCGTGCAGGCCTTCGGCCGCGAGCGCGTGCTCGGCGCTCTGGCGGACACCAGCGGCGAGCTGCTCGCCGACGGCACGGTGCTCTTCACACGCAACGTGAACATCATGATCGGCGAGCTCGGCGGCGGGGACAGCGAGCGCGCGCAGGCGCTGGCGCGCACCATCGATCAATCGGGCGTCCGCGCCGCCGCCACTGCGGAGATCGTCTCGCTCGAGTGGTCGAAGTTCTGCGGCTGGGTGGGCCTCATGTCGCTCTCCGTGACGACGCGCGCGCTCACCTGGAAGCTCCTGGCCGATCCCGACTCGGCGCTGATCCTCGCCCGGCTCGTGCGGGAGATGGGCGTGCTCGCGCTCGCCCAGGGTATCCCTCTCAGCGACCGCTCGATCCTGCCGACCGCGACCCTGTGCTCGGGCTCCGAGAGCGAGGCGGTGGCGATCCTCCTCGAGGCGGGGAGCGAGTACCGCACCAAGGCGCCGGGGCACCGCCTGTCGGCGCTGCAGGATCTCGAAGCCGGCCGCCCGCTCGAGGTCAACGAGACTCTCGGCTACGCGCACGACAAGGCGCGCGAGCTCGCCCTCGAGCTGCCGCTGCTCGAGTGCTTCCGGCGGCTCATCGCGGCCATCGACCGCGCGCAGCGTAACGGCGCGCCGGGTGCGGAGTCCCGCGCCTCGCCCGAGCGGGCCTAACTCCCGCCCGAGAGGCCGCGATATTCGAGCAGCGGGCCGATCTCGGGCGCCCGGCCGTAGAAGTTGCGAAACAGCAGCTGCGGATCCTCGGTGCGCCCGCGCGACAGCACCTGCGTGCGCAGGTACTCCCCGTTGGCGCGCGTCAGGCCGCCGTGGGTGTGAAACCACTGCCCGGTGTCGCGCGCCAGCACCTCGCTCCACAGGTACGCGTAATAGCCGGCCGAATAGCCGCTCTCGACGAGGAGCGCCGCGGCCAGGTATTCGGTGGTGGCATAGCCCTGGTTGAACTTCTGCGCCGCCAGCACTTTCTCGAGCAGCTCCGGCGGCATCGGCTCGCCCGTCTGATAGTGGCGGGCGTAGTGCGCCACCACCTCCGGCTCGCGCGCCCACATCTCGTTGTACTGGGAGGGATACTCGACGAAGTCGCGCGGCACCGCGGTGCCGGAGAGCTTCGGGTAGCGCACGCTCGAGAGCATGCCGTGCAGCGCGTGCCCGAACTCGTGGAACATGGTCGTGACCTCGTCGAAGGTGAGCAGCACCGGCTGCCCCGGCTGCGGCTTGGGGATGTTCAGATGGTTCGCCACCACCGGCTTGTGGTGCAGCAGCTGCGACTGGTTCACGTAGGAAGCCATCCACGCGCCACCCTGCTTGTTGTCGCGTGCGAAGTAGTCGGCCAGGAACAGCGCGAGCGGCGCGCCGGCGGCGTCGAAGACCTCGAACACCCTGACGTCCGCCTGGTAGACGGGCAGGTCGCGGCGCTCCTTGAAGGAGAGTCCGTACAGCTGGTGCGCCGCGTAGAACACCCCGTCCTCGAGCACGCGATCGAGCTCGAAGTAAGGCGCGACGCGCGCCTGGTCGAAGTCGTAGCGCGCCTTGCGCACCTGTTGAGAGTAGAACGACCAGTCCCACGGCTCGAGCGCGAAGGACGGCGTGCCTGAGGCGGCGGCCTGTGCGTCGATCAGCTTCTGGATCTCGGCCGCTTCCGCGCGCGCGCGGGCGAGCGCCGACGGCGCCACCTGGCTGATCATGTCGCGCACCGCGGCGGGGTTGCCGGCGGACTCGTCCTCGAGCTGGTAGGCCGCGTGGTTCGGATAGCCGAGGAGCGAGGCGCGCTCGGCGCGCAGCTTCACCAGCTGTGCGATCACGGCGGTGTTGTCGCTCGACCCGCGCCGCGCGCGGCCGATCGACGCCTCGTAGACACGCTGCCGCAGGGCGCGATTCTTCAGCTGCGCGAGCAGCGGCTGATTGGTCGTGTTCTGCAGCGCAATGACCCACTTGCCGCCGAGGCCGCGCGCGGCCGCCGCCTGCGCCGCCGCGCCGATCTGCCCTTCCGACAGTCCGTCGAGGTCCCGGACGTCATCGACCACCACCGCGCCGTCGGCGGTTGCCTTGAGCACGTTGTGCTTGAAGCGCGTGGTGAGCGTGGAGATCTCGGTATTCAGGGCGCGCAAGCGCGTCTGGTCGGCGGGCTCGAGACGTGCGCCGGCGCGCACGAATTCGGTGTGGTAGCGCGTGAGCAGCTGCTGCGACTCGGAATCGAGGTGCGCTCTCGCGCCCTTGCCGTAGAGCGCTTCGACGCGCGTCCACAGCGCCGGATTGAGATGAATGGCGTCCTCCTGCGCGGTGAGCTTGGGCGCCATCTCGGTATCGATGTCCTGCAACTTCGGGTTCGTGTTGCAGGCATTGAGCCGCCCGAACGTGGCGTCCACCCGGCGCAGCAGCTGCCCGGCGCGCTCGAGCCCGATGAGGGTGTTCTCGAAGGTGGGCGGCTCGCGATTGTGGGCGATGCGCTCGACCTCCTTGAGCTGCTCGCGCATGCCGGCGTGGAAGGCCGGCAGGTAATCGCCGTCGTGGATCCGGTCGAAGGGCGGCAGCTCGTAGGGGAGCGTGCTCGGGCGTGCAAACGGGTTGTCGGCCTTTAGAGCGTTGTCGTTCATTGCGGAAGTCCCAGCGGTCGTCGGTGCGGCCCCGTCGCCCGCAGCGGCAGCGGACATCGAGAAGACGGCGGCGAGGACGCCCGAGTACACGACTCTCATCGTGGTGCCCTTGAGGTTTGCGCCGCGGCGCCCAGCGTGGTCCGGGCCAACGGCAGAGCCGAATGGTATCCTTCCCGCCCCATCAGTGCGCAGCCCCCCCGGCCTCGCCTGCCTTCGAGGTGCGGTCAGCGGGGTAGTTCGCCGACGCCCCCCACATGAGCATCAGCCAGGACCAGGTCGTCAGCATCCATTACACGCTGCGGGACGAGGCAGGGGAGATCATCGACAGTTCCCCTGCGGGCGAGCCCCTGGCGTATCTGCACGGCCACGGCAATCTCGTGCCCGGTCTTGAGCGTGAGCTGGCCGGCCGTAGCGTCGGGGACAAGCTCACCGTGACGCTCTCGCCCGCCGACGGTTATGGCGAGCACGACCCGAAGCTGGTCCAGCAGGTGCCGCGCCGTGCGCTGAAGGGAGTCGGGAACCTCCGGGTAGGAATGCGGCTCTCGGCTTCGAGCGGTCGCAGCGACCGTACCGTCACCGTCACCCGCATCGCGGCCGACCTGGTCACCGTCGATGGCAACCATCCGCTCGCCGGTAAGAAGCTGCACTTCGAAGTCGAAGTGGCCGGGGTGCGGGCCGCGACCGAGACCGAGCTCTCACACGGACACGTGCACGGGCCCGACGGCCACGATCACTGAGCGAGAGCCGCGCTTGCCTCCTCCGCGGCTGCCCGCCGCGCGAACACCTCTTCCATCGCATCGACGCGCCGGAGATAGGCGCGCGGATCGTGATCGCCGCAGCGCTGCCCCTCGCCGAAGTGCAAGCCCTGGCGCGCATAGGCGGCTCCGGCGCCCGCGCCGCACAGATGCACGACCGCGGCCAGATGCCGCTGCTGCACGGCGCTGATGCGGCCGATCCCCGAGCGCGCCAGGATCCCGGTGACCTTCAGGTCAAGATACGCCGCGGTCAGCTCGACGGCATCGGCCGGCAGTACGCGCGAGTAGAGCGCGTTGAACCAACAGGCGTGCCAGTCGTTCCACGCACCCTCGCGCACCACCTCGTGAGCGTGGATGCAATAGTGGCGCGCCTCGGCAAAGGTGGCGTCGGTGATCTGGTACATGCCGACCGCGCTCGAAGCCGGCCGGTAAACCTCCAAGGGCCTGAGCACCCAGGTCCAGCGCCAGTAGGTGCGCACCAGCGGATTGCCCGAGCCCTCGACCTGCGCCAGCGCCGCGAGCAGCTGCGGCGGGATGCTGCGCGTGGCGTAGCGCCGGAAGAGCGGGCCGTACTCCCGCCAGGTCTCCTGCGGAGTCTTATAGAGCGTGCCGCTCACCGGAAAGAGCAGCTCCGTGGGCTTGCGGACGACCTGGTAGAGAGCGTTCAGCGACAGCGCCAGGATCGCAGCGAGCGCGACGCCGAGACCGACGCGCAGCGCGAGCGGCGCGCGTTTGAGCCGGCGCAGCCAGCGCCGCCGGAGCGCCCGGGCCGGCCACAGGCGCAGCCGCCGCGCCCGCCGCTTGAAGCGCCTGGCGCCTGCGCCGAAGGAGGCTCGTGAGGCCACCCGCGGCATCATCCGCTCCGCCGTGCAAGCGCAGGCAGCCGTGCACTAACATGCAGCGCACGGAGGGGTGAAGAGCGGGGGTTGCACGTGGCGCGCGATGCGGTGGAAGTCGAAACAGGCCGCGATCCGACGGGAGCGGTGCTCTGGCTCCATGGCCTCGGCGCTGACGGCCACGACTTCGAGCCGCTGGTGCCGGAGCTCGTGCGGGCGGGCGAGCGCCCGCTACGCTTCGTGTTCCCGCACGCGCCGATCCGGCCCGTGACGCTCAACGGGGGATTCGCGATGCGCGCCTGGTACGACATCGTCTCGCTCGATCGCCGCGGACCGGAGGACGAGGCCGGGATTCGCGCCTCACAGGCGACGGTCGAGGCGCTGATCCGTCGTGAGAACGAGCGCGGCATCGCAAGCGAGCGCATCGTGCTGGCGGGATTCTCCCAGGGCGGCGCCATGGCTGTTTTCGTCGGCGTCCGCTACCCGGAGAAGCTGGCCGGTATCATGGGCCTGTCGTGTTACATGCTGCGGGCGACGCAGCTCGCGGCCGAGCGCCACGCGGCCAATCGGTCGACCCCCGTGTTCCTCGCGCACGGCACGGAGGATCCCGTGGTCCTGCCGGCTCTCGGCGCGGAGGCTCGTCGTCTGCTGGAAGGCGCGGGCTACGCAGTCGAATGGCATACCTACAACATGCCACACTCGGTGTGCCCTCAGGAGGTCGCCGACGTCGCCGCCTGGCTGCGCCGCGTCGTCTAGGGAGGAGTCGCGCCGCGGCGGCCTCCCCTCAAGGCCGCCGGAGCGCATCCATCAGTGGTCGGCGCTACTGGCCCCTTCGTGCTTTTGCTTGCCGTCCTCGTGGCCCTTCGCGTCTTTCCTGTTGTCGGGCTTCCCGGGCTTGGCACTCTCGGTGTGCGCCGCGGCGCCCTTCGGGGTTGCCGCGTTCTTCGGCGGCACCGCGGTTCCGGCGGCCGCGGGCGTCTTCTGCGCCGCGGGCTTCATCGCCTTGGACGGAGCCTGCATTGGTTGCGCGCTGCCGGCCGGGGTGCCGCCCCGCACGACCCGCGCGTCAGGTCCCTGAATCGGTGCAGCCACGGGGCGCGCCGCCACGGGTTGAGGCCGCGCGCCGGGAGCCGGGGTGCCCTCGCGCCCTGGCGGCGGTCCCTCGCGCGTCAGCATCGGGCGCCCCTCGGGCCCGTTGGCGGGATGACCCTGAGCGGGCGTCATGGGCGCGTGCCCCGTCACGTACGGCATGACGTGCCGGGCGTTCACGGGCTCCGGCGCCCGTGCCTGGACCACCGCCGGACGCGCCGCGGCCAGATGCGGCGCCGCGGGCACCGTGGAGTTGAAGGCGCGGCCGCTCGCTGTGGCGGCAGGCGGCGCCACGATGGTCACGTTCGTGACGTTGGTCACGTTGGTGACATTCGTGACGTTGCTGATGTTGGTGTTGGTGTTGCGAATGTTGGTGACGTTGGTCGTCACGCGCATGCCCACGGCCACTACCGGCGGCGCGCTCGTCACGACCGCGGGGGCGGTGCCGACGGGGGCCGGGACGATGATGCCGACGCGTGATCCGGGCGGGGCCGGCACGAAGCAGCCCTCGGGACCGATCGGGCGAGGTCCGGCGATCACGCCGACGGCGGGGGTCTCGACGGCCAGCCGCAGGCCGGGCGGAGGCAGCACGAAGGCCACACCGGGCGCCGACCAGTATCCGCTGATGAAGATCACCTGACCGCTGCGGTGCTCGTAGTAGGGGTGGACCCAGACGTAGCTCGGGCGCGGCGGCTCCATCCAGTGCCCGTGCGCCCACGCCCAGTTACCCTGCCACACCCAGTAGCCGCCCACCCACACCGAGTACGGGAAGGGCGCGGGCGGGGGGACCTCGACGAGCATCGGGGGCGGCGCCCAGCCGATCGCGATCGGCGCGGGCTCGGCCAGCGGGGGCTCCTCGTAGACGCTCGCGACCGCGGGCGCGGGCGCCGGCGCCGGCTCGACTACCGCCGGCTGCATCACCTCACGCGGTGGGGCCTCGATGACGCAGCCCGCGACGAGCAGCGCCAGACAAAACAAGCTGATACGCATGGACCGACTCCTCCCACAAAGCGATCCAACAAGCGATCGGACCGCGTCTTTACATATCCCTGACCCTAGCGATCAAGGATGACAGGAATCGGCGGGCGATTCCGTGGACTGACTCAGGAAAACGCGAGCCGTATGCGGGCTTGGCCCTTAATGTCCGCGTTCGCGCTGCTCGCGCTCGGCGGCCGTGTGTTGGGCTCCCGGGTGCTGGGCTCCCGGGTGCTGGGCTCCCGGTGGCGGAGCGGCCTGGGGCGCGCGCCCACCGCCGGCATGCATCGCGGGTCCGCCCCCGCCCGGCGCAGCGGCGTTGCCGCGGTACTGGCCCTTGTCGCGGTACTGCGGATTCATCGTGGGCCGGGCAGCCTGGTGGACAGGCGGCCTGGGGTCGGCGGGCCGAAGTGCCTGAGGAGGCCGATCGGTGCGCGGGCCGCCACTGCGCTCGGCGAGCGCCGGCCGCTGCGTCTGCCGCGGCCGATCCGTCCTCTGGCCCGCCGGGCTCGCGCCGCGCGCCGCGATCACGCCGTGTCCGGAAAACACCGCCGGCCGTGGAGTAGCGGCGATGGCGGGCCGCCCGCCGTTCACCGAGGCGCGCAGCGACGTGTCGGAGCGCGCCATCTGCTCGTGCTGCCGCTGCAGCGCAGTGACGCCGATGTGACGCTCGTGCTCGACCGCCATCTCCGCCGCGGTCGGACGCACCGCCACGCCGCCCGCGCCGCCGTGGAAGCTGACGCGACTCACCGCCGGCTCGTTGACGACCGTGTGGTTGTAGACGTTCGTAATGTTGGTGACGTTGACGTTGGTGACGGAGCGGTTGTAGTAGAACTCGTTTCCGCGCCAGTAGCCGCCCTCAAAGCCGTGGCCGAAATAGCCGAAGCCGTAGTCGATGCCGCCGTAGAAACCGACGTGCGGACCCCAATAGCCCGCGTGCCAGAGATAGGAACCGTCACCCCAGCCCCAGTATCCCGGCGTCCAGAGGAACCCCACCGCCGGCGCCAGCTCCCAGGTCCCGGGCACCCAGTAGTACTGGTCGTCGTCCCACGCCCAATACCCGGGGATCCAGATGTAGCCGGACGCCGGACAGGGCGGCTGCACGTACACCGGGAGCGCGGGAGGTGCGATGCCGACCGATACGCCGACGAAGACGGCGGCGTTGGACGCCACCGGGAGCGCTACGAGCGAGAGCGCTGCGATGAGACCGCGGACAGGAAAGCGCATTGGGGGTCTCCTTGCTCCGAAAACCTTGGACGACGAATACTGAACCGCGGCTGAATCGAGGGCACCGGCGGGCCGAAATCGGTCCGCCGCGCCGCGTCCTATTCTGTGCAACGCGCCCACAGCGTGAGCGTTGACGGTAGCGCTCAGTGAGCCAGCACGCCGGAGAACCTCTTCCCCTGCGTTACTTTCGCGGCGGGGAACTTCGCGTGGATCAGCTGTGCGAGCTGCCTTCCGAGCTCTTTCGTCTGCCGTGACGGTTGCGTCGGTCCGCCGGGGCCGAAGTCTCGCAGATCCACGAACAGCATACTCCGCGCCGCATCCGTCGTGATCCAGATTTCGCGCGTCGGACCGCCGGCTGCGTCGTTGAGAACCGCGGCGCATTGATCCGGGCGTTGCAGCGGGCCGTGCCACCTCGGCTCGAGATGGCTCAGCGCGGCGACTTCAGCTGCGAATTCGACACACAGCGTGTCGGGCGGCGGCGCACCGAGCTGCACGTCGTAGAACACCCCGGGAGCCTCGCGCTCGACGAACGCCGAGCACGCCGCCGCCAGGCACCCGATGAGCCACGCGAACCGGACCCCACGACTCCCGATGCCGGACACTCTCCTCGCTCCAGATCAAAACCAACTGTAGTTGAAGCTGATGCTGACCCGCTCGGCGGCGAGCGGGTGGGGCGCAACCTCGTGGCGCAGCCAGCTCTCGAACAGCACCAGCTCTCCGGCGCGCGCCCGCAGCGTCACCCACGGCCGCTGCCCGCGCCCCGCCTCGCCGCCGCGCGGCGGCGAGGCCATGAAGCGCTCGAGCCGCGGATCCTCGAATTTCAGTCCCGGCGCTCCCTGCGGCACCGCGACGTAGTAAGTCCCGCTGATCGTCGACAGCGGATGCAGGTGCAGCCCGTGCACGGCGCCGCGTCCCATGACGTTCACCCAGCAGTCGGTCATGCCGAGGGGGCGCGCGGTGAGATCGAGCTGCAGCGCCCGCGCGAGCTTCGCGACGTGCCGGTCGAGCTCGCGCGCAAGCGTCGCGAAGGTCGGCGACCGGCGGTGCATGCGATGGGCCGAGTTGTAGGAGGTGTAGCCGCCCGGGTAGTTGCGCTGCGACCAGCGCCGCCCGGCGGCATCGTCGGCGCGCAGCTGGCGGCATTCGCGCAGCAGCGGTGCATTCAGCCGCCGCCACCCGGGCAAGCGCGCCTGATAGACCAGTGTCGGAAACAGAAGCTGCACCGCCATGCGTGCGGTGAGTATGCGGGCGGGCGCTCAAGTGGTCTATGATCGAGAATCGCATTCCTCCCATCGCACGGGTGCGCCCATGGCAGTCTCCACGCTTCCTCCGCGCGGCACCTCCGCAGCCCCGGTCGCCGCGCCCTCCGAGCTCGTGCAACACTGGATCGGCGGCCGGATCGCCGGCGGCGCCGGCACGCGGGCGCTGCCGGTATTCAATCCGGCCACGGGCGCCGTGACGCGCCAGGTCGCCCTCGCCGGCGCCGAGGACGTGCGCGCCGCGGTCGCGAGCGCGCAGGCCGCCTGGCCGGCGTGGGCGGATACCCCGCCGGTGCGACGGGCGCGGATCCTGGCGCGCTTCCTCGAGCTGCTGAACGAGGAGCGCGACGCCCTCGCCGCGCTCATCACGAGCGAGCACGGCAAGGTGTTCTCGGACGCGCAGGGTGAGGTGGCGCGCGGCCTCGAGATCCTGGAGTTCGCCTGCGGCATCCCGCAGCTGCTGAAAGGCAATTTCACCGAGCAGGTCTCGGGCGGCATCGACAACTGGACGCTGCGCCAGCCGCTCGGTGTGGTCGCGGGCATCACGCCGTTCAACTTCCCGTGCATGGTGCCCTGCTGGATGTTTCCGCTCGCCATCGCCTGCGGCAACGCCTTCGTGCTCAAGCCGAGCGAGCGCGACCCGTCGGCGTCTCTCGTCATGGCGCGGTTGCTGGCCGAGGCCGGCCTGCCGCCGGGTGTGTTCAGCGTGGTGCAGGGCGACAAGGTGGCGGTGGACGCTTTGCTCAGCGCACCCGAGGTGCGCGCCGTGAGCTTCGTCGGCTCGAGCCCCGTCGCGCACTACATCTACCAGCGCGGCGCGGAAGCCGGCAAGCGTGTGCAGGCGCTCGGCGGCGCCAAGAACCACATGGTGGTCATGCCGGACGCCGATCTCGAACAGGCGCTCGATGCGCT
>WNFW01002839.1_pt1 | contig 12993 bp, 16 predicted proteins | sample 5400131 | NCBI WGS metagenome assembly WNFW01 (sample SAMN13153362, study PRJNA577476) | soil metagenome | isolation source: 20 cm soil or saprolite under grassland replicate 1 | place: USA:California | collected 2016-06-15 | reverse complement strand
CGCTAACAGCCACTCTCTGCGTTAGGGCCGTTAGACCTGAGAAAGTGACAGGGGTCTTCATGTTCGAAGAGAGAATGCGTGACGGAATCGACGCTCGACACGCTCGCGAGCTTGCAAATAATCTCCATATTCGAACTCTTGACTTGACCCTAGATCCTCTCATCAAGCGTTTCTCGGAGACTTTTCCCATCAAAATCGAGCATCAAGTGGCGAGAGGCAATCTGAAGGCAAGAATGCGGATGGTGAACCTCTACTATCTCGCGAACGCGAAAAACCTCCTCGTCGCTGGTACTGGGGATAGGAGTGAGGACCTCATCGGTTATTTTACGAAGTACGGGGATGGAGGCGTGGACTTTCTTCCAATCGCGCACCTCTACAAATCACAGGTGAGATTCTTAGCGAAGCACGCGGGCATCTCGCCGGAAATAGTCGAAAAACCATCGTCTCCGAACCTCTGGGAAGGCCACAAAGCCACGGACGAGATCCCGCTTGACTACTCACAACTGGACAGGGCGCTGGTCTGCCTCTTCGACCTGAAGGCCACCCCGGAAGAGACGGCGAAGAATCTAGGAATCGAAGAACGGAAGGTCCGTGACATTTTGTCAAGATTTCAGAATTCAGCGCACAAGAGATCGTATCCGCCCATGATCGGGAGCTGGTAGATTGAATCTCCAGAAGAGACTTCGTAGTCACAAAGCCAAGATCGCCGTGTGGGGAACGGGATACATTGGCCTCTCAACTATGGCCTACTATGCAAAGAATGGAATCATGTGCGTCGGGTACGACATTGTCCCGGAAACGATCCGAAGCATCAACGCTGGCGAAATCTCGCTCGTGGGCCTTGGCCAATGGTTAGGCTTCTCCGCAGCACCACTCGTCAAGAACGGCCTCATGCACGCGACAAGCAAAGTGAAAGACATCATTGACGACTCTTCGATCAAAGTGCACTTCATTTCGATTCCGACAGAACGGAAGGGTAAACCGTGGGACGGTGCGTTGCAAGACGTTTCGAAGAAACTGGCGGCGAAGAAGGTCGAAAACGGGCCAGATCTCCTGATAGTCGAGTCGACACTCTCGCCCGGACAGTGTGACAAGGTCTTGGTCTCAACGCTGCGCAAGTCGGGACGGGACGTTCCAGAGGAATTTCAAGTAGCTGTGGCTCCAAGGCGTGACTGGTTCGACAACCCGGGACTCAACGTCCACACGATCCCGCGAGTTGTCGGAGGCCTAGACGAAGAATCGAGAGGGGCCGCCATGGACGTGTTGGGAATCATCTGCTCCAAACTAGTCCCTGTTTCCGACCATAGAATTGCTGAACTGGTCAAGTCGACGGAAAACTCGTTCAGAGCCCTCAACATAGCCTTCGCCAACACTCTCTCTCGCGCCTTTCCGGACATCGACACGATAGAGCTGATCAACGCTGCCGCGACAAAATGGAACTATGTTGCTCACTATCCGGGACTGGGGACCGGAGGATATTGTATTCCCCTCGCTCCTGAATATCTCATTGAAGGGTCCCGGACCAAAGGAGAACATATCGACCTTTTGTCACAGATCAACCAAGTCAATAGATCACAGACCAGATTTGTCGGAGAGCTCATTGCCAAGAGCCTGTCTGGTAGCTCTGTTGGCATACTTGGTCTTAGCTACAAGCGTAATCTGAAGGTTCACGTTCTCTCGCCTACTATAGTGCTCGCCGAGGTTCTGAAGAAAGCGGGAAAACACGTCGTGATTCAGGATCCATTCTACTCTGCCAAGGAGATAGAGAAGATTGCTAGAGTTGGCACTTTCAATTACCCAGAGGATCTGAAAAAATTCGATTCTATCGTGGTGTCTGTTCCCCACCTTGAATATACCGAAACTCCTGTACCAGCACTCTTGAAATCCATCAAGGCAGGCACCTTTGTGCTAGACGCAGAGGGTGCCTGGCAGAGTTACAGAGACTTCTTCCAGCAGAAGCGAATCGACTACAGAAAAATTGGCGATGCCGGTTGGGCGATTCCGAGAATGAAAAAATGAAGGGGCCTAAACCACACCTCTCAGTTATTGTTCCTTGTTATAACGAACAAGAGAACGTTGAGAACTGTGTCAATCAAATAGACGAGGCTTTCCGTCGTACCCAAATACAACATGAGATTCTACTCGTCAATGATGGAAGCACAGACGACACGCTTAAGCGCGCCCACTCGTTGTATGAATCTCATCTCTCCGTGAGAGTTATAGACCTTGTAAGGAATTGCGGAAAGGCAGTCGCGCTTAGGGAAGGTGTCCGCCGGGCCCGAGGAGACCTTGTCGCTTTCTTTGATGCTGACCTTCAGTATACTCCGAGTGACCTTGTAGAGATGGTCTCGCGATTGTACAATGGCGTTGATTTCGTCAACGGCAGCAGGGATTATAATGGGTATGGCGCCTCTAGGACGGCGTTCTCGCGTCTCTACAATAGAGTCGTGCGTTTGCTATTTCGGATGGATCTTAGAGATTCGAATTGCGGCATCAAGGTGCTGAAGAGGGAAGTGGCAGACACGGGCTCGATATTCGATTATGGTCTTCCCTTAGTTGTACCACTCTTGAAGGTCAGGGGTTTTGAATCGGCCGAGTTCCCAGTAACCTTGCATGAGAGAAAGAAAGGTGAGTCGAAGTACTTCCAAGACGGACATTTTCTCGGCGGGTCCAAGAACATTCGAGACATGACTTACCACTCGATCATGCTTCTGAATCTCCTCGCTCATGCTCCAATGGAATCTGGATCTAGAGATCGTTTTCCTGCTGAGAAGGTTAGTTCATAACTTTTCGCGGAATGAAGCAAAGAATCAATGTCGAGAATTGTGGTTCTAAGTCGACGAAACATAACGCACCCTCGGGCAGGGGGTGCTTCGCGCTATATACACGAAATATTTCGGCGGCTGGCAAAGAAGCATGAGATCATCGTTGTTTCCGAAGGCGCGCCGAGAAGCGCGCCAGTCGAAGAAATAGACGGACTTACGTATGTAAACATCAAAGGAGCATTGCTTAGAATTCGGCTACCATTTGAGTTCATGAGAAAGTTCGCCAACAAGGCCGATATCCTAATCGACAACGCCGACGTAGCGATCCCGTGGCTTTCCCCGCTCTTTACCAAGAAACCCATAATCACAATAATTCACCAACTCGTGCGTGAAATATTCTATGAAGAGCTCCCGAGCATCCTTGCAACTGTAGGATATTTCTCTGAGCCGGCGTTATACCCTCTATACTCAAGATCGACTGTAGTTGCAATGTCCAAGAGCACTGCACTTGGTCTGCGTCAGCTGGGAATCCCTGACGATAGGATCCGCATCATAGGCCCAGGCTGTCCTTATCCAACCAGTGATCGAATTCCGTTGGCTGGGCGTTCGCAGAACTTAATCGGTTGCGTGAGCAGATTGATGAGGTACAAGGGCATCCAATTCGCGATCAAAGCGATCGGTCAAATTGCAGGCGACCTTCCAGATGTTAGACTTGAGATTGCTGGAGCCGGACCGTACGAATCCGACCTGCGAACTCTTGCTCGCGACTTAGGCTTGAATTCAAAGGTCTTTTTCCTGGGCAAGGTGACTGAACAGAGGAAACTCAAGTTGTATCAGGAATCCAGAGCACTCATCCTCTCTTCGATTAGGGAGGGCTACGGTTTGTCCGTGATTGAAGCTAATTCCGTAGGGACTCCAGCCATCGGCTGGGACGTACCTGGTCTAAGAGATTCGATAGTCGCAGAGGAGACTGGACTCTTGGCAAGTTTCCCCAATCAAGAGGATTTGTCTAGGCAAATTTGCCGTTTGATGACTGATGATGCAACTTGGAACGCCTTATCTGAGAGCGCTTGGAAATGGTCTCACAATCACTCATGGGATCGCTCTTCCGAAGCGTTCGGGGATGCCATCGACAACGTGTTATTATGAAAACAATTTCTCGGTCTAAATCAACCATCTCAGATTATGACGCGGCGACCCTCGACGCCGTGAAAGCGTCTGAGAGATGAACGCTATTTGACTGAACCTCGTAGAAAAATCTGGGTTGGACCCGTGATGCCATTTTTCCTCATTTTCGCAGTTACTCTCATGTTCACTTCCGTGTTCATCCTAAGGGGCGATACCACAGACGCAAACCAATTTGGAGACTTTGCCTTTTACGCCATCATTATTGCCATTTGCATTCAAATCCTGTCTTTGAGGCAATCAAGAAACATTCGTTCGCGCTCAAACAGTCAGAACACTGCCTGAGCGGGTTCCTATCTGTTGCCCCAAATCGCCGTTATCATACCTACGTTCAATTCGGAACGGACCCTGAGAGAATGCCTCGGTTCCGTTATCGACCAAACACTCGCGTCTACGGAATTGATCGTTATCGACCGATTTAGCAAAGACCGTACCACACAACTCGCGAAGGCACAGGGAGCTACTGTATTGCAGTCCGAAGCCAACAGGAGCCGCGCCAGAAATATCGGGCTCGAACATTCCACCTCCGCGGCCGTCGTTTTCATAGACTCAGATATGAAAGCTCCACCTGAACTTCTCAAGCAATGCTCGGATGCGCTTGAGCGACACGACGCAGTTGTCATTCCTGAGGTCTCGACGGGCATTGGCTTTTGGGCAAAATGCAGGCAGATTGAAAGACAGGCAGAGACCAAGAACAGCTTACTTGAGGCCGCAAGAGGTTTCCGGAGGGAAGCTTTCGTGACTCTTGGGGGATACAATGAATCACTAGAAGCAGGGGAGGATTGGGACATTCAGAACCGGGCAAGAGCAATTGGTTTGTCAATTGGAAGAGTGGATGCAACGATAATACACGACGAGGGTCAGCTGAGCTTACCCAAAGTGCTGGCGAAGAAATACTTCTACGGGCGAACATTCTCTAGATACCTTGCAACCAACCCAAGTGTAGCATTCAAGCAAGTCAATCCTGTCCAGCGAATAATCGGTCCGAGCCTTTCAATTATCCCTAAGAATCCTTCGCTTGGAATAGGAGTGCTGATCCTCACTGCCTTGGAGTTCACTGCAGCAGGTGCCGGCCATCTCTTCGGAAGCGGATTGTGGAAGCAAATTGAGAGCTCACGTAGAACTTAACATCATGCTTATCAAGAAACAACTCACCCAGCTAAACACTCGCATTCGGCCGCAGCTGTACCTCGTCATTTTGGTGTTAGCTAGTGTAGTTGCCTCGTACCTAGCACTTCCTCCGTCGTTTCTGCCTTTAGGAGGAGACAATATACTTCCGGCTTTCAGTGGGTCAGAGCTTGTCAGATATCTTTCTGCTTGGAATCAATGGACTGAACTAGGGTCAAACGTCCCGCAGGTCCTTGCAGGCCCGCCGATCACAGCCGCAGCAATCTTGTCCTTATTTCAGTGGCTTGGTCTCAGCGCCGTGCTGTCGTCTTGGTTCTATTTCACCATGTTCATGGCCATTGGTGCTCTTGGGAGTGCTTACCTGTTCCGAACGGTCTTTCCTCAAACCCGCAATAACCAAGTTTCATCAGTGATATCAGGACTTGTCTTTCTGTTCAATCCGTCCCTGGTCGTTGACACCTTCAAGAGCTTGTGGTTGGCTCTCCCTGAACGAGCATTTTTCCCGATCTTCATTGCTCTATTCATCAGCGGCTTTCAAAGGAGGGACCTGACCTATTCACTACTTTGCGGTGCTTCATCCTTCGTCCTGCTGGCCACTTTCCCCGTGGGTTCCGCCCAGTATCTAATAGCTGCCATTGCATTCATTGGGTTCTATCTCACAATCGTTGTGGTGACTAGTCAGAAAAGAAATCAGGCTTTGTCGTTTGCAGTCAAGTACATAGCTCTCTTGGCTGTAACGACAGTGGCCGTGAATGGGTATCTTGTATACCCTTTCATGTTGAATATTCATTCTTACACCTCTAGTTTGTCGTCGTTTCCACTTAGGGGCTTTAGCAACAATAATTGGTCCGGAGTCTTGAATACATTGAGACTGTTGTCGTTTTGGGGTTTCTACAAGGGGTATGCACCCTATAGCTCATCATATCAATCGAGTGCTGTGGTCGTGCTCTCAACCCTAGCCTTACCTTGCCTAAGCTTTGCTACGCTTCTGTTCAGTAAGTCGAGACGGGTGTTAGCCGTTGCCGCTACGACAGCCATCGTAGTCTTCGTAGCCAAAGGAAACAATGCCCCCTTAGGCGAGACGTATTCCCAAATTGTAAGTTTTTCGATTTTCAAAGTGTTCTACGTTTCCAGTGTCTTCATTTCATTCCTTGTATTGCTATACTCCTTGCTTCTTGCTCTATTCCACCATGAGACTTCCGTCATAATTGAGCGACTTCGGTCGAGGTCGCGTTTCATTCTAGGAATCGCCACGCCAATTGTGCTCCTCTCAATTCTTATCGTGTCGAGTTGGCCGCTAGTGACAGGAAACGTCGGCTCGGATTATCAACAGCCCCTCAATCACGGAGTGAACATTCCTTTCGAATACAGCATGCTTAGGCAATGGATCAATTCACAGAATAATACGGGCAGGATACTTCTCGCTTACACTCCATCTGTCTACGTTTCCACAGAGTGGGGGTTTCAGGGCTCGCAACAATTCTATCAGAACTATCTGGACTCTTCTATCATAACTGGCGTGGGCACTCAATACAGCAGTACTGCACCGAGCGTTAGCTATGCTTACGGTCTTCAGCACTTCACGGAGATAGACCCGACTTACATCCAGACCCTAGAGAACGCGACTAGACAGTTCTGGACTAGTTATCAAGGCGACTCCATGTCCTTAGAGAATTCTGGGTTCAACAATACCTCATCAATCGAGTGGAACGGTTCACTAGTCGGTTCTTCGGCTCCTCATCAGATATCGTATAGACTACCGTTCGAAGAAGACTGGTCCTCGTATAGCATGATCTCAATTTGGGTGAGCGCTGGTACGAACCTTATGGATCTCTCCTTCGGTATCATGGACTCCAGGGGGACCGTGACATGGCACCGCGCAGCTGACGATGTATCTCGAGTGGACTTAGGCTGGACCCAACTACTTGTCCCTTTAACATCCCCTTCCTCCTCCAACACGGATCTGAAAAAGATCGTTTCGATCTGGGCCCAAATAGAAGGTAAGGAAGCATCGTTTTCAATTGGTTTATCCTTGATACAAGTTGCACGCGGCGTGTACGATTCGATTGACTGGGCTAGATATCTAGCCTTACTGGGCGTGAGTTGGGTGTTGGAGGATAGTAGCCTCGTTACTGGAAGTTGGCAAGAGTATTCGATACTCGGAGACTCTTCTGCCTTTGATGTTGCATTCACTAAAGGCTTCCTGACTCTGTACAAGAATGACTTTTACACGGGCATGATTCGTTCTGCAAACACAGTAACCGAAGTCGATTCCCTCTTGGCCTTGGGAAACTTACTAGACTCGAGCAGTTTTGACCTCAACAATTCGACTTTCACCTTGGACCAGTACAATGAACAGTTCAATAGCACTGTAACATTGTCTGCTACGGTCGGCATTGCTAACTATTCCATCTCAGCGACTGCCTCAGGCCCCTTCGTTCTCGTGTTCAACGAAGCGTATGATACGAATTGGATTCTTTCAGACGCAACGGGTTCTTTCAATAATCACATCGAGATTAATGGGTTCGCCAACGGTTGGGTGATTGACCGTGGAGGAACATACAAGTTTGAACTGACATACTCTCCTCAGATGATGTATTCAGCAGTGTTAGCTTCTTCTTTCGCCGTCCTAGCGGCGATCATTCTATTGCCGATAATTCTTAAGTTCAGAGCAAGAGTTCGAAAGAGGCATGAAAGCACAGGACTAGGAGGAGAGAAAGTGAGTTCTTCTGCTTAGGCGACAAGGAACTCCATTCGCTTTGACCCAAGAATCCTATCAAGTAACATTCGAACAGGATGGGCGTCGATTCCAAGCGACCGGCCCAGATAGCAAAGGGATCTGGATCGCTACGAAGGACATTCTTCTCAACAGGTCCTATGAATACCTTCCTGCCTTCGAACTCCAGAATCACACTGGATTTGTTGTCGATGCCGGAGCACATGTAGGTGTCTTCTCCATTCTAGCATCCAAGTTCGCAACCAAGGTCCTCAGCATAGAGCCCGACCCCTCAAACGGCAAGTTCTTGACCCAAAACTTGGAACAGAATGACATTCGTAATGTAGTCTTCGACAAAAGAGCGCTTTGGCACGGAAATGACAAGATCAAACTCTTTGCAACTGGCAGTAGTGTAAACCCTAGTGCGTTAATACCCAGAGGAGAATCCCACGAGGTCGACACTGTTAGCTTGACTGAGCTACTTGAACGATATGGACAGATAGACCTCCTCAAAATGAACGTGGAGGGAGCAGAATATCGAATTATTGAAAACGCTTCCCCTGAAACGCTCAATGGTATCGATCACATCGTCGCCGAATTGCATCTGCTACTCGGCAACCCCGAACCTGTATTGAATAAACTGAAATCAGCTGGTTTCAAGATAGAGTGGTTCTACCAGCCACTTTACCGGGCCAGATTTCAACACGAGATTCGCGTTCGTGGTGCCCGAAGGCTAAAGACTTGGAGAGGTATGGTATACACTACGGCTAGATTATTGAGACTCAAGGAGCGTCGTCTCTGCTACTTGTTTGCATACAGGGAGAACTCTTAGAGTCAGAGGAACCGGGACCTCGCTTTGGAACAAGGGCGCGACAATCTCAAGACATCCCAAGCTCAGTAAACACAAAATCAAGTCGCGCTGTCAATTGATCCTATGAGACCCCTGCGATGCGAAGAATCAGGCACGAGAATACTCAGCCAGCAAAATCCGGGTTACTTCGTAAGGAAGTCAAGAGAGTGGCGTCAACGCCTACCCAAGGAGAAACGATTAGCCCTCTTCCATCGAAGGAACTGGAAGAGTCGTCACTACGTTATTGCTTACTCTATGGGACGGAGGCCGTCTACTACGAAGCTTTCAACCTTAGGGCATTAGGATTGAGTTCACGTTTCGATTATCCTTCGTTTGGAGACGCGAAAGCCTCCACGAATATAGTATACCCTCCTCGACTCGCACGATTATACTCAGAATCCACTTTCTTATTCAACCAACCAATACTGGGCGGCAAGACTCCACACATTTTGTAAACTGGAAGACCGATGAAATAGTACAACAAAAGCTCTACCATTTGAAATACTCCGCCAGAACAGAACGATCGACGAGTGTCAAATCCCGCGCCCTCAAGGAAACCTGCAATTGAATTCGTTCGATAGTGACGATGTCTCACGAGCCACCAAGCGGGGTCAAACAGTTTGAACATCAATATGTCATTTGGAGTACTCAGAATTAGTCTCCCTCCGTTCTTGAGACATCTTCTGATCTCTCTCAAAGCCTGAGGTTCTGTCCCAATAGGGATATGTTCAATGACATCCGTAAACAAGACAGTCCTGAAAGCTCCTCGTATGAAGGGCAAGTGTAATGCCGAAGCGACAATTTGAGGAGAACAAGCTTTGTCCAAATCGCAATTAAGCTCAGCCATCCAAGTTTTCTTTGAGCCCACCGATAGGGACCCTTGCTTGACTCCGAGAATGAGGGCTACTCGACGCAGTCTGCCAATGTAACTGTCGTTAGGAGCTCTGAAATCACCGGTCGTTATCTCTGCACCTTGTATCTGGAAGATCTGTTGCGACTTTTCCTTTGTAGATACATAAGCTGAATCTGTAATCCGTCAAGTCAATGCTCAGGGTACTATTGTGCCATCTGCTTTTGACGTATCCGCATTCGAGCTATTACTTTCTCAGACTCTCTATGATCTGCTCGTATAGTTGGTTTCTCTTCTTGTCCGAGTAACTGTCGTAGTACAACTCCAAGACCCTGTATCCTCTCTTCCGCAATAACGACCGCAGCTCTTCATCCTTGGCTGCTTGGGTCTTTCCAAGATGAACCCGGCCGTCGATGAACACTGCCAGTGGTCTTGGCTCTGTCGCGAAATAGAAGTCTGCTGTTGTAACAGGAATCTCGATCTGCGTCTGATAGTATATCCCATCATTTTGGAGTCTGAAGGCTATTTCTTGTTCCATCCGTGAAGGGTTGGTGTGTAATCGTTCGCGCCAGTCGCTCCGCTGACTCGACATCTGTAATGTTGAGCTACCTTTCTGCTATTGCTCAGAGACGAGAACGAAACTGTAGGTCTAAAGCTACGACTTCATGCCACGTCGGGTTGTCGTTGTTAGCACCTTTACCCCGGTCTGTCCTCTAGGTTGTTCGGTTAACGTGGTATTCTTCCATCATATGTTGTATTTGTACGACGATGTTCTATCGAAGCTCCTTCAAACCGGCAATATAGCCTGCCATCGCGTCGATGGTTAGATCGAGGGTACCGTCCTCCTTGACGTGTCGGCAGGGGCTTCGTCTTCCCGGCTGTGGAGTATACTTGAGTCCACAGACTGGGCACATGCGCCTTGGAGGTCCCGGCGGTTGATTGTCGCAGGCCTTGGCCGGTCGTGGATAGTCTGGGTCGAACAAGAAGTTTCCAGGTCTTGGTTGTGACATTTGTTGGATCATGCACCTCCTAGTCTGGTGGTTTCTCGCATATGTGTGGGCGTGTGAGGACTGGTCTGCGGCAGGACCAGCACCATAGTTGGCCGTGGACGACGACTCCTGCGGGGTCGCCTGGTCTCGGACTGTACGTGCTGGCTCCTGGTCTGAGGCGTCGCAGGTCGAAGCTGGGTCCGATGTAGTTCGGGTTTCTGCCTAAGGCGGCTACGGGATGGTAGAGTTCAAGGTCATGTCTTGCGCCGTAGACTGCGAGTGCGATGGCCCATAGCCTGTCGTCATGGGTTCCGGTCCGGTGGTAGAACTTTGTCTTCCCAGTTGTTGTTATTTCCGCGATCTCGCCGTTCATCTCATTTTCTAGCGGCTGGTCCTTTGGAAGGTGCAGTCTCTTCTCGAGCATGGTCTGTTTGAGACAGGTCATGACATCCATCTTCGCTGGCATTGTCAAGACGATCCCCTGTACGTTGTGCAATCCGTGTTTTCGAGCGTTCTCGACGAAGACCTCTCCCACGCCTGTCTGGTCAATGTAGAATCCACGAACTGTCCGGAACTTTTCCTGAACCAGCTTGAGATAGTCGAGTATTGTGTTGTACTCTGTTCCGAGGGGGAACCGTTTGACATGGCGTAGGGTGACGTGGCGGTCTCTCTTCTCGACAACCCCAACGACCGTATAGTCTCGTTTCTGGCCCAGATCGACTCCGACATAATTGTCCTTCGTGGTCTGACTGGTCTTGAGCAGATTTCGAGGATCCGGATTCATTCCTGTTTCGTCCCCTTTTCCGGCCGGTCGAGATCAGGGACATACTCTAGCGACTCGTCCACGCAGCTCTCGATTAGCCGGTAGCTGAGCCAGGCTTCTTCGTCCGAGGAGAACTCAGCGCGCATTTCTCTGTCCCAGCGTGATGGGTCCTCACGCATCTGTTGTCTCAGTCTCTCAACAGTCGTTTTCTTGAGCGGACCTTTGGGTTCGAGTGCGTCGTGAAAGCTGACGTGGTGACGGGAGAAGTCACCATACTCTTCATCGTTTGTGCACATCTCGTAGAAGAGCGAGTCACGGGTCCCGGGAGTACTGGTAGCGATGAACCTGCCGTTGGTAGTGGCTAGAGCATAGACGACTGCATCGTAGAGTGCTTTGTCGTCTTCGATAACCGTTCTTGGTAGTCGGTGGGCTCGAGGCTTGTTGCATCCCGGAAGAACTGGACGATGTTAGCATTGACCAGTGGTCCTTTGCCAGTGTTCTTCCTCGTGCGGGATCTTGCGACCTTCCGGTATTGCCGGTCGATAGTGTTCCATAGCGACAGTGTCATCGGGGCTCCTCCTGGTTCTCGTTGTCGAGGATCGCCTGTAGTTTCCGTGTGTAGTCTTTGATCTGGGCATCCTTCAACAGCCGGTTGAGAACCTCGACCGTGTTCGTGTAACGGCGGTGCCACGTCTCGCGCATTTTCATCGACATGCCCGGCTCCCGAGTGTTCTCGTAGGCCAGCTGGGCCAGCTCGACGAGCCGTTTGATCTCGACGTCTCGTAGCTTGTTCGGATCGTCTTCTTCCACGACCTGCTACTCCCCGTTCTCCGGCATTTGTTTTCGCAGCCTGCGTAGCTTCTCCTCCAGCGCCGGATCCTCGCCCTGTGGTGCTAGTGCTTTCATCCAGATGTGGTACGACCTCATCACAACGCTTCCCAGCATCCTAGTCTCCTTCTCATCCATCATCCTACCCCTCGGACTCTCAGCCAACCGGTCCAGCAGTATGCCGATGAACCGTTCAATGCTCGCCACAAACCGATCCCGCGGATCCTCCCTCCCATTTTCCTGTTCCATCCTGGTCTTGCACGTTCCTGCCCGCCCGGGTGCGTCAACTTGCGTATCCCAGATCTTTTCCGAGAACATGCGCAAGCTCCGCCTACCGGGAGAACATGAATACTAAGGCCGGGTGTTCAGCAAAGGCTTTTCGGAACTCGACCGAGCCGTACGAGCGTTCTAGATCAGGCCGAGTAAGAAACAATCCAGGCCGTCAGCCTAGACTACGGAAATCTGATCAATTATGATCGCGGACCCCGTTCTAGATCCAGAAATCTTTTTCTAGCAAAATCTTTTCAGACCCCCAAGGTCACAAAATCTCCAGACACACGGGGGCCTCCCGGCTATTCTCCGTCATGAAACACATCGAGCTGAGAGCAGTCCGAAATCTACCAACTCCTAACTTGATCATGCGACAATCATTCTTCTTCGGCAACCACAACGGAATCGGACCGGAAGAAAGAGAGTACATTGCTGATTCCATCATCAACTTCTTGAAGGTGGCCTCGAACAAATAGGCGGTAGAGAATCACCCTAGCTTCCTGAATGTCTGAGCCTTTATCGTCAGTCACGTCATCTTGAAGAGGGGCCGGGTGGCCCCAACGACCATTCCAAGGCAGAATCTATGACTCGTATATGGTGGCTGATCGTTTTCGGAGCCGCGTGCTACGGTTTCGGAGCACTCTCAGTC
>WNFW01002309.1_pt1 | contig 12995 bp, 13 predicted proteins | sample 5400131 | NCBI WGS metagenome assembly WNFW01 (sample SAMN13153362, study PRJNA577476) | soil metagenome | isolation source: 20 cm soil or saprolite under grassland replicate 1 | place: USA:California | collected 2016-06-15 | reverse complement strand
ATGAAACGCGTAAGAATCGACCGCCATAGTCGGTGGCAAGCCCAACTTGATCGCACAACTTCGTCCGGCGAGCAAGAAGGCGGTCAGTAGCTCGTGAATGCCCGCCTTCCCCATTGTGTTTCTAATTTTTCTGGCTCTTTTTTGGTGGAATCTCGATCGCACTTGCGAGCCGTTTTCTGCATCCAAAACACACTCTTTTTTGCTTCTCAATCCCATTCAAAATTCGTCATGTTGACCGAAAAAGTTTAGTCGCCCTGGCGAGAAACACCTCTGGTTGTTTCCACAAGTGCAGCGCCTTTCAGCGGTGACCTCAGTCTGTTATGCAGCAGGCGCAATGCCCGACGTTAGCGACCGAAATCAACTCGCGCTCTGAATCCGTAACGTTTTCGGTAGCGTCGGCCGATTTCCCTCTAGTTTTCGATGGTTAAGAATCAGCTGCTCTACCAATTGAGCTAACGGCGCGGCTTGGCGATTTTTGGATTGCCAGAAAAAGCAGAAACACGACCGAAACGGGAAAAATTAGGCCTGTGTATGGCGGGCGTAATGATTTTCGACACCCTTCGGCAGCAGACGTTTACGGCCTCGTTGTCGCCGACGCGCGAGGGTGGCACGGCCCCCCTTCGTTTTCATGCGCGCGCGAAAACCATGCTGGCGTTTGCGCGTTCGTTTCGATGCTTGATAGGTGCGTTTCATGGAGCGGTGGAAGGGACGGGAACAGTAAAAGTGACACTCCGATTGTCAATGCCGTAGCGGCGGTCTATGACCGCCGACTCGCCGCGCGACAAGAACTCTTCGGCGGTCATAGACCGCCGCTACAGAAGAAAATCTCGCGCTCACCACGCTCCAGCCAAAACCGTGGGTTGCCACTGCGCCGTTTTTCGATGATAAAACCACAATGAGTCATGTCCTCATTGAGCCGGCGACGGCCGAAGACCTGGACGAATTGTCCGATCTGCTCGGCGAGCTTTTCAGTGAAGAGAGCGATTTCCGGCCGAACAAGGAGAAGCAGTTACGCGGGTTGCGATTGATTTTCGAGCAGCCGAACCGGGGACGTGTTTTTGTTCTCCGACGCGATCATTCCATCGTCGGGATGATTAATTTGCTCTTTACCATCAGCACGGCGGAAGGCGGCTTCGTCATGTTGTTGGAGGACCTCGTCATTCACAAAGGGTTTCGCGATCATGGTTACGGCTCGCAATTGCTCGAATACGCCATCGACTTTGCCCGCAAGAAAAATTTCCTGCGCATCACCTTGTTGACCGATCGACCCGAAATCAAATCGCAGGCGTTCTTCAAACGCCACGGTTTCTTCGAATCGGCGATGATTCCGATGCGCTTGCTAATCACGCCGGAAACTTCGCAAAGCGACGTGACGCTTTAAGCGGTTTGCAACGGACTCAGTTTCGGCGGAATAACTTCGATGCGAACCGGCGTAATTCGTCTTTTTCGTTTTGCGGGGATTGAAGTTTTCCTGCATTTCAGTTGGTTCCTGGTGGCGGCGATCTACATCTCCGGGTACATCCGTCGTTACGAGTCGCCGGTCTGGGGCGTGCTCGAATACATCTCGGTGTTTGCCATCGTGCTCATTCACGAATTTGGACACGCGCTTGCTTGTCGCCAGGTTGGGGGAATAGCAGATCGGATCGTGCTCTGGCCGTTAGGAGGCATTGCGTTCGTAAATCCGCCCCGCCGGCCCGGCGCTTATCTATGGAGCATCGCAGCTGGCCCTCTCGTAAACGTCATTCTCCTTCCCGTGCTCGCGTTGGTGTCGATGATGGCACAGGCCTCATTGCCTGGGAGCGACGTTGCGGTTTTCTTTCGCGATTTGAACTTTATCAACGCCGTCCTTCTCGGGTTCAATCTCCTCCCAGTCTTTCCACTCGATGGCGGACAAATCGTGCGGGGTTTGCTCTGGTTTCCATTCGGTGAAATTCGAAGTCTGCAAATTTCCAGTGTGATTGGTCTCATTGGTGGAGCAATTCTTGGAGTCGTGGGGTTGATGGCCGGATCGGTGTGGTGGGCGGTGTTGGCGTTTTTCCTTTTAAGCCGTGCCTGGTACGGCTGGCAGCAAGCCAAAGCGATGATCACTGCGTCAAAAATGGGAATTCCAATTTCGCCTTCGCCTACTGCTCCCGAAAATCCGGTGCCGCGGTAGCGTCACTTGCTCCCGGTCATCCCGAGCGTAGTCGAGGAATTTCGCGATGAGCCTTCAAGGTCACGCTCCGGGATTCCCTCGGTTTACGCTCGGGATGAGGTTATTGCAATGTGTGCAACTGATCGATCAAGCGTTTGCGGAAATCTGCCCGGAATAGAATTTCATCCGAAGCAATCTCGACCGGTTTTCGGCTCGGTTCCGAGAGATTTTTCAGCGCAAACGCTTTTAATTCCTCGATTCGCGCTGGATCGTAGAAAAATGTGAAAAGACTTGGCAGATAGCTGTTGGCATTTAGGGCATCGACTTTTGCCACCAACGCTTTCAGGTTCTTTCTGGCGAATTCCCAGGCGAGCTCCGGCCGGTCGCTTTCCCGGGCAACTTTCGAGACCATGAAAACAGCGCGGCTAGTCGGCAGCTCATCGGTCAAAGCAATAGCTAACGATTTTTGGATTAGCTTGGGATCGGTGGCAAAGGCGAGCGCGTCGTAATAATTTTGTTTTTCTTCGGTGCTCGTTGTTTTCAAACCGAGTTCGTGCAACTTGTGCCAGGTGGCTGCGTCGCCGTAGCGCATGGCAATGGCAAACGTCGGCGCGCGCAGATCGGCCGGAACACTCGATCGGTCCTTGGAATAGTTCTCGAAGTTTTGCCGGCACGTTGTGATGACTTCTTCATCGCCCAACAAGCCGAGTTCCTGAATCAGGCTTGCGCGCAACAATGAAGCTGTCATCGGTTCGCCGGCTTTTGGCTGCAAGGTGAGTGTATCCAGAGTAGGTCGCAAAACTTGCCGCGCATAGCGGCGGAATTCTTCCTGCTCCGATGCGCCGGCAAGAAGACGATCGATTGAATAGAAGGCATTGATGATTTGTTCGCGAACCGCGAGCGTGGTGCTCGGCGGCAGCCGATCAATCAGGCCAGTATAAAAGGTGAAGGGTTGGCGGCCAGCCTGAACAAACGCCCACGCATCGCTCAGCAAATTCACCTGATCGGGCCCGTTCATCCCAGGCAAACTTGCAAGTAGCAGCTTCCACGACGTCTCATCGTATGCGACGCGATAATTGCCCGCGCCTTCGACGTTTAGTTTCAGCGCGCGATCAGAAGGAACATCTTCAAGCGTCGCCATTTTCTCCGACATCAAGAGCGTGGCCGGCGCGCTCTGGCCATCAATGAAATAGGTGAGGGGAATCTTCCAGGTGGCGCCCGTGCTATCGCGAAAATTAACCGTGAAACGCTCTTGTGAGAGCGCGACTTTGCCATTGGCTTCCCGGTTCACATTCACTACTGGAAAACCGAGCTGCTCGGTCCAGCCGGCCGCAATTTCGACAATGGGCTTGCCGGAAGCTTCGCTCAGTGCGCTCCACAAATCAGCCGTGGTCGAGTTGGAATACTTGTGGGCCTGCATGTAGCGCCGAATTCCATCGCGAAAGGGTTCTTCGCCGAGAAAACTTTCGAGCATGCGCAGAAAGGACTGCCCTTTTTTGTAAGTGATATCGTCGAAAGCGCTATTGGCCTCGGCTTCGGTGGCGACCTTCTGCTGGATCGGATGGGTGGTCGCGCGGGCGTCGCCTTCCATTGCCTGTTCCTTAGCCATCCCAATCCGCCGAGCGGGATCTCGTGGAATCCCTTTCTCCAGCCAGACTTCCCATTGCGGATTAAAACGAGCGGTGCATTTCGTGCCCATCCAGGAAGCGAATCCTTCGTTGAGCCAGAGATTGTCCCACCATGCCATAGTGACGAGATCACCGAACCATTGATGGGCGACTTCGTGTGCGATTACTTCATAAACGCGTTGTTTGGTCGCGGCCGATGAGTTTGCCGGATCAAATAACAATGCCGTTTCGTAGTAGGTGATTCCGCCCCAGTTTTCCATTGCACCGCCGAACCCGCCTGGAATCGCAAGCTGGTCTAGCTTTGGCAGTGGATAAGGAACCCCGAAGTATTCGTTATAATAATGCAAAATCTGGGCAGTGGCTTCCAATGCATAACGCGCGCTCTCTGCTTTGCCTTTTGTGGTGGTGATGCGCAGCTTCACTCCGTCTACTTCCGATTCGATCGCGTCGAATTCGCCTGCGCAAAACACATTCAGATAACTGGACATCGAGGGGGTCGGTTGAAATTCCACCTCGCGGCCGCCAGCGACTTTCTTTTCACTTGCAATCGGCATGTTCGAAACCGTCATCCAATTTTCCGGGACGACCGCGGTTAACTGAAAACGCGCGCGAAAAACCGGCTCATCCCAGCAGGGAAAAAGGCGCCGCGCATCTGTAGCCTCGAACTGCGTTCCGAGGAACATCTTCTTCGCGCCGGTCCCTTCCTCCTGATACTTGGCGTAGAAGAGGCCGCGGCCAAATTGATTGATCTTGCCGGTGAACTTAAGCGCGAGCGCGTGCTCGCCCGGCGTTAATTCTTGGGGCGACGCAATTGTCAGCAGCTCGTTTTTGCCATCGAATTTGATCGCCGTTTTCGGAACCGTTTTGCCGTCAATCTCCGCATCAGTAATCGTGAGATCGAGCGCATTCAAAACGATCTCGCGACTCGGTTTTTCGACATTCAGCTTCACCGTTTCCCGGCCAGCAAAGGTGAGCTTTTTGAGGTCGGGTTTAAACCAAATCGCGTAGTCGGTCGGCCGAACCTGTTTCGGCAATTTTCCGGGTGTGCTGGCGAAATCGAAAGGTTTTTCGGCGTAGAGAGAAGTCACGGCGGTAAAAAGATAAACCAGAACAAAGAAACGCATCCGCGCACTATAGGCCATCGCATAAATCCGAAAGCCGGAACCGGCCATCCGAACTTGACGGCTTAAAGCCGTCAAGTTTCTGGAAGAGCCGATGATCAGTGCGAATCGAGCGTTTTCTGTGATACTGGGTCGCGCGTGTGTCGCCTGCTGGCGAAAACGCCCCGCTTTCGCGAACTTTTCACGACGCCCGATCAACCCATTCAAGCCACTTGCTAGGAAAGCCCGTTTGGGCGTGACGCCGAAACCAACACGCGAGACGCCTGCGCTACCCAATCCGCGACCGGCGCCACTAATTGAACTATTCGCGAACGTCGTCAACGCTCGATTGCGGTTTCGTCGGTTAATCGGACGACTTAGAGTGAGGGCAAAAAATCGCGCCGAGGTTCTACTGCACTACCAGCACGATGACAAGCTGGCCGTCGCCTACCTGGGGACCGCGAATGACCAGTGGGCTTGCTTTGCTCAGCCTGGCTTTGGTTTCCAACAATAGCTTTTGCTCCTGAAAAAGTTTCAGATTGAGAACATAGGCATCGGCCTTTTCGCCCCGAGAATCGACATGCAGCGAAAAATATTTACTGGTCGCGAGCCAGTCTTCTTCGCCGGTTTTTAATGTCTTGCGCGCTTCGCCGATGAGCTGGAACTGGGAATAACCAAAGAGTTTCCGCAGCGTTCCTTCAATTTGCGTTACCTCCGCCGGCGTCGGCTCGGTTGGTGGCGAATTGCTCGCGATAATTAATCCACTCCAGACCGTTTGTTCTGGAAGTGACGCTCCCCCGATACTAAACGCGACGGATAGAATCGCGACTTGTAACAGAAGACGCGGTCTCATTTTTATTTTGCCGCATATTCGGGCGGCAATGATTGCAGACCATCCACCCAAAGGACGGTCACGTGGTCGTCCTTTTTCTCGAACATCGAAATGGTCGCGTTCGGACTTACGGTCGGATCAACCCGAGACTCCAAAATCTGGGTCAGATATTCCGACTGACTCGACGGTGTCCTTTCGCGAAATACCACTACTGCGCAAATCGTAAAGACTGCGAGCGAGGTGATTCCACCCCAAAGCAGGCGACGAATCGTCCACCAGCCGGTCCGAATTGCGTCAGGCTCCGATCGAACCGGCGCGTTCTCGCGATCCAAACGTTCCCGTAATTGATGGCTGAAGAAATCAGCGTTGCTTAGGGCGATCGCTTGCTCGCGCAAGAGGGAACCGACTTGTTTCGCATTCTGCTTCTCCGCCTGCGCTGCAGCCCTATCCGGGAGCGAAGCAAGGAACTCCTCGAGCTCACGACCTGTTAGCTCGTCGTCGATCCAGGCTGTCCACTTTTCCTCAAACGTTTTCATAAACATCCCTCAATAGGTTCTGCAGTTTTTTGCGCGCATAAAACAGTCGCGACATCACCGTGCCGATGGAACAACCGAGCGCTTCCGCGATCTCGTGGTATTGCATGTCTTCGGTTTCCTTCATCAAAATTACCGCCCGATGTTCTGCCGACAGTTGCTCGATTGCTTGATCAATCCGCGCTCGCACCTCGCGCCGCTCCATTCGCTGGTGCGGCAATGGCTCGGCTCGCGGAACAGTTTTCGAGGCCGGATCGATTTCTCGCAGCTGAACATTGTCATCGAATTCCGTTCCACCTCCTTTGACCTGTTTTTTGCGGAGCCAATCGATGGTCACATTCATAACGATGCGATAGAGCCAGGTATAAAATGAGGACTTCCCGCGAAAGCGATCGATGGATTTCCACGCCTTCACGAAGCTGTCTTGAGCAAGATCCCAGGCATCTTGCTCGTTATGGACCATGTTGTAGATCATTCCAAAAACTCGGGTTCGGTAGCGTACTACCAGCTCATCAAATGCCTCGCTGTCACCTTTCTGGCACCGTTTTACCAGCTCCAGTTCGGAGACATCGGGTTGAGCCACAGACGCTTCCGTTTGCATAATTGGACGGAGGCGCAGCGATTTAATTCATTTAACCCCGAAAGCCTTCGGGGCCGAAGCGCCGGCGCCATTCGCAGCGATATTCACCGATTAGCGTAATAATCCCGTCGCGCACCTGGAAAAGCCGTTGCAGAAGGACGGCATGCTGGGCGGCAGCGATCCGCTTCTCGCGCAGGAGCGCCGCAGCCGCATCCATTGAGAGGGTGATTGCCTTTAGAGCACGTTTCAAATAGGCGATTGTCATTCCGATTTCATCGACGTCTTCACCGCTCAAAGCGGCAGCCAGTTTTGCGCTCGCCAAGGCCGCGTGCGTGGCCAGTTTTACCGCCGAAGGTTCGTTTTGCAGGGTCGCGTCCTGATCAAACATGTGATCGATCCAGACAGTCAGGGCAAAGGCGGCGCGGTAAAGGCTGTGGTCTTCGAAGGAATCCGGCGGCGGCGGTTTTTCTTCCTCATCTTCCTCCAGCAACGCATCTACCTCCTGGGTCCAATCGCGCCCATCGAGCAGCTGGGTCCAGCCCATTTCACGCGCAATGATTTGATCGCGATTTGGATCATCCAGATACCTCTCTAGCAATTCCATATATTTCTCGGTCTTATGGTCCTGCTGCTGGAGAAAACGCTCCCAATCGTATTCGTCCCAAGCGCGTTCCGGCTGGTGATCAAATCCGGCCATGAACAAATAAACGCCAGCTTGCAATGGGGCGCAATTGATTTAGCCGCCTGATTCAAGAACCGGCGCGGCTAAACCGCGTTCTATTTGCAAGCGCAATTGCCCGCAGGCCGCGGCGATGTCATTGCCTTTTTCGCGGCGAAGGGTCGCACGCACGCCGGCCGCACGCAGAACGCCAAGAAATTTCTTCTGACGATCTTGAGAAGGCTGCGTCCAATCCAGCCCTTCAACCTTGTTGTATGGGATCAAGTTAACTTTTGCCTGTAGTGCCCGCGCATGTTTTGCCAGCTGGCGCGCTTGTTCGTCCGAATCGTTTACTTGCGCGATTAATATGTATTCAAACGTGATCCGCTGTTTCTTCCGTGAGGTGAAATAGCGGCAAGCATCAAGGAGCGCGCTCAAGTTATACTTGCGATTTACTGGCATGATTCGACTGCGCACATCGTCGCTGGCGCCGTGTAATGAAACCGCGAGCCGAATTTGCAGTGGTTGGTCTGCCAATTGGCGAATTTGCGGGACCAACCCACTGGTCGAGACGGTTACGTGACGCGCGCCAATCCCGATTCCCCAAGGCGCATTGATGATCTGAATCGCGCGCACGAGATTATTATAGTTCGCCAACGGTTCGCCCATTCCCATAAAGACAATGTTGTCGATGCGCTCGCCGGTCGCTTCTTCGACCGCCATGATCTGATTCACGATTTCATCCGCGCGCAGGTTTCGTTTCCAACCATCCAGCCCACTCGCGCAAAATTTACAGCCGTAGGCGCAACCAACCTGAGTCGAGATGCAAATCGTGCGACGATCCGAAGGCGATCCATAAAGTGCGGGCGATGCCGGGATCAGGACCGATTCGATGAGATTGTTGTCGCTCAATCGAAAAAGAAATTTCCGCGTTGTATCTTTGGATCCGAGGACGCGTAAGGCATCGATTTTGCCGAAAGAAAAATTGGCTGTGAGTTGCTGGCGCAAAGCCTGCGGCAAATCGGTCATTTCGGCGAACGAGTGAACGCGTTTCTTATAAAGCCAATCCACGATTTGACCGGCCCGATACGATGGCTGGGCAATCCCACGCAGCTCGTCGAGATGCAACGATTTGATATCTATCTTAGCCGGTACACTCACGGTCGAATTTAGCCGATTACCTGTGAAATGCAGCCGGAGACGAGTCCATAAAAGCGGTGATCACGTTTTCTTTCGCCTTGAAGCGGCGCGGTCACACGCCAGTTTGCGCGCATGCCGCCTCAACGCACACCGTGGCTGATTGGCTGGGAAGCGGCGAAAGCAAACGCAGCGCCGGCGTTTCTTCTGCAAAGCGTGATGCTGGCGATTTTGCTCGCCTATTACCTTCATCCGCCGAGCGCAGCATTCCTGAACGCGCTGGCTGGTTTCAAGCAGCGGCACGGTCTCATTTTTGTTTTGATCGCGTCGGCAATCGTGGGCGCAGTTTTACCCGAGCTGTTCGTTATCGTATTTTTTCAGCGCGGATGCGTTCGGCTGCAAAATGTGCGCAACTTTATTTTTAACGCACCCTTCTGGGCGTTCGATGGCTTTCTCGTTAACCTGATGTATCGCGCCCTGGCGGAGTGGTTGGGTGATCGCACAAGCCTGCCGATTGTGGCTGCTAAAATCTGTCTAGACCAGTTTGGTTACAATCCGTTTTTTGCCGCGCCTTTCGGTATCTGGGGATACGCGTGGAAAAATAGTGGGTATTCCTTCGCGAAACTGCGCCCACGGCTCACCTGGCAATATTATCGCGAGCATGCTTTGCCGGTCCTAATCGCTACCTGGACAGTTTGGATCCCGTTAATGGCGGTTATCTATTCGCTTCCATTGGCGTTGCAATTTCCGCTCTTCGCCCTCGCCCTTGCTTTCTGGGTCCTGATGATGACTTACATGACGAATCGCTTCGCTGGGAAAATCGAGGCTGACGCAGAGTTGCCAATTTCTGTGGTAGGTGATGTTAAAGCGTTGAAGCATTGAAACGTTGGATGGCCTCTTCGCTCTAACCCTTCAACCCTTTAACGCGCATTTCCATTCAGGAAATGCACAAGAGCTTCGTGAACGCCGGCACCGAATTCGCGCTCGGCTACGTAGCCGCGGGCTGAGCGCACTGCGTCTTTCACCTGGTCGATCGCATTCGCGGGGCAAGCTGGCATCGCGGCGAAACGGCCATCGAGCATGGAAACGTCATTGTGATGATCCCCCGCCGCGAAAATCTCTTCGCGTGGAATATTGATTAGCCGCGACAGTTCGGCGAGCGCGGCACCTTTGTGGTAATCGGCATGACAGAAACGCAAATAGATTGTGTTGCGCTGATAATTAAATTCGGGCTGTCTGGTTCGCACCCGCTCGACGAATTCCGTGATCCGATCCATTTCTTCCTCGCTCGTTGCAATGACGCCTTCGGCCGCGGCGCCGAGATAAATCACGCGTGCTTTGGTTTCCCGGTTCACGAAATCGATGATCTCGGTCAGGACGGGTTGAGCGGAATTGAACAAGTCCGAATGGGCCTGCGCACAACGATCGTTCCAATCTCCAAATGGTTCCCACTTACCGCCATTGCGCGATGGCCGGAAGACGTCGCGTTCGCTGGTGAGGATGAAATCGGGCCGAATGGGAAATTCGAAATCGAGCAAACCTGATTCGAGCAGTTCGACCGAGCGACCGGTGTTGATCGTCCAGAGAGCGCCGTCCCGCTGCAACTGCCCGATTAATCCAATGCAAGCCGGATCGAGTACCGGATCGTTGTCATGAGCGACGAGAGTGCCGTCGAAGTCGGTACTGATCAAACGAATCGTTCGGCCCACACATTTAACTTAGAAATTGATTTCGCCAACGCAACGAGCAACGGTTTTGACGATGAAGTCTGCTTACGAGCTGGCAATGGAACGGCTGCAAAAAAACTCGCCAAGCGTGACGTTGACCGCCGAGCAAAAGGCGGAGCTGGGGGAGATCGATTCTTCATTCCAGGCGAAAATTGCGGAAAGGAAAATTTTTCTGACCGACCAGATTAGAAAGGCCGCCGCCGCCGGAAAACTTGATGATGTGGAATCGCTTGAGAAACAACTGACAGCGGATGTCCTTCGGTTCCAAGAAGATTGCGAGCAGAAAAAGGAAAAGTTGCGGGCAGGCTGGGCGCGTCCGAGTTAGCCGAAAAAATTAAGGTTGGTCAAATTTTCGGGCGGGCTGGGAAATATCCGGCAGCACTTCGTACATCTGCGCGGCTTCGCTGAGATGAGCGCGGACTTCGGCGAGCCAATCGTTTCCGGCTACAGGCGCACCGTCGCGACGCTGGACTCCGGAGAAAAGATATTGGTGCGGACGATAGGCCCATCGCGAAATGTAGGTGTCCGTGACTAGGGCGCGGTAAAGCGGCACGCGAAAACCATTTTCGCAGAGCGCGAGAATTTCCCGACGTTTCGGTGGTTCCAGCAGGGATCGTCCCTGGGTGTAAAGAACGTCTTTCGAAAAACCGAGAGCAGAGAGCAACGTCGGCACGATATCGAGATGTGTGGTTGGGCCAGGGATGGAGATTTGGCTAAGCGGCAAGTTGGGCAAGTACATCCACAGCAGCGTTCGGCCCTGAAAATCGTTCAACACTGCCGCATGCGTCAGTTGACCGCGTTCCTGAAATTCTTCGCCATGATCGCCGAGCACGATAACGATGGTATTGGTGAAATCGTCACGCGCATCCAGATCGTCGAAAATACGGCCGATTTGTTCGTCGATGAAATGGCAGGCATTTCGATAACGATTGCGTACGCCTTGCATGTCAGCCTGCGAGCGCAAAACGTGTTGCGAATTCTTCGTTAAGGGAGCGGGTTTGAAAATTTCGTGCTCCGGCGAGAACCAATAAGGCCAATGCGTCGCATCGAAGGGAATGAAATCGAACGTCGGCGTGCCGGAGCGGGATTGTCGATCAGTCAGATAGTGATCAACCGTCAGTAAGTCTTCTTTAGCCGGGCTGCGACGCGGGATATTCGGCAGTTTCATTTCGCGCGGAAGCAGCTCGCGCAGTTCATTAAAACTAAAATAGCTGTCTTTTCCTCCCGAAAGCCGATAATTATTGGCGACCAGCAGCCGCAACAATGGCGCTTTAACTCCGAATTTTTGGAAGCTGGCAAAATGATGACCGCTCAATCCCGTGAGCATGGAGAACAGACCAAATTGAGTAGCGTTGCCGCCGCTCCAATGTTCGTGCTCGAAGCGAATCTGAAAACGATTCCGGTAGGACCACAGATGTGGCATCGATTCGGCTTCGACCGCATCGGCACGAAAGGATTCGATGTTCAGCCAGAGAATATTCGGACGGCGCGAAGTCGCCGGCATCGGCATTGTTTTTAGTATCTGGAAATAGCGAACGTTGCTTTCGGACGAAGCAAGGTCGGAGGTGGCGAAACGCGTACTGCGCAAACCGAGAATCAGCGCTTCAGAACGAAGCGGAAACGCGACGCAATCATCGTAAGCGAGCACTGCCGCTTGATTGCGATTGATCTGATGAATGCAATAGGCGCGCACCGGCAGGTGGACGAGCAAGAAGGCGAGAGTCAACCTGGCGAACCATAAGCTGCGCGTTCTTGCCCTCGTGCGACGCGAGAGGGCGAAGCTGATCGCGGCAAATGCGATCGCGATTAAGATCGCCCCGGAGAGGAGCGAAACAAATTCCAGGCCGGTGAATCCCACTTCGCCGATTGATTGCGGATGAGCGATTAGGTCGATGACGCTGGCAAAACTTAATTCGATTCCATAAGCGCGATGAACCAGCCCCCAACTCAACATCCACAAGAGCCAGAAGTGGAAAAGAAAGTAGAGAAGTGTTTGAGCGATGCGCGGCAGACGAAACCGAGGGGCGAGCACCAGCAACATAGCCAGCGCCATCCCGGCAAAAAGGCCGTATTGAAGAAAGAAGAGGGCGCGAAAAAGATCAAAGAACGGTGGATAAACGAAACCGCTCCGAATTCGAACCAGGGCCGCCGAAGTCGTGCCGAGAACCACCACCACTCCAAGAAAGGATCCGTAGCGAACGAGTGCCTCGCGCACGGACAAGAAATTCTTAATGGTTGATCCTAGGAAACGGCTGTCCTTCTTTCGCCGGTCGGCTTACGGCGTGAAGGCAAGTTCGGATCGAGGAAGCCGAGCATATGGGCATGATTGATGACGCGGACGCCTTCCCGTTTCTGCAGCTCGGCGATCTGCCGCTGGAATTGTTCCATTTTCGTCCAATGCACTTTCGGACGGAAATGATGCTCGGCGTGGTAGCCGTTGTAGAAGAAAAACCAATTGTAAATCTTCCCATAGCTACTTACGCCCCACGCGATCGGTTTGTCCGGGTTAGCGCCGTAGTGACGGAAATATCCATTCAAGTAACTGAAGCAATGACCCAAGTAGAAGAAGGGCAAAAAGAACAGCATGTAACGCCAATTGATAAATCCGATCGGGTTTGTCGGAACAATAAGCGCCATAAACAGTAACACGCTAATGAACGCGGTAA
>WNFW01003168.1_pt1 | contig 12998 bp, 7 predicted proteins | sample 5400131 | NCBI WGS metagenome assembly WNFW01 (sample SAMN13153362, study PRJNA577476) | soil metagenome | isolation source: 20 cm soil or saprolite under grassland replicate 1 | place: USA:California | collected 2016-06-15 | reverse complement strand
GCCGACCCGAAGCGGGAGTCGGCGAAAGGAGCTGGCGCACCCGCTGGGATGGGACTGAGACTCGTCGTGGGACCGCCGAGGTTCCAGCCCGTGTCGACTGCGTCATCGGCGGTCTTTCCCGCGACGACCGAGCGGGGTCGCGAGTCTGCGCTCCGGCATCGTCGCGCCGATTGCACGAGAGCGAAACCATAAGTAACGCGATCGTTCCGATCCGTTTCGTTCCGATCATGATTGTGGTCTCGTGGAGGCGCGGCGCGCCAGGAATCAGAGCGCGTTCAGCTCGGCGTTGGCGTCGGAGAGGTAGCCCATCTCCCGCACCACGCTCTGTGCCTGCTGGGTGACCATAGTGAGGCCCGTCGGCTGCGCATTGAGCCCGCCGGTGCGGAAACGCACCAGCTCGAGGCGCATCGATCTCAGAAGCTGCCGGCAACTGTCCAGTTTTTCCTGCGCTTCCGTTTTCTTGCGCGCAATTTCCGCGAGTGCCCGCCGCTGGCGGCGGAGCATGGCGAGGCGTCGCACGCGCTCCTCGCTGGCGCGGTAGTCGAGCGGATTCGCCTGCGACTCGAGGGTCGAGATCTCCTTCTCGACGCTTTCTGACGTGTCGCGGCCAGTGCTGCGATCCATGTCGGAGAGCGAAAGCGCGAGCTGCTGTACTCTCCGGAAGACAGCGTCCGCTGACGTTGCGACCTCGGGAATCTGCTCGCGTTCGTCTGGTGGCATGTTGAGAAGCTGGCGATGGATCTCGCGATGATCGCTTTCAGCTTCGCGGATCGCCGACCCGAAGCGGGAGTCGGCGAAAGGAGCTGGCGCACCCGCTGGGATGGGACTGAGACTCGTCGTGGGACCGCCGACTCTCGGATAGGGCTGAAACGGCTGCATCGTGGGCAACGGAGAAATCGGCGAGAACATTCCCTGCCCTCGTGCCCGCGCGCGCGCGCGAACCTGAGCTCGCTTTTTCTCGTCGAACAATGCCCGCGCGTCGTCGATCGTCTCAGCGGCGACATCGAAGAGCAGCCGGTCGCGCCGCTGGCGGAACACGTCGCGCCAATCGTAGCCAGCTGCCCAAAGCTTCGAGTACTTGAAGGCGAGAGCAACGGTCCAGATGACTGTCAGCGCGATGAAATCATGATTCGAGAAAAGTGAGATCGGAACGAGGATCGCGTTCACCGCTATGTAGGGGGCGAGCTTGCGGCGGAACGATACGACCATTGGCGCATTCCATTTGCTCAGCTCCTCGGCCGTTGGCTGCGACGGTGTGTAAGAACCCTGGGCCGGAGGGGTGTAGCGATCCCGTATAGAGTCCGTTAGCTCGCGCGCATAGTCCGGTGACTCCCAACGCCCACGGGCGGCGTTTACGATGTCATCGGTGCTGCCGCGTCTGGTCTCCGAAGGCTGCGGAGCCGGTGTCGCACGCGTTGCCAGTGTCGGCATTGCTCCGCCGCCGGCCAGCGCAACCGCGAATGCGGCCGCGCTCGGAAAGCGGTCGGCCGGGTCTTTTTCCAGGCATATCATCACGGCGCGGGACAGATCGGGCGGAAGATCGGGCCACCTCTCGTCGACTGGAACCGGCTTTTCCGAGAGGTGCTTGACGAGCATCGACGGAGTATTGTTGGCGCTGGCCGCACAACATCTGGTAGCCTACGACGCCGAGAGAGTAGAGATCGCTTCTGCCATCGATGGCGCGGTCACCGGCTGATTGCTCGGGCGACATATAGGCCGGTGTCCCGATCGCCATGCCTGTGGCGGTCAGGCGCGAATCCCCACTGTCCGTGAGCGCCCGGGCGATGCCGAAGTCGGTCACCATCGCGCGGCCGGTCTCTTCATCGATGATGATGTTGTCCGGCTTGATGTCGCGGTGGATGACGTTGCGGTTGTGCGCGTACGCGAGGGCGTCAGCGACTTCGCGCAGAATTCGTCGCACCTCCACCGGCGGAATCGGACCGTGCTGCTGCAACCGCTGTCCAAGGTTGTCGCCCTTTATGTACGCCATGACGAAGTAGACGAGATTGTCTTTCTCCTCGACGGTGTAGATCGGAACGATGTTGGGATGATTGAGCTGCGCGGCAGTCTCTGCTTCGCGGAGGAACCGCTGACGGATGTCGGCGCGGAAGCTAAGCTCGGGCGGCAGCACCTTGATCGCAATCTCACGCTTCAACCGACGGTCTCGCGCGCAATACACGATTCCCATACCGCCACGGCCCACTTCGCTCTCTAGCTCATAGTTTGCAGAGAGGACTTGAGCTACGTGGGTACCGAGCTCGTCTTCAGGTCTAATTGGCATGGGGCCGCGTCGAATCAGCAGTTGCGGTATTGCACTTCATGCCGGGCTGGCGTAAATGCACGAGAGCAAAAGATGCAGTATGGGAGGCCCTTGGAGTAGTATCTAAATAAGAATCTTGTCTTCGGAATGACAATGGCACAGCGTCAGACATTACCGGTTCTTCCTTTGCGGGGCACCGTGATTTTTCCGGGTCTCACCCAGCCGATAGCTGCGGGCAGACCTTCAACTCTTCGCGCCATCGAGGCCGCTCTAAAGAGCGATCGTCTCGTCTTCGCCGTTGCGCAGCGCGATAACACCGAGGAGCCGACCGCGGACATCCTGTACTCGATGGGCGTCATTGCGCGCATCGGTCAGATCCAGCGCGGACTTGGCGGTGTTCAGCTCCTGTTGCAGGGCGAACAGCGCGCGACTGCTCTTCAATACTCGACTGCAGATGGATTCCTGAGCGCGGTGATCGTTCCAGCGGAGGAGATGACACCTCAAACTGAAAACGATCCTGCGTTCACGGCGTTACAGAAGGAGACGCGTGAGCGCGCCGCTGAGCTCGGCGAGCGTCGGGGCCTTCCTGAGGAAGTCGTGCACCAGGTTCTCGATTCAGTGACCGATCCGGGGCGGTTCGCCGACCTTGTTGCGGGCTACATCGAGCTTCCCGTTCCTGAAAGGCAGGGATTGCTGGAAACGCTGAGTGTCGAGGAGCGACTACGCCGCATACTCGTTCACGTGCAGCGACAGGTCGGTCTCCTCGAAGCGCAGGAGGACATCAAGTCGCAAGTGCAGGAAGAGCTCGGCGAACGTCAGCGCGAGATGTACCTGCGCGAGCAGCTCAAGGCTATCCAGAAAGAGCTCGGCGACGACGACTCGAGCAAGGAGATTACAGAGCTTCGCGACAAGCTCGCGAAGCTGGAGCTGCCAAAAGAGGCGCGCGCCGAAGTCGAGCGCGAGCTGGGCAGGCTCGAGCGCGCCGGACGCGAATCGATGGAAGCGCAGGTGATCCGCACCTATCTGGAATGGATCGCCGAACTGCCGTGGAACAAGAGGTCGGATGACCAACTCGATCTGAGACATGCGGAAACGGTTCTCGAGGAGGACCACTACGGCCTGAAGGACGTGAAAGATCGCGTCCTGGAGTTCCTCGCCGTCCGGCAGCTGCGTGCATCACAGCTCGCGGACGAAGTCGACAAAACCGGGGAAGTGCCTGCCGCACGCCTATTCGCTACCAAGGAAGATGCGACACCGTCGCTGGCGATCGGCGAGAAGGGAGATAAGCCGATTACCGATAAAGCAGAAGCAAAGTCGCGCGCGATGGCAAAGGGGCCGATTCTTCTTTTCATCGGGCCACCGGGCGTCGGCAAGACCTCAATCGCGAAGTCGATCGCAAGATCGCTTGGCCGCGAGTACGTGCGCGTCGCACTGGGTGGCGCTCGCGACGAAGCTGACATACGTGGGCACCGCCGCACCTACGTCGGTGCAATGCCGGGAAGAATCGTGCAGGGACTCAAGCAGGCAGGAACGAAGAACCCGGTTTTCCTGCTCGACGAAGTCGACAAGCTGGGAACGTCGTTCCAGGGCGACCCGGCGAGCGCGCTGCTCGAAGTTCTCGATCCCGCACAGAACGACACGTTCACCGACCACTACCTCGGCGTACCGTTCGATCTCAGTGAGGTTCTTTTCATTGCAACAGCGAACTTCGTTCAGAACATCGCGGGTCCGCTGCTCGATCGCATGGAAGTTGTCGAGTTTGCTGGTTACACGGAGAAGGAAAAGGCAGAAATCGCCAAGAAGTACCTCCTGCCGAGACAGCTCGAGGAATCGGGGTTGGCCGGCAAGGATATCGTCTTCACCGATGATGCGATCATGTCCGTGGTCTCGAACTACACTCGCGAGAGCGGAGTTCGGCAACTCGAGCGCCAGATCGGTGCTGTCGCGAGGAAAGTCGCGCGGAAGATTGCTGCCAGCGAAGACGTAACTCACTCCGTCGATGCGGAGACCGTGCGGGAGCTGCTGGGCAGACCACGAGTTCATCCCGAACACGCGCTCGCTGAAAGCGAAGTCGGCATCGCGACTGGCATGTATTACACACCCATGGGCGGAGACATCATGTTCGTGGAAGCGTCGATTCGGCGCTATTACGGGAGTCGCGAGGGCGACGCCGCGAATCAGATCGGTCCTGGCGGCGCCGTATCACTGATTCTCACGGGCCAGCTCGGCGATGTGATGAAGGAGTCGGCGCGTGCAGCATTTACCTACGCGACGAACAACGCGGCCAGTCTCGGAATTCCGCGCGACAGGCTTGGCGCGGTCGAAGCGCACATTCACGTTCCCGCTGGCTCGATACCCAAGGACGGCCCCTCGGCCGGAATTGCGATCGCGACGGCGCTGGTTTCGGAGATGTCGGATCGCCCGGTGCGACAGGATGTCGCGATGACCGGAGAGATAACGCTCCGCGGTCGAGTGCTTCCTATTGGTGGCTTGAAGGAGAAGGTCCTCGGGGCGCACCGCGCTGGGATCAAGACCATCATCATCCCGAAGGGGAACGAGGCCGACATCGAGGACGTTCCGGAGGAAGTGCGGAACGTGCTGGAGTTCCATCCGGTGGAGACCCTGAACGAGGTGCTTCAGTTCGCCCTCGTCCCGGCGGAGGCGAGCAAAGGGGCGCGTCCGCTGGAGATGAAGGAAGTCGCCTAGCAGCAACGGGGCAGAAAAAAAGAGGGCTGCGATTGCAGCCCTCTTTTTTGTCCTCGCCTCTGGATTGGTACTGGTGCTCGCTTAAAAGATGATCGGGCCCCATCCGAAGAGTTTCCACGGATCTGCTCTCAATGGTGCTGGCTCGGTGCCCTCGACGAAATATTCCGTGTAGCGCCGGTCGGGCGGCGTCTGGTCGTTAGCAAGCTCGCCGGTTGCGCGATCCACATCGCCGTAGATCACACCCAGCGGGGGTGCCCACTGCTCGCTGGCGCGGGCGGTGAGAATCTCGGGTTTCGACGCGTAGTAGCGCGCCATCATCTTGCCCCAGACCGGGGCGGCGAGCGACCCGCCAGCAGCGCCGACAGCGATTGAGGTCGGCTTATCGAACCCCAGCCAGACGCCAGCCACCAGGTCGGGAGTGAGACCGATGAACCAGACATCGGAGTTGTCGTTGGTCGTTCCCGTCTTGCCGGCAACCGGAATGGACGCTGGCAAATAACGCCGGATGCTCGAGGCCGTGCCGCGCTCGACGACATCGCGCATCATGTCGCGCACGACATAGGTGACACGCGGATCGAGCGCCGGCGCCAGCGCCTTTACCTCGCGCGTCAGAACCACTTTGCGATTCTTGTCTTCTATACGGTAGATAAAACGCGGCTCCACGGGCGTCCCGAGATTCGCGAAGGTGGTGTAGGTGGCAACCAGGTCGAGCGGTTGGACAACTGAGGCGCCGATCGCGCTCGACGGATAGGGCGCGATCCTGGAGCTCAGTCCCATCCGGTGCGCCAGATTCGCGATCGAATCCATGCCGAGCTTCTGACCGATCTCGACTGCGACGACGTTGCGCGACTTCGCGAGGGCCTCGCGGAGCGTCAGCGCTCCCAGGTACTGCCCGTCGGAATTCTCGGGGCTGTAGACAGTTCCGTTGGGAAGGTTGATCGCAAGCGCTGTGTCGGCGACCATCGTATTTGGGGTGATGCTATCGGCGATAGCCGCCGCGTACACGATTGGCTTGAAAGACGAGCCCGGTTGTCTCATCCCATCGACAGCGCGATCGAACTGCGACTCGTTGTAGTCACGTCCGCCGACCAACGCGCGAACATCTCCTGAGGTCGGATCGAGCGCGACCACCATTCCCTGCAGGTAATCGGTTGTGGGGCTTGGTTTCGATGCTGTCCTTGGCGAGTACCTCGGGTGGCTATAGTCGGGTTGCGCCTCGAGCGCCGCTGTTTCTTCCTGCAGCGCTGTTGTCGCGGCGTTTTGCAGGACCGGGTCGAGACTCGTGTAGATCCGGTATCCGCCCTGGTTGACGGGAATCCCGGCGCGCTGCGCCTGGACGCGCACGACGTCGACGAACCAGGGCGAGTACGCCGAGTATCCTGCGTTGGGCGAAGTGACGAGCCGCGCGGCCTGTGCTGTCGCTGCCTGCGCGGCGGTGATATAACCCTGGTCGGCCATCAGTGACAGGACGACGTTGCGGCGTTGTCGCACTCTGTCCGGATACTTGAGCGGATCGTAGAGGGCCGGTCCTTTGGGCATCGCAGCGAGTGCCGCTGCTTCCGGCAGTGACAGCTTCGAGGCGCTCTTTCCGAAGTAGTGCCTTGCGGCGCTCTCGACTCCGTACCAGCCGTGTCCAAATGGAATCTGATTCAGATACGCTTCGAGTATCTGCTCCTTGGTGTAGTGCTTTTCCATTTCTCGCGCGGCGGCTTGCTCGTTGAGCTTTCTGCCGAGGCTCCTATCAGTGCGATCGATGAGAGTCGGATGCATGTTGCCGACGAGCTGCTGCGTAATCGTGCTCGCTCCGCGGCGCTCGCCGAATATGTTGTCCTTGAGCGCGCCGGCGATCCCGACGACGTCGACCCCATCGTGCTGATAGAAGCGGTGATCCTCCACCGCCACGAATGCTTGCGGCAGATATCTGGGGAGCGATCTAATCGATACGCTGGTGCGAATTTCCTTGCCGATCTCGCCGATCAATGAGCCATCGCGCGCCAGAACCAATGACGCCTGGGACATCGGAACGATTGTCCACGCCTCGCTGTCGGCTCTCTGAGTCTGCTGTGCGCCCAACAGCGCCGGAGTAAGTAACAACGCCGCGAGTGCAAGGGTCCGCAGCGGTTGATTGTACCTCTGCGCCATGGCAACTTCAGGTGGATGGATCGCTCTATTCATCTCGTCGTAGTTCAGTTCAAGCCGCGAAAGGGCGACTACACTGCCAACCTCGCCCGGCTCTCCGGCATTTTCTCGCAGATCGACTCCCTCGAGCCGCGACCCGATGTTGCGGTCTTCGCTGAAACAGCGCTCACCGGGTACTTCGTTGAAGGGGGTGTGCGCGACGTCGCCATTTCGGCCGGCGCCCTCGCACGCGACCTTCAGGCGCAGTACGCATCCGTCGTTACTACACCGCGGACGCTCGATGTGTGCATTGGATTCTACGAGGTGTGGAACAACGCCTTCTATAATAGCGCGCTCTATGTAACGCTGAATGGAGGAAGTGGCGAGCCCGTGATCCGCCACGTGCACCGGAAACTCTTCCTGCCCACCTACGGGCTTTTCGACGAGGAAAGGTTCGTCGATCGCGGGTTCGAGGTTCGCGCCTTCGACACCGACTGGGGCCGCGCCGCAGTGCTGATCTGCGAGGACGCCTGGCATAGTCTCACCGGCACCGTGGCAGCGCTCGATGGGGCATCGATAGTCTTCGTCGTCTCGGCGTCTCCAGCCCGCGGGGTATGGGCTCGGGAAGATGAAGGTCAGGTGCCCGCAAACCTCAAGCGGTGGGAGCGGCTCGCACGCGACATTGCCGAGGAGCATGGCGTGTTCGTGGCGCTGGTGAATCTGGTTGGAACCGAGGGCGGCAAAACCTTTTCCGGGGGATCCATCATTTGCGGGCCGCATGGTGACATCCGTGCCCAGGCACCGTTGTGGGACGAGGCCATTTTAACAGTGTCGTTCGATCCCCAGGATCTCACTCGCGCGCGATCGGACGCCCCATTGCTTACAGATCTCCAGACGATGATGCCGCATCTGATGCGCACGGTCGATCGGATCCAGGCGGGAGAACGATTGGTCTTGAGCTACGACGATGCGCCTGGCGATGGCGGGCCCCTCACACCGGCGGGTCGCCACGCTGATGGCGAGCGAGCCGACGCGCCGTCGACCGAACAAACCGCCCGCCGGCCAAGCGAAGCATCCGGCAAGTCGGCGGCACGAATGAAGGGCGCTTCGCGAGGGGCGCAGTCGGCGCGGGCGATCAATCGGACCAAGAGCGAGAGTCGCGCTGGCGGGAGTCGCAACGGCAGCGAGCCCATTCCGGTGATGCATGCTCCCGATTCGCCAGCCGGTCCGCCACCTCTCCAGATCGATCCCGGGCTCACCAGGCAGTGGCTCGTGTCGTTCTTGCGCGAAGAATTCGAGCGACGTGGCTTCGATAAAGCGGTCGTCGGAGTCTCTGGTGGAGTTGATTCGGCGGTGACGACCTTCCTCTCCGCCGAAGCACTCGGGCCGAAGAATGTAATTGCGGTGCGCATGCCGTATCGGACCTCGAATCCCGATTCTCTCGCGCATGGTCAGCTCGTGATCGACGCGGTCGGGGTCGAGTCGCGCACGATCGACATCTCACCAGCAGTCGATGGCTATCTCGCGAACGAGGCGGACGCGGATCCCGCGCGCAGGGGCAACGTGATGGCTCGTGAGCGGATGATCGTGCTCTTCGACCAGTCGGCGAAATACCGCGCGCTGCCGGTCGGTACCGGCAACAAGACCGAGCGGTTGCTCGGCTATTTCACCTGGCACGCCGATGACTCACCACCAATCAACCCACTTGGCGATCTCTTCAAGACACAGGTGTGGCAACTCGCGGAATTTCTCGGTGTTCCCGAGGTGATCATCGGCAAGCCGGCATCAGCTGATTTGATCGAGGGTCAGACCGATGAAGGCGATTTCGGAATCAGTTACGCCGAGGCTGACAAGATTCTCAATTGGCTGGTAAGCGGCTACAGTCCGACGGCACTTGCAGCGCGCGGGTTCGACCCGAACAAAGTCGAGATCGTTCGAAAGCGCCTCGCGGGGACGCACTGGAAGAGAAAATTACCCACCGTCGCGTTGCTCAGTCCTACGGGCATTGGAGAGTCGTACCTGCGGCCGGTCGATTACTGACGAGTGGTTCGCTATCTGCTATTTTGAAGGAAAGCTCGCCCGCCCGCCGGAGAATCATGGCCACCAGAACACTTCCCGACCGGAAATCGTCCGCAGCATCGCCCAGCGCCCGGCTATCGCCTGAGCAACTCGTCGCCGCTTATCGCAACATGTTGCTCTCCCGGCGATTGGACGACAAGGAAGTGCAGCTCAAGGGTCAGAACAAGATCTTCTTCCAGATCTCCGGCGCTGGCCATGAGGCGGTTCTCACGGCGGCGGGGATGATCCTCAAGCCGGCCTACGATTGGTTCTACACTTACTATCGTGACCGGGCGCTGTGTCTGTCGCTCGGCGTCACGCCGGCAGAGATGCTCTACGAGGCGGTGGGCGCAGCGGTCGATCCGGCTTCGGGTGGCCGCCAGATGCCGAGTCACTGGGGACATAAGTCGTATAACATCGTTTCAGCGTCGTCTCCCACGGGGACCCAGTTTCTGCAGGGGGTGGGTTCCGCCGAGGCGACTCTTCGCGCCAAGCTGCTGAACGTCACGGAGGGTTTTCGCGAGGACGAAGTGGTCTTCATCTCGACAGGAGAGGGCCAGACCAGCGAAGGCGAATTCTGGGAATCGCTCAACACAGCGTCGAATCTCAAGCTTCCGGCCGTCTACCTAGTCGAGGATAACGGCTACGCGATCTCGGTTCCGGTAGAGGTCAACACCACTGGCGGGAGCATCTCGAAGCTCGTTCGCTCAGTTCCTGATCTGTTGGTTGAGGAGGTCGATGGGTGCGACCTGCTCGCGAGCTATGACGTCATGCAGCGCGCCGTGGATTACGCGCGGCAGCGCAGGGGGCCGGCGCTGGTGCACGCGCACGTGATTCGGCCCTATTCGCACTCATTATCCGACGACGAGAGGATGTATCGGCCGCCCACCGAACGCGAAGCGGATGCCGCGCGCGATCCGGTGGCGCAATTTCCGAAGTGGCTGGTGAGCGAAGGCCACGCGACTGAAGACGAGATCAGGAAAATTCAGCAGGAAGTCGACGCAGTGGTTCTGGCTGCAACGGATGACGCGCTCGCCCAGCCGCAGCCGGGGCCCGAAACCGTCTACTTCGGTGTGTACTCACCGGATGTGGATCCTACCAGCGAGCATTTCGATACGGAGGACGACCCACAATTCTCCGGCGATCCGACGACGATGGTCGATTTGCTCAATGCCTGTATGAAGGACGAGATGCGTCGCGACAAGAAGATTCTGGTTTTTGGCCAGGACGTCGCCGACGTGTCGCGCGAGGAATACCTTGGGAAGGTCAAGGGCAAGGGCGGGGTCTTCAAGGTTACGTGGGGACTTCAGAAGGAGTTTGGCGGGGCGCGCGTTTATAACTCGCCGCTGGCGGAGGCCAATATCGTTGGCCGTGCGATCGGTCTGGCCGTGCGCGGATTCAAACCGGTGGTAGAGGTTCAGTTCTTCGATTACATCTGGCCGGCGTACATGCAGCTGCGCGACGAACTGGCGACCATGCGCTGGCGGTCGAACAACAATTTCGCGGCGCCGGTCGTTGTGAGGACGACGTATGGCGGCTACATCCGGGGCGCGATTTATCATTCGCAGACAGGCGCCTCGATCTTTACGCATTGCCCGGGATTGCGGGTCGTGTGTCCGGCGACAGCGCTCGATGCAAATGGACTGCTGCGGACCGCGATCAGGTGCGACGATCCCGTGCTCTTCCTCGAGCACAAGCATCTCTATCGCCAGACTTACAACAAGTCGGCGTACCCGGGTCCGAACTTCATGATTCCCTTCGGCAAGGCCAGGGTGGTGCAGGAGGGTACGGACCTAACGGTGGTCACATATGGCGCGACGGTTCAGCGCGCACTAACCGCCGCAAGGGCCGTCGCCGACGGCGGAATCTCCGTCGAGATCATCGATCTGCGGACGCTGAGCCCGTGGGATCGTGAGACGGTTTTCGAATCGGTGAGGAAGAACTCGCGCGTGATAGTAGCGTACGAGGATGCGCTCTCGTGGGGTTACGGGGCAGAAATCGCGGCCGCAATCGCGGATGAATGTTTTGCGTGGCTGGATGCGCCGGTCAGGCGTGTCGCATCGACTGATACGTTTGTCGGGTACGCGCCGCGGCTCGAGGATGCCATTCTCCCGCAAGTTGAGGATTTCAAGCGGGCCTACCAAGAGCTGATGAAGTTCTAGGCTGTTGCTACGGACTGCGGACCGACTGCATTGCGGACTGCTGACTGACTGCGCATTCGGAAACTAGCTGCGCATTGGGGACCGAGGCGTAGTACGTGCGCCGTAAGGAACTTCTACTTCGGCGGAATCGCGCCAGTGGTGGAGCCCGCCATTCCGGGCAGCTGGACGGCGGTATAGTTCTTAGGGATCTCGAATGCCTTCGGATCGGCGTCCACCCACTGGAGACTGGTGACTTCTGCCGAGCTGTTAGTGACGCGGGTTTGACCCTGCGCGACGATCGTCGCTGAGCTCGTGGCGCGAAGCGGTGTGCCCTTCGGAAGTTTCGCCTGGACGGCTTTGAGCTTTTCCGCGAATTCGGCGTTCGCGCTGCCGAACATGTTCGCCATGTCGCTGCCACTCAAGCTGGCAAATGGATTCAGAACGCCCTTAATATCCGACGCATAGTAGGTGTCGGCTGTGCTGGAGATCTTGACCGTCTGCTGAGTACCGTGCGCGTTGATAGTCATCGTCATGCCGGTTGCGACACGGTAGTGCGAAGTGGGATGACCGAGAATCGTCGGGCCAGCTCCAAGGTTGTCGACCTTTGCCTCGGTGCCTGAGAAATCCATCTTCATCGCTCCCATCTTCTGCGCCTGAGTAACCATTTCGGCGGGGCGGACGCGCAGGTACTGATTCTTTTTGGGGTCGATGTAGGTGATCGTCTTGCCGTTGTCGGTCAGAATCATCGTGACGACGCTGTCGACCGGCAGCCCGGTTGCTTTAGGATTCGACCCCTTGACCTCGACGCGCATTTTGTCGGCCGCCCCCACGGCGTGACCCGTCATGACGACGCTATCGGGCTCTCCCTGAATAGAGATCGTCGTCCGAAAATCCATCGCCAGATTTTTCCCCGCGTTCTGCGCGTGGGCGAATGAAAGAGGAGCCGACACGATCGCCGCAACGACGGCCAGAGGTAAAGCGAATTTCATCCTGAAAATACCCGCTATGTATGTTAAGAAATGTTTTATAAAGTGAGGACGTTGAGGCCGCACGAAGAGTAACCCCGGTGACGGCTATTGGTGCCCTCGCCGCGGCAATTGCACCGAGGCGAGGATGGATGCCCCAAGTACCGCGGCGACGACCCCGAGCGATGCGACGATCGGAAGGTGCAGAAAAGGCTCGGCCAGCATCTTCGCGCCAATGAAGATGAGCACTATCGACAAGCCGAGTTTGAGGTAGATGAACTTGTCGACGACACCGGCGAGCAGGAAATACATTGCGCGCAGTCCTAGCACCGCGCAGATGTTCGACGTGTAGACGATGAAGGGATCGCGCGTGACGGCGAATATCGCTGGAATGGAATCGGTCGCGAAGATGATGTCGGTGGTATCGACGATCAGGAGCACGATGAAAAGCGGCGTTGCCGAGTACCGCTGTTTGCCGGCCGCGTCCGGTTCGTGGACGAAGAACTTGTCGCCACGATAGGTGGCCGTGATGGGGATCAGCTTCCGAGAGAGCCGCAACACCGGATCCCGCTCCGGGTTATAGGCGGCGCCGTCCTTCTGCAGCGCCATCCGCAGCCCGGTAAAGACCAGGAACGCACCAAAGATGTAAAGCGTCCATGCGAATCGCGTCACCAGCGCCGATCCCGCAACGATCATCACGCCGCGCAGAGCGAGGGCGCCAATGATGCCCCAGAAAAGCACTCGGTGCTG
>WNFW01007906.1_pt1 | contig 13001 bp, 15 predicted proteins | sample 5400131 | NCBI WGS metagenome assembly WNFW01 (sample SAMN13153362, study PRJNA577476) | soil metagenome | isolation source: 20 cm soil or saprolite under grassland replicate 1 | place: USA:California | collected 2016-06-15 | reverse complement strand
CTGCGCACTGCGGCCATGGAGAATACCTACATGAATTGCCTCCGCCTCATCCGCCTTGCCATGGTCGCGCTGATCCCGGCCGCGATTTCATTGGGTAGTGGCAGCGTGCTGGCGCAATCGCCCCCTGCCGCGCCTCCCGCCGCGAGCGCACCGGCGACGCCGGCGCCTGCCGCGACCGCCACCCCTGCTCCGGCACCCTCCGCCACCCCGGCCCCGCCGCCGGCCGAAACCAAATCTCCGGCGGATAGCCCCTCGACCGCCCAGACGCCGCCGCCGGCCACCGCCACGGTCCAGACCGCCGATCCCTTTGGCGAACAGATCGCGCTGGAGTCGAAAAAAGTGGTCATCATCAAGGGTAACGCCAACTGGGATTCGGCGTTCGACACCCTGATCGAGTCATTCAAGTCGCTGACGGCCTTGCTCGACAAGCAGGGCATCAAACCGTCAGGCAATTCGATGATCGTCTACACCTCCACGGACGATACCGGGTTCACATTCCTGGCCGAAATTCCGGTCGATCAGGACCCGAAGAGCCTGACCAAGGACATGAGCATGGGCAAATCGCCCGAGGGCAAGGCGCTGAAATTTGTCCATCGCGGCTCCTACGACAATATGGACAACACCTACGAGGCCATCACCAATCACCTCGACGACAAGAAACTCGAAGCCAAGGATACCTTCGTCGAGGAATACGCCACCGATCCGCTGAAGACGGCGGAGGACAAATTGGTGATCAACGTCTATGTGCCGCTGAAGTGAGGCTCACGAAGCACCGCGCTGCGCTCGCCGCGGCCCTTGCCGCGGGCGTGCTGCTCGCCGCGCCGGCGCTGGCGCAGATGGCGCCTCCGGCCGTGATATCCGTCACCGGCGAGGCCACCGTCTCGGTGCCGCCTGATCTGGCGCAGATCGAGGGCGGCGTCTCGTCCGACGCCAAGACCGCGCGCGAGGCCTCCGAGGCCAACAATGCGGCGATGGCCAAGGCATTGCAGGCGCTGAAGGCCGCCGGGATTGAGGAGAAAGACATCCAGACCTCGCGGCTGTCACTGCAGCCGCAGAGCGCGCCGAACCGTTCGGGGCCATCACCAACCATCGTCGGTTACCACGCCAGCAATCGCGTGACGATCCGCCTGCGCGACGTCACCAGGATCGCCAACGTGATCGATACCCTGGTGGGCGCCGGCGCCAACGATATCGGCGGCGTCAATTTCATGGTGTCGCAGGCCTCGAAACTGCTCGATCAGGCCCGCGAACAGGCGGTCGCCGATGCCCGGCGCAAGGCCGAGATTTATGCCAAAGCCGCCGGCGTCACGCTCGGCGCGCCGCTCAGCATCTCGGAAGAGGGCTCTCCCGGCCCGGTGCCGTTCCGCAAGATGGTGGGCGGCATGGCGGCGTCAGCGCCGATAGCGCAGGGCGAAGAGACGCTTGCCGTGACGGTGAGCGTGTCCTGGGCGATCAAGGCGACGGGGCAGTAGTTTCGAGCCACATACATATTCGAGCCACATACGCAGACCTCATCCTGAGGAGCATCGCCACCGGGTCGCGCGAATGCGCGCCCGACGACGAGCGCAATTGCGCTCGCGTAGTGATGACAGGCTCCACGATGCGTCTCGAAGGAGCAGGGCGGCCCATCCTTCGAGACGCCGCGCCAAGCGCGGCTCCTCCAGCGATAACGGCGGAGCCGTTACGCAGGGATGAGGGGATAAAGCGGCATTTGCGACGACCTGAGCCGCAAGGTCGAGGCGGTTCGCGCTCCGAACTGAAATATGGAAAACAACCCCATGCAAAGTAGCAGGTAGTCGCCGGCATGATGGCTTGAGCGATGGCGCGAAAGTATTTGACACGTCGGGCAAATCAGCGGCACTACTCCATCATCACGCCATCCGTCCTCCAGACCAGCACCGTAAAATTTGCGGGCGAGAGCGAAACATTCTCACGCTCTGAGGAGCGCGCCTTCGCGCGTCTCGAAGGATGGAAATCGGCGCTCGTGCTTCGAGACGGCGCAAGGGCGCCTCCTCAGCATGAGGGATTACAAACGAGCCCTCTAAATCTCCACCACCTGCCCCGGCTTGAGCGCGCTAAAACGCTCGCGCGGAATTTTCGCTTGATCCAGCGCCGCGCCCAGCGCGATGACCGGCGCCTCGATCGCTTCATCCGTCAGTTGAAAGGTGCCGTGGTGATGCGCCAGCGCCGCTTGCGCGCCGCAATCGGCCAACGCTTTCACGGCATCCGACGGGTTCATGTGCTGGTCGCGCATGAACCAGCGCGGCTCATAGGCGCCGATCGGCAAGATCGCCAACCGCAATGGGCCATGCGCTTCGGCAACACGACGGAAATGCTTGCCCTCGCCGTAACCGGAATCGCAGACGATGTAGAGTTTGCCCGCTGGCGTCTCGAGCACAAAACTTGCCCACAGCGCCTTGTTGCGGTCGAACAATCCGCGCGCCGACCAGTGCCTCGTCGGCACCAGCGTCACCGCGATGCCGTCGCCAAGTTCAACCCGGTCATGCCAGTCGAACGCTTCGGCCTTGATCGCGCCGTCGGCGCTCTTCATGGTGACGTCGTTGCCGAGCGGCGTGATCACGCGGCAGGCGAATTTCGCGGATAGTTTCGACAGCGTCGCGAGGTCGAGATGATCGTAGTGGCCGTGCGAGACCAGTGCGACGTCGACCTTCGGCAATGCATCGAATACGATACCGGGATCGTTGTGACGCTTCGGCCCGGCCCAGCTGACCGGCGACGCGCGTTCAGACCACACCGGATCGATCAGGATGTTCAGCCCTGACGCCTGGATCAGCCAGCTGGCGTGGCCGACAAACGACAGTCGCACCTTGTCGCCATCGACGCGCGGCGGTGGCGCGTCGGCGTGAGGGCTCGGCACCCATTCCGGCCACGCCTGCCGCTGCCGGCCAGGTCCAAACTGCCAGCGCAGCACCTCCCCGAGAGATTTCGGCGGCGAGCCATCGGGGTCAAAAAACCGCGTCCCGTCGAAATGATCGGAGACGGGACCGTCATAGCCGCGCATGCGGGAGGCCCAAAAGACTGACAGCCCCGACGCGGCCGCAAGGCCAGCAAGGACGGTGAAGAGCCGGCGGCGGGTGAGGGACACGTGGCGAGGTCACAGATCGGTTCGCGAGTGGAAGGCTCGGCCATATATGGTTTGCGTGAGGCCAGAACACGAGACCAGGCACGAATATTTACGACGCTCTGTCCGATTCGAATGCGGTGTCCCCGACCAGGCAACGCGCCGTTCTCAGTACCCCACGGTGAAGCGCCGACGCGGATGCGCGGGCTTCTCGATCTCGTCGGCCATGGCGATCGCATAGTCTTCGAACGAAATGCTGCTGCCCTTGTCGTTGCTCAGGAGCTGATCGCCGCCGAGCCGGAATTTGCCGGTGCGCTCGCCCGGCACAAACATCGCCGACGGCGACAGGAAGGTCCAGTCGAGCTTGGCTTCCTTGCGCAGCAGGTCGAGGAACGCACTACCGGCCGCAGCCTCGGTCTTGTAGATCGCCGGGAATTGCGGGGTATCGATCAGCTTCACGCCGGGCGCGACCTCGAGGCTGCCGGCGCCGCCGACCACAAGATAGCGGCCGACGCCGGATGCCTGTACCGCCGCGATCAGCTTGCGCGGATCGCTCGCCGTGAAGTGCACCGAACTGATGGCGACGTCATGACCTTTCAGCGCGGCGGAGAGGCCTGTGACATCGTTGGCATCGGCCTTCAGCGGGGTGACACGCGGCAGCGCCGGCACTTTCTCCGGGTGGCGCGAGATGGCGGTGACGGAATGGCCGCGGCGCGACAATTCAGCAAGAATCTGCGAACCGGCGTTGCCGGTGGCGCCGATCAGGGCGATTTTCATCTGATGCCTCCATGTGGTAGCTATTGGAAACCAGCTATTCAATTTGTTAGCAGCTGTGAAGAAGGCACCTCTGCGTAAGCTGGTTACCTTCAGGAGACCCCTATGAAGCCCAAGCCGCGAAACTGGAACGCCTACGCCGATACCTGCCCCACCCGGATGGTGCTGGACCGGATTGCCGACAAATGGGCGGTTCTGGTGCTGGGCTTGCTGGGCGACGGTCCGGTGCGGTTCAACCAATTGCGGCGTCAGATCGAGGGCATTTCGCAGAAAATGCTGTCGCAGACCCTGAAAAGCCTGGAGCGCGACGGCCTCGTCAGCCGCAGGGCGATCCCAACCGTGCCAGTGACGGTCGAATATTCGATCACGCCGCTGGGCCAGACTCTGTCGGCCACCGTCGACAACCTGCGAATCTGGGCGGAAACCCATATGGAACAGGTGTCGTTGTCGCAGCAGCAATACGATGCCGCGGCGGCCTGAGCAGCGTGGACGCGAGGCGCCATTTTCGGCGCCAATCTTGACTTGGCGGGCCCCGGCCCTGTAAATCCGCCCCACTTCTCGAAGAGACCGTTCTTTTCGACCCGCCGCCCGGCCCCGGAGGCCGGAGGTCAACGCCCGACAGCGCGATGCGCCCTCGGGCGCAAAAGTGTTTGGAATATCGTCTTGGTATTTATGCGCCGAGACACAGATGGTTCGTCATAACCCGCCACCGGGTCTCGCCTTTGGCGAGCCCGATGACGGACCATGACGCTGGTTGAATATCCCTCATCCTGAGGAGCCGCGAAGCGGCGTCTCGAAGGATGGGGCAACGGCAATATCGCCACCCTTCGAGACGCAGGCTGCGCCTGCTCCTTGAGGAGTGAGGAAGCAGGAAGACGAAATTGTTCGACAATCTGTCGGAAAAGCTGGGTGGCATTCTCGATCGGCTGACGCGGCGCGGGTCGCTGACGGAAGCCGATGTCGATGCCGCGATGCGCGAGGTACGCCGCGCGCTGCTGGAGGCCGACGTCTCGCTCGACGTGGTCCGAAGTTTCACCGAAAAAGTCCGCGAGCAGGCGATCGGCGCCACCGTGGTCAAGTCGGTGACCCCCGGCCAGATGGTGGTGAAGATCGTCCATGACGAGCTGATCGCAACCCTGGGCTCGGACGGCCAGAGCATCGATTTCAACGCCGTGCCGCCGGTCGCGATCATGATGGTCGGTCTGCAAGGCTCCGGCAAAACCACCACCACGGCAAAGCTCGCCCGCCGCCTGACCCAGCGCGACAAGCGCAAGGTGCTGATGGCCTCGCTCGATATCTATCGTCCGGCCGCGATGGAGCAATTGGCCGTGCTGGGCCGCGACCTCGATATCCCCACGCTTCCGATCGTGACCGCCCAGAAGCCCGCGCAAATCGCAAAACGCGCGCTGGAAGCCGGAAAACTCGGCGGCTACGACGTGGTGCTGCTCGACACCGCCGGGCGTACCACGCTCGACGAAGAGATGATGGCGGAAGCCGCCGAGATCAAAACCGTGGCCAATCCGCATGAAGTGCTGCTGGTCGCGGACTCCCTGACCGGCCAGGACGCCGTGAATCTCGCAAGATCGTTCGACCAGCGCGTCGGCCTCACCGGCATCGTGCTGACCCGGGTCGACGGCGACGGCCGCGGCGGTGCCGCGCTATCGATGCGCGCGGTGACCGGCAAGCCGATCAAGCTGATCGGCACCGGCGAAAAGACCGACGCGCTGGAAGATTTTCACCCCAACCGCATCGCCGGCCGCATTCTCGGCATGGGCGATGTGGTCTCGCTGGTTGAAAAGGCCGCCGCCAATATCGACGCCGAAAAGGCCGCGCGCGTCGCCGAGAAGATGCGCAAGGGCCAGTTCGACCTCTCCGACATGCGCGAGCAATTGCTGCAGATGGCGAATATGGGCGGCATCAGCGGCCTGATGGGCATGATGCCCGGCATTGCCAAGATGAAGAACCAGATCGCCAACGCCGGTATCGACGACAAGGTCATCAAGCGCCAGGTCGCGGTGATCGATTCGATGACGCGGCAGGAGCGCAAGAACCCCGATATCCTCAAGGCCAGCCGCAAGAAGCGGATCGCCGCCGGCGCCGGCACCAAGGTCGAGGAAGTCAACAAGCTCCTGAAGATGCACCGGAACATGGCCGACATGATGAAGGCCATGGGTTCCGGCAAGCGCGGCCCGATGGCCGGCATCGCGCAAGCAATGGGTTTTGGCGGCGGCATGCCGTCACCGGAACAGATGAAGGCGTTGTCCGAGAAAATGCCCGGTGGTGCCGCGCCGGGCGGCACGCCGGCGCTGCCGAAGGACCTTCCCCCAGGTCTGCGCTCCGGCCTGCCCAACCTGCCGGGCCTTACCGGTCTCAGCGGCAAGCCGAACTTGCCGGGCCTCGGCGGTTTCCCCGGACTGGGGAAGAAGAAATGAGGAAGCTCACTCCCTCTCTCCACCGTCATTTCCGGGATGCGCCTTCGGTCGGCAATTGCCGACCTGAGGCGCAGACCCGGAATCCATACTCCCGATCGTGGTTATGGATTCCGGGTTCGCGACTTCGTCGCGCCCCGGAATGACGGGCTAATTGAACACACACACAAATCAAACCACCATCAGGAGAACTAAATGTCAGTCGTTATCCGCCTTGCACGTGCAGGCACCAAGAAGCGCCCGGTCTATCATGTCGTCGTCGCCGACTCGCGCTTTCCGCGCGATGGCCGCTTCATCGAGCGGCTCGGCCATTTCAATCCGCTGCTGCCGAAGGACAATGAAGCCCGGCTGAAGCTCGACATGGACAAGACCAAGGCCTGGCTCGCCAAGGGCGCGCAGCCGTCGGATCGGGTGTCGCGTTTCCTCGATGCCGCCGGCGTGGCCAAACGCGCCGCGCGCAACAATCCGGAAAAGGCCGTGCCGCGCAAGGAGCGCAAGGCCGCCGCCGAAGCCGCCGCCAAGAAGTAAGCGCGGGCAAGCGCGCGGCGATGGCGGCACCCATCTGCATCGCCCGGATCGGCGCCGCGCGTGGGGTGCGCGGCGAAGTGCGGTTGTGGACTTTTACCGAAGACCCGCTCGCGGTGTTGCGTTACGGTCCGCTCGCGACCAAGGATGGCCGGCGGGCGTTCGAGGTGACGCGGGTCCGCGAAGCCAAGACCCACCTGGTTGCGACGCTGAAGGGCGTTTCCACGCGTGAGGAGGCCGAACGTCTCAACGGCGTCGAGCTCTATATCGCCCGCGAAAAACTGCCGGCTACCGCCAAGGACGAATATTACCACGCCGACCTGATCGGGCTCGCCGCGGTGACGGCGGCGAATGAGCCGCTCGGCCGCGTCATCGCGATCCACAATTTCGGTGCCGGTGACATCATCGAGATCGCGCCGCCGCATGGCGCCACGATGCTGCTGCCATTCACCAACGCGGTGGTGCCCACGGTCGATCTGGCGCAGGAGCGCGTGGTGATCGCATTGCCGGCCGAGATCGAGGGTGGTGAAGACCGGTTCTAACCCGCCATCGCCGGGCTCGACCCGGCGATCCATCTTTTTGCGAAGGCGATGGATACGCGGGTCAAGCCCGCGTATGACGGTTCGAATGCATTCATGATGGTTCGATGATGACCTGGCGCACAACCGTACTGACGCTATTTCCGGAAATGTTCCCGGGGCCGCTCGGCGTTTGGGCCTTGCAGGTGCGGGATATCAGGGACTCGGCCACTGACCGACATCGCAGCGTCGATGATACCCCGGCCGGCGGCGGCCCAGGCATGGTGCTGCGCGCCGACGTGCTGGCGGACGCCATCGATGCGGCGGATATATCGGAAGATTGCCCCCGCCTGTTGATGAGCCCGCGCGGTCGGCCATTGACCCAGTCCCGGGTCGCGGAGCTTGCCGCTGGGCCCGGTGCGCTGATCGTCTGCGGCCGCTTCGAGGGCATCGACCAGCGGGTGATCGAGGCCCGCCGGCTCGAGGAGGTATCGGTGGGTGATTACGTGCTGTCCGGCGGCGAAATCGCAGCCTTAGCGCTGATCGACGCCTGCGTCCGGCTGCTACCCGGGGTGATGGGAAAACTGATCTCCGGGGCGGATGAAAGCTTTTCCGACGGCCTATTGGAATACCCGCAATATACCCGCCCGCAGCAATTCGAAGGCCGCCCGATCCCGGAAATCCTGTTGTCCGGCGACCACGCCGGGGTCGCGGCCTGGCGGCAGGCCGAGGCCGAGGCCCTGACCCGGGCGAGGCGGCCTGAGCTGTGGGCCGCCAGGCAAACCCAAACAAAGCAAGTCCAGACAAGACCAAGCCAAAAACGCCCAAAAAACACGACGGACGGGTGACAAGTCACTGCCGTTGCCGTATACGAGCGCCAAATCCGCGCACCGAGCATTTTCCGGCAAAGTCGTATCCGGTTTGCCGTGAGAAAATGCTCGAACCAATTGAACTGCGCGTATTCTTCTCGCAAAACCGGTACCGATTTTTGCGGAATACGCGCTAACAGGATAGACGGACGTTCGCGTTAGCCGCGCCTCGCGGGCTTGGGCGCGCCGCCGATGGAGATTTTGCGATGAACCTCATTCAAGAGCTCGAAAAAGAGCAATTCGAAAAGCTGTCTGCCGGCAAGACCATTCCGGAATTCGGGCCCGGCGATACCGTGATCGTCAACGTCAAGGTGGTCGAAGGCGATCGTTCGCGGGTGCAGGCCTATGAGGGCGTGTGCATCGGCCGCTCCGGCGGCGGGCTCAATGAGAGCTTTACGGTGCGCAAGATCTCCTACGGCGAGGGCGTGGAACGCGTGTTCCCGGTGATGTCGCCGATGATCGACTCGATCAAGGTGGTGCGCCGCGGCAAGGTGCGCCGCGCCAAGCTGTATTACCTGCGCAACCTGCGCGGCAAGTCGGCCCGCATCGTCGAAAAGACCGAACGCGCCGCCGCCGTCGGCGAGTAATCGAGCCTTGCGCGCCGTCCGGTCCTATCGCGCGGCGCGTGCAGGCATCATCGCTCTCAATCTTGCTATCTTAAGTCTTGCTATCTTAAGTCTTGGTGGTCCGGCTGTGGCGGAGCCGCTAACGCTTGACGTCACGGAAGCCACTTCGGCTCCCGACCGTTCAGGCAACGATCGGGCCGTGCGGACCGTCCGGCTTGCAGAAAGCAGCCGGCAAGCGTTTGCCGACTTCAGCAAGGCCCACGTCGGCCAAGCCATCGAGGTGAAGATCGACGGGAAGAGCGTGATAAAGCCGGTCATTCGCGAGCCCATCACCGGCGGCGTCATCAGCATCGCCGTCTTGAGCATCGATGAGGGGCGGCAACTGGCCGCTCGGCTGTCGTCAAAGGCCGCGAAACTTGACGTCGAAGTGGCGCAGTGACGCTGGCTGCAAACGAATATCGCGCTTGGATACCTCATGTGCTATGAGGCTAGAATGGTTCCAGACCAAACCAGCATCGCCTGCCGGCTCGCCGCACCCATCGTGATCGACGATCGTTGCCGCCTGCCCGGCCGCTTCTTCGGACGGTTCATGACATCGGCGACCTCAGGGCTTCCGCGCGGGTTTTGATGCCGCGCTGAAATTTCCTTGTGTTGCGCGTAGCTGCGCTTAACCGATCACGAAAAATACCTTGGAGCTTGCGCTCATGTCCAAACCGACCACGCTGTACGACAAAATCTGGAACGATCATCTGGTTCACGAGGCCGCGGACGGCACCTGCCTCCTCTATATCGACCGCCATCTGGTCCACGAGGTGACCTCGCCGCAGGCGTTCGAAGGCCTGCGCACCAGCGGGCGCAAGGTGCGCGCGCCGGAGAAGACGCTGGCCGTGGTCGACCACAACATCCCGACCACCGATCGCTCCAAACCCAATCCGGATCCGGAAAGCATCGAGCAGATGCGGGTGATGGCAGCAAACGCAAAGGAATTCGGCATCGAATATTATAACGAGTTCGACAAGCGCCAGGGCATCGTCCACGTGATCGGCCCCGAGCAAGGTTTTACCTTGCCCGGCACCACCATCGTCTGCGGCGACAGCCACACCTCGACCCACGGCGCGTTCGGCGCGCTGGCGCACGGCATCGGCACCTCGGAGGTCGAGCATGTGCTGGCGACGCAGACCCTGATCCAGAAGAAGGCAAAAAACATGCGTGCGGTCGTCGACGGGAAATTGCCCGACGGCGTCACCGGCAAGGACATCATTCTGGCGATCATCGGCGAGATCGGCACCGCCGGCGGCACCGGCTATGTGCTCGAATATGCCGGCGAAGCGATCCGCGCGCTGTCGATGGAAGGCCGCATGACCGTCTGCAACATGTCGATCGAGGGCGGCGCCCGCGCCGGCCTGGTCGGACCGGACGAGAAGGCCTTTGAGTTCCTGAAAGGCCGTCCGAAATCGCCAAAAGCCGACGCCTGGGATGCGGCGATGCGCTATTGGGAAACCTTGCGCTCAGACGACGGCGCGCATTTCGATCATGAGATCAGGCTGGATGCGGCAAAACTGCCGCCGATCGTGACCTGGGGCACCTCGCCGGAGGACGTGGTGTCGGTCACGGGCTTCGTCCCTGATCCCGACAAGATCGAAGACGAGGCCAAACGGCTGTCAAAGCATCGGGCGCTGAATTACATGGGCCTGAAGGCCGGCACCAGGATCACCGATATCAAACTCGACCGCGTCTTCATCGGCTCCTGCACCAACGGCCGCATCGAGGATTTGCGCGCAGCCGCGAAGGTGGTTGCCGGCAGGACCGTCAACGGCAATCTCAATGCGATGATCGTGCCGGGCTCCGGCATCGTGAAAGAGCAGGCGGAAGCCGAAGGCCTCGACAAGATTTTCATCAAGGCCGGCTTCGAATGGCGCGAGCCGGGCTGCTCGATGTGCTTGGCCATGAACCCGGACAAGCTGGCGCCAGAAGAACGCTGCGCCTCGACCTCGAACCGCAATTTCGAGGGCCGCCAGGGCTTTAAGGGCCGCACCCACCTGGTCTCTCCGGCGATGGCGGCGGCGGCGGCAGTCGCCGGGCATTTTGTCGACATCCGGGAGTGGCGGTAGAGAGCGTTTTCAAGCGAAGCATTGCCGCCGGACTTGATCCGGGGGTGGGTACCGGTTCGCATCGCAATCAAGTTTGCGCAGATTGCGTGGACTTATCTGCGGAAGAAAACGCGTCAAAACAAGAGGAAAGAGCCTCGGTTCGGATTGAACCGGGGCTCTCACGCTTGTTTCAACATCGAGGCGCTTTGGCAACAAGTCCTTAAGTAGCTGGGCGCATGCTGCTCCCCGCGGAACCAGCCATTCCGTGGGAGCGGGCCATGGCCGACAAGCCTGAATTCGTCGATATGATCAGCGAGGCGACGCGGCAGACGCGGCGCAGGGTCATGCCGCGCGTCGTGAAGTCCGAGGCCAAGGAAGACTCGCGTCTCAGCCACTGGCCGCCGGACCGCTGGACGCAATGGCGGCTCGAGACGCTCACGCCCTGGAAGCTCAAGACCTGGAAATTCAAGAACTGGGACTGACGGGCTGCAATTTCTTTCGGTGCATACGAAAAAGCAGGCGCCACAGAGCATTTTCCGGCCAACTGGAATCCGGTTAGCCGCAAGAAAATGCTCCTAGTGAAGAGCTTGCGCGTATCCTGATCGCAAGACCGGTATCCACTTTTGCGGAATACGCGCCGGCGCCTGTCGCCCTCGGCGCGTTCATTTGCGATCGTGCCCAAGATGAAATTAAAGATAGCGACGTGAATGCGCCATGAACGCGCGATTCGGAAAGAAGACACGCTGCGATTGAGCGAAGTCGCGCGGCAGACACTGAGGATTCGATATGACCGTTTACGTGATTGTGCAGCTCAAGATGACGGATCGCGCCGCCTATGATCGCTATCAGGCGCAATTCCTTGACGTGTTCAGGAAATTCAACGGACGGCTGCTATCGGCCGACGAAAATCCTGCCGTGCTGGAAGGCTCATGGGATCGCGACAAGTTGATCTTGATGTCGTTTCCCGACGAGGCGGCTTTTCGCGCCTTCGCCGATTCGCCGGAATACCTGGAAATCTCGAAGGACCGCAAAGCCGGCGCGCAAGGCATCGTGCTGCTGGCGAAGAAATTTGGTGCTGGCGCCTAGCGGCGGTCACCACCACGGCCCGAAGCCAATGCCGAGGAAGACTGGCGCCGGCGCGTTATACGGATAAGGCCGATAATAATCGGGCCGGTCGTAATAATAGGGGCGGTAAGACGGCCGATCGGCGTAACGCGCGGGATGCAGGGCGCGACGCCGCGCGCCAATCTCCATCGCTTTCGGCGTTGCCGTGGCGCGCTGACCGCTTTTCGATGACGCCGCGGCAGCGGGACCAACCGCCGCAGAACCAGCCAGCACCGGACCCATCCATGCCAGGACGCTCGCGGCAGCCGCGGCTGCGATCCACCTCTTCATGACGACCTCCCGATAGCTACCCCGCTATTAACGCGCGGCGACCGCGGGATTCAATGACCGGGCTGCAATGACGAAACGCGGGGAACATCGTGGCAGGCAAGAACAGGCCCGCGCCGCGCGCCTGTCTTGTTCTCACTCACGCGCGCGAGCGGCGTGGACAGGCACTACCAGTGGCGCCAATGGTGATGATGATGATGCCGGTGATAACCCCAATGGCGGTGATGATGCCAATGGCGGTGATGATGCCAATGCACTTCGGTGGTCATCGCCCTGGCGTCATCCTGCACTGCCGCGGCGGCGCCGGGACTGGCCAGCGACAGCGCCTCGGCGCGCTCGACCGGAGCGATCAGCATCAGCAATCCGCCGACAGCCGCAAGCCCCAAAACTTTCGTCACGTTCATCGGTATCCTCCTTGGGTCATCTCGTGTCACGGCAGCGCCGCACGGTCGATTGGATCAACCGCCTCATCGCAACGCGGATGGCAAACTAGAGTGAGCAACGTGAATGAGTTGTGAATAGCTGCGCCGCATTGCTGAATGCGGTTCGCGGCAATTGGTTCCCGCTGACACGATCAGGAAGTTTTTGCGACGGAGATTCCGCGGCCCGGCGACATCCGACGGATTGCGGGCTCAGGTCTGAGATATCGCCTGAGCATCGCGCACCATATTGACGCTCGGCGGACCCAATGATAGGTAACCAATTGGATACGTATTATGCACCGATCAAAAGCCAGCGACGACGTCTTTCGTGCCA
>WNFW01002307.1_pt1 | contig 13005 bp, 11 predicted proteins | sample 5400131 | NCBI WGS metagenome assembly WNFW01 (sample SAMN13153362, study PRJNA577476) | soil metagenome | isolation source: 20 cm soil or saprolite under grassland replicate 1 | place: USA:California | collected 2016-06-15 | reverse complement strand
TCGCGCTACGTCTATACGCCGCGCACGGCGTATCGCATGGGTCTGGGTGGGGGCTTCGGGGGTGGGGGCTCGGGATTTGTCGGCGTCGGGCGAAATCCGCCGGGTGGTGCCGTCATCTTCTTCTATGTCAAGAACGCGCCTGACTCGGCAACAAACGTCACGTTGGATTTCCTGGATAGCCGCGATTCGCTGGTGCGGCGCTTTACTCCCAAGCCCCGAGCCCTGAGCCCCGATTCCCTCAAAGTTCGGGCGGGGATGAACCGCTTCGTCTGGAACCTGCGCTATTCCGACGCGAGCCGGTTCCAGGGGATGATCTTCTGGGCGGGTGGGACGGCGGGGCCCGTCGCCGTGCCGGGCACGTACAGGGTCCGGTTGACGGTGGGCGACTGGTCGCAGACGCGGAGCTTCGACGTTCGGGGCGACCCCCGCCTCAAGACGACGCCGGCGGAGTACCAGCAGCAGTTCGATCTGCTGCTGAAGATTCGCGACCGCGTGAGCGCCGCGAACGACGCCGTGCGGCGGATCCGCGAGGTGCGGGAGCAGATCGAGGGCGCGGCCACGCGCGCGCGCGGCCTCGGCGACGCCGGCAAGCGCATTGGGCAGCAGGCGGATTCGATCAAGAGCCGGCTCGCCGCGGTGGAGCAGGCGATCTATCAGACGCAAAACCGCGCAAGTCAGGACCCGCTCAACTATCCGATCCGGTTGAACAACAAGATCGCGGCGCTGGCGGGTGTGGTTGGGAGCTCGGAGTCAGCGCCGACGGCCCCGTCGGTGCAGGTGTTCGACGAGCTGTCGGCGGCGCTACAGGTGCAGCTCGACAAGCTGAAGGCAGTGCTCGACACCGACGTCCCGGCGTTCAACAAATTGGTGAAGGACAGCGACGTCCCGGCGATTATTCTCCGCTAGAGTCGGTAGTGGAGGCCGAGGCCGACGCCGTGGCGCCAGGTGAGGCGTCGCTCATATTCCGGCGGAAGGTCTTGTGAGTTGAACCAGGACGGGGAAATCATCCCCTCAGCTCGTATCGCGCCCATGAGTCTGCCGGCGATGGGCCAGCGATAGGATATGGCAGCGAGGCCGCCGAGCCGGGGATGAATTTCCCCGTCAAAATTCCACAGGTGGAGGGCGGGCCCCAATTCCGCCTGTACCGCTCCGCTCGGCCCGATCCCTCCGACCCGGGTGTTCACCACCATCGATACCTCGAGCAACTGCCCGGTTGTGTGGTCAGTCACATTTACGCCGTCTCCGGCTACGGCGAACCCCGTAGTGGAGTACGATATCCCGAGTGCGGCTCCTATTCGGCGCCAGGCTCTGGAGAGAACCACCGTAGCCGCTGCGCCCCCGCCTGGTCGGCCTTCGAACCCTGGCGTGTTACTTGTGGTATCGCGCGACGAGCCGCGATATGCTCTCGTTGCAACATCCAAGCCGACCGACCACTGGGCGGCGGCTGGGCCGACGGCAGCAACGACAACAAGAAATGCCAGTAGGAGAGCACGCATATCTCGGGTTCCGTCAATACATCTCGAGTTTGATCCAGCCGTTGGTAATGTTGTTGTCGCCCTTCACGAACCAATTGAAGCCGGGGTAGAACGCGCCGACCACCTGATCCTCCACCGCATTGCCGATGAGGTCATCGTCCGTTTTGATCCAGCTCGCGAGCGCTTGGAAAATGTTGTATACCGACCTGGCGCGCCTGAAGACCCTGTTCACCGTTGTGCTGGAATCGTTGCCCGACGTGATGAGTTTGTAGGCACTATCCACCGCGGTTACTAGACGCTGAAAGCGGCCCGGATCAGTCTTGATCTCGCACTCAGTATCGTCATCCTCAACCGCGAACACCCGAAAGTTCTGTCCGGGATGCGCGGTGTTGTATTGGTCGATCTGTTGCTTTGAAAACAGCAGTACCTGCCCATCCCAATCGAGATTGTTCTGGTCGAAGTAAAACGGCCCACCCGCATGCTCGCCGGTGCATTGGTAATCGACGAGGGAGTCCGTCTGCCCCTTCTGGCCGAGAATGTGTATTTCAAATTCGGGCGACCCCTTCAACCAGCCTTCAAAGTCTTGTGTGAAATGGCTTTTGGTCATGTACAGCCCGGGCGGCGGAGTGACGGGCTGCGGCCCAGGGCCAGCGTCACAGTCCTCGAGACAAATCTGCCGCGCGGGCCGCACCGAGAAATCGGTTTCCACCGGCACCACGGCCAGGACGGGCGTCGCCGGCGGAGTGGTCGGATCGAGCACTTGCCGGTGCCCGCCAGGGTCGAAGGCGATCGGCGGGTCGTCGTCGGTGAGTGCCGTGGCCACGAGCACGCGGTCATCGCCGGTCCAGGCCGCGCGATGCTCCGGCACCGGGAAGTAGACCTCCAGTGCGATCGCCGCCTTCGCCTCGCCGGCGATTGCCTCCTTGGTGGTGCCATTCTCCGCCGCGATTTCCCGCAGGGCGCGTCCGTTGTTCGCGGCGAGGAAGGTCTCGAACGACAGCTTGTGCTCGCGATACGGTGAGGCATCGAGCTGCGCCTTCAGATAGGCCCGAAAGGCCGGATTCTTGAGCCCTTTGGCGACCAGCTTGGCGAGCGCCTCCGGCCGCCTGGGATTTGCCGTCACGGCCGCCGTTGGCGTCTCCGCCGGCGGCGTCACGGAGCGGTCGGTGCAAGCCGCCATGAGGAGCACGGCGGCGACACCGAGTGTGCGGTTCAACATGAGTCCTCCTGGTAAGAGTGGAGGCTCATAGTGCCGCTGCGCGCGCGGAGCGCGGTCTCTTTTCCTTGCGAGCGTGGGTAGAAAGACGCGAGATTCCCGAGCCATGCTTCCACTTGCGGTCGATTCCACCTACTGGCAGCAGCGCGTCGCCTACGAAATCACCGCCTCGCTCGATGAGCCGAGTGGCGTGTTGAGCGGGCGGGTGCGCATTCGGTATGCGAATCAGTCGCCCGACACGCTACGCGATTTCTATGTCCATCAGTACTTGAACGCGTTTCGACCGGGCTCGCGCTGGGCGGCGGCCGACTCCGCCGAGCAGCGTGAGCGGTTCCAGCATCTCAAGGATCCCGATTACGCGTTCGAACGAATCACACAGGCGTCGCTTGGCAAGCCGGAGTATCCGTACGCGCCCGATTCGACCATCGCGCATTGGCGCCTGCCTCGACCGCTCGCGCCTGGCGACTCGATGAGCGTTGAGATCAGTTGGAAGGCTCGGCCGTCGACGTTGCCCCGGCGTCAGGGGCGGCAAGGCCGGCGCTTCGATTTCGCGCAGTGGTATCCGAAGGTGGTCGTCTACGACAAGCACGGATGGGAGGACCATCCGCTCTATCCGGCCGGCGAGTTCTACGGTGAGTTTGGGTCGTATGACGTGGCGCTCGACCTGGCTGCGGATCAGGTGGTTGGGGCGACGGGGGTGCCCATTAGCGGTGACCCTGGATGGGCACGTGCCAATGCGAGGCCAGGTACGCCCGTCAACTATCAGCGCGATTGGTATCCGCTATCCGCTACCCGGCGGGCGCCCACGGACAGCGGATACCGGGTAGCTGGTACCGCTTGTGGCTCCGCACCGGGCCGAAAGTGCCTCCGCTTCTTCGCCGATTCCGTCCACCACTTCGCGTTCTCCCTGAATCCTGACTATCGATACGAGGAAGGGCGCTATCGCGATGTCGTCGTGCGTGTCCTCTATCAACCAAGCGACAGCGCGACGTGGGGGAAGGGCATCGCGGTCCACCGGACCGAAATCGCACTCGCCTGGCTCGATTCCCTCTACGGCAAGTTCGCGTGGCCGCAGATCACCAACGTGCATCGCATCGAAGGCGGCGGCACCGAGTTCCCGATGATGGTGATGAACGGCGGCCCGGGGCAGGGACTCATCGTGCACGAGGTCGGCCACAACTACACCATGGGCATCCTCGCGAACAACGAATGGCGCGAGGGATTCCTCGACGAAGGGTTCACGAGCTTCCAGACCGGTTGGTTCTTCGAACGGCACGGCGCTGGTCCTGCCTATGAAAGCATCGAGGGCGACATCCTGTTGTGGGATCTGGATCGCTGGAGCGAACCCGTTTCGATGATCAGCGATCGCTACAGCGACTTCGTCATCTACAACACGATGATCTACGAGAAAGGCCAGCTGTTCTACGAGCAGCTGCGCTACCTCGTGGGCGACGACGTGATGCGCCAGATCCTGCGCACCTACTACGCGCGCTGGCGCCTGAAGCACGTCGACGAGCAGGCATTCCGCAGCGTCGCGGAGGACGTGTCGCACCAAGATCTCGGCTGGTTCTTTGCGCAGTGGCTGCACGGGACGCCGCTGATCGATTATCGGCTCGACAACGTCCATCGTCGGCGGCTGGCTGACGGCAGATGGGTGACGGCCGTCACCATCAATCGGCTCGGCGACGGCTGGATGCCGATCGACATCGGCGACAAGGACACGATCTACACGCGGGCGACTGGCCAGCCGCTGACGGAGCGCGTTGAGTTCATCACGAAGCGGAAGCCGGGCCGGCTGGTGCTCGATCCACGACTGCGAGCGCACGACTGGAACGCGCTGAACAACCAGGAGAAGCGGGGTTGGTTCGGCAACCGGGCGAAGACCACTACTCGGCTCGACAATCCCACGCGCAATCCGTCGCGGCGCGATAGACTCGTGACGAGTCTGCTGCCCCTGGCATGGTACAACACGTACGGTGGCTGGTCGGCCGCGCTGCGGTCGCGCTCGAACTATCTGGGGCGCTTCGACCAGAACACGGTGTTCTTGTCGTACGCGACGAACCGCGACGCGACGCATCGCGACGGCTACTCCGTGAGCTTTCGCAATCCCGACTCGCATCCCGTCCCGCGCACTGAGACATCGTTCGGCGGTTGGACCATGGAGGGCCGGGCCGGGGCTGCGTTCCACGTCGATCGTTCGCTGCGGCAACACCTGACGTTCGGTGATGACCAGCACGCCGGCTTCGACGCGATCTGGATGGCGGTGAGTGACCTGGGCTACGTCGATCGAAATCTCTGGGACGATGCCGGAACGATCGAAGCCGGCCCGTGGTGGTCTGTGACCGCCCGCCGTGGCTCGGCCTTGTGGAAGGCGCGCGTGAGCTCTCGGGGCGGCCTGGTCTATCGCAATCCTGGGCCAGGCGTCCAGGCCACCAACCGCTACGATGTCGAGGGCTTTTGGCGGACGACGGGCGAAGCGAGCGTGCGCTTGCCGTTCATTCTCAAGACGACCCTCGGAGCGCGTCTCTTCGGCGGCATCTACCTCGGCCAGCACGATCCACCGCTGCAGCGGCGGATCATGGTCGCCGGCGCCGACCCTTACGAAACGTTCGCCAATCCTCTATTAAGAAGCCGCGGCGCGTTGTTTGTCCGCCCTGACTTCCACTATCACGCACCCGGCGACGCGAACCTCCGCGGCTTCCGTCCCGACCTCGGCGGTCGCTGGGCCGTCGCGGTGAACCTGGAAGGAACGAAGACCATCTACCAACGACCGGATGGGCGAGGGCCGCTGGCAAGCGCAGCCTTGGAGGCCTTTGCGGACGCCGGAGTCGTCGATTTCCGGGCGGTGCCGTCGGTGCCTCCCGGTCGCGCGCGGACGACGCTGTATGACGGTGGCGTCGGGATCGTGACGCGGCACCGCATCAACGATCTCTCCTGGACGATGCGATTCGAAATCCCGCTGATCGTCAATCGCTGGGATTATGCTGCCGACGTGCGAAACGCGGCGACCGATGGCCGGTTGCGCTTCCGGTGGCAGATGAGCCTGGAGCCAAGTTTTTGAACGAGCGTCGCGCATTCTTCCAGGACACCATCGGCCGGCTGCTGCACGAGGTGGCGAAGCGGACCGAAGCGCGCGTCGCACCGAAGCGCTGGTTCCGGCCGCCGGGCGCGGCGGATGAGGTCGCGTTCGTCGCGGCCTGTACGCGCTGCGGCGACTGCATCGATGTCTGCCCCGTGCACGCGATCATCAAGACGCCGGCGAATGGCGGCGGCCTCGCGGCGGGAACGCCCTACATCGATCCGACCACACGCGCGTGTATCGCATGCGCGGACATGCCCTGCGCTCATGCGTGCGGCACCGGAGCCCTGACCCCGATGCCCTGGTCCCAGGTCCACATGGGGATCCTCGAGCTCGACCCGCAGCGCTGCATTACGTTTCAGGGCGCTGAATGCGGCGTGTGCGCGCGCGCGTGCCCGGTTGGCGAGACGGCGCTCGCGCTCGACGATCGCGGTCGTCCGGTGCTCAAGCCGGAAGGATGTGTCGGCTGCGGTGTCTGCGTGACCGCATGCGTAACCTTGCCCTCGTCACTCAAACTGAGACTCGCGTGAGCACTGTTCCGTACAAAGTCGACAAGCCCTGGGGGCACGAGATCATCTGGGCCAAGGCCGACCGCTACGTCGGCAAGATCCTGCACATCGAGCCCGGGCACGTGCTGTCGCTCCAGTATCACAACAAGAAGGATGAGTCGATCTACGTGCTCTCCGGCGAGATCATCCTCCGCACGCAACCGGGCGAGACCGAGAAGCTGATCGAGCGTCGCGTCCGTGCGGGGGAAGCATTTCACATTCCTCCCAAACAGATCCATCAGTTCGAAGCCGTCGTCGTGACCGATCTGCTCGAGGCGTCCACGCCGGAGCTCGACGACGTCGTGCGACTCAAGGATCGCTACGGACGAGTGCCCCCCCCATGAAAGTCATCATGCCGATGGCCGGGAAGGGCACCCGGCTGCTCCCGCTGACCAAGCGCGTCCCCAAACCGCTCGTGAACGTCGCCGGCCGCCCGGTGATGGATTACGTCATGGATTCGCTCAAGCAGGCCGGCAAGCTCGATGAGCTGATCATTATCACGGGACATCTGAAGGAAAAAGTCGAGCAGTACATTCGCGAGCATTACGACATTCCCGCCCGCTTCATCGAGCAGAAGGTGCTCGACGGCACGGCGGGCGCGGTGAATCTCGCGCGGCCGTACGTCGACGGCCCGGTGATCGTGATCTTCGTCGACACGTTGTTCGACGCCGACCTCTCGATCGTGAAGACCAGCAAGGACGACGGCATCATTTGGACGAAGGAAGTCGAAGACTACCAGCGCTTCGGCGTCGTCGTGACGAACAAGCAGGGCCATATGACGAAGATCGTCGAGAAGCCGAGCACGCCGATTTCGCGCCGCGCCAACATCGGGCTCCAGTACATCCAGGATTGGAAGACGCTGTTCGACGGCATCGATCACGTGTTGAAGAGCCCGCCGGGCAAGGGCGGGGAATTCTTTCTGACCGATGCGTTCCAGTACATGGTGGACAAGGGGAAGAAGCTCTTCGTCAGCGAAGTCGGCGGCTGGTACGACTGCGGCAAGGTCGACACACTGCTCGAAACGAACGAGCACTTGCTCAGGGAAGGGCGTGGGCGCCGGCCGCCGCAGCAGTTGCGTGGCGTGACGATCGAGGCTCCCGTGCGCATCGAGGAGAACGTGACCCTCGAGGACTGCACGGTCGGTCCGAACGTGACGGTCGAAGCCGGGAGCAAGGTCACCGGCAGCAAAGTGAGCAACAGCATCCTCGGCCGCGGCGTCCAGATCAAGAACGCGACGGTGAAGGGCGCGGTCATCGGCGACAAGCAGAAGCTCGACGGCCGCGACCTGATCGATGCGGTGATGGACGACGGAGAGATCGCCGCGGCGCGCTAGTGGAGGAATTCCTCGAGCTGTTCGACTACAACGCCTGGGCGAACCGCACGATCTTCGACGCTGCCCAGACCCTTCCGCCCGATCAATATTTTCGCGACCTCAAGAGCAGCTACGGCGGCGTGCACGGCACGCTGTGTCACATCGTGTGGGCCGAGCAGCTCTGGTTGCACCGGTGGATGGTCCGGCCGAATCCGAGTGTTCCACAAGGAACCGATTTGAAGTCACTCGCCGACGTGCGCGACCGGTGGGAGCAGGTCGAGGTGGAGCGGGGGAGGTTCGTGGCCGCATTGACGGATGCGTCGCTGGACGAAACGCGGCTTGTAAAACCTTCCAGCGGGGGCGAATACGTGCACACATTTCGCCAGATGTTTCGACATTTTATCAACCATTCGTCCTACCACCGCGGCCAGATCGTGACCTTCCTGCGGCAGCTGGGGGCGAAGCCTCCCAGCACCGATCTCATCCTCTACTATCGTCGGAGGGGTTGACGGCGCCGGGAACCCTGAGTTACTTACTGACCGTTCAGTTAGTAACCTTGGAGCCCGATGCGAACGATTTCCAGACGTCCCAAACCCCGGTGGCGCCGCCGCAAGAACGCCCGCCCTGAGGAGATCATCCAGGCGGCGCTCGAAGTGTTTGCCGATCGCGGGTTTGCCGCGACCAAGCTCGAGGACGTCGCCCGCAAAGCCGGCGTTACCAAAGGCACCATCTACCTCTACTTCGCGAACAAGGAAGCGCTGTTCAAGGCGCTGATCCGCGAAACCATCGTTCCCGTCATCGCGCAGGGCGAGGCGCTCGCCCAGAGCTTCACCGGCAGCGCGCGCGAGCTGTTCGAGCGCCTGGTGCGCGAGTACTGGCGGCTCGTCGGCGAGACGGCGCTCGTCAACATCCCGAAACTGATGATGGCGGAAGCGGGGAATTTCCCGCAGCTCGCCCGCTTCTACTACGAGGAAGTCGTCACGCGCGGGCACCGGCTGATGGCCGGCGTCATCGAGCGTGGCATCAAGGCCGGCGAGTTTCGGCCGGTGAACGTCATGATCGCGGCCAAGCTCGCGATGTCACCGCTCATGCACGCCGTGATTGCCCGCAAGGCCTTCTCCGCGTGCATGCCGGAAGGCTTCGACGTCAACAAGTATCTCGACACTCACATCGATCTCTATCTCCATGGTATCGCCACAGATCACACTGATTCTCGCGCTGATCGCCGCTGATTCACTCAGCGCTCAAGCGCCAGCCGCTGTACGCTTGTCCTTCGCGGGGGCGGTTCGTCAAGCAACCGGCGCGAGCGTAGACTCCGCACCCGCCGCCGTCACGATCGCCGGCTTTCGCAGCGACGCAGCCGGCGCGCGCGTGCGTCAGGCGCGATCCGCGCTGCTGCCGAGTCTGTCGGTGACCGGCTCATGGGTGAACCGCACGTTCAACCCCCAGACGCTCGGGTTCAGGATTCCTGGATTCTCGCTGCCATCTCTCGTTCCACCGTTCAACGCGTATGACGGACGCGCGCGTGTCACACAAACGCTGCTCGATCTGTCGAGCCTGAGTCGCGTGAGCGCGGCGCATGGCCAGCTCAACGCGGCCAACGCCGATCGCAATGCGGTCATCGAAACCGCCGCGCAGAACGTGGCGCTCGCGTATGCGCGCGCGGCACGTGCCGTCGCCGTCGTCGCAGCCCGGCATGCCGATTCGGCGCTTGCCGCGGAGCTGGTGGGCCTCGCCGTGGCGCAGCAACAGGCGGGCGTGAGCGCATCGATCGACGTAACGCGTGCCAAGTCGCAGCTCGCGGACGCGGCAGGGCGGTTGATCGTCGCCGCCAATCAGCTCGATCGCGCGAAGATCGATCTCGCGCGCGCCCTCAGTATCGATCCCGGCACGCCGATCGCGCTGACCGACACGCTCAGCGCGCAGCTCGGCGCGGCAGACGTGCCCGCGGACCGCACCGCAGCCGTGACCCAGGGCATCGCCACGCGCCCTGATGTGCTCGCCGAGCAGGCGCGCGGCGCCGCGGCGCGCCAGGCCGCGAACGCGATCTCGGCCGAGCGGTTGCCCCGGATCGATCTCGAGGCCGACTATGGATTCAGCGGGCTGCGGGTCCCGGATGCCACCGGCACGCGGCAGGTCGCCGTCGAAGTGACGCTGCCGATTCTCGACGGCTTCCGGCGCGAAGGGCGGCGGGCGGAGCAGAACGCCGTGGTGCGCGAGGCCGACGTGCGCGTGCGCGATCTGCGGCAACAGGTAGCGGCCGACATCGACGGCGCGTTGCTCGACCTGCGCTCGGCGGCGGCCCAGCAACAGATCGCCACGGATCGGCTTCAGCTCGCGGCCCAGGAGGTGTCGGAGGCACGTCAGCGCTTCAGGGCGGGCGTCGCCGGCAATATCGAAGTGATCAACGCTCAGGCTTCACTGCTCCGCGCTCGTGACGCGGACATCGATGCGCGCTTCGCGGCTGTCACGGCGCGAATTGTGTTGGCCCGCTCCGTGGGCAGCGCGCGGACTCTGCACTAATTAAGGAAGCGACAATGGCAACGACGATGGAACCAAAAGCCGAATCCCCTGCACGCCCCTCACCGGTACCGCCGGCTCGTGCAGCCGCGGCAGCGAAGCCTAAAAGCTCGCGGCGCACCGTGTTCCTGGTGATGGGCGTCATCCTGCTCGGGCTCATCTTCTTCGGCGCGCGCAAATGGTGGTTCAGCCGCTCGCATGTCTCGACCGACAACGCGCAGGTGGACGGTCACATCATCCCCGTGTTGCCCAAGGTCGGCGGCTACGTCGCCGAGGTCCGGATCGACGAGAATCGTCCGGTGAAGGCGGGGGATACGCTGGTGGTGCTCGACGATCGTGACTACCGCGCGCGCCTGGCGCAGACGGACGCCGATCTCGCCGCGCTGCTCGCGACCGTGAGCTCGCGCACGCGCGTCGGTCAGGCCGACGCCGCGGTCGCGCAGGCGCAGGCGAATGCGCTCAAGGCGAATGCGGACCTGGCGCGCATCGAGCCGCTCGCCGTCCAGAACGTCGTCAGCCAGCAACAGCTGGATGCGGCGCGGGCCGCGGCGACGGCTGCACAGGCGCAGCTGGCGTCCGCGCAGGCCGCGCTGGTGGGAGCCGATGCGAGAGTGGCGGCGGCGCGTGCGTCGCGCGATCAAGCCGCGCTGCAGCTGTCCTACACGCGGATCACGGCGCCATCGAACGGCGTGGTCTCGAAGAAAGCGGTCGAAATCGGCCAGCTGGTGCAGGCGGGGCAGCCGCTGATGACTGTCGTGCCGCTCGAGGATGTGTGGGTGACGGCAAACCTCAAGGAGACCGAAACGGCCGACGTGACGCCGGGTGACTCCGCCGACATCACCGTCGACGCCTACACGGGCGTGCATTTCCGTGGCCATGTGGAAAGCCTCTCGCCGGCGACCGGCGCGAAATTCTCGCTGCTGCCGCCGGATAATGCGACCGGCAACTTCACGAAGGTGGTGCAGCGGATACCGGTGCGGATTCACCTCGACGGCGCGCCCGATCCCGCGCATCAGCTGCGGCCGGGGATGAGCGTCGTCGCCACAATCAAGACTCACTAATGGTTGCCGCCGCGCTCCCGATACCGCAGGATCGGTATCGGTTCAAATACCTGATCGCGATCACGGTCTCGCTCGCGTCGGTCCTGGAGCTGCTCGATACGAGCATCGTGAACGTCGCGATTCCGCACATGATGGGGAATCTCGGCGCCACGCTCGATCAGATCGCGTGGGTGTCGACAGGCTACATCGTTGCCAACGTGATCGTCCTGCCGATCACCGGTTGGCTGTCGGCCTATTTCGGCCGGCGCCGCTATTTCGCGGGATCGATCGCGCTGTTCACGCTCGCGTCGTTCATGTGCGGCAACGCCGGCTCGCTCGAGGCGCTCGTCATCTGGCGCATCATTCAGGGTCTCGGCGGCGGCGCGCTGCTGTCCACGTCGCAGGCGATCCTCTACGAGGAATTCCCGCGCGAAGAGTACGGCACCGCCATGGCCATTTTCGGCGTCGGCGTCATGGTCGGGCCGACGCTGGGACCGACGGTCGGCGGCTGGATCACCGATATGTACGGCTGGCCGTGGATTTTCTACATCAACATTCCGTTCGGCATGCTGGCGTTCGCGCTGACGATGTCGTTCATCAACGACTCGGAGCACCAGGCGCGCGCCGGGCGCGTCGATTGGTTCGGGCTCGGACTGCTGGCGGTGGGCATCGGCTCGCTCCAAACGATGCTCGAGCGCGGCGAGCGGCTCGACTGGTTCTCCTCTGGCGAAGTGCGGCTGCTGGGCATCGCGAGCGCGCTCTCGCTGATCACGTTTATCTGGCACGAGCTCAGAACAGAATATCCTGTCGTCGACTTACGGATCCTCAAGAGCCGGCAGCTGGCCGTGGGTGTGGTGTTCGGGCTCGTACTCGGCGTGTGTCTATACGCGACCGTATTCGTGCTGCCCGTTTACCTCCAGAACGTGCGGAATTTCACCGCCAATCAGACCGGTCTGGTCATCCTGCCCGGTGCGCTGGCGAGCGCGTTCACGATGGCGGTCATGGGCCGATTTACCGGTAAATTCGACGCACGACTATCGATCACGGCGGGCGTCGCGATCTTCGCACTCTCGATGTGGAAGCATGCGCACTTCACGACTGAAAGCGGGTTCACCGACTTCTTCTGGCCGCTGATTTTCCGCGGCGTCGGGCTGGGTCTGATCTTTGTGCCGCTCACGAACCTGGCGCTGGCCGATCTGCCAATGTCAAAGATCCCGAACGGCACGGGTCTGTTCAATCTGATGCGCCAGCTCGGCGGCAGCGTGGGCATCGCGATGTCGGCGACGTTGCTGCAGCGCTTCACGGCGATCCATCGCGCCGATCTCGCCGCGAACGTGACGCCCTACGCGGAAGCCACGCGCGAACGCATCGCCACGATCACCCAGGCGCTGATTGGTCGCGGCGAGCTCCCGGCGATCGCTCAGACGAAAGCGATCGGGTTCTTGAACGGGATCGTCACACGGCAGGCGATGATGCTGTCGTTCGAGCAGCTCTTCCTGCTATTCGGGACGGTCTTCGTTCTGTCCCTCGGGCTCTTGCCCTTGTTGCACCGGAGCAGAGGCATGCCGGGGGGCGGCGCCGCCGCGCACTAACACGCCTCGGCCATCGCCGCGGTGACGAGCAGGGCGCGCACGATACCGAGCGCGCCTTTGTCGTTTTCGTACCACTCGGTCGGAAGGTGGGCATCCCCGGCGCGGCCGCCGGCGCCGAGGGCCACGGCGGGCACGCCGAGGGCGATCGGCACGTTGGCGTCGGTCGACGCGCAGGCGAAGTGGTGTTCGTGGCCGACCGCGCGCGTGGCGGCGACGGCGGTCT
>WNFW01002305.1_pt1 | contig 13007 bp, 8 predicted proteins | sample 5400131 | NCBI WGS metagenome assembly WNFW01 (sample SAMN13153362, study PRJNA577476) | soil metagenome | isolation source: 20 cm soil or saprolite under grassland replicate 1 | place: USA:California | collected 2016-06-15 | reverse complement strand
GTTTTCGTGAGGCGTTCACGAAAATTTTTGGCGAATCGCCGACGCACGTGAAGACACGTGCTCCGTTGTTCGCGGAACGAATCAATACGCCGCTGGGCGCAATGATCGCCGTCGCTGACGATGAAGGTTTACGGTTGCTGGAGTTTATCGATCGGCGGGCGACCGAACGCGAATTATCAATCCTGCGAAAACATTTGGGAACGAATGTCGTCCCGGGCGAGCACCGGCATCTTGCGGCAACGCGCCAGCAGCTGGCTGATTATTTTTCCGGCAAGAACCTAGAGTTCGAGATCCCGCTGGCGCCGGTGGGTTCGGCCTTTCAATTGCGTGCCTGGAAAACTTTACGGTCAATCCCGGTTGGCGAAACGCGCTCCTATTCATGGATGGCGAAACGGCTCGGCGATGAAAATGCTCGCCGCGCAGTGGGCCGCGCGAACGGGACAAATATGATTTGCATCATCATTCCATGTCACCGCGTCATCCGTGCCGATGGCACACTTTGCGGGTACGGCGGCGGTTTGTGGCGGAAGAAATGGCTGCTCGATCACGAACGGCGGTACGCGCGGGCCGGCGAGCCGGCCAGTGACCTGTGATCAGTAATTGAGTGACCGGGAACCGATCACTATTTGCGGACCACTGAACACATCTGAGGAAGCGCGCCCGGGGTGACTCGAACACCCGACCCACGGATTAGAAATCCGTTGCTCTATCCGGCTGAGCTACGGGCGCAGAATTAGCAAGGACTTATAACGCGTTTCGGAACGAATAAAAGCGGCTCGCGCTACCCGACTTTCATTCTGGTCTTTTGGAGATGAGCATTAGCTGGAGTCGCCAGCGACAGGAGTATTTCGCCGGATCTTGCGCGAGCGCGGACTGCAGTCTTTGCGAGAATAAATCAATCACCTGCTGCCGGCTCTCTGGCGTGCGCTTGTCGCTCAGGTTTACGAACAGGCACGGTTCGTACGCCGCCTTGAAAAAACCAGTGTACGCTTTTGCGAATGCCTGGGCATCACTGTCCTGTTGAAACTTCTTTAAATAAACATCGGGCAGCGTGACCTCTTCAAAATGATCGAATGAAAGCACTGCCCTGTGAAAGAAGTTGGATTCGGACGTGAATGGTTCTTTCCATTCCTGTGCTGTTCGATAGTAGGTGGGAATCGCCATTTCTTCGTACTCAGTCGGGTCTAGCGTTCCATCTTTCACTAACTGCTGGAGAATATGATTCGCGAGATCGATTAAGCCTTCCGCGCCGCTGTTACCTTTCGCGTCCGCGCCGCTACCAATAATGATGAGCTGAGCTGACGGTTGCATTTCCAGCGCGCGATACTGCAAAAATGCGCGCCAATCTGCTCTCGCCTGTGCCGCCCACGTCTCGCGCACCTGCCCGGTCGCGCGTACCGACCAGATTTCGTTTGGGATATTGCACGGCTTGCAGCTGAGCCAATGTTCAGTGATCGCCGAATAGCCGACTGTGATGTGGTTCGGCGGAAAGATCTGCTGATAAATGGAGGTACCGCTCGCGAAACAAAACACGTTGCTCTCGCCAGCCATGTAACTATCAGGCGAAGAGAGGACCGTTTGAAAGACCGTGCTCCAGTCGTTTGTTGGCAAATCCGTATGCGTAACGTCGATCGGAATTGCTGTTCCGCTGGATTTGGCAACGCGCGCCCTGATCTGCGCGATCGCAGTTTTCATTGGCAAAAGCGAATTTTGTCCCTGCGCTGAGCCGTAATCGGCGATTCGGAATTCACTGCCGATCTGTGCGAAATCGATTCGAGTGATGGCTTCAACGATCAGCGACAGCGCGTAAGTGTTCGCCTTCGCCTGTTCATGCGAATGCTTGTTGTAAAAGCCGTGACCGAGCATGTGCTCTTCACTGTGCGATGCCGATAGCTTCTTTGTTGGTTGAGTCATGTGCTTCTTGTTTTCGGAAAATGATGGTGATTGCAATGGCTTCGCAAGGAAAACGTTTTGCTGTGTTCTCGTCCTAAATCTGTTCGCGGAGAAGATTGACGGATTTCGGCAGGCTTGATAAAGGCTGAGGCGCAGACCGCCGCATTTGTGTGCCATGGCGAAAGAGACTTCATCGGCCAATGCCTCAGTGCCATTATATGAAGTGTTGGAAGCTGAGTTTGTGGCTCTGCACGGGGAGCTTCCGAAACATTATCCTAATTCGGCTCAACCAGAGGTCCGGCTAAAAGCGATTTGGGCGGCAATTCATGGTCTGCCGGAAAAGCGCGCTGCGCTCTGCATTTCTGGCGGCGGCATTCGCAGCGCGACGTTTGGGCTGGGAATTTTGCAGGGTTTGGCCCACTGCGGATTGCTCGGCAAGTTCCACTATCTTTCCACCGTTTCCGGCGGCGGATATATCGGCGCCTGGCTAAGCGGTTGGATTAACCGGGCCGACGGCGGACTGACGAGCGTCATCGCGCAATTGGGTCAGCCTCGCGCCAACTCGAGACCGAATCCGGAACCGGTCGAGATTCAGAATCTGCGCAGCTACAGCAATTATTTGAGCCCGCGTCTGGGTCTTTTGTCCGCAGATACGTGGACGTTGTTCGCCACTTACATTCGCAATCTGCTTTTGACTTCGCTGGTCATGATTCCGTTGCTCGCGGCGTCGCTAACGGTCCCGTGGTTTTACGAAGCGGTTCTCATGAGGAATCCAATTCCCTACACGTCGGTCCCTCTCTGGATCGGTGTGGCCGGTGTAGCGATGGGCGTTGCTTACATGGGAATTAATTTGCCGTGCGGTGGAAATAAGCGCGGCAGTCAGCGCAGTTTTTTGATTTTTTGCCTATTACCGCTGCTGGTGGCGGCTTTTTCGATGACCACATACTGGGCCTGGTTCGTGGCTTACGGGCGAACGACGCCCAAATGGTCCTTTCTTGGGCTCACTCCTCCACATCAGGTCGTGCCATTTATTTATCTGGGCGTGCTGATGCATCTTCTCTCATGGGTGACTTCGCTTCTTCGTGCGCACGGATTTCGGCTAAAAGAATTTATCGCCGTGGTGGCATCGGGCGCGATCGGGGGTTGTTTGCTTTGGCTCGGTGCAACAAAGATTTTTCCTCAGCCTCTGGCCGTTGCGGAATTGTATGGTGTTTTCGCGGTGCCACTTTTTTTGACGCTTTTTTTCCTGGCGGTATTGACGTTTGCCGGAATCTCGAGCCGCTGGACGAACGATGAAGATCGCGAATGGTGGGGACGCGCGGCGGGCTGGCTTCTGGCAGTTGTGATTGGATGGATGCTGATTAGCGGCCTCGTCATTTTCGGGCCGTTACTTCTTTCAAGAACAATTTCCCTTCTAAGCGCAGGCGGCGTAGCTGGTCTCATCACAATTCTTGCCGGCCGGAGCAGCTTGCTTCCGGCCACTGCGGATAAGAGCGCTAAAGCGGGACCGATGGTGTTGATTCTCTCCAAAGCAGTTACGATCGCAGCGTTCATCTTCAGTGCCGTGCTGATGATTCTCATCACGCGCGCGATGACCTGGATGATGGTGCAAATTGGCGACCAACTGCATTTCTCCTGGAATCTGGACGCTGTCTCTCACGTTGTCGGCGCGAAGGTGCAATATCTGAACGTCCTTCTATATACGCCGATCTCGGTCCTGACCTTGTTCGCGCTGGGACTCCTCGGATTCGGAGTTGCCATGGCGTATACGATCGATCCGAATCGATTCTCGCTCCACGCCGTTTACCGCGATCGCCTGATTCGCGCGTACCTGGGCGCCTCGAACAAACAGCGCGATCCGAATCCATTCACCGGCTTCGACCAAAATGACAATATCCGGATGCATGAGCTTTGGCTCGAGGAGAAACTCCGTGGGCGATTGCTGCCGATTGTAAATATTGCGCTCAATCTGGTCGGGGGCAGCAAACTCGCCTGGCAGGAGCGAAAGGCGGAGAGTTTTACGGTGTCGCCCCTCCATTGCGGCTCCTATGAGCTTGGTTATCGCAAAATGAATGCGCCGCCAGGAAAGCGATACGGCGGGCAGCTGGGGATTTCGTTAGGGACGGCTACCACTATTTCAGGTGCGGCGGCTAGTCCGAACATGGGTTACCACTCGTCCCCACTGGTCACGTTCATCCTCACGTTGTTAAACGTCCGCCTCGGCGCATGGCTTGGGAATCCGGGAAAGGCTGGGGAGGCGACGTTTCATCTCGGTTATCCAAACTTCAGTGTTGGTCCAATCATTGCCGAAGCGTTTGGATTAACAAACGATACCAGTCCTTACGTTTATCTCTCCGATGGCGGGCATTTCGAAAATCTCGGCCTTTACGAGATGGTGCTTCGGCGATGCCACTACATTGTCGTCAGCGATGCCGGCGGGGATCCGGAATGTTCTTTCGCCGATTTGGGTGAGGCGGTGCGCAAGATTAGGATCGATTTTGGAATCCCAATCGAGTTCGATCGCATGGGCATTTATTCGCGTACGGAAATAGGCGCGCTCAAAGATCCCGGCCACAACTGTGCGATCGGTCGAATCCGCTATTCAGTCGTCGACGGTCCGGCCGCTCCCGACGGGATCATCGTTTACATCAAGCCGGCGTGTTATGGCGATGAACCGCGCGACATTTACGAATACTTCAAAAGGAACGAAACCTTCCCGCACGAGAGCACCGCAGACCAGTTTTTCTCCGAATCGCAATTCGAGAGCTACAGAATGCTTGGCGCGCACACGATGCAGAAACTTTGCACAGATTGCGGCGGCGACTTTCGGTGTTTTATTCGCGAAATCCTAGAGCGTCACTTGCAGATGAAATCACCGGATTGGCTTGCGGGATTGCTCGGATCATCGGCGAACAACGCCGAGGGGCAGTTAGCCAATCACGCGCGACAACCTGGAAAATAAACGACCGGCGGCTCGCCCTCCTAGCCCCCTACGAATTCCGCCGGTCGATGAATTAAAATCAACTGAGCCCTCTCGGCTCTAAGCGAAGGAAACCCGGTCAGTTGCCTGCGTACCCGTGGTCCCGCTCGTACGCGCGGATTGCTCGACGCGTCTGCGAGCCCAAAACGCCGTCGACCGAGCCATGATAATAACCGGCGCGTGCGAGTCGGCGCTGCAGTTCGGCGACTCTGGAATGAGTGGCCTGGCCGTATTGACCGTAGCCATTGCCATTTTGACCGTAGCCATTGCCATAGCCGTAGTCGCCGCCGTATTGGTTTCCTCCATAGCCGTAGCCATAACCGTAACCGTACGGGTCGCCGGAGCCGTAGTAGCCGTAGCCGTACGGGTAACCATAATAGGGATATCCCCAGTCCCAGCCGGCGCCCCAGCCCCAACCCCAGAACCACGGAAAGCCGAAGGAACCGATAAAAATGACATCGTTGCCATTATGGTTATGCCCGTGGCCATGCCAGTTGTTGCCATGCCAGTTGCCGCCATGCCAGTTGTTTCCACCATGCCAGTTGTTGCCGCCCCAGCGCTGTCCACTCCATGTTCCTCCCCCTCGCATTCCCATCGAACCGCCTCGCATTCCCATCGAACCGAAATGGCCTCCGCCAGAATGACCGCCGCCACCGCCACGCGGGGCAGCTGTGACCAGTGGTGCGGTGAACACCGCCACAAAAACGCAAATCACGAAAAGTATAAGCTTTGAATTGTTCATAGTAGGTGAGTTTCTGATTAATTAGACACCGCACGCTGTTTAAAGTCTCGCTTTTTTTTCGTAAAATGCATGAAACGCCCTTCTGCCATTTACATACACATCTCACAAGGAGCTGGCGCCGATATGGTTCGGGGTTTTGACGTCACGAACAGCGTTCCGCCCGGGGCACCAATGCGGGCTGGGTACGGACCGCTTTCGGACGACGGCGCCCGCTGATGCTTACGCAGCTTCCCTGTGAGATTGCTTCATCTAATTAAAAACCGCGAACCACCTGGAGTTTCGCGTTGTTTCTTGCTGGTCATCACGTAGCCGTCACGCTTATCATCCACGCTCAATGACGATGGAGCGTGCCGCGATCTTCATATCGGCTTTCTTCATCTGGCACGTACTTTACGCCGCGCCGACCGAACACAGCGTAAGTCCGTCCCGCCAGTTCATTATCTACGGAGCTGACGCGGCGCTGCGCGGCGCGGTGTCCGACTTGGCCGAGCGGACCAAGGCCGATTTTCTCGTGCTGTTGCGGCAGCGCGACAACTGGACGGTCCCGATCGTGGTGAATCTTCAACTGCAACAGGCGAACCTGCCGGAAGTTCCGCCTGCGGACTTGCGATTCAGTCAAACCGGGTTCGGCCTCAAGCTACAGCTGGACCTGACGCTTTTCAAAAAGCTCGATTCTTCATTAATCGAGCGCGAACTTCTGCGCGCAATCTTACTGGAGATGATTTATCGAAAAGAATCGCATCTCGCTGCCGGCACGGTGTTCGTCGAGCCACCGGATTGGTTGCTTGATGGAGTGCTTGCGCTCGCGCCTGGGCGCGATCGCGAATACTTGCTCGACGCACTGACTACGGCGAATAAAACCGTGCCTCTCGAGACGTTTCTCCGTCAACGGCCAGAACTTCTCGATTCGGCGGGCCGCGTGCTTTACCGCGCGCACTCTTTTGCGCTGGTGCAGATGCTCATCGATGGGAGGGACGGCCCTGGCCGCCTGGCGCAGTACATCGGTCATCTACCTGACGCCTCCAACGAACCGCTGACCAATTTGAAGGCGCACTTCCCGTTCCTTGTTGCTGATGCGGAGGGAAGCTGGCAGTTGACCTTACGGCGGGCGAGAAATTTCCAGACGTACCAGTTACTGACGTTCGCCGAAAGCGAGCAACGCCTCGCTGAATTGTTGAGCGTGAAAATCTCGCAAGCAAACAAGCCGGCCAAGGTGGCAACGCTTGACGACCTTGCGAAGCGTAAGATTTCTCCAGGCGAGAAGATGGCGCTGAGTCAGCTGAACCGAGATTTACTTGTGTTTGTTGCCCAAGCCAACCCGGTTTTGCGGCCGATCGCGCGTGAATACGAGCAGATCACTGCGCTGCTTGCCCGCGGGAAAAGGAGAGGAGTTGCGAAGCATTTGTCGCATTTGGATGCTACTCGCAAACAACTTGCCGCTCGAATGAGCGATATTGACGATTACATGAATTGGTTCGAAGCGACTCAAATGAAGAACGGCAGCGGCAATTTTGCTGATTATCTCAAAGCGGTGGATCAATCGCAGAGCTCACCTTCAAAGCGACATGATCCGCTCTCGGTTTATGTCGATGCGCTGGAGGATCAGGTCGAAAACTGAAAATGCGATCACGAATGGAGATTGGATGGATCAGTTGCCGCTTTCCAGCTTGGCGGCTATCTTGAGGAGCGCGCTCTGAAGCGCGCATATCTGCTAATGCAAAAAATTGGCTTTGCCGAGGCTCTCGATTCCATTGTTGCCAGCGATCCACGTTATCAACGGGACGCTTATGTATTTTTACGGGACGCTCTCGATTTCACGACGAAGCAACAGAAGAAAATCAAAGGCGTCAGCGTGCGCCACGTGACGGGGCCGGAGTTGCTCGACGGTGTGCGGCGGTACGCTCTCAAGGAATTCGGACCTATGGTGATAACCGTCTTCGATAACTGGGGAATCCATTCCTGCGAGGACGTTGGGAACATCGTCTTTAACCTCATCGGCGCTGGCGTATTCGGGAAGACCGAGGAGGATTCGATCGAACATTTCAAGAACGTTTATGATTTTGAAGAGGTTTTTGTGAAACCGTTCGCTCCGGAAAAAGCCGCGACCGCGAAACCACCGGCGCATTTGCCAGCGCGAAGGCCCGCTACGTCGAACAAGTGAGTGGTGACAGCCGATCGTTGATCACAAATTACTGATCATTGGGATCGACGCTCCAAGATAATCAGAATGAATCGTATCCCAGTGGCGAAGTTTCTCTGCGCGAGTCTATTGTTCAGCATGGTTAATCTGAAAGCTGCGTCGACCGAGCCTTCATCGGTCATCAATTTTCCGCCGAGCACGGCGCAGAAATGGATTTTGCCGAACGGGCTGACGATCATTGTCCAGGAAGACCACAGCGCGCCAGTGGCAAGCGTGCAGGCGTGGTGCGCCACCGGAAGCATCTGCGAAGACCAGCACCTCGGCGCGGGGTTGTCACATATTCTCGAGCACATGCTCTTCAAGGGCACAAAAACCCGGTCGACCAATGAGATCGCGCAAAAAATCCAGGACGTAGGCGGCTACGTCAACGCGTACACATCCTTCGATCGCACGGTTTTTTGGATCGACGTGCCGAAAGACGGGATCACCACTGCGCTCGACATTTTGGCCGACGCGATGATGAATTCGACTTTACCGCCGGCAGAATATCAAAAAGAGCAGGAAGTGATCCGGCGCGAATTCGCCATGGGCATGGATGATCCCGATCGCGTGGCTGGGCTGTTGCTTTTTGCGACCGCTTATCAGCGGCATCCCTATCGTTTTCCGGTCATCGGCGAGATCGAAATCTACAATCAGCTCACCCAGGAGCAGGTGATGCAATATTACAAAACGCGCTACGTCCCCAACAATCTCACGTTCCTCGTGGTTGGGGATGTGGATGCGCAAAAAGTGCGACAACAGCTGACGGAGTTGTTCAAGCCGTATCCGGAGAAATCGCTTCAGCCGGTATTCGTTCCTGCGGAACCGCCACAACTTGGCCGTCGCGAAGTGCACCAGGAATTTTCGACGGAACTGACGCATCTCTCCCTCGTATGGCACATTCCAGAAGTAACAAATCCAGACGTTCCCGCGCTCGATCTTCTCTCGACCGTCCTAGGCGACGGGCGCAGCTCGCGCCTGTACCGGCGCGTGCGCGAAGAAGCCGGTCTGGCGTTTAGCATATCTGCATTCTCTTACACGCCAGGTGATCCCGGCTTATTCGGCATCGATGCTACTGTCGATCCAAAGAAACGTGACGCAGCCGAGCAATTGGCTCTGCGCGTTGTCGACGAGGTGAAGCAGGCCGGTGTCACCACAGAAGAATTGGCGAAGGCAAAAAAAATCACGCTTAGTCATCATCTCGGAGCGCTTACGACGATGCGTGGCCAAGCCTCAGACATCGGCTCGAACTGGTTACTCACGCGCGATCTGAATTTCAGCCGGCATTATCTCGATGCTGTCCAGAAAGTGACGCTCGACGACATCAAACGCGTCGCCGCGAATTATCTGATCGAGAACAATCTGACCGTCATCTCGTTGAATCCAAAGGGTTCGCTAACAGGCAAAGCCGAGGCCGAAAAACCAGTCGCCGCGAGTGAGGTTCAAAAGTTTGAGCTCTCGAATGGATTGCGACTGCTGGTGCGTGAAGATCCTCGATTGCCACTCGTGGCAATGGGCGCGGTTTTTCGCGGCGGTCTTCTCGCCGAGACGCCGCAGACAAATGGCATCACGAGTTTGATGGCCAAGGTGCTGTTAAAAGGAACCAAGACGCGAACTGCTGAACAAATCGCCAACGAGATCGAAGCAGTAGGCGGTTCGATTTCGAGCGATGCGGGAAACAATACCTTCAGGGTGTCGGTGGATGTCACGAAGCCCGACATGAAATTGGGCGTGAACTTGCTCTCGGACGTGTTGATCAACGCGACGTTCCCGGAAAAAGCGATAGCGCGCGAAAAAGAAATCCAGATCGCGGCGATCCAGCAGGAGGAAGAGCAGTTGACGTCCGTTGCGCGCAACATCATGCGGCAGGCGCTTTTTCCGCAGCATCCTTACGCCCTGCGTTCAAATGGCTCGCTCGAGTCCGTCCAGCGGTTGATGCAGAAGGATTTGCTCGAGTTTCGCGATCGCTACGTGGTCGCCAAAAACGGCAGCATCTACGTCTTTGGAGACGTCAAAGCATCGGAGGTAAAGCAGCTTTTCGAACAAATGCTCGGGAAGATGAAGCCTGGCGCGCTCGCTCTGACCGATGCAAAGCCTTCCATGCCGCTTGGCAAACCGGAAACCGTTGAACGCCGCAAAGAAAAAGCCCAAGGGGTGATCATGGTCGGATTTCGCGGTGCGACCTTATCGAGCCCTGATCGTTACGCACTGGAATTGATCGATGAGGCAAGCAGCGATCTCGGATCGCGTTTCTTCATTCGCATTCGCGAGCAAATGGGATTGGCCTACTACGTCGGCGCCAGCCAGATGCAGGGGTTGGTGCCTGGTCTCTTTGCATTTTATCTCGGCACGGACCCGCAGAAGATCGAGCCAGTGAAAACCGCGTTACTCGATGAAATCCACAAGCTCGCCAACGATGGTCTTAGTCCGGGGGAATTAGCGCGAGCGAAAAAGAAGCTGATTGGCCAACAGGAGATCGCCAATCAAAGCAACGACGCTTTTGGTTATCATTGCGCGCTCGACGAACTCTACGGACTCGGCTTTGATTATTACAAGCAACTCGAACACGATGTGAACGCTCTGACACTCGACGATATTAAACAAGTGGCTGCGAAATATTTTCGCGATCAACCGTATGTTTTGGCAACGGTGCGACCGCCCGGCTCCGCCGAATCGCCTCCGCGTAAAAGCTCCGCCGAGACTAGGGCTACGGCGGGCAGGCCGGAAAGCTCCCCAGCTGCGAAACAGAAGTGAACCATGGCTGAAGTCCAAAAAACCACCCTGAGCGGCGAACTCTCACAGCGCTTCATCGAGTTCGTCATCATGCACGCGCAAAACGCGGCACTCTTTCTCGGCCAGATTCCAAATCCAAAAACCGGCGAAGCGGAAATAAATCTCGACCTGGCCAGGATGTTCATCGATCAACTGGCCATGATTCAGGAAAAAACGCGCGGAAACCTGACTAGCGAAGAGGCAAAAGTGTTGAGCAACGCCCTTTCCAATTTGCAGATGGCGTATGTCGAGGTCTCGCGGGAACCTGGTACGGCGCGACCGCCGGATGCGTCGGAGGCCACCACGCAGCCCGCAGCACGAGAAGCCGCGGCACCGCAAGCTGCGGAACAACCGCCGACGGGTACGCCAGAGTCCTCAGCTCCGATGACATCGACAGAGCCCGACACTGAATCGAGGAAGAAATTCACCAAAAGCTACGGACCGTAGCTAGGTAGCCGCGACCGCAGCGTGCTGCCGTTGGGGTGGCGGGAGCGCGTCCTCGCGATCACGAACTTTGCTTTGCGCCGTCACAAATCATCGGCGTGACCGAGTCAAGGCAAAGACTGTTTCGGTGAGACACCCAAACCAGCACGCGAGACGCGTGCGCTACCCTACCGTTGGCTCGTCCGCGAGGTCGGGGTTGCGAGGGGACGCGGCTTTGCCCTTGCGCTCTTACGCACGGTGATTGTTCCCTGGGCAGGCGCGGGAGTTGGTGATGCTTCGGCGTATTTTTTTGTCGACGGCCAGATGAGGCGCCACGGCTGCGTTTTAATTGTCTCGCTGAATTCCTTGATGTTTTCGCCGGCTGGCTGGAGCTCGGTAGTCGCCACCTTTAGTTTCTCTGACGACGACCGCAGATTTTGCAGCGTCACCTTGATATTGTCGTTCTCGGTGAGGCTGGTGCTGATTTTTTCGATGTTCGTGAGCGAATGCGACAGCGCGCTTTCCGGTGCGGTTAGATCAGAAAGATGTTGGCCGAACGTTCTGAACTGGGTGAGAGCGAGGGTCAACTCGGAGTTTTCGTCCGTGAGGCGATTGAGATTTTGCGCGGTCTGCTGAAGGTCTTTCATCGTGTTAGTCGCCTCGGCTGCGACCGGTTTGATCACTTCCAGCATCTTCGCCGCGGCTTCCCCGAGATCGGGAGTGCGTTCTCCAGCGAACATCTCGCCATCTTTTGCGCGGCCGGAGGCTTCGGTCCCTTGTGTGATGTCGATGGCCATGTCGCCGAGCAATCCAAGCTGCATCAAGCGCGTCCTGGCATCCCGATAAACTTTGGCGCTCTTGTCCACCTGCACATCGACACGCACTTCGAATCGCGGTTTGCCCGGCGTGGCAGTCGGGCTTGGACTCGCATTCGCCTCGGCCCGATGAATAGCCGCATCCGCTTCCTCTGCCTGTTTCTCTTCTTGCGGCGATACCGGTGAAAATAATTTTTGCACCTGACCAATCTTGCGGCCTGCCAGCATCACCGGCGCGCCCTGTTTAATCCCGGCTGCGTTATCAAAGTAAATCTTGTAGGTCACCAGCGGCCGAAACAATCCCGGCGCGCCAAGCAAAACCAAAAGAAAAGCGACCACCGCGATCGTGCCGATCACGAGCAGGCCGGTCATGATTTCATTTCTTTGTAATTGCATCGAGGCTGCCTTCCAGAATAGGGCCTTCCGTGCTGCCGCTCAAGAACTGCGCGACCACCGGGTCCTTGGATTGTTTGAATTGTTCGGGTTCGCCTTCTTCAATGATTTTTCCCTGGTACAACATAGCCATTCGCGTGGCGATGCGAAAGGCGCTCTCCATTTCGTGGGTGACGGTAATTGAGGTGACCTTCGATTTTTCGCTGAGGCTAATGATCAATTCGTTGATGACAGAGGCGATGACCGGGTCGAGGCCGGCCGAGGGCTCGTCCAGCAGGAGCAATTCGGGCTCGAGCACGAGCGCGCGTGCGAGGGCCACGCGCTTCCGCATTCCGCCGCTCAGCTGGTCTGGCAAGAGCTCCTTGGAATCCTTCATTCCGACGAGGTCCAGCTTTTCATCGATGATCTTATCGATTTCTGCGCGCGATTTGTCCGTGAGCTCTTCAAGCGGCAGGGCGACGTTATCGCGCACTGTGCGCGAACTCAACAGCGCTGAATATTGATAGACCATGCCGATGTGCCGTCGGATGCGCTGAAGCTTGCGGCGCGAGAGCTTCGTAATCTCAAATTGCTTGAAAAAAATCGAACCTGAATTGGCGCGGAGAATGCCGAGAATCAAGCGTAAAAGTGTGCTCTTACCACTGCCGGATTGACCCATTACCACCAGGCGCTCTTCCGGCTGAACTTTGAGCGAACAACCGTCGAGCACTTTTTTATCTTCAAATTGTATGCACACGTCGCGCAACTCGACCATGTGCGTAGGGGTCGTCATGTCGGGTAAAACGTCGTGTAAATGACGTTGTAGAGTGT
>WNFW01002303.1_pt1 | contig 13008 bp, 10 predicted proteins | sample 5400131 | NCBI WGS metagenome assembly WNFW01 (sample SAMN13153362, study PRJNA577476) | soil metagenome | isolation source: 20 cm soil or saprolite under grassland replicate 1 | place: USA:California | collected 2016-06-15 | reverse complement strand
ACGCCGTGCGCGAGGTCGCGCACAGCCGCAGAGCCATGGTGTGCGTCGACAACACCTTCGCGACGCCGTACCTGCAGCAGCCGCTGCACCTCGGCGCCGACGTCGTGGTGCACAGCTCGACGAAGTACATCGGCGGGCACAGCGACGTGGTGGGTGGAGCGATGATGACCAACAGCGACGAGCTGGAGAGGCAGCTGCGCTTTCACCAGAACGCAGTCGGTGCGGTGCCCTCTCCCTTTGACTGCTGGCTTCTGCTGCGCGGCGTGAAGACACTCGCCTTGCGGGTCGAGCGGCAGAGCGATAACGCGGTGGAGATCGCCTCCGCGCTGGCGCGTCACAAGGCGGTCAAGCGGGTGTTCTATCCCGGACTGGACGGGCATCCGAACCACGCCATCGCCGGCCGGCAGATGCGCATGTTCGGCGGCATGGTGAGCTTCGAGGTGGCCGACGAGGCGACCGCGTTCCGCACGCTGGAGCGGCTCAAGATCTTCGCCCTCGCCGAATCGCTCGGTGCGGTCGAGTCGCTCGCCGAGCACCCCGCGCGGATGACGCACGCCTCGATCCCCGCTTCCGAACGCGAACGCGCCGGGGTGGGAGACGGGCTGATCCGCCTGTCGATCGGAGTCGAGGATGTCGCGGACCTGATCGCGGACCTGGAGTCAGCCCTCGCCTAGCAGCTAGGCGTTCTAGGTGCGTGGCGCGAATCGCGCTCGTGCACGACGTCGCGGGGGTGGCCGAGGTTCAGGCCGAGATCCTTCGCCGCGCCGGCCACGACGTCGACCACATCCGGCTCCCCGACTTCGGCGCCAGGTGGCCCTGGCTCGCCAAAGCGCTGACGCTGCCGATCCGGGTCCTCCTCTACCTCCCCACCGTCCGGCGCCTGCGTCGAGGCCGGTACGACGCCATCCACATCCACTGGGTGCCCCGCGGGATCATCGGCCTGCTGACGGGCCGGCCGTTCCTCGTCCAGGCCCACGGCTCAGACCTCCACAAGGCGATCAACACCCCTGGGCTGTCCAGCTTGAACCGGCGCGTGCTCGAACGCGCGCGCGTCATCTTTTATGTGACACCCAACCTGGAGCCGTACATCCACCGTTTCGCGGACAGGGCGCGCTACCTACCCAACCCGATTGACGTGCGGTCGCCGGCCCCTCGGGCGCGCGCGCCCGAGGGGGTGCGCAGGGTCGTGATCTTCACCCGCCTCGACCCGGTAAAGGGCGTGGAAAGGATTTTCCCGGCGGTGGAGCGCCTCTCCCAGATCGTGGAGGTGACTGCGCTCGCATGGGGTCCTCTCGCTCGTGATTACACAGCCCGCTACCGAGGATTCGTGAACTTTGTCGACCTGGTCCCGCATGAGCAGGTCACGGAGTTCCTGGAGCAGTTCGACCTCGTGGTGGGTCAGATGGAGCAGGGCATCCTCAGCCTGTCCGAGCTCGAGGCGATGGCCGCCGGCAAGCCGCTGATCACCGGCATCGACCGCGACCTCTACCCTGGCGACAAACCCCCGGTCGTCTCTTCAGACAACCCGGACCAGCTCGTCGCGCAGGTGGAGGCCCTCCAGGGCGACGCCAAGCGGCTCGCCGACCTGGCGCGCGAAGGCCGGGAATGGGTGCGCCGAAATCACAGCTACGAGCGACACCTCGAGCTCCTGGAGGCCGCCTACTTCGGAGCGCCGGCGCGCGAGATGCCGATGGCGATGTAGGTCGCGCCTACCTCGCGAACTTTTTGCGGGTCCAGCGAACCTCGCCCGTCGAGGACCGCGTGGAGGTGCTTGAAGCGATGCCAGTCCAGGTCCCGGAACTCGCGGTGCCACGCCTGCACCACAACCGCCTCCGCCTCCACGGCCCGCTCTGAATCGAGGTCGACGACCTCGGCCTCAAAGCGGGCGAGCTCGGGCGGCGTGAAGTGCGGGTCGTGGATCATCACGTGCGCCCCGGCCCGACCCAGCAGGTCGACAATCGAGAAGGCGGTCGAGAAAGCGAGCTCTTTGACGTCTTCCCGGTAAGAGGCTCCCAGCACGAGCACCCGACGCGATGAGAGGTCTCCCAGGACGCCCTTGAGCTCCGCGACTCCGAGCTCGGCCATGCGGTCGTTGACTCGGCGCCCCTCCCGCACCAGGCTCAGCTCGCCGTTCACGGCGTCGCCCAGCAGGAAGTGCGGATAAACGGGGATGCAGTGGCCGCCCACGCCGATGCTCGGCCGGTGGAGGTGCGAGTACGGCTGCGAGTTGGCGGCCTGAAACGCCTCGCTGACGTTGACGTCGTGCCTGGCGCCGTAGAGCGCGAGCTGGTTGGCCAGCGCGATGTTCACGTCGCGGTAGGTGGTCTCGGCCAGCTTGGCGAACTCGGCCGTCTCCGAGCTCTCCACGGGCCACACTTCGGCGTCAAGGGCAGACCGGTAGAACTCGACCGCGGCGTCGGTGCTGCTGGCGTCTACGCCGCCCACGATCTTGGGGTACTTGCGGAGGTCTTCGAAAACGCGGCCCGCGTACAGGCGCTCCGGGCTGAAGGCGAGATGGAAATCGCGGCCGGCTTTCATCCGTGACGCCTCCTCGAGCATCGGTCCAAGGCGCCCGCGCGTGGTGCCGACCGGTAGCGTGGTCTCGTAGACAACCAGCGCGCCCCTCTGCAGTCCGCGGCCGATTGCGTGCGTCGCGCCGTCGATGTTGGCGTAGTCGGGCTCCCGGTTCGGGCCGACCATCAGAGGCACTATGACCACGACGACGTCGGCCTTCTTGACCGCGGCGGTAGTGTCGAGCGTGGCGCTCAGGGTGCCTCTTTTGACGGCCGCTGCTACCGCTTCTTCGAGCCCCGCTTCCTCGCGAATGTGCGCGTGACCGCTGTTGATCCTCTCGATCACATCGGGCTGCGCGTCGCACCCCATGACTGTCATGCCCTTGCTTGCGAGCTGGGCCGCAAGCGGCAGCCCGATCTTGCCCAGACCGACGACCGCGATGGTCTTCACCAACGCGCTCAGGCTGCCTCGGCTGTGCGCGCGGACGCGCCAATCGCCGCGGTTCTGCGGACCGCCTCACGGCCTGCAAGCAGGCGAGCCGAATAGAACATGCCCAGCGCGAGCCACAGGTAGGGTTCCTGCACGAACCGCGCTTCGAACTGGCTGAAAAGCAGGATCGGGATCACAAGCATCGCGGCCAGAGCGCTCCAAAACGACCACGCGTCCGTGTCCTCGCTCCGGCGTGAGAGCCATGTCTCGCGGGCGAGCGCAACCAGGAAGAGGAGCAGCAGGAGCGCCCCCAAGACACCCTGCTCGGCGAGCACGGTGACGAGCGAGGTGTGCGACACGCTGTCGGTGTAGCCCTGAGGCAGGAACGACCTGTAGGTGGTCAGCATCGCGTTCTGATAACCGCCGAACCCGACCCCAACCAGCGGATGGTCGACGAACATCTTCAAGCCGGCCGCGACGAGGTACACGCGGTTGTCCTCGAGAGCGACTCCTTCTGCGCCGGAAATCGGGGTGACCTGTGTGCCCAGCGGTTGCCCTGTCACGGCGGTGGCGGCTGTGGCCATCGCGTCGCTCGCGCGCTGCCGGGTATCGGGGTTCACCGTCGTCGAGATCGCGAACGCGAGCAGGGCGACCCCGGCGATCGCGACCGCGCGCCGGCGATCGAAAGCGAAAATGGTCGCGATCACCGTGCACACAACAAACAGCACGAGGCCGGAACGCGACCACGTCATGGGGAGGACGACCGCGCATGAGATCGCGGTAGCCAGTGCCAACCAGGGCGGAGACCTTCGCGACGAGAACGTCAAGACGGCGACACAGGTCGCGAGCGTCAAGAATCGAGCGGTGATGTTCGGGTCGGCGAATGTGATGTTCAGGCGGTGTGTGACAGCCACATTGGGAGACCAGATGTGCAGGTGTTCCACATACAGCACAAACCCAAGCACGGCAACCGCGACGCCGGACAAGAGGAGCGCGTTCCAGGCCCGACGGTGATCCCGCTCATCGAGCGGAACGTTGATGACGAGCAAGGCCACGATCGGATAGAGCGCGATGTCCAAAAGTGAGTTGAGCGAGTGAGGAGCACGCGTCGCAGCCCAGCTCACCAGCGACACGGCGACGAACGCGGCGAGCAGGGCGAGGCTGAGGACGCGCGGAAGGCGGAGCTTCCGCCGGCCCACGATCAGGAGGTAGCCGTACGCGATGCCCAGCGCGAGCAACACAAGCCTGCTCAGCTGCTGGTGGAAGATCGCCGCGGTGAATTCAAGCGGGAGGGTGAGCACGAAGGCGGCCAGCCCATATGTCGCGGTGAGCTCCGCGGCTCGGGTCAGCGGCGAAGCCTGTGGCGACGAGGCCGCGCTGGCGGCGTGCGCAGGCGCCTGCATTGTCAACCCTCCTGATTCAGAACGCCTGGAGGATGGATTCCGCCTTGACCGGGCGACCCTCTAGCGCCCCCGCCGGGCGGCGACCGTTCCGAAGGTGCTGAACAGGATCTGGAGGTCCAGGCGCAGGGAGCGATTCTTGATGTAGTACAGGTCGTACTCCAGCTTCCGGACCGTCTCGGGGAGCGTGCTGGCGTAGCCACCGTTGATCTGGGCCCAGCCGGTGAGTCCCGGCTTGACCAGGAGGCGGGTGTTGAAGTGGGGGATCCGGGCCGCGAGCTCGGTGATGAACTCAGGCCGCTCGGGCCGGGGTCCGATGAAGCTCATCTCGCCCCGGACGATGTTCAACAGCTGGGGGAACTCGTCGAGCCTGATCGCCCTGAGAATCCGGCCGGCCCGGGTGATACGCGGATCGCCGGTGGCCGCGTACCGAGCGCCATACGCTTCGGCGTCCGTTGCCATGGTGCGCAGCTTGTAAAGATCAAACTCGCGTCCGCCCTCCCCGACGCGACGCTGCGAGAGGATGGCCGCGCCGGGCGAGTCCAGCTTGATGAGCACAGCAAGCAGCGGTAGCAGCAGCAGGAAGGGGATCCCGATCAAGCTGGCGAGGAGTAGATCGGACAACCTCTTGGCCGCGGCGTACGGGCGTCGCCACACATCGCTGTCCGGCAGTCCGAGGTACCAGTGGACATCGACGGAGTCGATCGGGACGTACCGCATGTACCGCTCGACGAGGTCTCCCGCCGAGACAAGCCGCACGCCGTTCGTAAGGCATTCCTGGGCCAGACCCGGCGCGAGACGCAGCTCGTTGCTCGTGACGACGACCTCTTCCGCGTCAGTGCGCACCAGCAGGTTGCCGACCTGCCTGACGAGGTCGCCGCCGAACCGTGAATCCATCGCCGAGCGGACCAGGGTCTCGACGACGCGGTACTCGAATCGCGCGGCGCGCAGCGCCTCGACAACCTCTGGTCCGGGTGGATGGTCAGCCACGAGGATCACTCGCGTAGCGAGCGATTCGTGGAGCAACCAACGCGCGGCAGTGACCCGGTAGGCGATGAGGAGAAGACAACCGAGCGCCACCGCGGAAACCATCACCGAGCGCGTCAGCACGTAGGGGTGGAGGAAGAAAAACAACACGGTCAGCAACGACGCGAGCGGCAAGGCTTTGATCACCGCAACCGCGCTGTCGCTGCGTGAGCTAGGAATCTGGAACGCGTAGCCGTCGGCGATGAGGAGCGCGATCACCCAAATCCCCCCCAGGACGAATGGATCGGAGAGCTGCAGGTCGTGCAGGTGCGGATGGCGCAGCGCGACGAACGCGATGTAGCAGGCCAGCGCTCCAATCAAAAAGTCGGCGCCGGCGACGACGATCCGGCGCTCGCGAAGGCTGAGCGCAAAAACGCGCCGCCGAGTCGGGGCGCTGACGATCGACAGGTACGAGTCTTCGTCCTGGCGCTTGCGAAGCTCAGCCGGGTTCATCGTTCTTCATGGGTGGTGCAGACCCCTCGTGCACCGATGCGGTTTTGCCGGGCTGGAACGTTTTCTCTTCAGGCTGTGGCGAGCTTTTTGCGTTCGATGATGCGACCGCGACGGACCGCGCCCATGGTGCGGGCCTTGCTTCGGTATGGAACGCCGCTCATCGCGGAAGTACTGGTGTTCTGGCTGATCCTGCTCGCCGTCAACGCGAGTGATTACGGCCTCGACACCCCGTGGCCCTGGCGGCCCTGGTATCCCGCGGCGTCACTTTTGATCGTGACTTTTGCGATGTCAGCGGGCGAGGCTACCTTCCACCTGTACCGCCGGCTGTGGTCGGTGGCGAGCTTGAACGATGCCTTCGCGATTGGATTGGCGGTCGTCGAGGCGAGCTTGCTGGTCACCATCGTCAACCTGGTCTTTCCCGACAGCTACCGGCCGCTGCGTGTCCTCGCCCCTGTCCTCGCGGCTCCCGCGATCGTCATCGCGGTCGGGTTGGTCCGCCTCATTCCGCGATTCCGGCGCATGGCCCGCAGCACTGGCAACCGGCTGCTGGTGGTGATCCCGGACGTGAGCGCCTACTCCACCGTGAAGGCCCTTGTCCAGCAGTCTGGGCCGGATTGGGTCCCGATCGCGATCGTCACCGGGACCGGGCCGGTCGACGTCGGGCAGACGTTGATGGGGATTCCCGTGATGGGGAGCACGGCTCTCCTTGGCCGCTGGATCGAGCACTCACAAGCGCAAGGCATCGCGTTCGTGCAGTCAAATTCCTTTGATCGCGACCACCTGCGAAACCTCTATCACCAATGCCTCGCGGCCAGGCTTCCCGTCTTCATCCTGCCCTCGACGAACGACTGGTTTCCGCACCCCGCGGATTCGAGGCTGCGCCAGCTCACCGCGGACGACCTGGTCGGCCGCGACGAGCACCAGCTCGACCTCGAGATCGCGGCCGGTGAGGTCCGAAACAAAACAGTGCTGGTGACTGGAGCGGCCGGCTCCATCGGATCGGAGCTGTGCAGGCTGCTCTCCGCGATGGAGCCGCGAAGGCTGGTCCTGGTCGACAACAACGAGAGTGGCTTGTTCGACCTCCTCGAGGAGCTGCGCGTTGCTCCCGAGCTCGATGTTCGCGAGGCACTGGTTTCGATCCGCGAGCGCGAGCACCTCCTGACGGTCTTCGCCGACGAGCGGCCCGACATCGTCTTCCATGCCGCTGCCTACAAGCACGTGCCCATGCTCGAATCGCATCCCGCCCAGGCGGTCATGACCAACGTCGTGGGCACCATGAACGTGCTTCGCTGCGCGCACGCGGCCGGGGTCCAGAAGTTCATCCTCATCTCGACCGACAAAGCGGCATCGCGTCACTCGATCATGGGTTGCACGAAGCGCGTCTGCGAGCAGCTCGTGCTTGCGTACCGCGGTGGGTCCATGTCCTGTTGGGCGGTCCGTTTTGGGAACGTGGTCGGGAGCCGCGGCAGCGTGGTGCCTCTTTTCGAGCGTCAGATCGGGAACGGGGGGCCCGTCACGATCACGCACCGCGACATGTGCCGCTACATGATGACGATCAGAGAAGCGGCGTCGCTTGTGCTCAGCTCGCTGGCGGTCAGCGAGCCGGGACGGCTCTACATGCTCGACATGGGGGAGCCGATCCGCATCATGGATCTTGCCAACGATCTCATCCGGTCAAGGGGTCTCCGTCCCGAGGTCGACATCGAGATTGTGGTCACTGGACTTCGGCCGGGTGAGCGAATGACGGAAGAGCTGCTCGGCCCGGACGAGGGCTGGCGGCCGACGGGGCACGAGTCGATTCGCGAGGTCATCTCGCCGAGCATCCTGAGCGACGATGACCTGGCCTGGACGATCGAGCGCATGGAGCATCTCGCCCGCGAACGCAGGACCGACGAGCTTGTTCGCGTGCTGAAGAAGGTTGCCGCGGGCCAGGTGGAACGCGCTGACGAGCTCGAGCCTGGCGGAGATGAGGCCGCGCGAAGGGAAGTGCGGTCGCGCGAGTCGGAAAGCGCCTGAGCAGCGCCGTGTCCAAGCGCCAGGTCTTCATCCATCCGAGCGCCGACGTGGCCCCGGACGCGAAGATCGGGCCCGGCACCAAGATCTGGCACGAGGCGCAGGTCCGTGAGGGCGCGGTCGTCGGCGAGGAGTGCGTATTGGGCAAAGGCGCCTACGTCGACGAACGCGTGCGGATTGGCGACCGGTGCAAGCTGCAAAACGGAGTGTCTGTATTTCATGGGTTCACCGTCGAGAGCGGTGTATTCCTCGGCCCCGGCGTGATGCTGCTCAACGACAAGCACCCGCGCGCCATCAACCTGGATGGCTCGGTGAAAACGGACGCCGACTGGGAAGTCGCCGCCGGTGTGATCGAACACGGTGCATCCGTCGGCGGGGGAGCCATCGTGCTGCCGGGGGTCAGGATCGGGTCGATGGCGATAGTCGGCGCGGGCGCCGTGGTCACGCGCGACGTCCCCGAACGGGGCATCGTGGCGGGCAATCCGGCGAAGCTTCGAGGATTCGCCTGCGACTGCGGCCGACCTCTTACGAAGCGCGGCGCCAGGTGGGAGTGCGCACAAGACGGCCGCGACTACGAGATCGCTTCCGAGTCTGGACATGGGTGAGGTCGAGCGGATAGCGCGCGCCTACCGAGATATGGGGGCGCGCGGCGGTGGGCGGTGGAGCCTCGCCAACGCCGGTAATCGCAGGATCCTCGCCGAGCGGCGCGCCGCGTTTCGCAAGCTGCTGCAGCGGGAGCGGTTTCTGCCGCTGAACGGCAAGAGGATCCTCGAGGTCGGTTGCGGCACCGGAACCGAGCTGGCCTGGATGCTCGAGCTCGGCGCGGCACCCGACCAGCTCGTGGGGGTCGACCTCCTGGCGGACCGCATCGAGAGCGCGAAGCGCTCGTTCCCGGAGATCGAGTTCCGGCAGGCCAACGCGGAGCACCTCGAGCTTCCGCCGGCAAGCGTTGACCTCGCCCTCGCCATCACGGTGTTCAGCTCCATTCTCGAGGCGACGATGGCGCGGCGGGTGGCGTTGGAGATCTCGCGAGTCGTCCGGCCAGGCGGTGGTTTGCTCTGGTACGACGTGCGCTACGACAGCAACTCCAATCGCAGTGTCAAAGCGGTCGGCAAGCGGACCATTCGGGAGCTGTTTCCCGAGTTTGACGGCGAACTGACGGCAATCACGCTGGCGCCGCCGGTAGCCAGAAGGCTTGGGGTCTTCACGGCGACCCTCTATCCGGTGTTGAGCCTTGCGCCGCCGCTGCGCAGCCACCTTTGCGGGCTGTTGCGGAAGCGTGGTGCGTGATGCGGTCGGAGTTCTTGCAGTTCGCCCCGCCGCTCATTGGCGAGGAAGAGATCGACGAGGTTGTGCGAACGTTGCGCAGCGGCTGGATCACGACCGGACAGCGCGCGCAGGATTTCGAGACCGAGTTCAGGAATTACGTGGGAGCCTCATCCGCGCTGGCGGTGAACTCCGCCACGTCGGCGATGCAGGTGGCGCTGGCCGCCCTGGGGATTGGCGAGGGCGACGCGGTGATCACGACAACGATGACATTCGTCTCGACGATTCACGTGATCGAGCATCTACGGGCTCGCCCGATCGTGGTCGACGTCGAGCCCGACACCCTGAACATCGACCCCGACCAGGTCGAGGCTGCGCTGCGGAAGTCAACCGGAGTCAAGGCGATCCTGCCCGTCCACCTGTACGGCCATCCGGCGGAAATGGATCGGATCTACGACATCGCGACACGCCATCGACTCGCAGTCCTGGAGGACGCCGCGCACGCCCTTCCGGCACGCTATCGCGGCCGCGTGATCGGCGCGCCCGCGGGCGACTTCCACCAGCCGAACGCCGTCGCTTTCTCCTTCTACGCAACCAAGAACCTGACGACCGGAGAAGGCGGCATGTTGACTGGTCCAGGGGAGCTCATCGACTCGGCGCGGATCTGGAGCCTGCACGGCATGAGCCGCGACGCGTTCAAGCGCTACACGTCCGAAGGCTCATGGCGCTACGACGTTCTCGTACCAGGTTTCAAATCCAACATGCCCGACATCCAGGCGGCGATCGGAATCCAGCAACTTCGGCGTCTGGACGCAATGCAGCGACGGCGCAGGGCGATCGTGGCGCAGTACGACGAGGCGTTGGGCAGGATCGAGGAGCTGGAAACACCGATCGCCCGACCCGAGGTCGAGAGCGCATGGCATATCTACCTGCTCAGGCTTCGGTCCGGCCTGCGCGTCGGGCGCGACGAGTTCATCGAAGAGCTGCGGCACCGGAATATCGGTTCCAGCGTTCATTTCATTCCGATTCATCGCCACACCTATTACCGGGAGCGCTACCAGCTGCGGGCGGAACGGTTTCCAGTCGCGGAGCGGGAGTTCGCGAGGATGCTGTCACTGCCGCTCAGCCCGGCCCACAGCGACCAGGACATCGCGGATGTGCTCGAAGCGGTGACCGACGTCGTCGCGAGAACGAAACGTGCCTAGGCGCCGGACACCGGGCGCCGGGCGACCGTGAGCGCGGTCTTCACCAATATCCAGAGATCGCGCGCGAGCGACGCCCGCTTCTGATACTGCAGCTCGAGCTCGAGCTTCTTCGGCATCACTTCGGTGATGTAGGTGGACTCGGCCGAGCCTCCGCGCAGCAACTCCTCCTCGTCGAGGAACTCGAGCGTCGCCGGCCCGGTCATGCCCGGCCGGAGGTCCAGGAGGCGGCGTTGCTCGTCGGAGTAGTGGCTGACGTAGCGCGGGTGCTCCGGGCGTGGTCCGACGAGGCTCATCTCCCCAGTCAAAACGTTGAAGAGCTGAGGCAGCTCGTCGAGCTTTGTCCTGCGCAGCACGCGCCCGACCCTTGTGACACGCGTGTCGTCGGCGGCGGTGACGGCGGGACCCGCAACGTCCGATTGCATGACCATCGTGCGCAGCTTGTGGATCTGGAAGGTCTTCCCGTTCCGGCCGACGCGCGGTCCGTGATAGAGGACGGGGCCCCGAGAGTCGAGCTTGACGGCCAGAGCCGCGGCGAGCATGACCGGTGATGTGAAAACCAGCCCCAGAAGCGCGGTGCTGAAATCGAGCGCTCGCTTCACCGGGCCGACTCCACGCAGTCGACCAGCAGCGCACGAAGACGCAGTGCAATCCGCGCCCGATTGAAGTTTTCGACGACGTACTCGCGGCCGGAACGGCCCATAGTGCTTCGCACCTCGGGGTTGCCGGCGAGGGTCCTGACAGCGGCCTCGAGCGCTTCGGGGTTTCCCGGTTCGGCGACGAGACCGCAGCCCGCAGCCTTCACCAGCTGCGCGGCCTCTCCGTTCAGCGACGCGACGATCGGTTGTCCGACCGCCATCGACTCGAACATCTTTGACGGCAATGCCGACTCGAAAAGCTCGAGCGGCCTCAAGGTGATGACCGCTGCGTACGCGAGGTTGAGGAGTGCCGGCATCGAAGACTTCGGTTGATTCGGAAGAAAGCGCACGTTGTCGATGCCCTCCGACTCGGCCTTGGCGACCAGGGTGGCTTTGTCGGCCCCGTCGCCCACGAGAAGAAACACGACGTCCAGGTCGCGTGTTCGTTTGGCCGCTTCCAGGACCACATCGAGGCCTTGCGACAGGCCGTGCGTGCCGGCGTACAGAAACACCTTGTCGCCATTCAGGCCGAGGTCGTTGGCGAAAGCTGCATCCGGTCGCTGCGGCCGAAACGTCTCGACGTCGACGCCATTCGTGAGCAGGAAGAGCTTGCTCCGAGGTATCCCGCGGGCGGCGAGGCGTTCGAGCATGCCCGGCGTAGGCACCGTGACGCGGGTGGCTCGGCGATAGATGAGCCGCTCCAGGAACTCGGCCAGCCAGATCGCGCCGGAGTTGTGCAGAACGCCGAGCTGGATCGCGGACTCGGGCCAGATGTCGCTGACGTTGAACACAAACGGCGCGCGCTTGAACACCGAGAACGCGATCGCGGCGAGCCCTATCGGCAGTGGCGGTGACTGGACAAAGATGACGTCGGTCCGGCCCACCGAGCGGAGAGCCGTGAGGCTCGACAGGACGAACGAGAAATGGTTGACGATCCTCTTGAAGAAACCGGCGTTCGGCGTCGCGAAGACCCACCTGCGGATGACCCGCACGCCGTCCATCGTCTCCTCCATCGCGAACCTGCCGCGGTATCCGTCGTGGACGATGCCCGTCGGATAGTTGGGGAATGCGGTGACCACGGCGACCTCGTCACCTCCGCGACGGAGGTTTCTCGCCAGCTCATACATCCGCGTCTGCGGAGCTCCGACCTCGGGCGGAAAGTAGTGCGTGAGAAACGTGATCCGCAGCTTGCCGCCGCCTCGGGGCGCGCCGTCTTCCGTCATATGCTCGGCCTGTGAGGGTCCTCACGGTGGTAGGAGCCAGGCCGCAGTTCATCAAGGCCGCGCCTGTGTCGCGAGTGCTTCGCCAGGATCACGAAGAGTTCCTGTTGCACACCGGCCAGCACTACGACGACGCGATGTCCGACCTGTTCTTCCGGCAGCTCGGAATCCCCGCGCCTGACCGCAACCTCGAGGTGGGGTCTGGTTCGCACGCCGCCCAGACCGCAGGCATGATGCCCGGCATCGAATCCACGGTGCTGGATTGGCACCCCGACCGACTGCTGGTCTACGGCGATACCAACTCCACGCTTGCGGCTGCGCTCGTCGGGGCGAAATTGCAGGTTCCGGTGGCCCACGTCGAAGCTGGGCTCCGCAGCTTCGACAGGAGGATGCCGGAGGAGATCAACCGCACAGTCGCCGACCACGTGAGCACATTCCTCTTCTGTCCAACGGATACGGCGGTCAAAAACCTCGCGCGGGAAGGCATCACCGAGGGCGTCGCCAGGGTGGGCGACACGATGTTCGACGCGTTTCAGCAGCATCTGGACGTGGCCCGGCGCTCGAGCCAGATCCTGACCCGGCTGGGAGTCGAAGGAGCTGAATTCCGGCTCCTGACGATCCACCGGGCGGAGAACACAGATTCGCCTGAACGGCTCACCGCGATCCTGAAGGCGGTCAACGAATCGGGGGTGCGCGTTGTCTTTCCGATGCACCCACGCACCCGCGCTGCCCTGGCGTCGACCGGTTTTGAGCCCGGAGCGCAGCTGTCGGTCATCGAACCTGTCGGGTACCTGGAGATGCTCGTTCTGGAGGAGAACGCGCAGGCCATCCTCACCGACTCAGGTGG
>WNFW01002579.1_pt1 | contig 13011 bp, 12 predicted proteins | sample 5400131 | NCBI WGS metagenome assembly WNFW01 (sample SAMN13153362, study PRJNA577476) | soil metagenome | isolation source: 20 cm soil or saprolite under grassland replicate 1 | place: USA:California | collected 2016-06-15 | reverse complement strand
TGGCCTTTGATGGCAAAAGGAAATCCGTCCGGCGTTTCATCCCGCCATTTCCCGAAGGTGCTTTTCTCCTGCAACCTGTAGAACGTTCCATTCACCTCAATGCTGGTGAAACGTTCCGCGCAGAACCGAAGCCATTGTTTTTGCGGGGTAGCGCCATAAAAACCGTCGCGCCAGCTTTTGTAATTCCAGCCGCTCGTGCCGATGTATTCTCTGCCGGGCATTGTTCCTTATTAACGATTTCGAATCCCGGGTTCGGCGCACGCTTGTAGAAGCAGAAGCGGCGACTGTAGCGCACACTACAGCATTTGTGTCACACCATTGGGCGAAAACGCCCGACGACTTCCTGCAGGCGTCCGGTGATCTGGCCTAACGAACAGACCTCGGCCGTTTCTAACAGAGCGGGGAAAACATTTTCACCGCTGTCAGCGACCGCGGCGAGTTTGTCCAGGGCGCGCTTGGCTTTCTCCGCGTTTTTCTCTTTGAATTTCGCAAGCCGATCGACTTGCAACTGCTGTTTGCTGCGTGGGGTGCGCACCAGTTTTACTTCTGGAATTTCCTCGCCGCCGTCGCGGTAGCGATTCAAGCCGATAAGGAATTTCCTCGCCGCCGTCGCGGTAGCGATTCAAGCCGATAATTGGGCGCGTGCCGTTGTAGATTTGTTGTTCGTACCGATGCGCTGCGTTTTGGATCTGGCTGCGTTGGTACCGTTCCTCGACCGCGGCTAAGACGCCGCCGAGCCGTTCGATCTCGCGGAACTCATCGAGAATCGCGGCCTCTACTGCGCGCTCGACTGCTTTCATCCCGGGCGAACCGCTCAGCATGTTCATGGTGTGTTTGAAAATACCGGATTCCTCCAGCAGGATCGCCTGCCCGTGCGCGGCAAGCCGGATCCATTCTTCACTCGGCGTCGTGAACGGTTCGTCCGCGCTGTTGGAATGGCATGAATTTGTGGCGTTCATGTACGCGAGCACTAATTCTGCGGCCGTGCGCGTGAGATTATTTTTGAACTCCGCGGCAATTAACGAGCGTCCGCTTGTTTGCGTATGCAATTTGAGAAGTTGCGCCTTCGGTCCGGCGCCAAACACGTCGCGCATTCCGATCGCCCAGATGCGGCGCGACACGCGCGCGAGCGCGATGTATTCAGCGTCGAGGCCGCAATCGAGAAAGAACGAAAGCCGCGGCCCGAATTGATCGACCGAGATGCCGCGCCCGGCGAACATCTCTGCGTAAGCGAATCCGTTTGAGAGCGTATACGCGGCCTGCTGCACCGGCGTGGAGCCGGCTTCGCCGATGTGATAGCCACTGATCGAGATCGGATACCAGCGCGGCATTTCATGCGTGGTGAACTCGACCATGTCGGTGAGAAAACGCAGGGACGGCTCGATCGGAAAAATCGTTTCGTTCTGTGCCTGGACTTCTTTGAAAATGTCGGCCTGAATCGTGCCACGCAATTTCGGAACAACTTTCGGACCGAACCGCCGTTTAGCCGCAGCAATGTACATTGCCATGATGATCGGTGCCGGGCCACTGATCGTCATCGACGCGGAGAAATTCGGCGAGCCGAGATCGAAACCATCGTAGAGCTGCACCATGTCTTCGACGGTGTCGATCGCTACGCCGCCTTCGCCGATTTTTCCAAAGACTCCATCTGCATCGCTATCGATCCCATAGAGGGTCGGGCCATCGAACGCGGTGCTGAGCCGGTGCGTGCGCTGATGCCGTGTCAGATAATGAAAACGCTCATTCGTATCCTCAGCCAGCATCAAACCGGAGAACAAACGGGTAGGCTCTTCCTGTAGCGGCGGCCGTGTCGGCCGCTCCTTCGAACCTCTTGCAGGCGACACGCCTGCCACCACAGCTTTATCCTTCTCAAAGCTTTCAATCTCGCGAACCGGCTCGAGGTACATCTCGCGATATGCCGCGTTCAGATACGGGAACTCACCGGGCAATCCTTCGCCAAAGAGATAACGCGCAATCTCGCCCGGCTCATCGATTTCCGGCAACGCAAGCCGCGGCAATGGCAATCCAGTCGGCGTACGTGTGACCGGAATCTTCGCTTTAACGTCGTTCCAGCGTCCCAGCAGTTCGCGACCGAATTTTTCGTCGGTGCGCGCCCGCTTCACCTGATCGAGGACAAATTTGTTGTACTTCTCGACCGACTCAACCACTTGTCCGAGCTTGCTCATCTTGATCCTTTCGTTCGGCGCGCCCGGCGGTCGCGCCCTACCACTTCTTGTTTCGAAATTAGCGCAAACAATTTGTCCACGCCAGGATCGCGGTGGCGTTTTGCAACTGTGTCGATCAGTTGCTGTGATCGCCGATTTTGTTCGAGGCGTTGCTCGATTTCCGTGTGTGCGGTGCGCGCACGTTGAAGATCGCTTTTGTTCACCACCACGATGTCCGCCAGATCGAGCATCACGATTTTTTGTAACTGTAACCTGCTGCCGTAATCCGGATTCATTACCAGCACTGTTTGATCAACAATTCCATTTTTCCGAAACGGCATCGCCTCCTGGCCGGTGCCCACCGTCTCAATGATCACATAGTCGAGATTCGAATCCGCGAGCAGTGCGAGACAATCTTGCGTCGCGGGCGAGAGTCCCCCGGCCTGTCCGCGCGTGGCCATGCTGCGCATGAATACGCGATCGTCCTGCGAGTTGATCATGGTCGCACGATCGCCCAGCAGCGCTCCTTCGCCGATTACGCTCGGATCGTGCGACAAAATCGCGATCCGACCTTTTGGACTCCGATTCAGAAACCGCAGCACCAGCTCATCGATCAGCGTCGTTTTGCCGGCACCGCCGGGACCGGTGAATCCGATGACGCGCGCTCCGCGCGAATTTCGAATTTTCTTCTTGGACGTCGGGCGTTTGCCTTTCGCATAGGCGCCTTCGATTTCACTGAGTTTGTGCGCGAGTTCCTGATCGAACGATTTGGGGCGCGGTCGCTTCGTTCCCGATTTGGCATAGCGCTGATGAACAAAACGCACCATCTCTTCAAGCGATGTGCCGGCAAAAAAAACCTCGTCTACGCCTTTGCGCTTCATGATGACAGCATCATCATGCGTGATCGTTCCGCCGCCGCCGCCGAACACTTTGATGTCGTCCGCGCCTTTTTTGCGCAGCAGACCGATAACTTCAGCGAAAAATTCGATGTGCCCGCCGTTGTAACTCGAGATACCGATCGCGCTTACGTCCTCCTGGATCGCGGCGCGCACAATGTCGCTCACCGAGCGATGATACCCGAGATAAATCACTTCGATGCCATGGCGAATGAATTCCAGGTTGATTGTATTGATGGCACTGTCGTGTCCGTCGCAAATCGGGACAGCGGTTAATATCCGGATTGGAGAAGCCATGTCATTGAAGAGATAACAACAAATCTCGAAGCCAGGAAAACAGGAAAACGACTAATTTCCTGGCTTCCTGGTTTGCTGATTAAGACTTCCTCTATATGCCTGATCCGTTGGACTGCGCCGGCAAAAGTAGCGAAGCCGCATGAAGAAGTTCCCAGCGCTTCGCGCAATCGTCACCGCTGGCGTGGTCGTTGGTATTTTGGACATCTCATCAGCATTTGTGATTTGGTGGCAACGCGGCTTCGCACTACAGCACGGATTGCAGGGAATCGCAGCTGGATTGCTTGGCACCAAATCGTACGCAGGCGGAATGGCAACGGCCGCGTTGGGTCTGGCGCGCCACTTTTTCATTGCGTTCGTGGTTGTATCGATCTTTTACCAGGTGAGTCGCAAGGTCCCGTTTTTGATGAAACAGCCGTTTGTTTCCGGCGTGTTTTATGGGATCGGCGTTTACATTGTGATGTACTGGATCGTGTTGCCGGCGGCATTCTCAACGTTTCGACACCGGCCCTCTAACGAGTTGCTCGAGCTTGCCATTCACATCTGTTTGATCGGCTTGCCGACCGCATTCATTGTGCGCCGATACGCTGTAGTGACGAACTAATCATTATGAGCAATCCACTGGATTTTACCGGGAAAATTGTGCTGGTCACGGGCAGCTCGCGCGGGATCGGCGCGGAGATGATCAAGGCGTTCGGCGCACACGGCGCGGAATGCGTGGTGAACTACATCGCCGATGCACAGGGCGAAAATAAAACCGACGCGGTGAACGTGGCGAAGGAGCTGAATGAACCGCTCGTGATCGAATGCGACGTAACGCAGCCGGAGCAGGTCGAAGCCATGATGAAACAGATACAAGATCGACATGGCGGACTGGACGTTCTGGTCAACAATTCCGGGATCATTGGTGATCGCACGATCAAAAAAATGTCACTGGACAATTTTGAGAGCGTCGTCCGGGTGAATTTGATCGGCACATTTCTTGTCACACAAAAGGCGGCCGTGATCCTGCGCAATGGCGGCCGGATCATCAACATGTCTTCCGTCAGCGGCGAAATGGGATTGTTCGGACAAGCAAATTATTCATCGAGCAAGGCGGGCATTATCGCGCTCACCAAAGTTTCGGCGCGCGAGTTTGCCCGGCAGAACATCACCGTGAATGCAATCGCGCCTGGATTTATTGATGTGGGGATGAGCAAAGGTATCCCCGATGAAGTGACACAAAATTTCATCAAACAAATTCCGCTCGGACGACTTGGTGATGTAAACGAAATCGTCAATGCAGCACTGTTTCTCGCCTCTCCAATGGCGTCGTATATCACCGGGCACGTCTTGAACGTGAACGGCGGCTTCTACATGGGGTAAGCCAGCCCTGTCCGCCGTAGCCTTCGCGAAGGCGGATCAATCCAACTTTTGCACGAGCAGCCAGACCAAAGCTGAAAGCATTGCTGCGAATGTCGATAAGACATAGGTGGCGCGCTTCGTCTGCCGGATCTTGAAAGCGGGCTTGGGAATATCGTCATGAATGTGACTGGCCTCGAACAGTTTCATCAGCGCAAAAGCAACGACGAAACCGACAGCGGCCCATTTCAGGCAACCCAGAGTAGTCTCCAACATCCCGCGCAGACCCTAACGCAGGCACGGGCAACGCTCAAACGAACTTGCCGGTTATACATAGCACCTGCAAATTGGCAGCCGCGTGCGTTCACGATTTGAAATGCACGTCGAAGGGGGCCTCTCCCTTCGCATGAGCACTTGGAATCCCGCAGCCGGCTTTATCATTCCGGTGGCGCGCCAGACCCGGTGCTACGAGACGAAACTGGAGCAAAATCGGCAGTCGCAGACCGCTGCTACAGCGAAGCAGGTCGGACCCTATTTCTTGTCAAAAAGCGATAGGTACTCTTCATACCCTCTGCCCTTCATTTCCTCGACTGGAATGAAATGGAAGGCGGCCGAGTTAACGGCGTAACGTTGTCCCGTGGGCGATTTCGGATCGGAAAAAACATGGCCAAGGTGAGCGTTACTTCGCTTGGCGCGCACCTCGGTCCGACGCATATCGTTCGACGTGTCCAGGTACTCGACCAGAAGATCTTTCGAGATCGGTTTGCTAAATGTGGGCAGGCCGATCTGTGCATCGAATTTATCGACCGAAGCGAAGAGTGGCTCGAGGGTAATGATATCGACGTAGATACCCTTCTTATCGCTGTTCCAAAACTGATTTTGGAAAGGCGTTTCGGTGCCACCTTGCCGCACGACCCAAAATTCCTCGGCTTTCAATCGCTGTTTTAACACGGTGTCGCTCGGTACCGGCCGTTTCGGATCGAAAGTCGTGGTCTCAGCTTTCTCTTTTTGCGCGAGAAAGAAGAAGTAGATCCCCCCGACGACGAGAACGATCGCAATGACGGCGCCGACGTACGTGCTGATCGCCGATTTTTCCTCGCTGGTAATTCGAGCCCCGTGCATCAGATCGCGGTGAACGTTATTGAAACAGTGATTGGCTGCGTCGGTCAAGCCAGAACAGGCTGATCTCTTTTGAGGGTTAGTGTTGGTCAGGATGCCTGTGTTACGTTCGTTAATGAAGATATCAGAAAAGTTTGAGGAAGCTCTGGTTTATGCGACGCAGGCGCATGGTAATCAAATGCGCAAGAAGACAGGGATTCCGTTTGTCGCGCATATTCTTGGCGTGACAGCGATCGCGCTTGAGTACGGCGCGAGCGAAACCGAAGCAATCAGCGCGTTGCTTCATGATACGGTGGAAGATTGCGGCGGCGCGGACCGATTCCGCGATATCCGGGAAAAATTTGGCGATGACGTAGCGGGGATCGTTGATGGCTGCACCGACACATATGAGACGCCAAAGCCGCCGTGGTTGAAGCGAAAACGAGCTTACATCGAGCATCTCAAGGATTCCGATTCCTCGACGCGGCTGGTATCAGCGTCCGATAAATTGCATAACACACGCGCGATCCTGGCCGAACTGCGAAGGCACGGTACGGACGTTTTCGACCGCTTCGGCGGTAAGAAAGATGGCACGCTTTGGTATTACCGGACGCTGGTGACCGCGTTCCGTGAGCATGGCAATCACACTGATTTGATCGGCGAACTCGACCGTGTCGTCACCGAGATCGAAAAGCTCACCGGCGCGCGCCGATAATTCACGGCTCCATCATCCTTCTTGCTGCTGATTTTCTTCAGCAACTTTGAACTGATTATCAGGTTCAATCCGTCAATCAACAGAAGGACAACAGATCATGGGGAAAAAAATTATCGTGATAGCATTGGCGATGTTCGCATTCGGGTTTGGGTCTACTTTGCAGTCGAAAGCCGGCACCGAAATCGTTGAGCCTTACCGGGCTCCCGCGCCGAGTTATAATTACGCGCCGCCACCACCGCCGCCTCGCCCGATCGTGTACGCTCCTCCTTTACCGATTTTCGGTGTGGTCGTTGGCCCGAGGTATGGTTACTACGGGCGCGGGTACGGATATTACGGACGCGGCTACTACGGTGCGCATCGATTTTACGGGCGGCATCCTTGGCGTTCTCATCGTCACTGGCACTAACCAAAACGCTGTAGCCGCTGGAGCTGATTGCGGGCCTCAACTGCTCGATTCTGTTTTGATTTCCGGAAATCCCGCTTGCTTCAACTGCTGATTCAACGCGGTAAGATCGGACTCGATTAATTTTTGCCAGGCATTCATCATCGGTTCCACTTTTGCATCGAGATCCGCGACGGCGGTCTTCACCGCTGCTGTTGGTGCGGCATCTGCGCCTTGGATCTCGTTGAAGAGTCGCGTCGTCGATTCCAACACAAAAAGCGAGGGTGGAGCGCCGGGCCGGGGGTGCGGTGGCCCAAAGTTCGTCAGTACTTGCGCAAAAGCCTCCAGTTCTTGCGTGACATCAGGTCGCTCCGCGGCCTTCGCTTTGAGTTTCGTTAGCTGCTCGGCAACGTCTCCGAATTTCTTACCGATCGGGGCGAGCTTGAGCCGCAATTGATACAACTTCCACGAGAGATTGAACTGTTGCTGAAGATCGGCAGGCGAGGTTTTAACGCGCGGATCCATTTCGATGGTCAAGGGTTGGCTAAAAGTTTTGCCACCGACCGTCAGCATGACCGTGTAATTACCCGGCGGGGCCCATGGTGATGTCGCCTCGGGTGCCGTGTTGCGATGCGTCGCCGTCATCGGAAACTCCGGTTCCACATTCGGGACCGGCGTGTAATGCATGTCCCAAAGAAACCGGTGCATGCCTGCTTTCCTGGAAAGCGATTGCGGCAGTCGAATCCAGTAGCTCGGGATTCTGAGCCGCTTTGGATTCGCCTCGAGCGGCTTATCCGCGCTGGAATACTTTCTAACTAACTGGTCTTTTCCGTCTTTGATTTCGATCGTTACCGGACCCGTCGCATCTTTCGAAAGGAAATAATCAATCATCGCGCCGTCCGGCGGGTTTTCGCCGGCCGGCTCGTCCGGCGGCAACGGCGTGTCAGTGTTCAGGTTCGCGCGGACGCGCAACGCCGTCTGTGGTTTAAACAGCAGATCGTCGAGATAATTCCTGTTGAGTTGCCGCACCGGCGTGATGTTGTCGAGGATCCAGAACCCCCGACCATGCGTCGCCACGACGAGATCGTCGCTCTTAACAATCAGATCGCGCACCGAAGTCGCCGGCAGATTCAATCGCAACGACTCCCAGTTCGCCCCGTCATCGAATGACACGTAAACGCCTTTTTCCGTTCCGGCGAAGAGGAGACCTTTGCGTTCGGGATCTTCGCGAACTGCATTCACGATTTGTCCAGCCGGTATTCCGTTGACGATCTCCGTCCATGTTTTACCACTGTCGTGCGTCGCGAAAATGTGTGGCCGCAGATCGTCCATCCGCAGCGTGTTGACCGCCGCGTAAGCAGTGTTCGCATCGAAATGTCCGGCTTCGATCAGGGAAATCTTCTGCCACGCGGAAATGTTCGGTGGCGTCACGTTGGTCCAGGTCTTTCCGCCGTCGATCGTGAGACGAATCAAACCGTCGTCGGTGCCGCACCAGATCCGGTTCGCGTCGACTGGTGACGGCGCAACGCTGTAAATCACGCCGCGCCGATGGGCCTGCTTTGTTGCATCCTCTTTGTATTTTCCAATAGTCGCCGGCAGCTCGTAATTCGGTCGTGACAAATCCGGACTGATCGTTTCCCAGTGATCGCCACGATCGCGCGTTTGCCAAAGCGTGTTACTGGCGAAAAAGAGTAGATGCGGATCGAGCGGCGAAAACACAACCGGCTCGGTCCGTATCATCCGGAAATCTTCTGTTTGCACCGGCACCGGAAGAATATTTTGCCCCTGACCGGTGCGGCGATCGAATCGCGTCAGCTTACCGCCAATGATAATCTCTGGATCGAGCGGATCGGCAACGACGTAACCATATTCCTCGGCGGCGACCGGCTTCCAATCGCGGAAAGTGATCTCGCCGTCGTCCCCGCGACTTTTGATTCCAACCGAACCGCTTTCCTGTTGGCCGCTGTAAAGCCGATATGGGAACGTGTTGTCTGCGCTAACGTGATATAATTGCGCGGTCGATTGGTTATACCACGAACTCCATGTCTTCCCGCCGTTCACCGTGACGATGGCGCCCTGGTCCGAACCGAGAAGGATGATGTCGGGATTATTCGGATTGATCCAAACATTTTGATAATCGTCACCGCCGGGTGCGCCGCGCCAGCCGTCCCAGGTTTTCCCGCCGTCCGTCGATTTCCAACAAACCACGCTCGCCGAGTACACGATCTGCGGATTTTTTGGATCGAACCGCACCACCGGGAGATCGCCACCGCCGATTCCAAGTCCCGGCCGCGGATCGTCGGTTGTGCCGCTCCATGTTTCGCCAGCGTCGTCCGAGCGATAAAGTTTCGCGATCGTCTTTGTCCGGACCGCGGCGAGCAATGTTTTTGGCGCGCTCAGTGCGATCGCGATGTTCGCCTGAACGATGTTGCTTGGCAGCCCTTTGGTTAGTTGCCGCCACGTTTTGCCGCCGTCGGTGGATTTAAAAATGCCGCCACCGTCGCCGTTGAATACTCCGTTTTCCCATGGGCCTTCGCGCGATTCCCACAACCCGGCGTAAACAACCTGCGGATTGCCCGGATCGATCTGCACATCGCTCGCGCCGACGTTCTCATCCCGATGAAGCACCTTTTGGAATGTTTTTCCGCCATCGACCGATCGATAAATGCCGCGTTCCTCGTTAGGTCCATAGGGGTGTCCGGCAACTGCGACAAAAAGCCGATCGGGATTTTTTGGATCGATGGCCAGTTGCGCAATCTGCTGACCGTCGCGCAATCCGAGATGCATCCACGTCTTTCCAGCGTCAGTGGATTTATAAACCCCGTCGCCGACTGAAAGATCCGGCCGATGCAATCCTTCGCCGCTGCCCACGTAAACGACGTTTGAATCGGAAATTGAAACTGCGAGGGCGCCAATCGAGGCCGTCGGTTGATCATCAAAGATCGGTTGCCACGTGCGACCGTAATCGATCGATTTGAAAACGCCGCCGTTGACCGGCGCCATGTAGAAAACATTCGGCTGCGACGGAACACCGCAGATCGCGCGTGTGCGTCCGCCGCGATAAGGTCCAATGTTTCGCCACCGCAAAATGGAATCGAACTCTACTGCGCGGGCTTGGCCAATGCCTGCCGCAATCAAGAATCCGATTACGATTGCGTTTCGAACCGATCGCATGAGTCGCCACTGTCTTCTGCGAATCGGAAAGGCGCAATCCTGTAGCCGCGGACGTTGACCGCGCTCTCTGCAGAGACGCTGGGTTTCGTGAACGATTTGTACGATTTAGTCGAACCAATCCGTACAATCCGTGTAATCTGTGGATTATTCCATGCGCATCCGCGGCGTACTTGCGCCAGTCGTCACCCCGTTTAAGGCCGATCTTTCGCCTGACCGCGACCGATTCATCGCGCACTGCCAATGGTTGCTTTCGCAGAACTCCGGCCTGGCTGCGTTCGGCACGACCAGCGAGGCGAACTCGCTGTCAGCCAAAGAGCGGATGACTTTGCTCGATGTGCTGGTAGGGGCCGGCATCGATCCGTCTCGAATGATGCCGGGCACCGGTTGCTGCTCGATCATAGAAACAATCGATCTCACGGCGCATGCGATACGACATGGTTGCGCCGGTGTGTTGATGCTGCCGCCGTTTTATTACAAGGACGTCAGTGAAGAAGGTCTCTATCGTTACTTCAGCGAAGTCGTGCAACGCGTCGGCGATGCGCGTCTGAAAATTTATGTCTACCATATTCCACCGGTGGCGATTGTCGGCATTGCACCAAAGTTGGTCGAGCGGCTTCTGAAAGTTTATCCAAGCGCGATCGCCGGGATGAAAGACAGCTCAGGCGATTGGAATAATACGAAAACTTTTCTCGAAGCGTTTGCTAAGGAAGCTTTTGACGTGTTTGTCGGCAGCGAATCGTTCCTGCTCGCTAATATGCGCAATGGCGGTGCAGGCACGATTTCCGCAACGGCCAACGTGAACCCCGCAGCGATTCATGAGTTGTACGCTCTAGCGTCCGCTGTCTCAGCGGATTTGGATCTGGAAGCTCTGCAGGCGCGCTTGAACGTCGTTCGCGAAGTGTTCAGTAATAAAAAATTTCCATCCATGATTGCGGCGTTGAAGCAGGCAATTGCCATGTACACGAACGATCCTGAATGGATCAGAGTGCGACCGCCGCTAGTCGAGCTCACGACGGGGCAGGCAAAATTGCTCGCAGCGGAACTCCAAGCCATCGGCTTCCGATGGCAGTAAGAAATATCTCGGCACCTCGCGTGCCTTGACCAATCATCTCGCTCGTCGCCAGTCGCGCCATTCATCATTTATCCTTCTAGTCACAGGCTCATTGCAAATTTCGAGCTGCCGAGCCGTCCGAACTCCAGCGATGGCACGATATAGAGTTAAAGCGGGTCTATTCCGCGTAAAGGCGTTCGCCTTTCGCGGCGGGGGAATTCCACGAATTACCTCGAATAGATCACGCATATTCAACGACTAAATACGACGATTATGAAAAAACTTATTAGTTTATTAATGGGCTGTTCACTCGCACTGGCTGCAGCCGCACTGGCACAACAGCCGGACGAACAGCAATCAACATCAAAGGGCAAGCGCGCACCGGAAAAAGCGCGAACGACTGAAGCACAACCCGGCGCGAAGGCGGCCAAGCCTCAGGGGGGGCCAGCGAAACAAACCGGAGCGATAAAGGAACGCGGCAGCGTGATGAATGACCGTGGCGCCATGAATCAGCCTGGCGCGAAAAAGGGCCAAAAAACTCAGGTGGGCCCTGAATCTGCGAACGCCGCAGAAACTAATGTCCCCAGTAAATCGACTGGCGCGGAAAAGGGCCGAAAAACTTATGCTGGCCACGAATCTGCGAAAGTCTCGGAAGCGAATCTGCCTGCTAAATCGGCTGGTGGAGCGATGAATGAACCGGGTGCAGGAAAAAACCGAAAGGCTCAGGTGAACCGGGAATCCGCAAAAACTCTAACGCCCGCCGAGAAGCAGCAGGCTGAGCAGCAGCGGAAAGGTGTGAAGGCTCCGGCTACAGCGGCGAAAACATCTGCCAATCCGGCGGCGGCTGGAACAAATGCAGTTCCACCAGCTCCGGCAGCCGGCCAGCAAAACGTGCAGGCTAATGCAGGGGCCAAGATGAAGAAACCTGCCCCGCAGCAAGTGCAACAGGTCAAATCGCAGAACGCGAACTTTCGTGCGCAGCCAAAACCGCAACAGGTTCCAGCGGTTACTTTCAACCAGAACCACCGGATTGAAGGAAGCGATCGCTGGCAGGGTGCGCAATACCAGGTATTCCGTTCGTATCAGCCGCAATGGCACGATGAGGGCTGGTATAGATCGCATTACTCCCGTGTGGAGCTGATCGGTGGCGGTTACTATTTCTTTAACAACGGCTACTGGTTTCCGGCGTGGGGTTACAATCCTTCAGCTCAATATTATGCCTACGATGGACCGATCTATGTCGGTCAGCGTGCTGAACCGCCGGACAAGGTGATTGCGGATACGCAGGCCTTGCTACAACAAATGGGGTATTACACAGGTGAAGTGGATGGGTTGCTCGGGCCGTTGACGAGGGAGGCGCTCACTGCCTACCAAGCCGATCAGGGGCTCGCTGCGACGGCGTCAATCGACCAGCCGACGCTCGATTCACTTGGACTCGCATAAAACTTAGACTATCAACCAAAAGCCGCCGGGCGCACGAATGCTCGGCGGCTTTTCTGTTTTGAGAGAGACGAGTTGTTTGTATTTTATGGGACTGTGATCGCCGGCGGACCTAGGAGTGTTTGCTGAACGCGACGGTCGCATCATTGATGTATATGCGCAGCACGATCGCACGCGACTTGTTCGGGTTAGGCTCAATCCTGCGGAGTGTTCCCGTTATCGAGCCCCATTCCCCAGAATGCGTGGCGAAATCCACCGCCTGTTGCAGTTTAACGTATTTGAAGGCGTGAATCGTTGTATTGGTCTTGTTCGCCGCAATTACCATGAATGATGTTGCGTGCGGGTCGCTGATGCAGATGGCGTTCATCCTGCCTGGCTGCCGCATCATTGATGACGGGTCTGTCCGGAAGGGTCACACTTTTACCGATAAAGGGTTTGAGTCGATTGTTCAGAAC
>WNFW01007168.1_pt1 | contig 13016 bp, 14 predicted proteins | sample 5400131 | NCBI WGS metagenome assembly WNFW01 (sample SAMN13153362, study PRJNA577476) | soil metagenome | isolation source: 20 cm soil or saprolite under grassland replicate 1 | place: USA:California | collected 2016-06-15 | reverse complement strand
ACTTTCGCGTTTCCGGCATGATGCCGGTAGGCAAGCACGAGTTCCATGTCAACTTCGGCACGGTCAATCACGGGATCGGCGGGGTCGGCAACGGCACCAGCACGAGCAACGACGGCGCCAAGCAGTGGACGCTCGGCTACAACTACAACATCACGAAGGAAACCAAGATCTACGGCTTTTATACCAAGGTCGACAACGATACCAACGGTACGTACTCTGGCAACTTTAACGTCACCGCGGTTCCTCACCTACAAATATCATCCATCGCTATAGGCGTGCGCCACAACTTCTGACGCGCCCGCCACGCAGGCACCCGGCCGCGTCCCTAGACGCGAATACCCCAGGGAGAGGAGAACCCATGAATGACATGAAGCTCGGCATTACCCTTATTGCTGCCGCCGTGGCGCTCGCCGGCTGCGGCGAGCAGAAACCCGCCGCCAAGGCCGAGGCAAAGCCCGCGGCTGCCGCACCTAGCGTGCTGGAAGTGAAGATCGGCCACGTCGGGCCGCTCACCGGCGGCATCGCCCATCTCGGCAAGGACAACGAGAACGGCGCGCGCCTCGCGGTCGAGGAGGCGAACGCGGCCAGGACCAGGATCGACGGCAAGGAAGTGAAGTTCACGTTCCTCGCCGAGGACGACCAGGCCGATCCGAAGACCGGCACCACGGTGGCCCAGAAACTGGTGGATGCCAAGGTGGCAGGGGTCGTCGGCCACCTGAACTCGGGGACTTCGATTCCAGCTTCGCCGATCTACGCGCAGGCCGGCATCCCGGTGATTTCCGGCTCGGCCACCAATCCGAAGCTCACCGAGCAGGGCTTCAAGTCGCAGTTCCGCGTCGTCGGGCGCGACGACCAGCAGGGCCCGGCGATCGCCAGCTATCTGGCGACGACCAAGAAGCCGAAGCTGGTGGCGGTGATCGACGACGCCACCGCCTACGGCGAGGGTATCGCCAACGAGGTGGAGAAGACGCTCAAGGCGGCGAACATCAAGGTGCTGCCGCGCGAGAAAGGCACCGACAAGACCACCGACTGGAAGGCGGTGCTCACCAAGCTGCGCGGGCGCCGCCCCGACGCGGTGTTCTACGGCGGCATGGACGCGACCGGCGGGCCGCTGCTCAAGCAGGGCCGCGAGCTCGGCATCAAGGCCGTCTTCTCCTTCGGCGACGGCGCCTGCACCGACGAGATGACCAAGCTCGCCGGGCCGGCCGCCGAGGGGCTGCTGTGCTCGCAGGCGGGCATTCCGCCGCAGGCAGCCGACAAGAGATTCCTCGAGGCCTACAAGAAGAGGTTCAACGTGGACCCGATCCTGTACGCGCCGTTCACCTATGACGCCGCGAAGCTGCTGATCGCGGCCATGCAGAAGGCCAACTCCGCCGATCCCAAGCGCTACCTGCCCGAGCTGCAGAAGATCGACTTCACCGGCGCTACCGGCAAGATCGCCTTCGACGGGAAGGGCGACCGCAAGGACGCCGAGATGACCATCTTCACCATGCAGGGCGGCAAGCTCGGCCCGATCGCCATCGTGAAGGGCGGCAAGACCATGACCTACGAGGAGTTCATCAAGGGTATGAAGTAGCGGCTTTCAGCAAGGAAGTCGGGCAAACGGCACCTGTAGGGTGCCGTTTGCGTTTCTGCTAGGCTTCCAGCCGGCGTGGATACCTTCCTGCAGCAGCTGGTAAACGGGCTCACTGCGGGAAGCGTTTACGCCGTGGTCGCGCTCGGCTACACCATGGTGTACGGCATCATCCAGCTGATCAACTTTGCCCACGGCGAAGTGGTCATGATTGGCGCCATGGTGGCTTTCACCGTGATCAACGCGCTCGCGCCGGGGGGGCTGCCGCCGCTCGTCGTGGTGCTTGTCGGCACCGCGTGCGCAATCCCGGTATGCATGCTGGTCGGCTACTCGATGGAGCGGCTCGCGTACCGGCCGCTGCGCGGCGCGCCGCGCCTGGCGCCGCTCATCACCGCGATCGGCGTATCGATCCTCCTGCAGCACCTGGCGATGCTGGTGTGGAGCCGCAACGTGCTGGCGTTCCCGCAGATCATCCAGAACACGACCTATACGCTCGCCGGCGCATCGATCACGAGCGTGCAGATCGCCATCATCGCGGTATGCATAGCCCTGATGGGCGGGCTCGCGCTGCTCGTATACCGCACGCAGCTCGGCACCGCGATGCGCGCTACTGCGCAAAACCCGCACGTCGCGGGGCTGATGGGGGTCGACGTCAACCGCGTCATCGCTGCTACCTTCGTCATCGGCGCCGCGCTCGGCGCCGTCGCCGGCGTGCTGTACGGCACCTATTACGGCGTCGCCCAGTACACCATGGGCTCGATCCTCGGCCTGAAAGCTTTTTCCGCCGCGGTGCTCGGCGGCATCGGCAACATCCCGGGAGCCATGCTCGGCGGCGTGCTGCTCGGCCTGGTCGAAGCACTCGGCGCCGGCTACATCGGCGATCTGTCGGACCTGTGCGCCTACGGCTGGATCGCCGACTTGATGGGCGAGCAGTGCGATGGCGGGCACTTCATCCTGTTCGGCTCGAACTACCAGGACGTGTTCGCGTTTCTCGTCCTCATCGTGGTGCTGGTGTTCCGCCCCTCGGGCCTGCTCGGCGAGCGCGTCGGAGACCGCGCATGAAGTTTCCGGCAAAGGTCTGGATCGGCACCGCGCTCGTTGCAGCGACTCTGATCGCGCTGCCGTTCGCGCTAGCCTATGCGGGCACCGCGTGGGTGCGGATCGCCAATTTCGCCATCCTTTACATCCTGCTCGCGCTCGGCCTGAACATCGTCGTCGGCTTCGCCGGGCTGCTCGATCTGGGCTACATCGCCTTCTACGCGGTGGGGGCGTACGCCTACGCGCTGCTCGCCAGCCCGCATTTCGATCTTCATCTGCCCTTCTGGGTGATCCTGCCGATCGGCGCAGCGCTCGCCGCGTTTTTCGGCCTGCTGCTCGGGGCGCCGACGCTCAAGCTGCGCGGCGACTACCTCGCCATCGTCACCCTCGGCTTCGGCGAGATCGTGCGCATTTTCCTCAACAACCTGTCGCGGCCGGTCAACATCACCAACGGCCCGCAAGGCGTCGCCGGCATCGATCCGTTCCGCATCGACGGCTTCGATTTCGCGCAATACCAGACGCTCCTCGGACTCCAGTTCAGTGGACCGATCAAGTACTACTACCTGCTGCTTGCCGTGGTCATCGCCGTGATCGTGATCAACCTCCGGCTGCAGAACTCGCGCATCGGCCGCGCCTGGGAAGCGATCCGCGAGGACGAGATCGCCGCCAGCGCCATGGGAATCAACACGCGCAATGTGAAGCTGCTCGCGTTCGCGATGGGCGCGAGCTTCGGCGGGCTGGCAGGCGGCATGTTTTCCGCCATGCAGGCCTTCATCTCGCCGGAGAGCTTCGTGCTGGTCGAGTCGATCATGGTGGTCTCGATGGTCGTGCTGGGCGGCATGGGCAACGTCTGGGGCGTGATCCTCGGGGCACTGCTGCTGTCGTTCGTGCCCGAGATCCTGCGCTGGACCGTGGAGCCGCTGCAGGACGCACTGTTCGGGCGCCAGCTGATCGATCCCGAGGTGATCCGCATGCTGATTTTCGGCCTGGCGCTGGTGCTGGTGATGCTGTTCCGCCCGGCGGGTCTGCTGCCCTCGGCGGTCAGGAAGCGCGAACTCATGGGGCAGGCCGCGTGACGCTTCTGCAGGCCGACCGCGTCACCAAGCGCTTCGGCGGCTTGCAGGCGCTTTCCGAGGTCTCGTTTTCCATCCGCGGCGGCGAAATTTTCGGGTTGATCGGTCCGAACGGCGCCGGCAAGACCACGCTCTTCAACGTGCTGACGGGGCTTTACGCGCCAGACGCCGGCGCGTTCCTGTTCGACGGGCGCGACCTGACCGGCCTGAAGCCTCACCAGGTAGCCGCCGCAGGCATTGCGCGCACGTTCCAGAACATCCGCCTGTTCGCCAACCTGTCGGCGCTCGAGAACGTGATGATCGGCCGTCACCTGCGCAGCCATGCCGGCGTCGTCGGCGCAGTGCTCAGAGACAGAAAGACGGTACAAGAAGAAGAACAGATCGAAACGCGCGCGGCCGAGCTGCTCGACTATGTCGGGATCCGCGGCCGCGCCAACGACCCCGCGGGCAGCCTGCCGTACGGCGACCAGCGACGCCTCGAGATCGCGCGCGCTCTCGCCACCGAGCCGAAGCTGCTTGCGCTCGACGAGCCGGCCGCCGGCATGAACGCAGCGGAATCGCTTGCCTTGCGCAAGCTCATTCAGGCAGTCCGAAGTAACGGCGTCACCGTGCTGCTCATCGAGCATGACGTGCGCCTGGTGATGAAGGTCTGCGACCGCGTGCTGGTGCTGGATTACGGAGAAAAGATCGCTGAGGGCCCGCCTGCGCAGGTGCAGCGCGACCCCAAGGTCATCGAAGCCTATCTGGGGACGCAGAGTGCTGCTTGAGGCGAGGGGGCTGGAGGTCCATTACGGCGGCATTCGGGCTGTCAAGGGAATCGATTTGGCGGTGGACGAGGGGGAGCTGGTGTGCCTGATCGGCGCCAACGGCGCCGGCAAGACCTCGACCCTGAAAGCGATCTGCCGGCTGATCCCGTCGCGCGCCGGCATGCTGCGCTATCGCGGGGAAGACATCGCGACCTCGCCGGTGCACGCGCTGCCGCGCAAGGGGCTGGTCATGGTGCCAGAGGGCCGCGGCATCTTCCGCCAGCTCACCGTGGAAGAGAACCTCGCTATCGGCGCCTACGCGCTCGGCGGCGGCGACCCGGAGCCCCAGTATGCGAGCTTTCCGCGGCTGAGGGAGCGCCGCAAGCAGGTCGCCGGCACGCTTTCAGGCGGCGAGCAGCAGATGCTCGCCATTGCGCGCGCGCTGATGACGCGGCCGAAGCTGCTCCTGCTGGACGAGCCGTCGATGGGCCTCGCGCCACTCATGGTGGCGAAGATCTTCGAGATCGTGCGCGAGATCGCGCGCCAGGGCGTGACGATCCTGCTGGTGGAGCAGAACGCGCGGCTCGCGCTGGAGCTCGCTCGCCGCGGCTACGTCATGGAGTCGGGTGCGATTACGCTCACCGGCACGGCCGGCGACTTGCTGCATGACTCCAAGGTGCGCGAGGCCTACTTGGGCGAAGGCGTCGCGTGACGCTGCGCACCTGATTTCTCGCGTTGTCCTGTTTTTGTCGCGTTGTCTGATCTTGTCGCGCGCTCACGACAGCGCGATCGTTCGCGCCGGAGAAATCCTTCCTTGTCGTATTTTTTTTCTGACGCCGATAATCGAAGCAACGTCGGGAAAGAAAACGACGCGTAGCCAGTAACACGTTTTCTCCACCCAGGGCACTGGGATTTCCATCAGCGCCCACGGTGCTGCCAGTCTGGGGGAAGGGAGAATCCTGTGAAAACCAGGTTTGCGCTACCGTTGGTGCTGGCCGCCGCAGCTGCTGTTTCCTTTCTGCTCCAAGTAGAAACCGCGTCGTCGCTCGATCCGGTGGCCAGCGATCCCGGAGTGCGCTTCGGCACCCCGGACGCCGGTGATCCGATCGCGGGGCTCACCGCGGCCGAGCTCGGGTTCTTCGAGCGGGGCAAAACGGAGTTCGAAGAAGCCGATGGCACCGACGAGGGCCTCGGGCCGACGATGAACCTCGACAGTTGCGCCGGCTGCCATGCGCAGCCGGCAAGCGGCGGCACGAGTCCGTTCACCAATCCCCAGGTCGCGTTCGCCAACGCGAACGGCGCGACCAACCGCATTCCAGCATTCATCCAGGCGGACGGGCCGGTGCGCGAGGCGAGGTTCGTCAGGAACCCGGACGGAACGCGCGACGGCGGAGTCCACGCCCTGTTCACGGTTGCCGGCCGCGCGGATGCGCCGGGATGCGCGCTGGAGCAGCCCGACTTCGACGCGCAGCTCGCGCTCGGCAACGTGATCTTCCGGATTCCGACTCCGGTGTTTGGCGCTGGCCTGATCGAGCAGATCCCGGACAGGGTGATTCTCGCGAACCAGGCGAGCAACGCAATACTGAAGGGCGCGCTCGGCATCTCCGGGCGGACGAACCGCAACGGCAACGACGGCACGATCGCGCGCTTCGGGTGGAAGGCGCAGAACAAGTCCCTACTGGTGTTCTCCGGCGAGGCGTACAACGTCGAGATGGGAATCACCAACGAGCTGTTCCAGACCGAGCGCGACGAGACTGCAGCGTGCCAGTTCACGCGGGTCCCCAATAACGTAACCAACGTCGATGCCGCGACGCCGCTGGAGGCGATCAGCGCGATCGAGAGGTTCGCCTTCTACCAGCGCTTCCTCGCTGCGCCGACACCTTCCCCCGACACGCCGGGAGGCGCCACCTCCATTGCGAGCGGCAGGAGCCTGTTCGTGTACGTCGGTTGCGCGCTATGCCACACCCCCGCGCTCCATACCGGCCGCTCCAGCGTCGCGGCGCTCCGGCATCAGCAGGCCAACTTGTTCTCTGACCTGCTGCTGCACGACATGGGCGTGGGGCTGGCCGACGGCATCTCGCAGGGACAGGCCGGCCCGAGGGAATTCCGCACCGCACCGCTGTGGGGACTGGGGAAGCGCACTTTCTTCCTGCATGATGGGCGGACTTCCGATCTCGCGGTAGCGATCCAGGCGCACCGCAGCTTTGGCTCCGAAGCGAATGCGGTGGTGAGAAACTACAGCTACCTCTGGGAGAGCCAGAAGCAGGATATGTACAACTTCCTGCGCTCGCTGTAGCGCGCACTATCCCGTCGACCATGACCGGGACGCCGCAGGCATAGACGGGCGCCGCCCTTCCTCGACCTCGAACTGGTGACCGCTCGGCTGCAGCGTGACCCGGCGTGTGCTCAATGCATCCTCGCTAAAATAGATCCATGAAGCGCCTGATGATCGCGGGCTTTTATTCTTTCACCTGTGAGGTACGAGCATGCTCTTGGTGTTGACTAACCTGCCCGAGCGGGCCGCCGCCGAGCGGCTCGCCGACCTGCTGGTCGAAAAGCGGCTCGCCGCCTGCGTCAACATCCTCGCGCCGTGCCGCTCGGTATATCGCTGGCAGGGCGCGGTGCGGCACGACGAGGAGCATCCGCTGCTCATCAAGACGACGGCCGAGCGCTATCCGGCGCTCGAGCAGGCGCTGCGCGCCGGGCATCCGTATGAACTCCCGGAGATCATCGCGGTCCCAATCGAACGCGGCCTGCCTGCATATCTGCAGTGGGTGGCTGCGGAAACCAAGACGTGAACCGACTTTTCTCGACGCTTGTCGTATTGCTGCTTTGCACGCCGGCAGCGGCGCAACTGAAGCTGGGAGGCAATACTGACAACCTGCTCGAGCCCGAAGAGGCGTTCCGCTTTGACGCCCGCGCGCTGGACGCATCGACGATTGAAGTGCATTTCGCGATCGCCGACGGCTATTACCTGTACCGCGACCGGTTCCGTTTCAGCGCCGAGGGAAACCGCGGCGTGCGCCTGGGTGCGCCACAGTTTCCTCGCGGCCTCAAGCACAAGGACGAGTTTTTCGGCGAAGTCGAGACCTATCGCAAGGAAGTGCGCATCCGCATCCCGCTGGAGGGCGACGGGCGCTTCGACCTGAAGGTCGTCTCACAGGGTTGCGCCGATGCCGGCGTGTGCTACGTGCCGATGGAGTCCAAGGCGTCGCTGCGCCTCGCTGGAAGCGGCGAAGCGGCGGCGCCGCGCTTCTCCGTCTATGCAAGCGATATCGAGATCGCGCGTTTGTTTGAAGGCAATTTCGCGATCGTCCTCGGCGGCTTTCTTCTTTTCGGGCTGCTTCTCACGTTCACGCCTTGCGTCCTCCCCATGATTCCGATCCTGTCCGGAATCATTGCCGGCGAAGGCGCGGAGCTGAACAAGCTGCGTGCGCTCGTGCTTTCGCTGTCCTACGTGCTGGGAATGGCGATCGCCTACGCTGCGGCGGGCGTCGCCGCAGCGTTCTCGGGCTCGCTGCTCGCTGCGGCGCTGCAAAACGCGTGGGTGCTCGGCAGCTTTGCGCTGGTCTTCGTGGTTCTCGCGCTGTCGATGTTCGGCTTCTACGACTTGCGCTTGCCGGGCTTTCTGCACCATCGGCTGCACCACGCCCACCGGCGCCTGCCCACCGGCGCCTGCAAGGCGGACGCGTGGCGTCGGTTGCGGCCATGGGGGTGCTCTCCGCGGTGATCGTGAGCCCGTGTGTTGCGGCGCCGCTGGCCGGCGCGCTGCTCTATATCTCGCAGACGCGCGACGTGGCGCTCGGCGGCGCGGCGCTGTTCGCAATGGCGCTCGGCATGGGGGTACCGCTGGTCGTCGTCGGCATCTCCGAGGGGGCGCTACTTCCCAAGGCCGGAGCGTGGATGAGCGCAGTGAAGAAGTTCTTCGGGGTGCTGCTCCTCGCGGTGGCGCTCTGGATCGTCGCGCCGGTGATCCCGGCTGCAGTCCAGATGATCGCCTGGGCGGCGCTGCTCATCGGCTGCGGGATGTTCCTGCGCGCGATCGATCCGCTGCCGGCGGCGGCATCGGGCTGGTGGCGGCTCGGTAAAGGCGTCGGTGTCGTTGCGCTCGTCGCGGGCGTCGCGCTGCTGGTCGGCGCGCTCGCGGGAAGCCGCGATCCGCTGCGGCCGCTTGCCGGCCTCACGAGCAGCGGCCCCCCCACCGCGGCGCCGCTGCCGTGGATACGGGTTGCATCTCTGGGCGAGCTGGAGGAGCGGCTGCGCTCCGCCGGCAAGCCGGCGATGCTCGACTTCTATGCCGACTGGTGCGTGTCGTGCAAGGAGATGGAGGCGTACACGTTCTCGGATCCACGCGTGCGTGCCACTCTCGAGGGCGTGGTCCTTCTGCAAGCTGACGTCACCGCCAACAGTGAAGCCCACCGCGCGCTGCTCAGGCGCTTTGCGCTGTTCGGGCCGCCGGGAATCATCTTCTTCGATGCGCAGGGACGCGAGATCAAGGGCCTGCGGGTCATCGGCTACCAGGACGCCGAGCGCTTCCTGAGAACGCTTTCGGTCGTCACCGCACCGTGATCACTTCAGCGCCTTCGCGGCGTCCAGCGCGAAGTAAGTGAGGATGCCGTCGGCGCCGGCGCGCTTGAAGGCGAGCAGCGCCTCCATCACGCAGGATTCGGGAAGCCAGCCGTTGGCGATTGCAGCACGCAGCATCGAATACTCGCCCGACACCTGGTAAACGAAGGTCGGCGCCTTGAATTCGTCCTTCACGCGCCGCAGGATGTCGAGGTAGGGCAGGCCCGGCTTCACCATCACCATGTCGGCGCCCTCGGCGAGATCGAGCCCCACCTCCCATAGCGCCTCGTCGGAGTTGGCCGGATCCATCTGGTAGGTTTTCTTGTCGCCCTTGCCCAGGTTTTTCGCCGAGCCGACCGCGTCGCGAAACGGGCCATAGAACCCGGAGGCGTATTTCGCCGAGTACGCCATGATCTTTGTATGGAGATGGCCCGCTTTCTCCAGCGCGGCGCGGATGCGGCCGATGCGGCCGTCCATCATGTCCGAGGGCGCGACGATGTCGACTCCCGCTTCGGCCTGCGCCAGAGCCTGCTCGACGAGGACCTCGAGCGTGACATCGTTGAGGATGTAGCCGGTCTCGTCGATCACCCCGTCCTGGCCGTGCGAGGTATAAGGGTCAAGCGCGACGTCGGTCATGATGCCGAGCTCGGGGAAGCGCTTCTTCAGGGCGGCGACTGCGCGCGGCACCAGGCCTTTGGGATTCAGCGCTTCGCGGCCGTCGGCGGACTTCAGCCGCTGCTCGATCACCGGAAAGAGCGCAAGCACGGGGATGCGCAGCTTCAGGCACTGCTCGGCCAGCGGCAGCAGCTTGTCGACGGTCATGCGCTCGACGCCCGGCATGGAGGCCACTTTCTCAGCGCGGGATTTGCCGTCGAGCACGAACACCGGGTAAATCAGATCGTCGGCCGTGAGCACGTGTTCGCGCATCAGCCGGCGCGAAAACTCGTCGCGCCGCATGCGCCGCATGCGCACCCCGGGGAACTCGCCGTAGATCTTCATGCGGCTGATTTTTCTCGCGCTTTCACGCTGGGAACTTTTCGAGGCCGACGCGCATCTTACCTTCAGACGAGTTCATCGTCTCCCGCTTCTCCTCCCTGAGCGGGTGCCTTAATTCTCAAGGTTAAGGCGTTTCGCCCCCGGTTTATATCCCCTTTGCCGGGGGTCTTTTATTCCCGCGGCCTGCTTGCAGCCAGCCTGCAAGCAGGCCGCGACATTCGTCGACACCCTGTCGCGTGGCGCTCGAGAAGAGCCGGACTTCGGCCTGTATCAGAGAACCTACTTTCGTCAGGGTTGCTGCCTGCTGCGCGCGCGTCAGCTTGTCGGCCTTGGATAGCAGCACGAGCAGCGGGACATCCCCAAGCCACTCGATGAGCTGCAGATCGAGCGGCGTCAGCGGGTGGCGCCACTGTGCGCGCAGGGGCTGCGGCACGCGCGCGTAGCCGTAGCCGGGGAGATCGACCAGCCGGGCTGCTTCGCCGAGCTGGTAGAAGTTGATGGTTTGCGTGCGACCCGGCCGCTTGCTGGTGTAGGCGAGGCGCTTCCTGTCGAGGAGCGCATTGATCGCGCTCGACTTGCCGACATTCGAGCGGCCGGCAAACGCCACTTCCGGCGGTCCCTGCGGCGGCAGGTCCGCAGCGCGGCCCGCGGCCGCGAGGAACGCCGCCTGGGAGAACGTTTTCATGGCTGCCGGGAAATTCTAATAAAATCGGGCCTCTTGCATCGGGGACCCCTAGCGATGATTCGTCTTCTGGCGCTCGGCGCCGGTTTCGCCGCTTGCTGTGGTGGTTCGGCGCTCGCGCAGCAGCCGCCCGTGAAACCCGAGCTGGCGCGAGGCCAGAGCATCGCGGCGCAAGTGTGCGCGGCGTGCCACGCCGCCGACGGCAACAGCACCGCGCCAGCGAACCCGAAGATCGCCGGCCAGTTTCCCGAATATCTGAACAAGCAACTGGGCGATTTCAAGCCGAAGGACGGCAAGAAGCCGGCGCGCGAAAGCCCGGTGATGATGGGCATGGTGGCCAATCTCTCGGAAGCCGACATGAAGAGCCTCGCCGCCTACTATGCCGCCCAGCAGCTCAGGCCCTCGGCCGCCGCCGACAAGGACCTGGTCGTCCTGGGACAGAAGATTTGGCGCGGCGGTAATCTGGCGAAAAACATGCCGGCATGCTCCGGTTGCCACGGTCCGGCAGGTTCCGGCATTCCGGCACAGTACCCTCGGCTCGCCGGGCAGTACTCCGAGTATCTGGGGGCCCAGCTGAAGGCGTTTCGCGAGGCTACGCGCGCGAATGATACGAACGGCATCATGCGCGGCGTGGCCGCGCACATGAACGACCGCGAGATACGGGCGGTCTCCGAGTACGCCGCGGGACTGCGCTGATACCCGGAATAACCCCCGCGGGACTAGTGTTTATTGCGACGTGTCACCTTTTCGAGGAGAGAGACGATGAAGCGCATGCTTTTGGTCGCAACCGTGGTCGCGTCCGTCGGTGCCGCATGGGCCGTCGACGCGGTGGCGCAGGTGAAGCCCGAAATTCTGGTGAAGCAGCGCCAGGCCGCGATGACGCTACAGGGCAAGTACTTCGGCCCGCTCGCTGGCATGGCGCAGGGCAAGCTACCCTATGACGCCAACATCGTTCAGCGCAATGCCGGCTACCTCGATGCGCTCGACAAGATGCCCTGGGATGGCTTCGACCCGGGCACGAAGAACGTAAAGAGCGCCGCGCTGCCGGCGATCTGGAACGAGCCGGCCAAGTTCAAGGAGGCCCAGGAGCGGCTGCAGAGCGAAGTCTCCAAGCTCGTGTCAGTGAGCAAAGGCGGCGACGAAGGCGCGGTGAAGGCGCAGATCGGGGCTGTCGGCAAGGCCTGCGGCAACTGCCACGAGAACTTCCGCGAGAAGCAGTAAGCATCTCTCATTGGTTCTGTGCAGCGCGCTGGCGCTACTCGCCATCGCAGGAGACGCGCTCGCACAGGACGCGAAGCGTGGCCTTTATGTGTCGAAGGCCGGCGGCTGCGTCGGCTGCCACACCGAGACGAGACCGAACGCGCAGCCCTACGCCGGCGGGCGTGCGCTGAACACGCCGTTCGGTACTTTCTTCGGCCCGAACATCACGCCGCATCCGCGCGCCGGGATCGGTCGCTGGAGCGAGCAGGATTTCATCAAGGCGATGCGCCTCGGCGCGCGGCCGGATGGCGCGCATTATTACCCGGCGTTCCCGTATACCTCGTTCACCAAAATCACCGATTTCGATCTCAGGGACCTGTGGGCTTACCTGCGCAGCCTGCCTCCCAGCAGCCGTGCCAGTCAGCCGCACGACCTCAAGTTCTACGTCCGCTGGCGCTTTCCGCTGCGGGGCTGGAAGCTGCTGTTCTTTTCGCCAGGCGCCTTTGTCCCAGACCCCTCGCGCAACGCGGCCTTGAATCGCGGCGCCTATCTGGTTCAGGCGCTCGGTCATTGCGGGGAGTGCCACACGCCGCGCAACTGGCTCGGCGCACCGAAGAAGAACCGTTTCCTCGCCGGCGCGAAGCTGGGGGAGAAAACCAAGGCGCCGAACCTCACGCCGACGCGACTCAAGAAGCTGAGCGATGCCGAGCTCAAGGACATTCTGCGAACCGGCATGACCGCCGAGGGAGATATCCTCTCCGAGTCCATGGCTGAAGTGGTGCAGAACACCACCAGCCAGCTCGAGCCACAGGACCTCGATGCGCTGATCGCCTATCTGCGCTCGCTGCCGCCCCTGCCAGAGGAGTCGCGCTGACGAAGTTTGGCGATCGGCAGCTTTTTTTGATGGAATAGCGGAGGATACCCTCTTGTTCCCCTCCATGAACGAAGCCGAGCGCCTGGTCGAGCTGATTCCGCGGTTGCGCCGTTACGCCCGAGCTCTCGTCGGCGACCGGGCTTCCGCGGACGACTTGGTGCAGGACACGCTCGAGCGCGCGTGGGCGAAGCTGCACCTCTACCGCCGCGGCACCGACCTGCGCGCCTGGCTGTTCACGGTGATGCACAACGTACATGTCAACAAAGTG
>WNFW01003761.1_pt1 | contig 13019 bp, 10 predicted proteins | sample 5400131 | NCBI WGS metagenome assembly WNFW01 (sample SAMN13153362, study PRJNA577476) | soil metagenome | isolation source: 20 cm soil or saprolite under grassland replicate 1 | place: USA:California | collected 2016-06-15 | reverse complement strand
CTCGGTACTCGGCCCCACAGTCGGGACAGTGAACGGCGTCGGTCATCCGATCGATGTCAACGGACGTCGCCGCGGCCGTTCATCGGCGGCACGCCCTTGCGCGCGAATTCGACCCACTGCCCGTGCCAGGGCTCGCGTGCGAACCGGCGCACCTGGAGCGCCCCGTACCCGGTCGCCTCGATCCGACCCTGCAGGACCCACGGTGCCGGCTTCGGATCGTCCTCGACGAAGTACCGCTCGAGCGCCATCAGGGCCGCGCGTTCCTCCTCCGGGGACAACCCGTCCGGAAGGTCGAACCTCCGTCCGTCGTCGGTCTCGAACACGATGCCTCTTCCTACAGCGGGATGTTCCCGTGCTTGCGGGCGGGAACGGACTCGCGCTTCGTGGAGAGCATGCGAAGCGCCCTGATCAGCCGGGGTCTCGTCTCCGCGGGCTCGATCACGTCGTCGACGAAGCCGCGCTCGGCGGCCGCATACGGCGTCGAGAACTTGTCGCGGTACTCGCGGATCAGCTCGGCGCGCTTCTGCCCGGGGTCGACGGCCCGCTCGATCTCCCTCTTGAACACGATGTTGACGGCTCCCTCGGCTCCCATCACGGCGATCTCGGCCGTCGGCCACGCGAACGAGACATCGGCGCGCAGGTGTTTGGAGTTCATAACCAGGTAGGCACCGCCGTACGCCTTGCGCGTGATCACCGTCATCCGCGGCACCGTCGCCTCGGCGAACGCGTACAGCAGCTTCGCTCCGTGCCGGATGATGCCGTTGTACTCCTGTTGCGTCCCCGGCAGGAATCCCGGGACGTCGACGAAGGTCAGGATCGGGACGTTGAACGCGTCGCAGAACCGGACGAATCGCGACGCCTTCTCGCTGGCGTCGATGTCCAGCGTTCCGGCTCGAACCTTCGGTTGGTTGGCGACCACGCCGACGCTCCGGCCGTCCAGCCGCGCGAACCCGATCACGATGCTGTCGGCCCACAGCGGGAAGACCTCGAGGAAGTCCCCGTCGTCGACCACGTACCGGATCACCTCGTGCATGTCGTACGGCTCTTGCGCGCGATCGGGAACGAGATGCGTCAGCGCCTCCGCTCGCCGCTCGGGATCGTCGGTGCTCGCGTACCCGGGTGGATCCTCGAGGTTGTTCGATGGGAGGAACGACAGCAGGTAACGCACGCGCTGCAGGACGTCCTCATCGTCCTCGCCGACGAAGGAGGCGACGCCGGATTCGGTCGCGTGCGTCATGGCGCCGCCGAGCGCCTCCATCGTCACGTCCTCGCCGGTCACCGTCTTGATCACGTCCGGACCGGTGATGAACATGTGCGACGTCTCCTTCACCATGAACGTGAAGTCGGTGATCGCGGGCGAGTAGACGGCACCGCCGGCACACGGCCCCATGATCACGCTGATCTGTGGGATCACGCCGGACGCTCGGACGTTGCGTTCGAAGATATAGCCGTACCCTGCGAGGCTCGCGGCACCCTCCTGGATCCGCGCTCCGCCCGAGTCGTTGATCTGGATGAACGGGGCGCCCGTCTGCAAGGCAAGGTCCATCACCTTGCACACCTTCTGCGCGTGTACCTCGCCCATCGACCCGCCGAACACGGTGAAGTCCTGCGACGCCACGAACACCTTGCGGCCGTCGACCGTGCCGTAGCCCGTGATCGCACCGTCTCCCGCCGGCCGGCGTTTCTCCATCCCGAAATCGTGTGAACGATGGACCGCGAACGGATCGGTCTCCACGAAGGACCCGACGTCCATCAAGATGTCGAGCCGCTCGCGTGCGGTCAGCTTGCCCTTGTCGTGTTGTCGTTGGGCGGCGTCGCGCCCGCCAGGCTGGAGAGCGGACCGGCGGCGCTTGCGGAGCTCGTCGATCCGGTCCTCGATCGTCCGATCGACGGGGGATGCCGCTCCCTTCTCGGTCTTCGCCATGGACGGAGTCTAGCCACGCGTCCGCTAGCAGTCCTTCACGGGCCACCCTGCGCTCCTCCAGCCCCCAAGCATATGCACCATCCGGATGGTCACTATGGAGTTCGAACGACCGGATAGGGCGGAGGAGGACAGCATCCAGCTCGCTTGGGTGTACCGATCGAACCGCCACGGCCAGTAGGCCGCTGCATGCTGGTAGAGGCCGAGGTACTTCCCCTTCGGCGAGCTCGCCGATGGGACGAGTCCGCTCTCGCGGCGCGCGATACAGATCGCGCGCGTCGTGCCGCCCGTGACGGGACCGTAGGCGCCCACGGCGCAACGGATCAAGCGCTTGGAGTAGTTCCGGACCGCCTCTCCGTCCCTGCGGGGGAGCTGGCACGGGTGGTTCGGGTGCCGTCCCGCTGCCGCCGTCGATGGGACGAGCATCGGGGCCGAGGCCGCGAGAACCGCAACCAGCAGGACCGTGCGCACTCGTCGCTGCACGGATGCGGACCCTAGCAGGGGAGTTGCAGGACGCCGTGGTCCTGTTGACTCCCCGAACACCCCTCAGCGAGCGTCCGGTCGTTTGGTGTGCGCCGGGAGCCGGGCGTCCCGGATATGTCGGTAACCACCCCTAGCATGCTCGCATGCAACTGACGGACCCACAGCGTCGGACCCTGCAGCTGCTGATCGGAACAGGCGATCGCCCCATGTTCCCAGCGGATCTCGCCCAACGGCTCCGTGATCGGATCGAAGCGCCCGCACGCAGCCTCGACCTTCCCGAGACGCTGTGGCTCGGGAAAGAGAAACTCAACGATCTCGGCCGATGCGAGGGCGCCTTCTCCTCGAAGATCGCCGGCGAGGCGCCGCCGTTCGAGCACGGACGGGCGAGCGCCACCGGTGTCCTGCAACACCGGGCGATCGAGGTGGTCATCGGCGCACGCGATCCGATCGACCCTCACACCGCGGCGGAGCTCTCCGTCAGACGCACCGTGGAGAAGGAGGAGCGCTTCGCGGACTACTGGGCCGGGCTGCAGCCTTCCGACCGCGACGACATCCAGATGGAGGTCGTTCGTCGCACGATCCTGTTCGAAGGTTCGTTCCCGCCGCTCCGAGAGCTCCGTCGCGAGCTCACGCCCGCGACGGAGCTCTCGGTGCGCGCCGAGCTGCTCGGCGGAGCGCTCGTCGTTTCGGGCAAGCTCGATCTGCTCCTCGGGGCTCCGGACCGGCTGGAGCCCATGCGCGCGACCCGGATCGCGATCGACTTGAAGACGGGCGGCGCCTATCCGCAGTACGCCGAGGACAACCGGCTGTACGCGCTCGTCCTCGCGCTGCGTTTCGGCGTCCCACCGTTCCGGGTGGCGTCGTTCTTCCTCGAAGGCGGGACCTGGCAGGCAGAAGACGTCGATGAAGGCACGTTGTTCCATGCGGCCGATCGTGTCGTCGAGGCCGCACGGTCCGCGGCCGCGATGCACAACGGCCGGGAACCAGCGCTGACGCCGGGTCCGTGGTGCGGCTGGTGTCCTCGCCTCCACGTGTGCCCTGCGGCCGACCCCGATGTCCGCTCGACCGCACCCGAGTCGTCGCGGGTGGCGCTGCTCGCGACCGAGCCGTGAACGGGCATCGCGTCACCGTCGGCGCCACGTCGTCATCCGTTGTCGGGTCCGCTGGCCGTCGCTAGGGTTCGGCATCTTGGCTGGGGGTTGGCTTCGAGCGAAGGGTTCCGTCGCATGGTGAAGGACGTATACGACATCGGTGAGCTCCCGCCGCTCGGCGAGGTCCCGCCGCGCATGCACGCGATGCTCGTTCGACCGGACCGGTTCGGTGATCCGAGCGAGGCGATCCGGGATGAGGTGATCGACGTCCCCTTGCTCGCGCCGCACGACGTCCTGGTCGCAACGATGGCCGCGGGGGTCAACTTCAACAACGTGTGGGCCGCTCGGGGGGTCCCGATCGACGTCACGAAGGGCCAAGCGCGATGGGATGAGCCTACCGAGTTCCACATCGTCGGCTCGGATGCGAGCGGCGTCGTCTACGCCGTCGGCTCGGACGTGCGCGACGTCGCCGTCGGTGATGAGGTCGTCGTTCATCCGGGACAGTGGAACGTCGACGACCCGTGGGTCATGTCGGGCAGGGACCCCGGGCTCGCGCCCAGCTTCCGTGTGTGGGGCTACGACACCTGCTGGGGATCCATGGCGCAGTTCACGAAGGTGCAGGAGCATCAGTGCCTGCCGAAGGCCGGTCATCTGACGTGGGAAGAAGCCGCGGCCCCGACGCTCACGGGCGGCACCGCCTACCGGATGCTGTTCGGTTGGCCGCCCCACGCGGTGCAACCTGGCGACCTCGTCCTCGTGTGGGGTGGATCGGGCGGGTTGGGATCGCTGGCGATCCAGCTCGTCGCCAACGCCGGGGGCCGGGCGATCGCGGTCGTCAGCTCGCAGGAGAAGGCCGAGTACTGCCGGTCGCTCGGTGCGGTCGGTTCCATCAACCGCAAGGATTTCAGCCATTGGGGCGTCCCCCCCCGATGGGACGCTCCCGAGTGGAAAGACTGGCTGGATGGTGCGAAGGCGTTCGGGAAGGCGATCTGGGATGCGGCGGGCGAGAGGACGAATCCGCGGATCGTCTTCGAGCATCCCGGCGAGGACACGATCCCGACGTCGAACTTCGTGTGTGACCGTGGCGGGATGATCGTGATCTGTGCGGGGACTTCCGGTTTCGACACCCTGATCGACGTCCGCTATCTCTGGTACCTGCAGAAGCGCTACCAGGGTTCCCACCTGATGAACACCCAACAGGCGGCCGCGTTCAACGACCTCGTGCGGGACGGAAAGATCCGGTCGACCCTCGGCGCGGCCTTCGCCTACGATGAGATCCCCCGCGCCCACCGGTTGATGGAGGAAGGCGGGCTCCCGGAGGGGAACGTCAGCTGCCTCGTGAACGCCCCGCAGACGGGCCTCACGACCCTTCGCTGACCGCTCGTCAAGGATCCTGGCGGTCGGGATCGGCTCAGCGGGTCTGAACGAGCTCGACGAGGACGCCGCCCATCGACCTCGGATGGATGAAGGCGATCAGCGTGTTCCGCGAGCCCGTCCTGGGCACGCGGTCCACCAGCCGCGCGCCCTGGGAACGCAGGTGCTCCAAGGCGGTAGCGATGTCGCGGACCCGATAGGCCACGTGGTGGAGCCCGGGGCCACGTGTCGCGAGCGCCCGTCCCACCGGCGAGTCAGGTCCGATGGCCCCGAGCAGCTGGATGAACGAGGATCCGACCGGGAACAGCACCTCGTCGACACCCTGGTCTTCGACCCGTTCCCGATGGACGGGTTCGACCCCCAGCGACGCGCGGTAGTGCTCGACCGCCTCCCCGAGGTCAGCGACCGCGATCCCCACATGGTCGATGTCCACGAGATGGATGGTCACGATGCCCTCATCACCGATCGTCCCCCCTCACGGAGGAGACCCTATCCGTCTTCCCTCGCGGTCGGGATGGCCGGCATCCGGTCCCTCTCCGCCGCGTCCCATGGTCCCGACATCCGGTCCCCCAAGCGAGCCGAAGGTCCGATGGCCGGGTGAGGCCATCCGATGTACGGTGGATCGGCCGGAACCTTCCAACGACGAGGAGCAGCGCTCGTGAACGACAGGACGCCAGCCAGCCCCGCCGCACTCCTCGAAGGTTCCCACCTCCTGCAGCAAGGGACCGCCGACGTGTTCCGTCATCGTGAGCGGAGCCGCCTGAAGAAGGTGCTCCGCGCCATCACGGTGGTCTTCCTGCTCGATGCGTTCCTCTACTACTGGTACTCCACGGGGCATCGGATCGGGCTGCCGTCGTTCGGGCCCGAGTTCATCTACTTCCTGCCGGTCATCGGCATCTTCGTCGCGATCGCCTTCATGGCGCTGATGCCTTTCATGTTCGGTCGCTCCCCGCACCTCACCGTGTACCCCGAGCAGGTGGAGATCGGACTCACCGAGATCAAGGGTCTCGACACGCAGGTCGACGAGGTGATCAGGACCCTCGACGTGTTCCTGGGATACGCGACGTTCCGTGACGAGCTCGGTGGGACACCTCGGCGAGGCATCCTGTTCGAGGGACCACCCGGAACCGGCAAGACGTTCCTGGCCAAGGCGATGGCCAAGCAGGCGGGTGTGCCGTTCATGTTCATCCCCGCCCCGTCGTTCGTCTCCATGTGGCAGGGGATGACGGCGTGGCGGATCCGCGCGTTCTTCAAGAAGCTCCGGAAGGCGGCGCGCAAGGAAGGGGGCGCGATCGGCTTCATCGAGGAGATCGATGCGGTGGCGATGTCGCGCGGCGAGGTGTCCTCCGCCACTCCCGCGCCGGGCGACCTGGCACGCACGACCTCGGCGTTCTTCGGTTCCGGCGAGGGGAGCATGGTGAACGAGCTGCTGATCCAGCTCCAGTCCTTCGACACCCCGCCGTGGCGAGATCGGGTGCGCGGCAAGTTGATCGCCTGGGTCAACGGGTACCTCCCTCCGAATCGCCAGCTGCACGCGATCAAGCCCGAGTACCACAACATCCTGTTGATCGCGGCGACGAACCGCGGCGACTCGCTCGATCCGGCGTTGCTGCGGCCGGGTCGGTTCGACCGCCGTCTCTACTTCGACCTCCCGACCAAGCAGGAGCGTCGCGACCTGATCGATTTCTTCCTGGCTCGCAAATCGCACCACGAGGGGTTGGACGATGATGCCGACCGCGAGCGGATCGCGCACGAAACCTTCGGATACACCCCGGTCATGATCGAGCACCTGTTCGACGAAGCCCTGCTGGTGGCGCTTCGCGAGGGACGCAAGCGGATGAACTTCGAGGACGTCATGGAGGCGAAGTTCACGGAGGAGATCGGCACCAAGCAAGTGACCACCTACACGGAGACCGATCGGGAGGCCGTCGCCACCCACGAGGCGGGGCACGCCACCGTTGCCTACCTGGTCGGTGTCGGTCGGCGTCTCGAGGTGCTCTCGATCATCAAGCGCCGGGGCGCGCTGGGGTTGCTCGCGCACAGCGACGAGGAGGAGCGGTTCACGCGGACGAAGACCGAGCTCGAGGCCGGCATCGCGATCGCGCTCGGAGGGCTCGCCGCGGAGGAGATGTGCTTCGGTGAGTCGGGGACGGGTCCGGGCGCCGACCTCGCGGCGGCCACATCGCTCGCGGCGCAGATGGTCGGTTCCTTCGGGATGGCCGGATCCCTGATCAGCTACGAGGCGGTCGCCGACGGACCGCTCTCCCGCTCGAACCTCGTGGGAAAGGTCCTCGGCAACCCCGAGACGAAACAACGTGTCGAGGACATCCTCGACGGCCAGCGCGAACGCGTGCGCGAGGTGCTCGCGGAGAACCGCGACGTCCATGAGGCGCTCCGCGACGCCCTGATGGAACACGACGAGCTCGTCCGGGACGAGATCCTCGAGGTCATCGACAAGGCGCTCGTGAACCGCCCCTGACCTCCATCCACGGCCGCACCCGTACACTCGTTCCATGACCCGCTCGTTCGTCGTCGCCGGCGCGCGGACGCCCATCGGCAAGTTCCGCGGCGGTCTCGCGCCGCTCCGCGCGGTCGACCTTGGCGCGATCGCGGTCCGATCCGCGCTCGAGCGGGCCGGCATGGAACCAGACCAGCCCGAGTACACGATCATGGGGCACGTCATCCAAGCCGGGCAGGGTCAGATCACGGCACGGCAGGCCGCGATCGCCGCCGGGATGCCGAAGGAGACCCCCGCGATCACGATCAACAAGGTGTGCCTGTCCGGCACCTCGGCCGTCGCCATGGCTGATCAGATGATCCGTGCGGGCGAGCTCGAGATCGCCGTCGCGGGCGGGATGGAATCGATGACGAATGCCCCGTACCTCGCGCCCACCGCCCGTGAGGGCTCGCGGCTCGGCGACGCTCCGCTGATCGACGCCATGATCCATGACGGTCTGTGGTGCGCGTTCGATGATCGTCACATGGGCGCCGGGACCGACGCGATGAACGACGAGTACGGCGTCACGCGGGCGATGCAGGATGCTTGGGCCGCCCGCTCCCACGCGCGCGCCGCCGCCGCCTGGGATGAGGGACGGATGGCGGAAGAGGTCGTTGCCGTCGCCGTGCCGCAAGGGGGGGAGGCAGTGGAGGTCGCCCGGGACGAAGGGATCCGACCGGACACCACGCTCGAGGCGCTCGCAGGTCTGCCGCCCGCGTTCTCGCCGGCGGGGACCGTGACCGCCGGGAACGCATCGCAGATCAGCGACGGCGCGTGCGCCGTCGTGGTCGCCTCGGACGCGGCGATCGACCGGCTCGGCCTCGACCCGCTCGCCGAGATCGTCTCCTACGGGATGTCGGCCGACCGGTACGCCTCGCTCCACACGGTTCCGGCGCTCGCGATGGAGAAGGCGCTCAAGAAGGCGGGCCGATCCACGGCAGATCTCGAGCTCGTCGAGATCAACGAGGCGTTCGCGGGGGTCGCATCGCAGGCGGCCCGGCTGCTCGAGCTCGATGAGGCGATCGTCAACGTCAACGGAGGAGCGGTCGCGTTGGGTCATCCGATCGGGGCGAGCGGCGCGCGGATCGTGTTGACGCTCGCGCTCGAGATGCGCCGGCGGGGGGCTGCCCTGGGCGGCGCCGCCATCTGTGGCGGCGGCGGGCAGGGCGACGCCCTCGTCCTGCGTCGCGTCTGAGTCGGCGAGTCCCCCTCAGCTGTCGGTCTGGAGCTCGGCCAGCCGACGGAGCTCTGCGGCCAGCTGCTGGTGCGCGGCCTCGGCCTCCCACGGCTCGTCCTGTGGCTGCCCTTCGGCGTCATCGACGAGGATCTTGACGTCGGGCGTGGTCGCGCCATCCGTCGGTGCCTCGCCATCGGGGAGGAAGACCCGGAACGCCGACCCTCCGCCATCGCGGCTCTCGGCCTTCACGGTGCCACCCTGGACCTCAGCGAGCCGCCGGACGACGGGGGAGATGGAGGCGTCAGAAGACGGCTCCGGATCCTCGACCGAGAGCATCGCGCCCCCCTCGACGTGCTGGAGCCGAACGACGATCGTCTTGCCACCTTGGGTGCGTTCGCTCGAGGCACGGAGGAGGCCGTTCAGGATCTGCTCCGTTCGGAGCGGGTCGATGCGTACCTTGGTTGGCTCCGCGACGACCCGGATGTCGTGGTCGGAGTCGGCCTGGGCCTCCTCGACGACCCTGTTCACCAGGGACTCCATGTCGGTGCGCCGGATGGTGAGCTTGATCGACCCCGCGGCCAACCGCTCGGCATCGGAGATGTCGGCGACGAGGTTGTCCAGCCGGCGGGCGTGGGCGGTGAGCTGCTTGATCAGCTGTGCCTGGTCCTTCTGATCCTTCTTGTGCTTGAGCAGCTGCGTGATGCCGTTGATCTTCGCGACCGACTTCTTGGCATCGAGCGAGAGCTCCTTCATGAACGGCGTCGTGCCCCGGCGGTCCTCGAGGGGCACCTCGATGACGGCGTCCTGTTCGTCCCGAGCGACGGCGTCGGCCGTCTCCTGCTCGCGCGTCTCGCGGAGCGCGTCCGACATCTGGTGCATCCGAAGGTCGCCTTCGATGACCTCCAGGCGGTTGCGGGCCGTGATCAGATCCGTCTCCAGCTCCTTCACGCGATCCTCGGCCGCGATCAGCTTCTCGGTCTGACCGGCGAGGCGCTCCTGCGTCACCTGGAGCAGCTGGTCGATCTGCGCACGTCCCTGGTCGTCGGCGAGTTCGAGCTGCCGCCTCGCTTCGAAGTCCTGGAGGCGACGGTTGAGCTCCGCGTTCTCCGCGGCGGCGTCCTCGAGCTGACGCACGAGCTTCTCGGCACGCGCTTGCTGGGACGCCCGATCGCGATCGGTCTTCATCGTGACGTCTTCGGTTTCGGCGTTGCGGAGCCGCTCGGCTTCGAGCTCGGTGCGCATCTGCTCGATCGTCTCGTCCGCCCGCGTCAGATCCTCCTGCAAGGCGGTGAAGGAGCGGCGCATGTCGTCGGCCTCCTTGCGCGCCTGGCCGATCGTCGCCGTGCGCTCCTTGACCTCGGACGCGTGACCTTTGAGTTCCCCGCGGATCCGCGCGATCTCGTTGTGCGCTTCCAGGAGCTGTTGCTCGCGGCTCGCGGCCTCAGCCCGGGCTGCCGTGACCTCGTCGCGAGCGGCCTGCAGGTCGTTCACGGCTCCGCGTGCCGCCGTCTCGGCGTCGGTGATCCGTCCGTGCAGTTCGGTCTCGCGCTGCTCCAGCTGTCCCTGGTAGGACGCCTCGATCTCCTCGAGCTGGCGCTGGAACTCCTCGCGGGTGGCTCGGACCTTCTCCTCGAGCTCCGCCTCGCGCTCGACCAGGTCGGCACGATGGGAGGCTCGCCCGCTCTCGAGCTCTGCCTTGGCCCCGCGGAGCTCGTCCTCGAGCATGGCCGCTCGCTGCTCCTCGTTGCGGAGCGCGCGCAGCTCGGTGTGCGCATCGCCGAGCTCACGCTGGGCGGTCGCGAGCTGGGATCCCACACTCGTCAGGGCGTCTCGCAGCTGCAGCATCTCCACGTTCACCGCGTCGAGCTCCTCCTGGCTGCGAGACGCTGCCCCGGTCGACGCGCGCGTCGAGGCGAGTTCGCGCCTCGTGGCGTCCAGCTGTTCCTTCGTCACATCAGCGCCTCTTGGATCGTCTCCTGGAGCTGCGTGGCCAGACGTTCCCGCTCCTGCGTGACCGTCCGCAGCTGCAGCTCCAGTTCGTTGACCTGCCCCTCCGCTCGCAGGGCGCGCTCCTCGATCCGTGGGTCCACGGTCGCGGGGGACCGCGTCTCGCGGGCGAGCTGTTGGAACGACTGGAGCTCTTCCAGCGTCTTGCGGTATTGGTCCTGCAGCAGGACGAGCCGTCCCTCCGCGGCGCGGGCTCGTTCCTCGGCGCGCCGTCTCGCCTCGCCTTCCTCCCTGAGCCCGGGATGGGGAGCGGCCGCCCGCACCGGTTGGGGGATCACGACCGGACGGGGGTTCTCAACCGCCCGACCGTCCGCCGTGTCGCTGACCACCGCGAGGAGCCGGGCTACGCCGAAGACGGCGACGCCGAGCAGGACGAGCAGCGCGAACAGGAACAGCGCGTTCGTCCGCCAGGGGCCCGCCGCGCTCGCGATCGGCGCGTCGGGGTGGGTGAGCTCGACGACGGCCGGGCCGCCGACGCCGGAGCGGAACCGCAGCGGGAGCTTGACCGACAGCGTGCCGTCGAACTCGCTCGTGAGGGGGACGCCGCGCAACGCCTCCTTGATCGAATCCTTCTCGCCGGGGAGCTGCGTACCGATCCTGCTCGCCGCCGTCGAATACAGGATCGTGCCCTCCGGTGAGTACAGGGTGACCGAGTCGAAGTCGCTCGGGTCGAGAACGATCGCCTGGATCTGGGTGCTGAGCTGACCGGCGCGGTCTGCGGACGCCGGACCGTTCAGGTCGGCGGGGGTGAAAGCGAGGGTGAGCGAGCTGTCGGTGATCGTCTGCGCCTGGTGGACGATCTGGTCCTGCGCCGAGTGACGCGCGTGCACGCCCATCAGGAGCGACCCGATGATGCCGAGCACCAGGAGCGCCCCGAGCGCCGCGAGCAGCGTCCGCGCGATCCTCCCGTACCCCTTCAACGAAGCGATCATCCCGTCCCCTCACTGCCACCCGTCGTGTCGCACCGCTCGATCGAACTGGTCTCCGAAGGTGGTTATCGGCAGGGTTCCCTGCGAGGTTCAGTGGCAGATCGGTGTAGGGCTATCGGCCGACATGAGAGGAAGGTCCTAGGCCGGGACGGCGCCCGACACCACGCGCGTCTCGCCCGTGCGGACGTCCTTGTCGAGCACGATCAGGTCCTCCAGGAGCTGACGCATCTGTTCGACGTGGGAGACGACGACGACGAGGCGATCGACGTCGCCCGCCACGAGACGGCCGATCCCGTCCATCGCCCGGTCGAGGTGTTCGGCATCGAGGCTCCCGAACCCCTCGTCGAGGAGGAAGCTGTCGAGGCGACCACCGCCCCGCGCCACCATCTCGGCGAGGGCGAGGGCCAGCGCGAGGGACGCGAGGAAGGTCTCGCCGCCCGAGAGCGAGTCCGCCGTCCGGTCGGCGGCCCCGGCGTTCATGTCCAGCACGTGGAAAGCGTCGTCGTCGCTGAATCGATACGCACCGTTCGTCAGCTCCTCGAGGTGCACGCTGCCGAGATCCGCGAGCGCGGCTCGCTCCTCCTCGAGGAGGTACGCGAGGAACCGTGACGGCTGGAGATCGGCCGCCAGTCGCCGTGCGATGTCCCGGACCCCGGTCGCGTCGACCAGGCGAGCCTCCAGGTCGGCCCCCGCCGCCAGGGTCTCCTCGATCGCTCGAACGCGTTCGGCCGATGCGGCGGCGGCAGCCGCCGCATCGGCGACCACCCGGGCGACGTCGACGTTCGGCGGCAGGTCGAACGCCGCGAGCTCGGCGGCGACGGCCTCCGTCGCCGCGTATGCCTCGGCCGCCGCGCGGTCGCCTGCCTCGGCCGCCTCGGTGAGGCGCTCGACGAGCGCCTCACCGAGCTCGACGTACGAGCTGCGGACGTCGGCCGCAGCGGTGCCCATCGGACGGGCCTGGCCCAACAGCCCCCAGGCCGACGCCAGCTCGTTCGCGAAGGTCGCGAGCCCACGACTCGCCTCGTCGGAACGGGCGCGGCACGTCTCGAGCGTCGCGCGGGCGGCATCGGCTGCCACCGATGCCGCCCGCACCTCCGTCTCGGCAAGCTCGAGCTCCTGCTGGCGTTCGTCCAACAACGTCCGCGGGTCCCCGTCCCCGAGCCGGTCGACGAGCTCGCTCTTCGTGGTGGCGAGCGCGGCCTCGGCGTCCCGGGCGACGTCCCGGCGCGCGGTGAGCTGGATCGCGAGTGCGTCTGCACGTTCGGCGCCTGCGGCCGCCTGTTCGAGGGCGGTGGCCGCTCCCGCGGCCGCCTGCTCCTTGGTGGTGCGCGCCTTGGTCTCGACCGCCCGGGCTCTCCCGAGGGCGCGGCCAGCCGCCGCCACCTTGGGGGCCGCGCCGGCGCGCGGGACTCGCTCGACGATACGGTCGCAGACGGGGCACGGCTCGCCGGCGGTCAGCTCGCGTCGGAGCTCGTGTGCCATCTCCGCGTGTTGGGACGCGTGCAGTGCCGCATCCGCCTCGCCGCGCGCGGCCTCGGCC
>WNFW01003268.1_pt1 | contig 13020 bp, 13 predicted proteins | sample 5400131 | NCBI WGS metagenome assembly WNFW01 (sample SAMN13153362, study PRJNA577476) | soil metagenome | isolation source: 20 cm soil or saprolite under grassland replicate 1 | place: USA:California | collected 2016-06-15 | reverse complement strand
GTCCTCGTGGCGCTGCCGCCGCCGCGCGCTGAGCGCTCGACACTGCTTCGATGGGGTCTCGGCGGCCTCGCGGGGATGACCGCCATGGCCGCGGCTCCGACCCTCGGCCTCGCGGTGATGATCCTTCTGGCCCTGGTCGTGCTGCAGGCGTCGGGCGCAGGCCGCCGCGATTACGCAAATCGTTTCCGCGCGCCTGCGCTCGCCGTGGGACTGCTCGCGCTTGGTATCGCGCTGGCGGCGATGCAGGGGCCGTCGCTGCTGACCCGGATCGTCGCGGTCTGCGTGGTTGCCGGACTCGCTGCCGCTCTCGGCGTGCTGCCGTACATCCACGAGTTCGATCCAGACGAGTCGACCGCCACGTCGCCAATTCCGTGGCTTGCTTTCGTCGGCCCGGTCCTGGCGGTGGTGGTTGTCGGGAAAGCCGGCGAGATGGTCGAGGGGGCGGAGGACGCGTTCGGAGCGCTGCTGATCGGCCTGGGCCTCATCAACATCGTGGTCGGGACGCTCGCCGCGTGGCGCACGTCATCCGACGCGGAGGCGTGGCGCTACTCCTTCATCGCCGACTGGGGCCTGGCCCTTTGCGGATTCGGGCTCGTCGTGCCCGATGGCGTGGGTGCGGCGCTTCTCGTCCTCTATTCGATATTGCTCGGGCGCCTCCCGCTGTACCTCTGGTCGCGCCAGTCATTGCGTGAGAAGGCGCAGACGGACCGCCCCATCAACTTCATCGTCGCCGCTGCGCTGGCGGGATCGGCGCCGTTTGCAGGATTTCCGGCAAGGATCCTGATGCTGCGCGCGGCCACGGCGATGTACTGGCCGCTGGCTCTGGTGCTGGCCATGTCCTTTCTTCTGTGGCTGCCGGGATCGCTGCGGCTCGGGCGCACGATCGGCGCGCCCAAAGGCCGCCAGCTGATCGGAGTGGCCCTCGCGCTTGCGGTCAGCGTGGCATTCGGCCTTTTCCCTCGGCCGCTGCTCGGGCTGGCGGGGCTGTGACACAGCTGCTGTCGTCCGCCGCGGGCGCCACATTTTCGCTGCTCGTCTACCCCGGGCTGCTGACCATCGCTGTATTCGGGTTGGCGATCGAGGTCGCGTGGTCGGCAGTCGCGCGCCAGGCCATCGGACGTCCGAACCTTCGCTGGCGAAGGCCTCCCACGGTGCAGGTGATCGTCGCGCTGCTGGCGATGCTGGCGGCGACGCAGTTCGCCGCGCCTTTCGATGCAATACCCACCGTCGATCGCAACCTGGTCATCGCCGCCGTCGCCATCGGCTTCACCGCCTGGGCCGAGCTGGCCCTCGACCCGGAGCTCGTGGCCCGGCCCGGCCTGCTTCTCGTCATCCAGAGCTGCTGGCTGCTGTCGGTGCTCGGTCCCGCGATCGAGCCCGAAAGCCTGCGCCCGCAGGTGCTCGGCAACGTCCTCGTGCCCGCGCTGTTGCCCGTCAAGGTCGCTTCGGGTTTTCTCTATCTGCTCTGCGTGCCCGCGTTGATGCGGCTGTGGCCCATGTCCCCGCCCGCTGAGCGGCGTGCACGCCCGCGCTTCAATGCGACCCGAATGATGCTGTGGTTTCCGTATTGCGGGCTGTTCACGACCCTGTTCTTCCCGCCGTCAGCCGATGACGTCGCGGGTGCGATTCGCTTCTTCGGCATCAGCGTCATAGCGGCGCTTTTGTGCGTGCTGACAGGCACGCTGCTCGCTCGCAGGGGCGCGGAACGGGCGCGCGGGCTGTACACGCGGGCGGTCGCGCCGTACTCCTTCCTGGTCCTCGGACTCATCATGGTGACGCTGGCGCTGACCAAGTAACGATCGAGTCGCCCCGGGAGACCGCGTGCTGGTCGACCGGCTGGCAGCCGAGCCCGGATCTTCCGTGAAGTTCGGCCGCATCCTGCTGCTGCATGAAGGCGACACCATCGAGGTTGGAGCGCCTGGCGTCGACGGGCTCGAGATCGAGGCCAGGGTGCTGGCGCACAAGCGCGGCCCGCGGATCGAGGTCCTGCGCTATAAGTCGAAGAAGAGGGTGCGCGTGCACCGCGGCGCTCGCGCGGACCTGACGGCGCTCGAGATCATGCCGTTCGGCCGCAACAAGAAGGACGAGTCGGACGAGGAAGCCGAGGAGACCCCCAAGAAGGGAGCCGCCCGCAAGCCTCGGGCGAAGAAGGAAACCAAGGACACCAAGGAACCCAAAGCGGCCAAGGAAACCAAGGCGGCCAAGGAACCCAAGACGGCCAAGGCAGGCAAGAAGTAATAGATGGCACACAAGAAAGGCGGCGGGTCATCCCGCAACGGACGCGACTCGAACCCCAAGATGCTGGGCGTCAAGATCTACGCGGGCCAGGACGTGCTCGCGGGCACGATCCTCGTCCGGCAGCGCGGCAGCCGGATCGCCCCTGGTGAAGGGGTCGGCCTCGGCCGCGACCACACGCTCTTTGCGCTGGTCCCGGGCAAGGTTCGATACCAGCGGGTGGGCAAGGACGGCCGGCGCGTCAACGTAGAAGCGACCGCAGACGCCAAGGCCTAGCCAGAGCTCAGGCGCCCGTACCCGGCCGTTCGTCGACTCGGCTCGTGTGCTCCTGCGCGCGGGGAATGGCGGCCGCGGCTCGGCTTCATTTCGGCACGAGCCGTTTGTCCCACGCGGCGGCCCCGACGGCGGAGATGGCGGACGCGGCGGCTCGGTGTGGATGCGGGCAACCACCGACCTGCTCGACCTGGCTTCTTACGGGAGACGGGTGCGCTGGCAGGCGGAGCCTGGAGGCGATGGCGCCGGCGGTCGCAAGACGGGGCGGCGCGGCGCGGATCTGTCCCTCGATGTGCCGGTTGGGACGGTGGTTATGGATGAGGATGGCGCGCTGATCGCCGACCTCGACCATCCCGGCGCGCGGCATGAGGTCGTGCGAGGGGGAGCGGGCGGGAGAGGCAATGTGCACTTCAAGAGTCCGACGCGGCGCGCCCCCGACCATGCCGAGCCCGGAGCGAAGGGGCAAGAGCTGATGGTCGTGCTCGACCTCAAGCTGATCGCGGACGTCGGACTGGTCGGCCCGCCCAACGCCGGCAAGTCCTCGCTGCTGCGCGCGCTGACCGCCGCCAGGCCGAAGGTGGCCGACTATCCGTTCACGACGCTGAACCCAGAGCTCGGCGTGATGGAGGTGGGGGGCCGCGGCATCGTGCTGGCCGAGATCCCAGGCCTCGTCGAAGGAGCGGCGCAAGGCGCCGGCCTTGGACTCCGATTCCTGCGTCACGTCGAGCGCACGCGGCTGCTCGTCTACGTGATCGACGGGGCCGCCGCCGATCCGGTGCACGACCTCGCCGTGGTGCGCGCCGAGGTGGCCTCGTTCTCCGCGCTGGTCGCCGATCGGCCGCACATCGTGGTGGTCAACAAGATGGATCTGTCGGAAGCGCGGCGCTCGCACACCCGGCGCAAGAGGACTTATTACGTCTCGGCCAAGACCGGCGACGGCATCCCGAAGCTGGCTGAGAACATCGCCGAAGCGCTGGCCCACGCGCCGAAGCTGCCGGCACCCGCTCCACGCCGCGTGCCGACGAAGCTGGCTCCGGTCTCATCGGCGCTCACAGTGCAGCGCTTCCCATGGGGCTACCGCGTCAGTGGCGACCGGATCGAGCGCCTGGTCCAGCGGACTGACCTCGATTCGGACAGTGCCCTTCAAGGGTTCCAGGTCGAGCTCGACCGCATCGGGGTCAGCGCGGCCCTCGAGTCCGCCGGCGTGAAGGCCGGCGACACGGTGCGGATAGGACCGACGGAGTTCGAATACCAACCGTGACCACCCCACAAAATCTGCGATTTTGCGGGGACCCCGGATGAAGCTGGGCGTGCTGGGCGGCACCTTCGACCCGATCCACCTCGGCCATCTGGCCGCCGCCGAGGCCGCCGTCGAATGCGCCGACCTGGACCAGGTCGTCTTCGTGCCCACCGGCACGCCGCCGCACAGGCCCAGCGCGATGGCGTCGGGCGAGCAGCGCCTCGAGATGTGCCGCCTCGCCACCGCGGGCGATCCACGATTCACCGTCTCGAACATCGAGCTGGAGCGAGCGGGACCGTCGTACACGCTCGACACGCTCCTGGCGCTGCGCGGCGCGAACCCGCACGCGGAGATGTTCCTCGTCCTCGGCTGGGACGCTGCCTCGCAGCTGCGGTCCTGGTACCGGCCCGATGAGGTGCTGGGGCTCGCGCCTGTGATCGTGATCACGCGACCGGGGAGAGCGGCTCCGACGATCGATGACGTGAAGACCGCAGGCCTCGATCCAGCACGGGTGATCCTGTGCCCGCGCCCGACGCCATCCGTGTCAGGCAGCGAGCTGCGGCGCGATCTGATGGCGGGGCGACCGGTCGCCGGCCGGGTGCCGGATGCGGTCGAGCATTACATCGCGACCCATCACATCTACGGGGGATAATCGAAATGGCCTTGAAAAAGAGTCCCACGCCGCTGCAGCTCGCAAGGCTGCTGCGCGGCGCCGCGGTCGACAAGAAGGCGTGGGACTGCGTCGTGATCGACGTCCGGGACAAGACCTCACTCGCCGACTACTTCGTGATCTGCGAGGGTGAGACGGACCGGCAGGTGCGGGCCATTGCCGACGCGATGGTCGAGGCCGCCAAGGAGAAGGAGCTCAGGCCGCTCGGCGTGGACGGCTATCAAGACGCCGGCTGGATCCTTCTCGACTTCGACTCGGTGCTCGCGCACGTGTTCCTGCCGGGCGAGCGAAGCTATTACGACCTCGAAAGCCTGTGGACAACCGCGGCCAAGCGGCGCAAGAAGGCGAGCTGACCCAGGCCGCGTCTGAGCCCGCCAGCGTGGTTTGTATACAGACGCGCGTCACGGCGCCCCTTTTACCATGCGTTTGTATACAAACGAGCGAGTCGTTCAGATGATGGTCGCGTAACGGTCGAACACTTCGCGGAGCTCGCTCGGCGGTTCGACCTTGTGGCGCTTCATGACCTCGAACAGGCTCAGGATGTGGCGCACGCCGGCCAGCGTCACGCCCTTCTCGCGAGTCAGGTGCTGGATGACCTGGACCTTGACGATGTCCCGCTGCGAGTAGCGCCGCCGGTTCGTGGCGGTGCGATGCGGCTCGAGCAGGTTCGCGTCCTCGTAGAGCATGAGCGTCCGCGGGTGCGTCTCCAGTATCTCGGCGGCGACGCTGATGGTGTACAGCGGCTTGTCGAGATCGCCGAAGGAGCTCTGTGGCGCGCGCAGCCCAAGGCGGTTGCTCATCAGTGGATCGACTTGAAGATCTGGATGATGGCCGGCCCCAGGAGCACGATCCACAGGACGGGAAAGATGCAGCCAACCATCGGGAACACCATGCGCGATGACGCCTGGGCCGCGCGCTCCTGAGCGGTCTGACGCTGCCGCCGCCGCATCTCGGTGGCCTGCACCCGCAGCAAGCGCGCGATCGGGACGCCCATCTGGTCTGACTGCACGATCGACTCCACGAGGTGGTGCAGGTCGGAGACGCCGCCCTTCTCGGCCATGTTCTCGAGCGCGGCCATGCGCGGCCTCCCGAGACGGATCTCGCGGAGTACTTTGCCGATCTCGTCGCCGAGCGCGTTGTGGAACCGCTCGGTGATGCTCAGCAGACCCTCGTCGAGGCTCATGCCTGACTCGACGACCAGTGTGAGAAGGTCTGTCGCCTCCGCGAGCGAGCGCTGGATCTGCTGCTTGCGGGACGAGATCCTGAACTCGAGCCACATGCTTGGTCCCATGTAGCCGACCACCGCGAGCACCACGCCCGCTACCGGCGCCAGCAGCAGCGGCGGAAGGTTCAGCGGGACGACCAGGCCGAGAGTGAGGCCCACGATCGCCAGCAGCGCCCCCAGGCCGTAGCGGACTGACTGAAAGCCTGCCGGCGTGAGGCTGCCGGGGTCCCCGGCGCGGCTGAGCTTCTCGCGCAGCTGGCTGGCTGCCAGGGCGGGCAGCCGGTTGGCGATCGGCCGCATGAGCTCCTCGAACTGCTTCAGGGCGCTGGTGCGCTCGGCGGGCTGGACCCAGGTGCCGGAGGCGGTGGCCCTGGCCCCGCTGCGGCTCACGTCGATGGCGATGAAAAAAGCGATCACGATCACGCCGCTGATGGAGCCCGCGATGATGGCTGTGAGCAGGATTGGCGACATCAGAACGCCCTCACGTCTCGAGCTGCGTCATGCGGGAGATGACGACGTTGCCGATGAGGACGAGAAACGCGGCGATGCCCAGCAGGATGTATCCGACTGTTGTGGTGGTCATCGGCGCGAAATAACCCGGCACGAACACGTAGAGGCCGAGCGCCAGAAGGATCGGGAGCGCGGTGATGATCGTCGCCGACGCCCGCGATTGGGCGGTGAGCACCTGCATGTCGCGCTTGGTCTGCAGGCGGTCGCGCAGCGTGTCCGAGATGTTGTCCAGCACCTCCGCCAGGTTGCCGCCGACGCGGACGTGCAGGAGGATCGCCGTGACGATGAACTCGAGGTCCGGGCTGTCTATGCGCAGCAACAGCGAGCTCAACGCGTCCTCCACCGAGGTCCCCAGCGCGATCTCTGTGGTCACGCGCTCGAACTCGGTCGACACCGGGGGCGGCGACTTGGCGGCCACCGTCTCCAGGGCGCGGTCGATCGCATAGCCCGTCTTCAAGGAGTTGGACAGCAGCTGGAGCATGCCAGCCAGCTGCTCGTTGAACCGGTCGCGGCGGCGGCTCTGCAGGTAGCGGACCACCAGCGGCGGGACGATGAACCCGACCACGCCAAGGATGAGCGGCCCGACGGACAGGCCGAACCGGAACAGGCCGATGAGCGCCCCGAGGGCGACTGCGCCGATGCGAATCAGGAGGTATTCGGCCGGCGTGATGCTGAGGCCGGCGCGGCCGAGGTCCTCGGCGAGGGTGGGCTTGCCCTGCCCCCTCCGGCGCTGGCTCAGCGTGTCGGCGGCGGGACGAAGCAAGCGCTCGACGAGCTCGCGAGGCGTCGCGCGGGGCTGTCGGGGCATTTCGGGCGCCGGGGCGCGTTCACGCCGGATCCGGTCGACGCTCCAGAAGAAGATGGCGATGGCCAGCGCGGCCGGCACCGCGATCACAACGGCAACGAGCTGACTGCTCAAGCGTCGATGCCGGCGCAGGCACCCTCTCCCGCTTGCGGGAGAGGGATCGGGGGTGAGGGACCGTCGACGAAGGCCACCGCCGTTAGAACAGCGACGGGAAGGCGGCCTGGACCGTCTGCAGCGTGACGCCCTTGGCCGAATTCACGCCCGGGCAGCTCGGATCCGAGGCCTGGGAGCTCGACGGCTGGTAGTCGTGGTACGACTCGAGCTCGTACTTGAGCGAGGCGTACGTCAGGAACCAGGTGATGAACTCGGACTGGCAGTACGTGACCACGACGGTAAGGCTCGAAGCCGTCGCAGCCGCCGAGGCGCCGCTCGCCGAGGCCGATCCGACGCGAATCACGTGGATGTCGTGAAAGATCGTCTTGGTGGCAATCTTGCCGTTCGTCTCCACTGTGGCGATGACCGATATGTAGTCGTCGGGCTGGATGTTGCCGCCAACGCCCTGCAGATCGCTGGTCGGCAGCTGCAGCGCGACGTATCCCGACTGAATGGGTAGGTACTCGGACTGGGCGCCGAGCGCTCCGCCCGGCTTGGCGATCACGTTGGAGGTGATCGGCTGACCGGACACGATCGTTACCAGAGGGATCATGCCCTTCACCTCGGCGCTGTTGTGAAAGAAAAGCGAAGCCGGGTAACCGGCGACCGGGATGCTCCTCATCTCGAGCGCCGAAGCGTCGATCGGGATCCGCGGTTGCAGGTCCCTCGTGGCGACGACCACCGACTGCTGGGCCGTGCCCTGGCCGGCGCTGGCGTTGATGGCGACCAGCACGAAGGCCGCGATCACAAGTACGGCAAGGAGGATTCCGAGGAGGGTGAAGGGTCTCCGAGATGTCAGTCCGCCCAGGTTAAGACGCGCCACGGCCGGACCATCATAGGCAAGATATCCGCGTGTCGCTCCGCTTAGAGAGGCCTCTTCCAGGCGCCCGAAGGCGCCAGAAAGGCCAATCCCTGGTCGAGTTTGCGCTGTCCTCGGTCGTGCTCCTTCTGCTGGTCGGAGGGCTGGTCGACATAGGGCGTGCGATCTACATCACGGAGGCGCTTTCGAACGCGGCTCGTGAGGGGGCCCGGCACGGGGCCTGGTTCGACGCGTCCCACCTTCAGTCGCCCTACCTCTACGACGCCGAGATCAAGTCGGTGGTCGACCAGGAGCTGGCGACTGCTTCACTCCCGGCCTCGGTTCTGAAGAACCCGGGCACAACATGCCCCGCCGTCACCGACGGCAACACGTACCACAACCCGCCGTACGCGAACGCAGCGTATCCCCCGACCGCGAACATCACGTGGCTATACATCTGCTACTCCAATACTTCCGGCGTGGACTTCGGCGGGCCGCAGACCGGGCAGGGCAACACAGACCTGAATGTGATCGTCCTCTACACGTATGCGCCGCTGACCCCGCTGCTCGGCGGTCAGTTCGGCACCTTCCACCTTGCCAACAATCAGCACATGACAGTCCAGGGAACGTGATGCCGGCGAAGGCCACTGCAGTGATGCCGGCGAAGGCCTCGACGGGCCAGCGATCCCAGGCGCTGATCGAGTTCGCCCTCATCTCGCCCGTGTTGCTTCTGCTCGTGTTCGGGATCATCGACATCGGCCGCGCCGTCTTCTACTACGACACGCTGGCGCACGCCGCGCGTGAGGGCGCGCGTGAGGGGATCAGCGCGTCGACGCCGCTGCCGACTGACGCATCGGTGCTGGCCGCGGTGATGCAGCAGCTCGTGGGCGCACCAGTCACTGCGCCGTGCCCGCAGGGACCCGTGACGAGCGCCACGCCTCCCTCGAACACGGCCTGGCTCTACATCACCGAGCCGAACCCGCCCTCCACGGTCGAGACCGCCCCGCCGGACAACGCTCCAGGCGGCGAGTTCGCCGCGCCCGCGAGCGGCAGCTGCAGCGCGGTCAATCCGGCCGTGGGCAACACCACCCTGCAGGTGACCCTCCGATTCAACCTGGTGCTCATCACCCCGATCCTCTCGCAGGTGACCGCGGACCACATCGTGCTCACCGCCGCGGCCATCTTCAGGACCGAGTATTGATGCGGTCGCGCGGCGCAGGCGCCAGTTGGAGCCGGGGGATCCTGATCCGTCCGCGCAATCAAAAAGGTCAGGCCATCGTGCTGGTGGCGCTGATGCTGGTGGCAGTGGTCGGCATGGCGGCGCTGGCCATCGACGGCTCGCGCGCTTACGCGCTGCGGCGCGACCTGCAGGCCGCACTCGACGCCGCGGTCCTGGCCGCGGGCGACAACTATCAGCGGACGAGCAACTTTCCCTCCGCGGAGGCAGCCGCCTCCAAGATCTTCGGTACCAATCTGCGTCTGTACAGCAACCCATCGTGCTCGCCTGGGTACATCTCACCCGGCGCCGCGCCGGTGACGATCACCTGCACGTTCTCCGACGGGACGACGCTGACCCAGGTCGTTGCGAACGCCGGTCCCGGAGGCACTACCTTCACGTTCGCCGCCACGCGAGGGCTGACGCTCCAGTTCGGGCGCATCCTCACCAACGGCGGCTCGCCGCAGGTCGCAGCCTCGGGTGGCAGCAGTGTCGGCAACCTCGTCTACCAGCCCACGCTCGCCGCCCTCAACTCGGCCGGGTGCGGCGGTGTTCCCGGCGCCGCGATATCGACGACCAGCGGTGGGCTGGCCGTGATCGGGGACGTCGTCTCGAACGGTGCCATCTCCATCGCAGGCTCGGCTCAGGTCGCCGGCGACACGTACGCCCGCTGCCAGGCCTCGGTCCCTAACCTGCAGAGTCAGTGCTATTCGAGCGGTAACAACGCACCCTGCAGCTATCCCGATGTGCTCGGAACAACCAGGACTGGCTACGCCCTTTCCGATCCGAACTACCCTCCGCCGACGGTCGTCGGAGGGTCCCAGTCGAAACCGGCGACCAATGTGCTCATCGCCGCGGGGACCTACGCTGTGGATCCATCCTTCGCCAGCGGAACGTGCTACTTCCTTGGTGGCGGTGTCTACAGGTGGAACGGCGGCTACACGAACAGTGGCGCATTCGTATCCAACGAGCTCAGGCCGCCGGACGAGCCTATTTACAACGACAACACGCAGCTGCAGCCACACCAGTTCTGGAACACCAACGGGATCAACTGCGGCGGCTCGGCGCAAGTGACCGCGATCTCCGGCCCCAATGCCCTGTCCAACCAGACGTGGGCGATCGTCATCACGGCGACAAGAACGTCGACGTTCAATGGACTGCCGTACCTGCGCGAAAGCGCGCCGTCGAGGTGCTACACGGTCCAGACGAACGGCACCACCCGCATCATCCAGGTGCGCGTGAGCAACGTGCCCGGCGCGACCGGCTACAACATCTACCTCGCGCCCAGCGGCTCGTGCAACGGGCCCTTCGGGTTCTCCGAGTCGCTGGCTGTGGTCGGGACGCCGGCCAACAACAACACAGCAGCATGTCCTGCCTACTCGGGGGGTAGCTGCAGCCTTGGCAACGAGGGAATCGTGCTCGACTCGACCAACCTGATCGTGCCGAATGTGCTCGCACCGGCTGATACGTTCGGTGCGTACCCGCCGGCGCCCGAATCCGCGCCGCTCCGGAGCAACCTGCCCAACGAGAACGCAGATCGCGCGGCCCCGCCGGCAGGGGATCGAGCTAACGAGAACCACTGCGACGCGGTTGGCGGGACGTTGGTCACGTGTCCCGGGGCCGTGACCCCCGGCTCGGTCTCCTTCTACATCCCGTCCGGCGGCTGCTTGAACGCCGGGTCAGGAGGCGATGACTACTTCTTCAGCGGCTACCAGTACAACTGGATCGTGGTGTATGAGCCAGGCGCGGGCAACCCGCCCGCCAACACCTGCTCCAACAACATGGCGGCGGCCGTTGATTCGGCATTCATCGGTTACGTGTACACGCCGTCGGCCTCGCTGACCATCACCAAGGCTTCGACCTTTCGGACCGATGAGAGCGGTGGCCTGCTCGCGGACACCATCAGTTTCACAGGCCAGATGCCGACGATCATCGGCGACCCAGACGACTACGGGCCGGCGCCCCCAGCCACAAGGATCGTCAGTTGAGGCTTTCGGGCGCCTCCGGCGTCACGAGCTGAGCCTCCGCGACTGGCACCTCGGGCAGAGCCGCCTCATGCCCGTCGCCTGAGGGTTCCGCGGCCTCGGCTTGCGCCGGCGGCTCTGCCGGCTCGCCATTCTTCTCGACCGGTGAGGCGTGCAGCCGCGAGCGGACGGCGGAGGCCGACCGCTTGTCTCCAGAGTCTTCGAATCGCTGGGCGGCCACGCCCCACGCCGACCGGGCCTCATCGCGGCGGCCGAGGCCCGCGAACGCGTCGCCGCGCAGGGTCAGCGCCGCTGCGCGGTCCTTCGTCTTGTCGGCCGGCAGCAGCATGAGGGTGCTTTCGATGAGACGAAGCACCTCTTCGTAGGCTCCGACTGCAAGAGCGTTCTTTGCAGCCTGGGCCAGGAACGAGGAGGTACGCATGGCGTCGGCTGCGGTGCCGGCCTGGTACAGATGGTTCGCTATCTCGGCCGCATGGTCCTTGGCGGTCTTGCCATAGACGCGCTCCAGGGTGTCGCCGACGGCAAGGTGGTACGCCTGCAGCCGCGGCAGCGGCATTGCCGCCAGCACTCGCTGGCGCACGAGGTCGTGCGAGAACCGGTAGCGCTCGTTTCCGGACTTGGACAGAAGCCGCGCCTTGGTCGCCTCTTCGAGCGCCTCGCGCAGCTCCCCGCCCGACAGCTCGCCGAACGCCTCGAGCAGCGCGACGTCGAAGTCGCGCCCGATCACTGCGGACGCGATGAGCATGCGGTGCGCAGGCTCGCTGAGCCGCTCGAGGCGGCGGCCGATGAGGCCGCGCACGCTCTGCGCCAGCTCCAGGTCTTCCTCGGTATAGCTCGCCTGCGATCGCGCGCGAACGCCGCCGAGGAGGCCCTCGGACTCCGCCATGTAGAGGTACGAGTGCTCGACGAACAGAGGGTTGCCCTCGGTCGCGGCCTGGATGCCGATCACCTGCACCGCCGTGAGCGTGCCGCCGGCGAGGCTCATCAGCATCTTCTCGACCTCGGCGTCGGTGAGCCTGCCGAGCGCGATGCGCTGCGCGCGGCGGCGGCGCAGCAGTCGCGCGACCACACCGGTGAACGGCCGCTCGGGGTCAAGGTCGGACTCCCAGTACGTGCCAAGCACGACGATCTTGCTGTTGCCGAGTCGCTCGGCCAGGTCGCGCAGCAGCAGCACTGTCGCCTCGTCAGCCCACTGCAGGTCGTCGAGCACGACCAGAAGGGGCTTGGCGCCCTGCGACGCGACGAGCAGGTCGAAGACCGCCTTGAACAGCGATTCGCGCCCACCGTCGGAAGTGTCGTTGGAGCCCAGCGTGGTGCCGCGCACCTTGGCCCGGAGGCTCGGCACGAGCTCGGCGAGCATGGCGCCGCTCGCAGCGGCGAGCTCTTGCAGAGGTCGCTGCGGGGACGCGGCGATTGCGCCCGCCAGGACATCGCGGAAGGGCGCGTACGGCGCTTCCTCCTGCTCGGCGCAGCGGCCGCCCAGGACGATCCATCCCTTGCGCGAGGCCTCTCCTGAAACTTCCGCCGCCAGGCGGGACGCGCCGATGCCAGGCGTCCCGGCAAGGAGGACGATTCCGCCGGTCCCGGTGGCGGCGCGGTCCAGCACGAGGCGGATGTCGAGTCGCTCCTGGTCGCGGCCGACGAAGCCGTCGCCCGGGGTGACGACGTGGGCGATCAAAGCCGGCATCTCGCCGGGGGTCGCCTCGTGCAGGCGCCACCGGTCTGGGAATCCCTTCAGCTTGTAGTGGCCGCGATACGTGAAGTGGATCTCGACCACGGGCCCGACCAGCTGGCGGACGACCTCGGAGACGAGAACCTGCCCGCCTTTCGCCTTGCCCGCGACACGGGCGGCCATGTTGACGGCTGCGCCGAAGATGTCGCCCGCCTCTTCGACGACCTCGCCAGTGTT
>WNFW01002298.1_pt1 | contig 13021 bp, 11 predicted proteins | sample 5400131 | NCBI WGS metagenome assembly WNFW01 (sample SAMN13153362, study PRJNA577476) | soil metagenome | isolation source: 20 cm soil or saprolite under grassland replicate 1 | place: USA:California | collected 2016-06-15 | reverse complement strand
GTTGAAGCCTTGCTGGCAGCGCTGGACCAGGCCGTTGCGGGAGAAAGCAAAGGGCGCCGGCCAAAACCGAACCGGCCCAGGCCGAAACAGACAAGGCTGAAACAGACCCTGGCCGGTGCACTGGTGAGCCTGAATGGCGACCGGATTCGCGTCGAGCCCGCGCCGCCACGTCGCAGACGGCCGGATTGAGGCCGGCCCGATCGGACATCGTGGTCATATTACCATGGGAGTCTTAACCAGTTCAGAAAACACACGTTCCAGCGCCATTATTTGAACGGGAATCGCGCCAATATGCGCTAAATAGTCCTACGTGGTTCCCTTGGCAGCGACCAAGGCGGCACCTAGATTGTATGCAGTCGACCGGGGGATTCCCTCGTGCCTCGCCAACAACGCTACCCAAGGACATAAGGCCGCGATCCGCGCGACCACGAAGGAAGATCGATGAACGCCAATCTGCGGAATTTCGCCCTCTGGGTCATAATCGTCTTGCTGCTGTTGGCGCTGTTCACGCTTTTCCAGAATCCTGGCCAGCGCGCGTCCTCGCAGGACATCTCGTTCTCGCAGCTTCTGACCGAAGTCGACCAGAATCACGTTCGCGACGTCGTGATCCAGGGGCCGGAAATCCACGGTACCTTCACCAACGGCTCCAGTTTCCAGACCTATGCGCCGAACGACCCGACGCTGGTCTCGCGCCTGTATAACGGCAAGGTTTCGATTACCGCGAAGCCCCCGGGCGACAACGTGCCGTGGTTCGTATCGCTGCTCGTCTCCTGGTTGCCGTTCATCGCGCTGATCGGGGTGTGGATCTTCCTGTCGCGGCAGATGCAGGGCGGCGCCGGCAAGGCAATGGGCTTTGGCAAGTCGCGCGCCAAGATGCTGACCGAGGCCCATGGCCGCGTCACCTTCGAGGACGTCGCCGGCGTCGATGAGGCCAAGCAGGACCTGCAGGAGATCGTCGAGTTCCTGCGCGATCCCGGCAAATACCAGCGGCTCGGTGGACGGATTCCGCGCGGCGTGCTTTTGGTCGGCCCTCCCGGCACCGGCAAGACGCTGATCGCGCGCGCGGTCGCCGGTGAAGCCAATGTGCCCTTCTTCACGATCTCGGGCTCGGACTTTGTCGAGATGTTCGTCGGCGTCGGCGCCAGCCGCGTCCGCGACATGTTCGAACAGGCCAAGAAGAACGCGCCCTGCATCATCTTCATCGACGAAATCGACGCGGTCGGCCGCCACCGCGGCGCCGGCCTCGGCGGCGGCAATGACGAGCGCGAGCAGACATTGAACCAGCTGCTGGTCGAGATGGACGGGTTTGAGGCCAATGAAGGCGTGATCCTGATCGCGGCGACCAACCGGCCGGACGTGCTCGATCCGGCGCTGCTGCGCCCGGGCCGTTTCGACCGCCAGGTGGTGGTGCCGAACCCGGACGTCGTCGGCCGCGAACAGATCCTCAAGGTTCACGTCCGCAAGGTGCCACTGGCGCCGGATATCAACCTGAAAACCATCGCCCGCGGCACGCCAGGATTTTCCGGCGCCGACCTCATGAACCTCGTCAACGAGGCGGCGCTGACGGCGGCGCGGCGCAACAAGCGCATGGTGACGCAGTCCGAGTTCGAAGAGGCCAAGGACAAGGTCATGATGGGCGCCGAGCGCAAGTCGCTGGTCATGACCGAGGAAGAGAAGATGCTGACCGCCTATCACGAAGGCGGCCACGCCATCGTCGGCCTCAATGTGATTGCGACCGATCCGATCCACAAGGCGACGATCATTCCGCGCGGCCGTGCGCTCGGCATGGTAATGCAGCTGCCCGAGCGCGACAAGCTGTCGATGTCGCTCGAGCAGATGACCTCGCGTCTCGCCATCATGATGGGCGGACGGGTCGCCGAAGAGCTGGTGTTCGGCCGCGACAAGGTCACCTCGGGTGCTGCTTCCGATATCGAGCAGGCAACGAGACTGGCGCGGATGATGGTGACACGCTGGGGTCTGTCGGAAGAACTCGGCACGGTGTCCTATGGCGAAAACCAGGATGAGGTTTTCCTCGGCATGTCGGTATCCCGCACCCAGAACGCCTCGGAGGCGACGGTGCAGAAGATCGACAGCGAAATCCGCCGCCTGGTCGAAGAAGGCTATAATCAGGCGACCAGGATCCTGAGCGAGAGGCGCGCCGACCTTGAATCCCTGGCCAAGGGGCTGCTTGAGTTCGAAACGCTAACCGGCGAAGAGATTCAGGATTTGCTCAAGGGCAAGAAGCCAAACCGCGAGTCGGTGCTGGAGCCGACCACGCCGCGCACCTCGGCGGTGCCGCCGGCCGGCAAGCCGCGTCCGCGCCCCGATCCGGACGCCGGCCTGGAGCCGCAACCGCAGGCGTGACGCCCCATGTCGGGTTACTCCGGCAAGCCAGTTGCGCAAAAGCTCGGCATCAGGCCGGGCTTTTGCATTTTTACGGCCGGCTCGCCGGCTGCCTACCAAGATATCGTCGGCATACTGCCTGCCGATGTGACGATTGCGACCCGGCTGAAAGCGTCGCTGGATATGATTCATGTGTTTGCGACCAAGGCGGAGGTGCTTCGAGGTAAGCTGCCCGCCTGTCGCGACGCCATCAAGCCGGACGGCATGGTGTGGATATCGTGGCCGAAAAAATCTTCCGGCGTGCCGACCGATCTGACCGACAATGTGGTTCGAGAAACCGCGCTCGCGCTCGGACTGGTCGACATCAAGGTCTGTGCGATCGATGACATCTGGTCGGGATTGAAATTCGTGATCCCAAAAAACCAGCGGATCATAAATGACAAGCGGATCAGGCGCCCGAAATAGTCCGTTGGGAGTTCGGCATGCAGGTCATCGAATGCGACCTTCCGTCCAGCAGCGCGCTGACCCCGGATATGATTGGGAAAGCGTACTTTCATGATTCCTACCGCGCGCCGCTGGCGCGTCCGGAACTCGGAATCGCCGAGGTCTTCTTTGCACTGTTCGGACACACGCCGCTCTGGATGAAGCTTCTGCTGATTGTCCGCAATGCGGTAGCCAGGCTGGCCGGTCTGGAAGCTCCAACCGTCGCCGAAATCATGAAGCCTGAAGTCAGAGGCACCTACAACGTCGGCGAGAAGATTGGCCCTTGGCCGATCTTCTTCATCAGCGAAAATGAAATTGTGGCCGGTCGCAACAACAAGCACCTGGACTTCAGGCTGTCGGTGCTGAAGGCGATCGACGGCGATAAGATGAACGTCGTCGTTTCGACGATCTGTACCGTGCATAACGCATTTGGGAAAATCTATCTTTTCTTCATCGTTCCTTTCCATCGAAATGGCGTCCGGTGCCTGATGTCGAACGCGGTTGCGGCGAAGCGATTGTGAATCGCGCGACATGCGTTCGACGACCGTTCCCTTTTTGCGTCTCGAATATAACGATTATGAATGGCATCCATTCCGTCTCCGTGGCATTGTTGCCGATGACGACAGGAGCGCGGCAAACCGTGCCCGTCGTGGTCGCTAGCCGAGCGTGCCAAGACAAAAGGGAGGAGACCGATGCGTCTTGCGAGCGGATATGTCGCGCTCAGCGCGGTTGCGATGCTGATGGGGTCTGCTGCCTCGGCAGCCGAAATGCGCGGTGTCACATCGACCGAAATCAAGATCGGCCAGACCATGCCGTACAGCGGCCCGGTGTCGGCGTTCGGCGCGCTCGGCAAGGGCGAGGTCGGCTATTTCAAAATGCTCAACGAACGTGGCGGCATCCATGGTCGCAGGATCAACCTGATTTCGCTGGATGACAGTTACGCGCCGCCGAAGACCGTGGAACAGACAAGGCGGCTGGTCGAGAGCGACGAGGTCGCGCTGATCTTCTCGTCGATCGGCACCGCCCACAACACGGCGATCGCCAAATACCTGCAGAGCAAGAATATCCCGCAACTGTTCATCGGCTCCGGCGCCTCGAAATTTGCCGACCTGACGCAATACCCGCAGGCGACATTGGGTGTACAGGGTCCGTTCCGCTATGAGGCGCGGCTGTACGCGCGCTACGCCCTCGCGAAGAATCCGAATGCCAAATTCGCGGTCATTTCGCAGAACGACGATTTCGGCCGCGACTATCTCCTGGGGCTGAAGGACGTGCTCGGCGAGAAATATGATTCCCTCGTCACCGGCGCGACCTATGAGATCCAGGACCCGACGATCGATTCGCAGATCGTCAGACTGAAAGCCTCCGGCGCCGACGTGTTCGTGATCGCGGCAACGCCGAAATTCGCGGCGCAATCGATCCGCAAGGCCTTCGAGATCGGCTGGCGGCCGATGACGTTCCTGTCCAATGTCGCGGTCTGGGTGTCGACCGTGATGGAGCCGGCGGGACTGGAGGCCGGCGTCGGCATTCTCTCCACCGCCTATGTGAAAGACCCCGACGATCCCGCCTGGAAGGACGACGCCGGCGTCAGGGGCTGGCGGGAATTCATGACCAAATACGTTCCGGAAGCCGACCTGCACGATACCAACTATGTCAACTCCTACAACAGCGCGATGGCGCTTGAGGCCGTGCTGAAAGCCTGCGGCGACGACCTCTCGACCGAGAATATTCTGAAGCAGGCCTATTCCATCAGGGATCTGGAACTGCCGATGCTGCTGCCCGGCATCAAGGTCAACACCAGCCCGACCGATCACGTCCCGGTCGACCAGATGCAGTTCATGCGCTTCAACGGCAAATCGTGGGAGCGTTTTGGCGAGTTGCAGACCGGGAATTGAGTTGTCCCGTCATTCCCTGCGCAAGCGCGCAGCGCTTGTCGCAGAGGCGCGCCAATTCGCGTGTATCTCATCGTCATTCCGGGGCGCATCGAAGATGCGAACCCGGAAATCTCGAGATTCCGGGCCTGGTCCTTCGGTCCATCCCGGAATGACGATGAGCATCTCGTCGCGAAAATCCTGCCCAAACATCCAAAATCCTTAAGATTTCTTAAGGGCTGTTGGCCGTATTGGTGAAGCGCCCGCGTACGAACCCGGTGCGAGCCGGGTCAGGGATTTCGCATGGCCAAGTCAATATCCACGCCGACGATCACCGAGCCGGGCGCGATCCCTGCGGCGCTCCTTAACGCTTGCTTCGTGCTGTTCATCATCAACGCAGCCTTCTTCCCGGCTGCATTCTTTGCCCATTGGTGGATATTCGACGAGAAGGGCCTGGGCATCCCGACCGACTTCGTTAACGTCTGGTCCGCCGGAAGGCTGGTGCTCGATGGCCATCCTGCGCAGGCCTACGATTGGGATATCCAGAAGCAGGTTCAAGTCGCGGTGCTGGGCCAAAGCTATCCGGGCAACTTCGCCTGGCACTATCCGCCGCCGTTCTTGTTCGTCGCCGGCCTGCTGGCGCATTTTCCTTATGCGGTCGGTTTCATCGGCTGGGCCGCGGTCAGCTTCGTGCCCTATCTCGCCGTGATGCGCGCGATCGTCGGCCGTCCGTTCGGCCTGCTGCTGGCGGCGGCATTTCCGGTGGTGCTCACCAATACGCTGGTCGGGCAAAACGGTTTCCTCACCGCGTCGTTGATCGGTGGCACGCTCTATCTGATGCCGATGCGGCCGGTGCTGGCAGGCATCTGTCTCGGGTTGTTGAGCTACAAGCCGCAATACGGCTTGCTGTTTCCGCTGGTGCTGATCGCGGCCTCGCAGTGGACGGTGTTTTTCACTGCCGCCATCACCGCGGTCACACTGGCCCTGGTGTCGTGGTTCGCCTTCGGCACCGAGAGCTGGCAGGCCTTTTTTCACTGGATGCCGATGTTTTCGCAGGCCTTCCTCACCGAGGGCCGCGCGCCCTGGGGCAAGATGCAAAGCATCTTCGCGCTGGTGCGGTATTTCGGCGGCACCGAGCAACTGGGCTGGGTCTTGCAGTGGATCATGAGCGGCGCGGTCGCGGTGCTGCTGGCGCTGATGTGGCGCAGCCGCATCAGCTATCCGTTGAAAGCAGCCGGGCTCGCGGCCGGGACGTTGCTGATCACGCCCTATCTGTTTCTCTATGACCTGATGGTGCTGGCCATCGCGGTGGCGTTCCTGGTCCGGATCGGATTGAACCAGGGTTTTGCACGCCATGAACTGCCGGCGCTTGGGCTGGTCGCGGCACTTCTGATGTTCTATCCGCTGTTCGGTGCGCCAACCGGTTTTGGAGCCACGCTGATCGTGTCGGGGTTGATTGTGGCCCGTTGCGGGTTTCGCCGCGGTGCCGCCGCGCCCTCGGTATCTCAGGACATGCACCATGCAGGGCGTTACGGCGCAAAATAAAGCGACCGTCGCATCATCACAGGCGCAGACGTTTGAAAATCCTTTCCGGCATGGCTCTGATCACCGTCATGACCAGCCACCAGATCCGGCCCACATAGATGACGTCCCGTTGCTTCTCCTGAGCCGCCTGAAAGATCGCCCAGCCGACGTCGCCCGGCTGAACAGTCAGCAGGTCCGGCAGCTTCATTCCGGCCGTCATCCGCGTCCGCACAAAGCCGGGTTTGACGGTCACGACGCGCACCTTGCCGGCAAGCGCCATGCGATTGCGCAAGCCGGAGAGAAATTGCGTGAAGCCGGCCTTCGCCGCGCCATAAAAATAATTCGACGCACGGCCACGGTCGCCCGCAACTGAACTCACGCCGACGAGCGTACCTGCGCCGCGCTCGTGAAAGCGCTCGGCGAAGAGCCCTAGCAGCAGGCTGGGCGCCTCGAAATTGGTGCGCAAGATCTTTGTCGCCAAAGCGAGGTCGCCTTCGGCTCGTTGCTGTTCGCCTAACTCGCCGACCACGCACACCACGGTATCCGGAAGTGCCGGGAGACCGGCAACGAATTCCGAAAGCCGATCGGTCTGAAGCACATCGAGCGGATGAACGGTTACTTCGGCGCCAGCGCGTGCGGCGATATCGTCAGCGTTGCGTCGCGCGGCGTCTCGGTCGCGGGCTGCCAGCGCAACCTGCCAGCCGGCCAGCGCGTAACGCAGCGCGACCGCGTGCCCGATGTCGGAGGTGCCGCCAATGACCAACAGGGATTTTTCAACCGTCATCAGATTCCTAACCGCGCCGACAGGCGAGAGACGAAGAGTTCTTTGCCGGACGTTTGCCGGCGGATGTCTCGGAACGCGGCAAGTCGCGGGTATCCGGACTCGAACGTGGCGCGGGATTGCCTTGCATCCTTGGCGAGATATAACCGCCCGCCCGCGCCCACGACCAGTTCATCAAGTTCATCGAGAAAAGCAAACAGCGTTTCGGTCACGGGAAAATCCATCGCCAACGTGTAACCCCGAAGCGGAAATGAAATGACGCCATTGCTTTCCCGGAGCTGCTTCAACACGGCCAGGAACGATACGCTGCCGCGCCGGGACACGCGATCCAGAATTTCAACCAGCACCGTGCGCGCCCGACCAGGCGGGATCACGCATTGGTGCTGCACGAATCCCTTGTGCCCATAAATCCGATTCCAGCCGGCGATGCTATCGAGCGGGAAGAAGTATGGATCCCAGTGAACAAAGGATTGAACGCCGGCCTTGGCCGCGCCCCGGCGGAAATACAGTTCATTGAAGGTCCTGACCGATGTCCGGTTAAGCAACCATGAGGGAAACGCCGCAGGGACGGGTAGAGGACGCATCTGGCCGATGGCGGGAAACGGCGCGAGGTCAGGCCGCAGATTATCCTTGTCGTGACGGGTTGCATGTTCCGCCGAATATATCAGCGAGCGGCCGAGCTGAGCGCCACGCGCAAGGCAATCGATCCAGGCCACCGAATAGCTTGCCGATGCCGAGTTCTCCAGCTCTGTGATCGCGGAATCGAGATTGTCGGCCACTCTCGTCTGTTGCCGCAGCCAGCCGGTTTCGATCCGAATGAGCTGGATGGTGGCCTCGAGGATCACGCCGGTCAGGCCCATGCCGCCGATGGTGGCCGCGAACAGTTCAGGGTTTCGCGAGCGCGAACATGAGACGGTTTCACCATTTGCTAACACGAGTTGAAAGGATTGCAGATTGTCACCGAAGCCGCCGTCGCGATGATGGTTCTTGCCGTGAACATCGGCGGCAATCGCACCTCCAACAGTCACAAATTTAGTGCCAGGGACGACTTTGAGGAAGAAGCCCCGCGGTATGAAAGTGGTGAGGATATCCGCAATCGATACGCCGGCTTCGACCGTCAGGAACCCGGTCTGGCAATCGAAGCAGCGCATCCGGTTCAGGCCGATCGAGGACAGCGTGAATCGCTCTCCGATCGCGGCGTCGCCGTAGGCGCGCCCGTTGCCGCGAGCGATCAGTCCGGACCGTTTAGCCATAAGCTCCGGCACACTTGACGGCGTCCGCGGCTCGAGCAGCTCCGTGAAAAACCTGGGATAATTCCCCCAGCCGGCAAGATCAATCATGTGCTGCTAGATCGCGGCTGCCATGATCGCGCAAATCGCGGTCATGGCGACCCAGCTCACCTTGTCCTTGAGCGCGAAGATGACCGGATCGTCGTCTATCATTCGCCGATGCGCCAGCATCAAGATGCGGGCGACCCAATAGATCAAGATCGGACAGGCGATCCAAAGCACCTGCGGCCGTGCATAGAGCGCGCGAACAGCTTCCGAGGAGATGTAAAGCGTAAAGACGACCACGGCGTTGAAGCCGGCGGCGGCGGCCAGAACCGCGACGATGGTCTGATCGTTGGCCTGGTAGTCCCGATGCATGAGACTAGGATGGTTCTGATGGAGCTGTCCGGCCAACTCGATATACCGCTTGACCAGCGCAAGCGACATGAAGATGAACAGAGAGAACGCAAACAGCCACTCGGACATGACGACGTCGATGGCAACCGCGCCGCCGATCACGCGTAGGGTGTAGAGTATGGCCAGTGTAACGACATCGGCCAGCATGATCCGCTTGAGGCAAAAGGAATAGGCGGCGGTGAGCGAGAGATAGCCGAGCAGCACGCCCAAAAACGCTGATGATACCGCAGCCGCGATCGCCAATGAGCCGATCAAGAGCGATGCCATGGCGATGGCGCCATGGGCCGGTGATATGGCGCCGCTTGCGAGCGGGCGGTGGCGCTTGCTCGCATGAACCCTGTCGGCCGTGACGTCGACCAGGTCATTCAGGATGTAGGCGCTCGACGCGCAAAGCGAAAACGCCAGCGCCGCGAGAAGCGCCTTTGCCGCCGGGAGCAGCGCGAATTGATGCGCGGTCAGGAGCGGGACCAGCACCAGCGCGTTCTTCGCGTATTGATGGATACGGAGCAGTTTCGCCCAGGTCCGCCAATCGGGCCGGGAATCGGTGGAGAGCTGGCGGGCTATCTTTGAAGCGTTGGACAATTCCGCCGCATCGCGGCCGAGATAGTCGAAACCTTGGGCGCCGGAGGTCTGTTGGAAACCCGGCATCGCCGCGCCAGGGCTGTAGGACTCCTCCGAGACCGACCATCCGGCAAAAATCCCGAGGTGTTGAGCGACGGCATTAACCAGCGGCCGTTGGTAGGTCGCGGACACGAGGTAAACCGGACGGCCTTCGCCCAGGGTCCGCAACAGCAGCGCCACGACTTCGTTGTTGTACAGCAGTCTGGACGGATCGAAATGCCCCGATGCAGCTATCCTTCGTTTCAGCGCATCTCTTCCGGCAAATAGGGCAGCCAACATGCCGGCCAGCGACCATGGATTGGCGGCTACTTCCGAGAATGCGGCCTCAACGAAGAGATTTGGGTGCAGCAGCACTTCATCTAGATCGACGACAAGCGGCCGGCTTTTTGGGGACGGCTGTTGCTGAACACTGCCATGGTTACCCCATTCGACTGGCTCTGAAGAAATGGGTGGATTGGCGCGCATACTCGAACAAGTCCCCAGCAAGGCAACTTGCGATAATCTGACGACTTCCCTAACATCCCATGAATGTGACGGCGGCAGCGCCGCCGCCTGGTGTTCCCAAAATCATCTTCCCTTAATTGATTGCGGCGATTCTATCGCAGCGTTGCCTTGGCTCGATGGTGCGGCACGGGCCGTCACCTCGCAGGCCTCGGACGGGCAGCGACGCAGCATGTGGGTGAGCGTTCTTGGACAAGATCTCGAATTCGAACCGCGTCAGCCTGTTGCGAAACAATTGGCTCGCATGCCTCGTTGTAATCGCCGCGATTCCGGTTGTCGTCCATTTGACCAATGACTACAGGTCCGGCTCCGAATTCGGCTGGGATGTCCGCGTTAACTGCGCGGCGGTCGAAGCACATTCAAACGGCTTGAATCCGTACTACGTCAAAAATCTAAAAGACACCAACCTGTCCTATCCCTATCTGCCGGTGACATTGGATGCATTCCGGCCCTTATGCGTGGACGGTTTTCTCACACGCCACTATCGAGGCATCTATCTCGCTGTCGCCGCGCTATCTGTTTTGCTGCTGTGCAGCTTCGGGATTTCGCGGCGGAGCCTTGGCGACGTTTGCCTCAAAGCCCTGTGCGTCTTTGGCGGGTTTGCCGGCTTTGAGTGGGCGCTCGTCACGGGGAATCTTGCCGTTATCAGCGGCTTGCTGACGGCCCTTGCGCTTTCTCTGTTCCTGAGCGGACTTTCCGCGCAGGAAAAGAACAGCGGAAATGAAGCGCCATTTGCCCCTTATGCGGCTGGCGCTGCCGTCTTCGGCTTGCTCATTTCCCTCAAGGTTATTTTCCTTCCGTTGCTGCTGTCTTTCTATTTCTTGCCGCTTTCGCGCCGTCGGAAAATCATCCTGATGGTGGTTGCGGCCGTCTGCTTCGCTGCGCCGGGATTGATCTCTTTGCTTTTCTACCACGACCTGTTCTTTTCGTGGATCGATGCCATTACCGGTCAAATTCCCGGACAACATTCGCCGGCTTTGGAAGGCTGCAATCCGTCATTGCTGTGTTTGGGGCAAGCCGTTTCGGAAAATTCTGGATTGGTTCATCAAAGGCTGGTCGGCACTCTGTTCTACGGGTTCGCCGCCACACTGCTGGTCATCGGTCCTTTGGCCGGTTCGTTGGTTCGGCTGGTTAGAAACGAGCGCATGTCCGATGATCGGTCGTTCCTGCAAAGGCTGGATCGGTTGCTGATCGAGAGGCCGCGGCTTGCCATGCGCGTTGCCGTGCTGTCGATGTTCGCGCTTTATCTATGTGCGCCTCGTCTGAAGGAATATGCCTATTTCGAATTGGCGATCTATGCTGCCGCGCTGATCGTTGACCTGCCGGCGACAGCGATAGCTGCCGTGCTTGCCGGCACGGTCGTCGCTCCCATTCTGGCGATGCAGACGCATAATCCGTTTGTCAGCACCTATGGCCAAACCGCCGCCGCCTTGTTTTGCTTCTGGATTGTCTTGTCAGACCTCGACCCGTCTGTTTTCGGCTTACGGGAATCAAAAAAGCCGTGATCGCTCTCCTGGAAAAAGCGCCAGCAATCCGCCCCGGGGTTGAGCGTTAAGGCGGCTCCTCGCGCCGGCATTGCGACCGGTCGATCTGGCAGGACAGCGAGTCCACGCGCGTTACCCCTAAACCCCGTTGCACAAAGTGTCTTGTCATCCGACCTGAATAGTTGTTCAGTTCTTCAGAGCGGTTTGTGACACCCAGACAAAAGAATCAAGACGCGCGCCGCTCAGCCGGGCCAACACAGCCCCAAGCGCGTCCAGGGACGAGAAACGCGCCATGGTTTATCGGCGGACCCATCAGGTGGTTAAGCGCCTCGCGGCGCGGCGCAGTGCCATCTTGGCAGCGGCGCGTGATGCCGCCGCCGATGGCGGCATGGCCGCGGTGCAAATCGCGCCGGTCGCGATCCGCGCCAATGTCGCGGCCGGCACCGTCTACCGTTATTTCCCTTCCAAGGCGGACCTGATTTCCGAGCTGATCGCCGACGTCTCGCGCGATGAACTGGCTGCGATCCGCCGTGCAGCCGACGCGGCGCCCGGCCCGTCATCGGCGCTGGCGGCGGCCGTCACTACCGTGGCCGTGCACGTGCTGTCGCAGCGCAAGCTCGCATGGGGCATCCTGGCCGAGCCGGTCGACGTCGACGTCACCGCCTCGCGGCTGGCGAGCCGCCGCGAGATCGCGGGCGAGATCGCAGCCAGGATCGACGCCGCGGTTCGCGCCGGACATCTGCCCGCGCAGGACACCGCGCTGGCCGCGACCGCGCTGCTTGGCGCGCTGCATGAATCGCTGGTCGGTCCTTTGGCGCCTGATCATACCGACGAACCGGCAAAATTGCGCGACGCCGTTCAAACCGTGACGCTGTTGGCGCTGCGCGCTGTCGGCGTGATGGACGCGCGGGCCCGCGGCCTCGTGGTGCAGGCGGTGCTGCCGGCGAAAACGCTGGTCGGAGCGTAGCGCTTCTCGCCTGCGTAGCGGCGCCAACGCATGGCGCGGAGACATATTCCGCCGCAATGGCCGCTTAGAAGCAATTGCTTTCCAAACTCATTCGAGGAGCAGTCCATGACGACGACATCAGGATCGGCCAAATGGCAGGGCGGCATCAAGGACGGCAAGGGCGCGATCTCGACCAAGAGCGGCGCGCTGAAAGATTACCCCTACGGCTTCGCCAGCCGCTTCGAGGGCAAGCCGGGTTCCAACCCGGAAGAGTTGATTGGGGCCGCGCACGCCGCCTGTTTCACCATGGCGCTGTCGCTGATACTAGGCGAAGCCAAGCTCACCGCCGAGCAGATGGAGACCAGGGCCGACGTCACGCTTGAAAAGCAGGGCGACGGCTTTGCCATCACATCCGTGCATCTGACGTTGAATGCGAAAATTCCGGGTGCGGACAAGGCGAAATTCGAGGAGCTGGCCGGCAAGGCAAAGGCCGGATGCCCGGTATCGAAGCTGTTGAATACCAAGATCACGCTGGACGCGACGCTGGCTTCCTCGTCCTGAGAGCGTGAGAATGTTTCGCTCTCGCCCGCAAATTTTACGGTGCTGGTCTGGAGGGCCCCCTCGGCGGAGTTTTCGGCCGAGTCGGCGACCGAATGGCGGCGAGCAAGCCCAATTCCGCGAATTGCGGAAGCCGGGCTACCCCGATGCCCGGCTGAGGCGACCCGGAGGCGGGGCGCTTTGTAGGCGCTTTGAAGCCTGGTGCCGTGTTCATGTCGATATTT
>WNFW01007314.1_pt1 | contig 13025 bp, 11 predicted proteins | sample 5400131 | NCBI WGS metagenome assembly WNFW01 (sample SAMN13153362, study PRJNA577476) | soil metagenome | isolation source: 20 cm soil or saprolite under grassland replicate 1 | place: USA:California | collected 2016-06-15 | reverse complement strand
GTAGGAGTCGGGGCCGTGTCTCAGTCCCCGTGTGGCTGGTCGTCCTCTCAGACCAGCTACCCGTCATCGCCTCGGTAGGCCGTTACCCCACCGACTAGCTGATAGGCCGCGGGCCCACCCCATCGTGCATTGCTGCTTTCTTCACCGGCCATGCGACCGGTGACGACATGCGGTATTAGCATCGGTTTCCCGGTGTTATCCCCCGCGATAGGAAAGGTTGCCCACGTGTTACTCACCCGTTCGCCGCTAGGAACTCACCTCCCTTGCGGGAGATAAGCCCTCGCTCGACTTGCATGTGTTATGCGCGCCGCCAGCGTTAACCCTGAGCCAGGATCAAACTCTCCGTTTAAAACGGAGGACCCAAGGATTCATCCCTGAGTACTCAGACTCTCAGAGTCTTTCCCACTCTTCAGTTGTCAAAGTGCTGGCTCCTCGCGACCGGGTCTCCCACCCCCCTTTCAGGGCGCACGAAACCTTCCTGTCTGAGGAACCGGCGAATTGTACCGGTCGGCGGGTTGGCTTTGCAAGGTAGACGGCCGAGCGGCTAAAAGGCCCTCCGGCCGGAGATCGCGCGGGCCAGCGTCAGCTCGTCCGCGTACTCCAGGTCGCCCCCCACCGGCAGACCGTGCGCCGGCCGGGTGACCTGCACCCCCAGGGCCGCCAGCGCGCGCTGCAGGTACACGGCCGTCGCCTCGCCCTCGATGTCAGCGTCAGTGGCCACGATCACCTCGGCCACGCCGTCGCCGCGGACGCGGTCGAGGAGCTGCGGCACGTGGATCTGATCCGGACCGACGCCGTCGATGGGCGAGATCACTCCGTTCAGGACGAAATACAAGCCGGCGAACTCCGACGTCCGCTCAACAGCAAGCACGTCGAGCGGCGATTCCACGACGCAAAGCAGTGTCGTATCGCGACGCGCTGACGAACAGATTGCGCACAGGCTGCCTTCCGCGATGTTGTAGCAGCGCTCACAGAATCCGATCCTGAGCTTCATGTCGACGATGGCCTGGGCGAGCGACTCGGCACGGTGCCGGTCTGCGCGCAGCAGGTGAAACGCGAGGCGCTGTGCCGTCTTCGGCCCGACTCCCGGCAGTCGGGAGAGTTCCGAGATCAGCCGTTCCAGTGGCTCCGGCAGCTGAGGCACGCTCGCGTCCTTCTTACTGCAGCAATCCCGGTGGCAGACCGAGGCCGCTGGTCACAGCCTGCATCTTGGTCGCCTGGAGCTCTCGAGATTTCTCGAGCGCCTCGTTGATCGCGGCCAGGATCAGGTCCTGCAGCATCTCGACGTCTTCCGTCGCGCCCGGATCCACCTTCACCGACACCACCTTCTGCGCGCCGGTGGCCACCACGCGCACCGCCCCGCCGCCGGACGTCGCCTCCACCGTCTCGTCTTCGAGCTCCTTCTGTGCCTTAGCCATCCGGTCCTGCATCTGCTGAACCTGGCGCAGCATCTTCATGGGGTCCTTCATTCTGAGATCTCTTTGACGCGAGTAACCCTGCCGTCGAACCGCCGCACGACCTCGCGCACGAAGGGATCATCCTCCGCGCTCGCGCTCTTCGCCGCGCGCGAGGGCTCCGGCGCAACTTCACGCAGGCGGTAGTCCACCTTCACGCCGTCGCCGAGCCACTCGCGTACGAGGGGCATCAGCTGCGACGACTGCTCCTGCGCCAGGTTGTGATGGAAGGCGTAGCGGAACCACAGCACAAGCGTCGAGCCCGACACCTCGGGCTGCGCGTCGAGATACGCGGCCCGAACCGTGCGGTTGAGCTTCTCAAGCACCACGGTCCATCCGGAAATGTCCGATACCTCACCGCTGCGCGGGGAGGGTGTCGCCGCGACAGCGGCGACAGGTGGGGAGGTCAGCTCAGCTTTAGGTGGTGAGCCGGAGCTCACGTCCCCACCGGCTTCGCTTCGCGAAGCCACCTCCCCGCGATGCGGGGAGGGTCCAGCTTCAACTACTCCAAGCTCGACCGCCAGCCGCGCCAGCGTGGCCTCCACCAGGAAGCGCGGCTCGGCGTGGCGGCGGACCTCGCCGTCGAGGTGCAGCAGCGCGTCCAGAACCGCCGACAGCCGTCGGGCGGTCGCGTGGTCCTGCGCGGAAACCGCCGCCAGCAGCCGGTCGCGGGAACCTTCCATCAATCCCCGCACGACCTGGCGCAGCTCGGCGCCCGCGGCGTAGACGCGGTTCAGCTCCTCCAGCGCCTCCGCCGCGCGGCCCGCGAGCACGTCGGCCAGCAACCCGTCGAGAAGCCGCGGATCGGCGATGCCGAGGAGTGACCGCGCGGCCTCGAGGCTGATCGGTCCTTCCGCGAGCGGCACGAGCTGGTCGAGCAGGCCGACCGCGTCGCGCATCGATCCCTGCGCGGTGCGCGCGATGAGACTCATCGCCTCAGCGTCGACCTTCAGCTTCTCGGTCGCGGCGATGTGCGACAGCCGGGCGACGATCTGGTCTTCGCCGAGGCGGCGGAACACGAACTGCTGGCAGCGGCCGATGACGGTCAGCGGAATTTTCTGCGCGTCGGTGGTGCAAAGCACGAACAGGACATGCGGCGGCGGCTCCTCGAGCGTCTTGAGCAGCGCGTTGAACGCCGGCTCGGTGAGCATGTGCGCCTCGTCGATGATGTAGATCTTCTTCGGACCCAGCGCAGGCGCGAGGTTCACCTTTTCGCGCAGGTCGCGGATCTCGTCGATGCCGCGGTTCGAAGCCGCGTCGATCTCGATGAGGTCGAGCGCTGATCCAGCCGTCATCTCGATGCACGACTGGCACCTGTTGCACGGCTCCGCTGAATCCGTCTTTCGTCCGGTGCAGTTGACCGCCTTCGCGAGCAAGCGCGCCGCTGACGTCTTGCCCGTCCCGCGGCTGCCGCTGAAGAGGTACGCGTGCGCAACGCGGCCGCCGATGATCGCGCCCTGCAGCGCGCGAGACGCGGCGTCCTGGCCGACCAGGTCGGCGAACGTCTGCGATCGGTACTTGCGGTAGAGAGACAGATATTCGCTCATAACAAATCAGTGGCCGCGCACCATCGCCTCGATCGAAGATCCCCAGATGCACCGCGGTCGCCGGCTCCGGCCAGGGTGGCTGCGGCACCCTCGGGAGCTCTCCTTACCGCTGCTTCCTTCCGGACCTGACGGGGTTCGGAGACCCGAGCTGCGCAGGTCCCAGCCTTCAACGCCGTCTCCCACGGCCAGTTCTGCGAATCCAGACCTCAACGACGGAATTCGGTCCGGCTAAGGCGGATTGCCGGTTCAGGGTACCGCCAGCACCCCACTTAGCGCGGCCGGTCCGAAGTCTACGCCGCCCCGGATGGAGATCGGATTTCGATAAAGAAGCACCGCGCCCACTTAGCGCGGCCAGCAGCAAGTCTACGCGGGGCCGGTTGTCCGAGCCCACCGCCTCAGCGCGAGTGCGAGGTGCACAAACGTGGCCACTGTGGCGACCGGGATCACGATCTCTGCGCCGAGCACAAGATTTTTCGGATCGAGATTCAGCCCGCGGAGGAGCGCCACTCCGCCGATCAGCACGAGGTTGAGCGTGGTCGAGATCTGGCCGGTCAGTGTGTGACGAAAGTCGACGCGCTTGCGACGCAGCATGATCACCGCCCCGGCCGCTGCCGGCAGGACGTAGCGCGCGACCGCGACCAGGGCCAGCCACAGCGGGATGGCGCCGGCCACGGTCAGCCCAATGCCCATCGCGCCGATGAAGATCCCGTCCACCACGGGGTCGAGACCCCCGCCGAAGCTCGAGACCCCCTGCGTGCGGCGCGCGATCGTGCCGTCGACAAGGTCGGTCAGGCCGGCGATCGCCACAGTCACCGCGAGCGGGCCGAATCCGCCCGGCGCCATCGCGTAAACGAGCGCCGGTGCGGCGAGGTACGCGCGTGCGAGCGTGACCTGGTTCGCGATGCCCGGGATGAACGCGCCGACCGCCGCCACCAGCACGATCCAGGAGCTGACCAAAAGTGGTGGTCCCGGCTGTCCTCCCGACCACGCCCACGCCAGGCCGGCGACAACGTAGACGACGCTCGCCGCGATGGCGGCGCGGGTCGCATGCATCAGTGCGAAGGGCTGGGACTCGGCGACGGCAAGGCCGTTGGAAGCGGCGCAACATACGGAGTCTCTCCCGGATACGGATTCCCGCCGCACTGGTAGTTGGGCTCACCCACGCCTTTCAGGAAGATCTCGGTGTAGCCCCCGGTGCCCACAAGCCCTCCGTCGTACTTGCACACCTGGTGCGTGACGATGCCGAACGGCGCCTTCCACGCGGCCGGCCACGGATGCGAGGAGTAGTACGCGTCCAGGAAGGGCTTCCACACGCCGATGCCAACATCCTCGCCGAACAGCACCGACGTCGGGCACTGCCAGCCGGACGGCGGGAAGTTCGTGGCCAGGCGCGCGTAACCCGACTTGCACGTGGGGCCGGCGTCGATGTGCATCAGCGACGCCGCCACTGCGAGGTTCGGGGTGTAGCCGATGAAGATCGAGCCGGTGTAGGCCTCGGTCGTCCCCGATTTGCCCGCCACCGGCCGGTTGCCAAGCGCACCGAGGTAAAGCTTCACAGGGCCGCGCAGCAAGTCCGTCATCAGATACGCAAGGTCGGGCGATATGACCTGCACGCGCCCAGCGCTCGGATCGAAGCTCTCGAGCACGTGACCCGCCGGGTCGGTCACCTTCAGCACCGAGTGGGGGCTGACTCGGTAGCCGCCGTTGTCGAACGCGCTGTACGCCGCCAGGTGCTCCGCCATCGACAGCGCGTCGTGACCGAGCGTGGTCGACACTCCATTGACGTTCTCGAGCGAAGCCGTCACGCCCAAGCGGTGCATGAAGTCCGCCACACGCGCGCCGCCTTCCGCGCTGTATGTCCACAGGGCAGGCAGATTTCGCGACTGCGCGAGCGCGGTGCGCAGCGGGATCCATCCTTCGTGCTTGGCGTCCCAGTCGCTGAACGTGTGCCCCCCGATTACGGAGTTCGCATCGTTGAGAAGGGATGCGGGCGTCAGCAGGCCGGCTTCGAGCGCGGCGCCGTACGTGTAGACCTTGAACGAAGATCCCACGCCGCGCCATCCCAATGGGTCAACGCCCGTCAGGTTGACCTGGCCGCGAATGGCGTCGTTGTTGTAATCGGCGCTGCCGACCATCGCGAGGATCTCGCCGTCGTTGGGATTCATGACGAGCATCGCGCCGGTGTTCACGGCGCGCGAGCGATATCGCTGCACGCCGGCCTTCACCTCTTTGTCCGCCAACGCCTGCGTGCCGAGGTCCAGCGTGGTCGTGATCGTCAGGCCGCCTTCGTACAGCGCGGTCGGGCCGTAGCGCTGGAGCACGTACTGCTTCACGTAGTCGACGAAATGCGCAGTCACCGGGCTCGGCGACGGTGGCGCGGCCTTGTGCGCGGCAATCATCTTCTCGATCTGGTCGCTGCCATACAGGCCGTCGGCCTCGCGTCCGCTCAGATCACCCACTGCGACCACGCCGTCCAGCACCTGCCGCCAGCGCTGGTTCACCGCCTGCAGCTGTTCCGCCGTGCCGAACGGGTCGTACAGCGCGGGCGCCTGAGGCAGTCCAGCCAGGAACGTCGCCTGCGCCCAGCTCAAGTCGGAGGCGTGCACGCCGAAGTACGTTTCCGACGCCGCCTCAACACCCCACGCGCCGTTGCCGTAGTTGATGGTGTTGAGGTACAGCTCGAGGATCTGCTGCTTCGTGTAGCGGCGTTCCATCTCCTCCGCGAGGACCAGCTCGCGGAATTTGCGACTGACTGTTCGGCTCTGCGCCTCGGCGGTGTCGAGGACGTCGTTCTTGACCACCTGCTGCGTGATCGTGGAACCGCCCAGCGTCGACGAGGGGTGCGTGAGGTCGTAGACGATCGCGATGAGCAGGCGCCGGTAGTCGACGCCGGAGTTGGAGTAGAACGTTCGGTCCTCGGTGTCGATGGTCGCCGCCTGAAGGTTCTTGCTGATCTTGCTGAGCGGCACGACCGTGCGGTTCTCGTGATAGACGGCTGCGATCAGGTTTCCATTCCGATCGACGATGCGCGTGGTCTGCTCGAGCTTCGACGACTGAAGCTGGTCGATCGATGGCAGGTCGCCCGCGAAGTAGTCGACGACGCCGATCGTGCCGCCCGTGCCGAGCAGGCCCACGGCCGAGATGGTGATCACGGCGACCAGCGAGGCGCGCAGCAGCCAGGCTCGTGATCCGACGCGGTGCGCCCGGCCCGAGCGGGCGCGACGGCGCGTCCTGGACTGGACTGCCTCCTTACGGAGCCGGCGCCGGCTGCGGGGGACCGGCCGGGTTTTCATGCGACCTCCAGGACGATTGCTGCGACGCGTAGAAGACGATTGCGATTGCGCCGGTCAGTCTACACAGGTGCCCCCGAGGCGCTTTCAGCGAAGCCCCAGAGCCGCCGCCCCCTGGTCAGCCAGGCTCGAGATCGGGTTGGCGAACAGGCCGTAGCCGGCGATCACGACGCACAGCGCGATCGCCCCGAACGCCGAGAGGCGGGTCCAGACCGGCAGGGCGACCAGTCCGCGCCGGCCTTCGTCCGGCGGGTTCTGCAGGTAGAGGACGCGAACGGTCCCGATCGCCGCGACCAGGCTCAGAAGCGATCCCAGCAAGCCCACCGCCAGCAGCTCGAGGTGGCCGGTCCGCGCCAGCGCTGCGCCGATCGTGAACTCGCCGAAGAATCCCGCCAGTGGCGGGGCGCCGGCGAGCGAGAGCATGGCGAGGGTGAGGGCCGCGGCGCGTGCGGGACGCAGCGTACCCAGGCCGGAGACCGCCAGCTCCGAGATGCCCGCGGCCCCTGCGGCGGCTGGGGCGGCGGTGGCGGCGACCACCAGGGCGCCGAGCAGGAAGATCGTCGCGCCGATTCCGCCGCGGAACTGTGTGGCGAGGCCCGCGATGACCCAGCCGGTCTGGCCCGCGACCAGGAAGGCTATGCGCGTGCGAGGCGAGCGGGCCGCAAGAGCCCCCGCCCCGCCGCCCGCCATCGCCACCGCGGCGACGATCTCCACGTAGGGCGAGAACGCAACTGAGACCGCGCCGACCGCGACGCTGACCTTGACCGCCGCCACCACCGCCGCGGCGGCACCGAGCCCAGCCACGAGTCCGATGCTCATCGGGCTCGGCGCGGCCAGGCCGTGCCCGGCGCCGAGCTGAAGCGGAGCGAGGGAAGCGCGATAGATCAGCGCTCCCAGAAGGACGAGCACCGGCACGGCCAGAGGCAGCGTCGGCGCGACTCCGAGCAGAGCTGCGTGCACAGCGCCGAGGTCGGCGCTGCCGGCCGTGGCGTACACGTACGCAAGGCCGATCAGCATCAGCGCGCTCGCGGCCGCCCCGAGCAGCAGCAGTCGCAAGGCTGAGTCCGGCCGGCGGGTCGCGAGCATCACGACGCCCGCCGCACCGGCCAGCTCCAGGCCGGCCCATACGCTCAGGAAGTCCCCACCTGAAGCGACCACCATCACGCCGAAGACGGCAAGCATCGGCATCGCGAGGCCGATCGACATCGAGTCCTCGGCGCCCCAATCCGCGACCGCGATCCCCACCGCGGCGGCGAGCAGCACGGCGGCTTTCACGAACAGGCCGAATCGGTCCACGAGCAGCCCGCCGCCGAAGTAGGAGCCGACATCGGCGCCCACGCGCAGCTCGACGGCGAGGGCGGCCATACTTCGTCATGGCGTCGCCGTCCCTGAGTACGGGGATGCGATCTCAGGAATGTTCGCCACCATCTGGTTGACCACGCCAGGGTCGAACAGCGGAGTGTCGGTGCCCGGGATCTTCGGGCCGCCCGGCACGATGCCCACCCACAGCAGGGCGCCTGCCATCAGGCCAAGGAACCATGTCTCAGAAAGCGAGGAGTCCGACACAGCGGGAGCGTCGGGGTTCGGAGGTCCGAACAGCACACGCTGGATGAGGACCGCCACCGCGATCGCCGTCAGCGCGAGTCCCGCCGCCACCGCGAACGCGCCGACCGGCTGCGTCCTGAATGCGCCGAAAAAGGTCATCTCGTTGGCGGTGAACGAAGCCATGAGCGGCACGCCGAGCACTCCCAGCCCGGCGAGCACTGTGAGCCACGCGAGCTTCGGCATGCGCGCGGCGAGGCCGGTGAGCACCATCGCGTTTCGCGTCTGCGCACGGTCGGACAAGGTGGCGAAGACGGACACGACCAGCGCCGAGGCCATGCCGCCGGCAAAGAGTGAGAGCACGCTGCCGGCGATGGACAGCGGCGTCAGCGCCGCCAGCCCGAGTGCGGTCACTCCGCACGGGACGAGCGCGAGGTTTGCCGCCGCATGCCGGATGTCGCTGGAGCGCAGCGCAGCAATGGCCGCGTACACGACGGTTATCGCGGCGAGGCCGGCGATCAGCGGCGCCAGCAATTTCGCGCCGTCGGGCTCGCCCGCCACGAGGACACGTAGAAGGACGTAGGCACCCAGCCGCGACGCGCTGCTCGCCACGACCACCACCACGCCGATCGGCGCGTCCGAATAGACGTCGCGGACCCAGCCATGCAGCGGGAACAGCGGCAGGCGCGTCGCGGCGGCGAGCCGGTCGCGACGTAGATGCCGGCCACCGCCAGCACGAGCGCAACAGTGCCCGCCCCCCAATACCCGACCAGCCGCCACGCGGCAGCATCCCGTCGAGGTCCTCCCCACCCGAGGATCAGCAGCGCAAGCGGCACTGTCGCCGCGGACCAGAACAGCACGAGCACGAAAAGGTCGTGCGCAGCGATCGCGCCGGTCACGCATGACTGCGCCAGCAGCAGCAGCGCGAAATACGAGCGCACACGCGTGCGAATGCCCGTTGACGCGAGCACCGAGATGATGCCGACCAGGGCGGACAGCATCAGCATCAGGATTCCCGGCCCGTCGACCCCAAGGTGATACGCGGCGCCGATCGCGGGCAGCCACTGCCGGTTCTCTTCGTACTGCAAGGTGGGCAGAAAGTTCTGGAACTGGTTGTAGGCGACGAAGAGGATGAAAAGCACGATCAGGTTGGTGAAGAACGCGATCTGTTTGATCAGCGTGTCGTAGCGCCCGCGCGGGTTCGGCAACACGCCGATCACGAACGCCATCAGGACCGGCGCCCAGATGCCGATGCTGAGGATGAACGCCGAGGTGAAGATGTTCGCACCCGGCACCGTCGACGGCGCCGGCGACGGGCGCGTCAGCGCTGCGAACGCGTACAGCATGGCCGCGGTCATCGGAGGACCCCTGGCGACAGCAGCGCCACCAACAGCGATAGGAGCACAGCCATCACGACGAGCACTCCCACGTCACCCGCGTGAAGAGCAGCCACCGTGTAGCGACCAGATAGATGCGAGATGCGGCCGACCGCAGTGTCAGCGGCCGGCACCAGCCGCTCGGTGCCTTCGACGATGCGCACCGCTGGGTTGACGACGTAGCGCCCGAGCACGTTCTGGCCCGCCGACTCGAGCCGGTCGGGCAGCAGCGCAAGCCAGCTCGAGGCACGAAGTGATCCATCCTTGTAGCGGCCGACCGGCAGCGCCGCGGCGGCCAGGCCGACCACGGCGATTGCGAGCCACAACGCGTAGGTGGCCGCCGTTGCGGTCGCGTGCTTGCCGTTGTCCAGGAACGTCAGCCAGGCCGGCACCAGAGAGGCAGCGGAGAGGACCAGCGACCCAAGCACTAGCCAGTACGGCCAGCCGAGGGATTGCCGCGGCGCATCGCGAACGCGGTCGGGATCGAAAGCGCGGCGGCGGCGCAGAGGACCCGAGCTGGTGACGAGGAAGACGCGCATCGCGGCGAGGGCGATGACAAAGACCGCCTCACCCAGCGTGATCCCGAATCGCGACCTTGAGTCGACGCCGATAGCGAGCGCGCCGACTGCGCTCACGGCCAGTGCGATGGCCACGCCGAGCAGCACTGCCGCGCTCGAGCGCATGCGCATCCACGCGTCGCCCATCTCCCGCATCTCCTCGGTGCGCATCGCATTGACGATGTTGGACGCGGCCAGCGCGCCCGCCGCGCGCGCGGGACCGGCCGCGTACACGCACGCGAGGCCGGCCACCGCGAACGTGAATCCTCGGTACTGGAAACCGTGGATCGTGATCGCCGTTCCTACCGCGGTCACTCCGGCTCCCGCGAGGATCAACGCCTTGCGCGGCTCCATCGAGACCAGCGAGTAGAGGCCGGCGAGCACCCCCGATATGCCGCATGCGATGACCAACCACCGCATGGTGTCCGCGTTGGAGCTGACGAAGATCGGCAGCAGCCGGTACATCACGGTCACGCCGACCACAGGCCACACGGCGGCGGCGATGGCCGAGGCGGCAGGCGGCGCGGTGGTGGCGGTTCCTGTGAGCCATGAGTGCACCGGCCACAGCGCCATGCGTCCGGCGACGCCGACGAACAGCAGCACGGAAGCCACGACGATCTGCCTCACCGTCCACCCCGCGGTTGTGTGCAGGGCGGGCACGAGCAGGGAGAGGTTCTGCTGGCCGTATCGCGAGTAGAGGACCGCGATTCCGCACAGCAGAAAGAGGTCGGTGAGGAACGGCAGCGCCAGCGCGATGCGACCGCTTCGAGCTGCGGCCTCGTCACCCCAGCGATGCGCAAGCATCAGGTACGTCGCGCCGCCGGCCAGCGCCCAGAACATGAAGAGCTCGGCCAGGTCGGTGCTCAACAGGGCGCCTACGCAGCCGAAGAGCAATGCGCTGATCAGCGCCTGGAATCGCGCGGGCCCCGGCTCGTTGCGCCCGGCGATGCGATGCCAGCCGAGCACGCCGATCACGCACAGCTCGATCACCGCCAGCGCAACCACTGTCAGGTGGTCCGCGTGCAGCACGATGTCGATCTCGAAGTTCTGGAACACGGTCGGGCCGCTGAGACCGACATTGGCGGTCAGGTAGACGTACGAGGCGCTGAACCCTGTCGTCCTTTTCGCCAGACCCCAGCCAACCAGCAGCGTGGCGGCAAGCGTGACCAGGGCGCCCAGCATCGCCGTGTTGACGGACCCGCGGCGTGTGCGCACGCTCGAGATTGCGATGACGAACGCCGCCAGCGGCGCCATGACCATCAGGGGCACCGCCCAGCCGAGCGTGGTCGCGGGGTCGAAATGAAAACCGCCGCCAGTGCTCGGTCGCGGGCTGGTGGCGGCACCAGACGCGGCGGCGGCGAGGAGGTGGCCGGCGGAGGTCAGCAGCGCGCTCAGCGCGGGCTCTCCTGGGTGGAAGAACGGCCGGCTCGGGCCGCCAGCGCGAGGCCGAGGGCGACGACGGCCAGCGACACGATCGCGACCAGCACTGCGATCTCCTGCCCGACCGGAGGCCCGGACACGCCGATGATCACACGCGGTCCATTCGCCGGCTGCACCTGGGCCGCGGCTCGCGCGGAGAAGCGAGCGACGCCGACGAACGCGATGCCTGCGCCGCCGAACATCAGCGGGATCCCCGCCAGAGCGCTCGCGAGGTTGCGCCGCCAGACGGCCGCGAAGATACCGATCGAAAGCAGGCTGGCGGCCACGAACAGCACCGAGACAAGGCCGGTGGTCAGGTTGTTCATCGGCTTCGGTCGTGGACGCGCCACGCGACGGTCAGGCCGACGAGAGCCGCCAACAGCAGCGCTCCAACGGCTTCGGCTGACAGCGCATCACGCGCGAAGAGCAGGCGCCCCAGCGCCGCGCTCCCGAAGAAGCCTCCATTGAACGTGACCTGCGCGAAGTCGCCGCGGAAGGCTGCGTACGCAAGGGCGCCGAGGAGGATCGCGGCGCCGACCGCCGCAAGCTGCCTCCACACGTGCGCTGCCTCGCCCATCACCGTCCTGTAATCGGGTCGGGCCAGGAGCAGCGCGCTCGCCGCAAAGCTCCCCAGGACGACGAGCGCCGCGAACCCGGCGGACAGTGACGCGTAGACGCCCGCGACTCCGACGCCAGAGATGAGCAGGGCCAGCGCGCGAAGCCCGCGTCCGCCGGCGAAGACGACGACAAGACCGCCGCCCAACGCTACCGCAGAGGACGCGTAGAAGCCGATCGCGTGGGGAGAGTCCATCGTCACTCCGTGGTGCTGAGTGAGCTTGACCGGCTAGTCGGAAAGACCGCCGGCTCCGAGCCGCCAAGCATACAGGAGCCCACTTCCGGCCACGGCGACAAGCGCCCCCGCCGCGGTCAGCGCTCCCACCTTGGGAGACGCACTGGAGGCCGCAAGGACGTAGGCCGCGAGAGCCGCCACGACCGGCGTGGCCACCGCGATGGCGGAGACTCGCGTCACGTCGTATCGATTGACCCGCCGCCACAACCTCTTCACTGGCCGAATTGTCGCAGGATGGCCGGAGGCGCCGGGTTCAGGCCAGCGACTCGACCCACGCGTCGTGAAGATCGCCGTAGCGGCCGCCCTCTTCTCGCAGGGCAGCGGGCGCGCCGTCCTCGACGACCCGCCCCGCGTCGATCACCAGCACGCGATCGGCGATCTCAACGGTTGAGAGCCGGTGGGCAATGATCACCGCGGTGCGGCCGCGCAGCAACGTGCGCAGCGCGTGCTGGACCAGTCGCTCGGAAGGCAAGTCCAGCGATGACGTTGCCTCGTCGAGGATGAGCACGCGCGGGTCGGCCAGAAATGCGCGTGCAAACGCGACCAGCTGGCGCTGTCCTGCGGAAAGTCGCACGCCGCGCCTTCGTACGTCGGTCTCATAGCCCCCGGGCAGTGCGCTGATGAACTCGTCAGCACCGACCGCGCGCGCCGCCGCGATCATCTCCTCGCGCGTCGCGTCGGGCCGGCCGAACATCAGGTTGTCGCCGACGGTGCCGGAGAACAGAAAGCTCTCCTGCGTCACCATCGCCACTGCTCGGCGCAGCTGGGACACAGCGATCGAACGCTCGTCGACGCCGTCCAGGGTCACGCGGCCGATGGTCGGGTCGTAGAAGCGTGCGATGAGCCGTGCCATGGTCGTCTTGCCGGCCCCGGTCTCACCCACCAGCGCGACGATCTGGCCCGCGGGGATCTCGATGTTGATGTCGTGGAGCACCGGCTTGTCGAGGTACGCGAAGGTCACACCCTCGAACGCGATCGCGCCGCGCGCCT
>WNFW01005577.1_pt1 | contig 13030 bp, 11 predicted proteins | sample 5400131 | NCBI WGS metagenome assembly WNFW01 (sample SAMN13153362, study PRJNA577476) | soil metagenome | isolation source: 20 cm soil or saprolite under grassland replicate 1 | place: USA:California | collected 2016-06-15 | reverse complement strand
CGGCGCAGATCCCGTGGCCGGCGCAGGCGGTGATGTCGACGGCCATCGTGGTGGTCTTCTTCCCCATCTCGCCCTCACCTCCCGCCGGGATGGACGGGAACAGCACCGGGCACGGCGACGACCCCCGCCCCGAGGCTGGCGGGGCAGGGCCGGCCCCCGAGGTGGGCCTCCAGGTCGAGGGGGAAGGCGCGCAGGGCGCTGCGCAGGAGCCGCACCGAGCCGTCCGGGTGCCGGCAGGCCCCCCGCCCCTCGACCTGGCCCCCCCCAGCGGCCTGGGCGGGCGGTCCTTCCTTTCCGCGTTCTGGCCGGGGCCCTTCCCCGGCACCAAGGATCGGGCCGGCACCTCCGAAGGCTCCGAGAGCGAGCACGGGAGTTCCACAGAGTTCCCACAGCAGGGAGGCGGTCGCCTCGGACGGAAGGAGGGCCGTCTGGCACTGCTGAATCTCACAGCGGGCCCTGAGGTGGCTCTGAGGAAGGTAGCCGACACTTGGACATGGACCGACCAAGCCGGATCCTGGTGGTGGATGACGAGGAGAACATCCGCGAGCTCCTCGCCATGGGCCTTCGCTACGAGGGCTTCGAGGTCGAGGTGGGCGACGGGGGGAGGGCCGCCCTCGCCGCAGTGCCGAAGTTCCGGCCCGACCTCATCGTGCTCGACGTGATGATGCCGGACCTCGACGGATTCGACGTCTGCCGCCGGCTGCAGGCCGACGGCGTGCGGGCTCCCGTCATCTTTCTCACGGCCCGCAAGTCCCTCGAGGACCGGCTGACCGGCCTCACCATCGGAGCGGACGACTATCTCACGAAGCCCTTCAGTTTCGAGGAGCTGCTCGCCCGGGTCCGCATCGTGCTGCGGCGCCTCGGCCGGGCCGCAGATGCTCCCCGCCGGTTGAACTTCGCCGACCTGGAGCTGGACGAGGATGCCCACGAAGTGTGGCGCGCCGGGGAGCGCATCGATCTCACGCCGACCGAGTTCAACCTGCTGCACTTCCTGCTCACCAACAACGGGCGGGTGCTCTCCAAGCAGCAGATCCTGGACAACGTCTGGCAGTACGACTTCAACGGCGACGCCTCGGTCGTGGAGACCTACGTGTACTACCTCCGGAAGAAGATCGATGTCGTGGAGCCTCCGCTGATCCACACGGTGCGGGGCGTCGGCTACACCCTGCGCCTGCCCCGGGGATAGGGCGTGTCGCTGCGCCTGCGTCTGTTGACGGGGCTCGCGGCTCTCGTGGTCCTGGGCCTCGGGGTCTTTGGGACCGTGACGTACTTCTCCGTCGACCATTTCCTCCTCAACCGCCTTGACAGCCAGCTCTCCGACGCCGCCAGGGCGCTGACGGGGACCGACGCCGCGCGCCTCAGGATCTCGGGCGGAGGAGGACCGGGCGGGGGAGGACCGGGTGGGGCGCCAGGCCCCGACGGGCCGGGCGGGATCGGTTCCGATGAGACCAGCGCCCGGAATGCCGCCGGTCCAGAGCTGTTCGTCGAGTTCGTGCACCCGGACGGGAGCGCGTTCGAGCCGGTCAAGGCAACGAGGGATCCGGGCGGCGTGGCCCCGCAGCTCGCCCCGGTCGTTGCCGCGATGGCCACGCGTCCCGGGGACAGGCCGCAGGTACGGACCTTCACCACCTCCTTTGCTGAAGGCGGCGGTTCCGAACGCGTGGCGGTGCTGCCCATGAACGGTGGCGCCATCGTCGTCACCGCGTCCCTCCAGCCGATCCGGGACACGCTCTGGCGACTCCTCGTCGTCGAGCTCGCGGTCGGGCTCGGTGTGCTGGTCCTCACGGGTGGTCTCGGTCTGGCGCTCGCCCGGCAGGCGACCCGCCCCCTGGAGGAGATCGCCGCAACGGCCGATGCCATCGCCGCCGGGGAAATGGACCGCCGGGTTCCCACGGGTCGCAGCGGCAGTGAGACAGGCCGCGTCGCCCGGGCGCTCAACACCATGCTGACCCAGATCCAGGACGCCTTCAGGCGGCGGGACGCGACCGAAGCACGCCTGCGGACGTTCGTGGCCGATGCCTCCCACGAGCTCTCCACACCGCTGACCTCGATCCGGGGCTACGCCGAGCTCTTCCACCGCGGCCTGCAGGACCGGCCGGAGGACCTGGCCAAGGCCCTGCGGCGCATCGAGAGCGAGGCCACCCGCATGGGCGTCCTCGTCGACGAGCTCCTCACCCTGGCCAGCTTCGACGCGGGGCGGCCGCTGGGCCGCGACCCCGTCGACCTGCGCGCCATTGCCGCCGACACGGCCGCCGACCTGCGGGCAGTCGATCCGGCTCGCCCCGTCGACCTCGACGCCGCACAACCGGTGATCGTCGTCGGCGACGAGGCGCGCCTTCGGCAGGTTGCGGCCAACCTGGTGTCGAACGTCCGCCGCTATACGCCCCCCGGGACGCCGGTGACCGTCCGGGCCCAGCGACGGGACGGCGCCGGGTTGCTCGAGGTCGCCGACTCGGGGCCGGGTATGACCCCCGACCAGGCCGCCAGGGTGTTCGACCGCTTCTTCCGTGTGGACAAGGCGCGGTCCCGGGCGATGGGCGGGGCCGGCCTGGGGTTGGCCATCGTGGCATCGATCGCCGAGGCCCACGGCGGTCAGGCAACGGTCAAGACCGCGGTGGGCGAAGGAACGACCTTCACCGTCGCCATCCCCCTGGCCGCTGTGCCCCCCGAAGGCTGACCCATTCACCTCCTGCAGGTGTTGGCCTTCCTTCGAAAGTCTGGCGTCTGTCCACAGGTTGGTTTGAGGTTTCTCTGAGCTTTGACTCGCAATCTCAGATGCATGGACACACTCACCCAGCCGGTTGCGACCGGCACCGACGAGCAGGACTCCGCCTCGCCGCGCCGCGGCGGACGCCTCCACCGGCTGCTGGGCGGCCGCCCCGAGCGGGCGGCGGCTCGGTATCTTCGACCTCCAGCCAGATCATCGCCTGGGTCCAGAGCCACTTCACCTCCGTGAGCATCGGAGGCGCCACCATCTACGACCTGACACCTTCGACAACGCCCTGAGACGGGCACTCAGAAGGCGCCCCTCAAGGCGCCGGATGACAACCCGAGGCGCCCCTCAAGGCGCCGGATTAAAACAGAGACCGGCAATCAAGGATAAGGAGGAGTTCGATGAACCGAGGAGTGCCCCGGTGGGCCAAGCTGGCGATCTCTGCCTTCGTCCTCCTGGTGGTGGGCGTCGTCGGCGGCCCCTACGTCTACATCCACTTCATCGAGGGGAAGGCGCCCGCGCCGCTCAGCGTCGACACCTCGACGTCGCCGGCCGCCACCACCAGCCCGCCGGCTTCCTCCTCCAGCGCGTCGTCGAGCGACACGTCGTCCAGCTCGATCGACGGGACCTGGAACGTCGGTTCCGGATCCGTCGTCGGCTACCGGGTGCACGAGACCCTCCTCGGCCAGTCCAACACCGCAACCGGGCGGACCAGCTCGGTCACCGGTTCGCTGACGGTTGCCGGGGATACGGTGACGGCGGGCTCCTTCACCGCCGACCTGACCACCGTCGCCAGCGACAAGTCCCAGCGTGACCACCAGTTCCAGGGCCGGATCATGAACACGGCGACCTACCGCACGGCCACGTTCAAGCTCACGCAGCCCATTGCACTCGGATCCGAGCCCGCCGACGGCGTCACCGTGACGAAACAAGCCACCGGCGACCTGGCCCTGCACGGGGTCACCAAGTCCATCACCTTCACGGTCAGCGTCAAGAAGACCGGGTCGACCATCGCCGCGAGCGGCTCGGTTCCCATCGTGTTCGCCGACTACAACATCGCCAACCCGAGCTACGCCGGCACCGTCACCACCGACGACCACGGGACGCTCGAATTCCTCCTGAATTTCACCAAGTCGTAAACGACAGGTCCCGCCTCGGACGGGCGTCTAGGCTGATGGCGTGACGGCGACCCGACGTGGCCTGGCGTTCGGCGTGGCCATCGGGCTCTCGGGAGTCCTCCTGGCATCGTGCTCGCACCGCAGCTTCTCGCCCGCCCACATCGCGGATCCCCCAGGATCCGTTCCCGCGAAGCCCGACTACACCCAGTCGTGCTCGCCGTCTGGAGCCGATGCCTCGGTCGAGTGCACGGAGGTGGTCCTCCAGTCCATCGACAATGCCCGGGCGAAGGAGCATGTCCGACCGATGGTCCTGCCCTCGGGTTACGGCAAGCTGTCCGTCCCCGAGCAGCTCTTCATCGCCGTGAACCGGGAGCGGGTGGACCGCGGGCTCCGGCCGATCGCGGCGCTGAGCAATGCCCTCACGTCCGTCGCCGAGCGGGGAGCTTCGACGGGCAACCTCCCGCCCGACCCGGGCTCGAGCTACCGCAACGCCAGCGCCGAGTGGATCGGTGCGGTCGCCAATGCCCTGGACGCCGTGTACCAGTGGATGTACCTCGAGGGCTCCAACTGGGCCGATCGCCACCTGATCCTCGACGACTTCGGCTCGGCCGGCACCCTCGTCATGGGAACCTCCTTCGACCCCACCGGCGACCGCGATCCCACCGACAAGGGAGGCACGTCCCTGGCAGCGGTCCTCGCGGTGACGGCGACGCCGGGCACGCTCGCCTATACCTGGACCCAGGCCCAGGCCGACCTCGCGTCGGGGACGCTGCGGCCGCGCGGTGCTCTCCCCAGCAACGCTTCGGCCACCCACATCGCCGACCCCCCGCAGACCGTCCCGGCCAACCCCGACTTCACGCAGGTGTGCGCCCCTTCCGGTCTCGACAGCTCGGCGAGGTGCATCCAGTCGGCACTGCAGGCCATCGACAACGCCCGGGCCGCCGAAGGGGTGAAGGCCATGGTGTTGCCGACCGGCTTCGCTTCTCTGACTGTTGCGCAGCAGCTCTTCGTCGGCGTCAACCTCGAGCGCGTCGACCGCGGGCTATCGCCCTTCACGGGACTGACGGCAGGCTTGAACGCCAACGCGCAGCGGGGAGCCGACATCGCCAACGACCCGCCCGATCCCGGGACGGACTACGACGCCGTCGACACCGAGTGGGCCGGCGGGTCCAGCAACGGCCTCGATGCGGTCTACGGGTGGATGTACGACGACGGGGTCGGCAGCGGCAATCTTGACTGCCCGAAGGGAGGCGGGTCCGGGTGCTGGGGTCACCGCCACGGGATCCTCGACAACTTCGGGACGGTGGGCACCCTCGTGATGGGTGCGGCTCTCAACCCCACCTCCGACACCGGCGACGACAAGGGCGGCCCGTCGATGGCGGCATCCCTGGCGATCACCAGCAGACCGGTGACCGGCTACACGTACACCTGGGCGCAGGCCACCGGGACCGTGGGTTCCCCCGGTCAATTTTCTCTGCTGCGATGATGCCCACGTGGTCCTGAGGCCGGGTCTGACCCTGTTCTCTGCTGGCCACGTTGCGGTTTCCGCGACGCCAGATGCAAAGAACCGAGTCCCCGGCTCCCCGGCCTATGGCCCCGACGTCACGAAGGCCCAGATGACCTCGGCCGCGGACGGGGTGCCATTGCCGCCGTCGGGCCAGGTGTGGTCGCCGCCGGCATAGGTGGCGAGCTCGACCCTCGTGCCGGCCGTGCAGCGCCAGGTCTGGGCAGTGAGCTCGCCGGTGGTCGAAGCCACCGGATTGCCCTCGCAGGCGTTGCGTGAGCGCCACGCGGCGACCTGGGCGACGGCCGTCGCCTCCTTGAAGCCGCCGACGACGTGCGCCTGCGTCGTCGAGTCGTAGGTGACCCTGGGGTCCGTCGTGCTCGCCACCTGGAGGAGGCTCACGGGGGGACCCGGCTGGCAGGCCGTGCCCGGCACGGCGTGGACCGAGATGAGCCCGGTCATGAGCGTTGGATCGGCGCACCCGACGCGGAAGGCGACCTTGCCGCCGTTGCTGTAGCCGATCAGGTAGTCGCCGGACAGCGCCGGGTCCGACTGGACCTGGCGGAGCAGCGTGGCGACGAAGGACGCGTCGTCGATGCCGCTCGTCTGGGCCGGCCCGCAGCACGACCCGCCGTCCCAGCTCTGCTGGTAGCCGGCGGGGTAGACGAGCTCGGCATCGCCGGCGAAGGCAAGGGGGATCAGGCCGTCGCGGCTCGCCTCCTGGTCGGGCGTCACCCCCAGGCCGTGTAACACCACGAGCGCCGGGATGCGGGCAGCGGCCGGGTGGACCGGCAGAAAGGTCACGTAGGTGCGAGGCAGTCCTGCGATGGTGACGGTCTGGGTTGTCTCGGTGAAGCCGGTGGTGACCGCCGGCGATGGGCTCGCCGTCGACGTCGGGGTGCTTGCCGGCCTGCTGGGCGGGGCGGCGTCGGCGTTGCTCGGGCCCTTTCCCACCGCGAGGCGCGACGCCGGACCCCCATCGAGGCCCGGCATCGCCAGGATGGACAGGCCCACAGCGATGGTCAGGCAGCACGCGACCGTCGCAGCCTTCAGCCAGCGTCGCGTCTTCCGGTGCCGGGGGGCGTGGTTCATGGGCATCGTCCGTCGATGGGCCACCGGGGGCCGGAGTGGGAATCGTTCGAGTCAGCTTCTGACGAGAGGCTGAGGCCGGCCTGGCTGCAGCTTGTCTGCTAGCTGTGAAGATAGCGGATGGGGGACTTGTCGGTATCGCCGAGCCCCCGGCCAGGCTCCCGGGGCCCCCACGAGGGCGGGACCCCCGGGCCGCATCGACCCTAGGGAGAAATAGCGCGTCTGCGCGTCATTTTTGCCTGACTGACTTCGAAACCCCTCAACCAAGGAGGGGGAGAAGGTCGGCGGGGTGCGCCAGGACCGTGTCACCGGGCAAGGGCACGGCCCGGGGGTTCCATCCCGCGAGCGCGAAGGCCACGCCGGTACCGGCCGCGCAGGCCCGGTCGTGGGCGGTGTCGCCGACGAAGACGACGTCGGCAGCACCGAGGCCGATGGTCTCGAGCACCAGTTCGAGGCGCTTGGGGCCCCCGAAGTCCTCCGAGAACAGCGCCACCTCCGGCTGCCACCCGAGGCGAGCCAGCTCCCTGCGGCCAGAAGAGGAGTGCTTGTTGGAGCACAGGCCCCAGCGCTGGAGGGCAGCCAGCATCTCCTCGATCCCGGGGAATGGGAGGGCGGCACTGTGGTCGTAGGCGTCGAGGTAGGCCTCGAGGCGCAGGCCCAGGCGGGCGCACTCGTCGGCCAGGACGTGGCCGAAGGTGACGGCCTCCCGAGGGACCCCCAGCGCGACGAAAGCGCCGGTGAGGGCCGCATCGGAGTCGAGCAGCGTCCCATCGAGGTCGAAGATGGGGACGAGCATCCTCGAGCAGCCTCCTCCTGGGAACGTCATGGGGCCCGTGGCCCTCCCGCGCGCCCTCGGTCCGCGCACCCTACCTTCTCGATGGCGACCGAGGAGACTCCACGCGGGGACTCAGCCGAGTCTGCTGCGATTCCCAGCGGCAGCGGCGAGCATGCGGGCCATGAAGACGCTCGCGAAACTCATCCGCTACGCCGCGGTTTCGGCGGTCTCCACCCTGACCGCCCTCACGCTCCTCGGACTGCTGGTGGGGCTCGCCGGCGCGCCCGCAGGGTGGTCGAACGCCTTTGCGACCGCCGTCGCCACGGTGCCCTCCTTCGAGCTGAACCGCCGGTGGGTCTGGGGCGCCCAGGCGAGCCGGTCCCTGGTGCGCCAGGCCGCCCCGTTCTTCGCCCTCTCGATGTCCGGGCTCGTCCTGTCAACGCTGAACGTGCACATCGCCGCCACCTGGGCCACCTCGCACGGCTGGAGCCGCCTGGCGCGAACGCTGGTTGCCCAGGTCACGAACCTCGGAACCTTCGGCGTCCTGTGGGTCTTCCAGTACGTCCTGTGCGACCGGCTCCTCTTCCGTTCGTCCCCGGTGGCGGTGGAGGGACGATTTACTCCGGCGTAACGTCGAGGCCGTACCATTCCCTTGAGCGATGAAGAGCCGCCGGGTCCGCCGAGCTCCGAGAAGCCGTGGGGGGTACCAGCGTCGCCGCTCCGGGCGCCGGACCGCCCGTAGACGTCCGGCCGTCCCGGGCCAGTTCCTCACCTGCCTCTGGGCTGATGCCGGCGGAGAGCCCCCGGCCCCCAGGGAGGCTATCCCCGAAACCGCCGCACCGAGGAGGTCCGATTTGGAGCCGGAAACCAACGGGAATGCGATTGACTGGGTGGACTGTCCCGAGTGCGGCCTGCCCGCCTACGTACTGGACCGCTTCAACCGGCCTTCGACCGACGGTCCACTGCCCCATGCCATCACCGTCTGTGCCCGCATGCACCGTCTCTGCACGACCGAGGAGCCTGTCCGCCAGATCGACGCGGGATCATCGACATGATGCAACCGCTGGAGGCGGACTCGATCGAGGTTGCTCCTCCGATGGTCTTCAGCCTCCGCATCTCCCTGCCCGATCTCCCGGGCATGCTGGGGAGAGTCGCGCGGGCATTTGGCAAGGGCGACGTCAACATCCTGACCCTTGACGTCGTCGACCGGAAGGACGGGACGGCCGTCGACGACGTCCGGGTCGAGGCGCCCCGGGGGATGCAGGAGGCCCTCCGCCGGGCAGCGGCCGCCGTTCCGGGCTTCCTCGTCGAGTATGTCCGCCCGCTCGAGGCATTCCGGCACGTCCTGGAACCCCTGGAGCTGGCGGCGCTCCTGGAGGAGAGCGGCCCCGCGGCCCTGATCCTGGCGGCGAGCCTCGGCGCACCCAGCGCTGCCCGGCTCCCTGCGGCCTGGCTGGACTTCAGCCTGCTCGACGCCCTTGGGGGTGGCAGGGAGGTGGCCAGGCAGGCGGTTCCTCACGACCGCGGGGACGGCCTGGAGGTGGCGGCAGCCCTCCTCGACCGGCCCTCGGCTGCCGTCGTGCTCGGTCGCCAGCGGGGGCCACGATTCCGGGCTTCCGAGCTGCGCTACCTGGGGTTGCTGGCTCGCATCGCCGCAGCGGTCTCAGCCAGATCTGGCACTCTCATCGAAGCCATCTAGAGGCTTTCAAGAGGCGAGACGGCTACACGCACCTATCGCCGGGGGCACCGACGGGCTTACGATCTTGACACAAGCCCGGGGGGACGCTTGGAGAGGGGCGGTTCGGTGCAGCCGCCTCGGGGTGCGTCCCGGCGACTGCGTCGGGACCTTCGGTTGGAACCACCAGGAACATCTCGAGGCCTACTACGCCGTCCCCTGCATGGGGGCGGTCCTGCACACCCTGAACATCCGGCTGTTCACGGATCAGCTCACGTACGTCATCAACCACGGCGGCGACAAGGTGGTGATCGTGGACGGCTCGCTGATCCCGGTGCTCGCCAGGGTGGCAGCGGACCTGACCACCGTCGAGCAGTACGTCGTCGTGGGCGAGGGCGACCTGTCGCCGCTGCCGGGCGCGCTCCGCTACGAAGAGCTGCTGGCGGCCGAGGACGAGGGCTATGACTGGCCCGAGCTCGAAGAGACATCGGCGGCGGCGCTGTGCTACACGACGGGCACCACCGGCGACCCCAAAGGCGTGGTGTACAGCCACCGCTCGGTGTTCCTGCACGCCCTTTCGGAGTGCTCGGGCGCGGCGTTCGGGCTTGGCGGCGCGGACCGCATCCTGCTGATCAACCCGCTGTTCCATGCCATGGGCTGGGGCCTCCCGTACGCCGCCTGGCTGGTCGGGGCCGACATCATTTTCCCGGGACCGTACGCACAGCCGGAAGGGCTCAGCCGCCTCGTCGCCCTCACCAGGCCGACCTTCGCGGCAGCCGTCCCGACCGTGTGGACCGACCTGCTGCGTTACTCGGAAGACCACACCGTCGACCTGTCCTCGGTCCGGATGATTGCCTCCGGCGGCTCCGCAGTGCCTCCGGCCCTCATGGAGCGCTTCGAGGACCGCCACGGCGTGCGCATCGTCCAGGCGTGGGGCATGACCGAGACCAGCCCCCTCGCCGCCATCTCGTTCCCACCGCCCGGCACGGCACCCGACCAGGAGATGGCCTGGCGGGCCAAGACCGGCCGCCCCCTCCACGGCGTCGAGCTGCGGCTGTGCGACGACGACGGCAGGCCCCTGCCCTGGGACGGCACCGCCACCGGGGAGATCGAGGCCCGAGGGCCGTGGGTCACGGGCTCATACCACGGGGTGGACGCCGGCGAGAAGTTCCACGACGGGTGGCTCCGTACGGGTGACGTGGGGACGATCGACGCCCTTGGCTTCGTCCAGATCACCGACCGGGCCAAGGATGTCATCAAGACCGGCGGGGAGTGGATCTCCTCGGTCGAGCTGGAGAACTCCCTCATGGCGCACCCGGCTGTGCTGGAGGCGGCAGTGGTCGGCGTCGTGGACGACCGGTGGGGCGAGCGGCCCCTTGCCTGCGTCGTGCTGCGCGAGCCCTCGGCGACCGGCCCCCGGGAGCTCTGCGACTTCCTCTCGAGCCGGGTGGCGAGATGGTGGCTCCCGGAGCGCTGGGCCTTCGTGGACGCCATCCCCAAGACGAGCGTCGGCAAGTTCGACAAGAAGGCCCTGCGGGCCCGGTACTCGGCCGGCAACCTCCCCGTCGAGGTCCTCCCGGACCGGGCGCAGGCTCGTTGACCGGCCTGAGCAGTGGAGGTAGCGTCGGCGCCGCTAGGCTGGGTCGACTCCCCGAGTGTTCGGCGAAGGCGGAATCTTGCGGGGCGCCCTCGAGGCGCCGGGTGGTCAAACGCGTTGGAGGCAGAGGTTGGGGCCGGAGCGAGGGCAGAGAGAAAAGGAGCAGGAGATGAGGAACTGGCGGTTCGTCGTCGTTGCCATGCTGGCAACCCTGAGCATTGTCGCCGCGGCCTGCGGCAAATCGACGTCGACCGGCAGCAGTTCGAAACCGGCCTACAAGATCGGCTTCATGGGGGCGATCACCGGGGCAAATGCCCAGCTTGTGGTCGGCTCTGAGAAGGGGGCGAACCTGGCCATCAAGCAGGCCAACGACAAGGGTGACCTGCCCGTGACCCTCAGCCTTGACCCCCAGGACACCCAGGGCAGCGCGCAAGCTGCCGTCCCGCTCGCCAGCAAGCTGGCTGGGGACGCCAAGGTCCTCGCCGTCATCGGGCCCGCATTCTCCGGGGAGTCGCTCTCCGCCAACCCGACCCTGCAGCAGGCGAGCATCCCGCAGATCACGCCGTCGGCAACGAACCCGGCACTCGCCCAGAGCGGTTTCAAAGAGTGGTTCCGGGCGGTCGGCAACGACTTCTCCCAGGGTGGTCCGGCGCCGGACGTGGCGACGAAGATCATCAAGGGCGCAAAGGTCTACATCGCCCATGACAACACGGCGTACGGAGCCGGACTGGCTGGTATCGTACGAGACGGGCTGAACGCCAAGTACCCCGGGGCACTGGTGGGCTTCAACTCCGTCGACCCCGGCAAGGACGACTACAGCGACCTTGCCAACAAGATCGTGACCAGCAAGGCCGACGTGTTCTTCTGGGGAGGCTACTCGCCCGAGGCTGCCAAGATCATCACGCAGGCCAGGGCCAAGGGGTTCAAAGGAACCTTCCTCGGCGCCGACGGCAGCAAGGACACGACGTTTCTTTCCAACGCAGGCGCGAACGGCGAGGGCGCGTACTTCCTCTGCCCGTGCGCAGACGTGACCACGATCACCGATCCGATTGACGCCAAGTTCGTCTCGGACTACAAGGCCTTCACGCACGAGGACCCGATCATCTACTCGGGCGAGGGCTACGACTCGACCAACCTCATCATCGAGGCCATCCGCAAGGCGGGGAAGCCGGGGTCTGACATCACGGCGTACCGCAAGGCCCTGGCGACCAACATCGCCTCGACAACGGGCTTCGCCGGCACCACGAAGACCTACGCCTTCCAGGCCAACGGCGAGCTGGTCGACAGCGCCGTCGTCATCTATCTGTACAAGGACGAGGGAGGCAAGTTCGTGCTGCAGGGCAGGGTGAAGGACCTGCTGGCCAAGGCGTGAGAGGGAGCCTGACGAGAGCCACCGGTTAGGGAGCGCGCACTGCCTGACTGCCTCCGAACCGGGTTCTGGCCCCACGTCTTCGACGGGCTGACCCTGGGCTCGATCTACGCCATGATCGCGCTCGGCTACACCATGGTGTACGGGGTCCTGCAACTCATCAACTTCGCCCACTCCGAGGTCTTCATGGTGGGGACGTTCGCCGGTCTCTACACCCTCAAGGCCATCGCGAGCGGCCCCGAGGGGGGCTTGGTGCTCGCCGGGGTTATCGGCACGGCGATGCTCGCCGCCATGGGCGCCTCGGCCCTGACCGCACTGGGGCTCGAACGCATCGCCTACCGGCCGCTGCGCAAACGTGGTGCGCCAAGGCTCTCCTACCTGATCTCCGCCATCGGTGCCTCGCTGTTCCTGCAAAATCTCTTCTTCGTCGTCGGGCCGGTCGGGGGGCCGGCGCCCCGGCCATACCCCAACATCATGGTCCGGCATACCGCCTTCTCCCTGCTGGGTTACAGCGTGTCCAACCAGCAGTTGCTCATCGTGGTCACGATGATCGCCATGTACGTGGCCCTCGACCGCTTCGTCATGGCCAGCCACACGGGCCGTGGGATCCGCGCGGTGGCGGAGGACCCCGAAATCGCCGGGATGATGGGCGTGAACATCAAGGGCATCATCGCGGTGACGTTCCTCGTGGGCGGCCTGATGGCGGGGGCGGCGGGGTCCCTCTACGGGATCTACTTTGGCCAGGCCCGCTTCGATATCGGCTTCATCCCCGGGATCAAGGCCTTTACCGCCGCAGTGCTGGGCGGGATCGGCAACATCCGGGGGGCACTGCTCGGCGGTCTGCTGCTCGGCCTCATCGAAAACCTTGGTGTCACCTGTCTCCGCAGCGACTGGCAGGACGTGATCGCGTTCCTGGTGCTGGTGGCCGTGCTCATGTTCCGGCCGTCGGGTCTCCTCGGCGAGGCGGTGCGGGGTTGAGCGTCACCGAGCGCGTCGCATCGCTGCAGGCGGGGCTCCGGCAGCACCGGGGCCGGGTGCGCGTGCTGGGGGTCGCCGCCGTCCTGGTGCTGACGCTCGTGCCCCTGCGGCTGTCGTCGTACTCGCAGTCGGTGCTCGTTCTCATGCTGCAGTACGCCCTGCTGGCCCTCGGCCTCAACGTGGTCGTCGGCTTCGCCGGGCTGCTCGATCTC
>WNFW01002291.1_pt1 | contig 13032 bp, 9 predicted proteins | sample 5400131 | NCBI WGS metagenome assembly WNFW01 (sample SAMN13153362, study PRJNA577476) | soil metagenome | isolation source: 20 cm soil or saprolite under grassland replicate 1 | place: USA:California | collected 2016-06-15 | reverse complement strand
TCCAATTCGGCGCGCACGCCGGCAACGACGTCGCGCCTTGGGAAAAGACCGACGCAAAATTCACGCCGATGGCGTGCGTTCGCTGGACCTCGAAGGATAGCAACGATTCCATCTATCCCTGCGTCAATTCCATCAACAATGGCAAATACGCCTACGACAACATCCAGATGTTCGTGAACACCTGGAGCCACAAGTTCAACGACACCTGGAACATGCAGACCGAGTTCTACTACACCTATCAGCGCGACGTGCCGAGCGTATTCGGGCCGCTGCCGATCGAGCCGAATACCAGCGGGGCCTTCTGCCCGCCCGGGCAGATCACCTGCTTCGCGCCGGCATGGGCGATCGTCAATTATCAGAACTTCAAGATTTCAAAGACGGATTATTTCGTGCTGCGCAACGAGTATTTCGACGATGTCAAAGGGCAGCGCACCGGCACCCAGACGAACTACAGCACACATTCAATCGGATGGGGACATTGGTTCAACGTCTGGGGCGAAAACACCGGCCTGTTCCGGCCCGAGCTGAGATACGAGCATTCCTATAACGCGCCCGCCTATAACCTCGGCACCAGGAAGGATCAGGTGATCGTGGCCGCGGATGTGATTTTCTTGTACTAAGTGCATCGCGGAGCGGCGTTACACATGCGGCCGCAGCCTCACTGAACGCGAATTTGTTTGGGCTGCTGTTTTCAGTGCATGCAGTTGTCGGTGAGCCCTCGCTTAACCCAAGGTACAGTGACCCCGGCCGCGCAAGCAGCTACATATAGCGTTCACGACTTCGTGATAACTACGGATATTGACTACGAGATGCAACCGCACTAGAACGTTCGCAGCCGTGCTCGTTAAGGGGCGTGTTCTCGAGACGACCTGAACGCGGAGCAAGGCGTGGCGTCCCGCGGCAGCGGCTGGTAACCGCTGCCCCGGGAGGTACGGAACGCCGCCGCCGGGCACTACGACCCGGTGCGAGGAGCTCGCTGGGACCGATCCGGCGCAAATGCTGGTGAGGGAAAGCGCGGCACCGGAGCCAAAAACCGCCACGGTGGAGCGCCGGGAGGCGAGCGTCCTCCGAAGGACGCAAGGCGCCTCGCCAGCGCCTGGCCTGCCGCGTCACGTGCAGGCCCAACGGGTGCCTCGCAAGCACCCGTACGACTCTCGGCGCTCCGCCCACCCCTTCGGGGGGTGCGTGAAGCGAAAGAAGCAAAACCCGGGCGCAAAAACGCGCCGCGGGAACGAGATCGGCTGTTTGAAGAAAACGAGAGGGGCTGAAACCGTGCGTTATGATTCGTACACGGTCTGTCGTCCTCATCCCGAGGAGCGCCGAAACCGTTCCACACGCTGCAACGCGCGTACGCGCGTCTCGAGGGATGAGGACAGTACTGATATTGGCGCCCTCATGCTTCGAGACGCAGCGCAGCGCGATGCGGGTGTGGAGAGGTCTGCGTCCGCGTCGCGCTGCTCCTCTGCATGAGGGCGAGGGGTGTGCGGTGCTTTTTCTCCGCATTATCCGCGCGAAAGCGGGAGACCCTTAAGCCTCAACGGCCTTCGCGCATCCAAGTCGTGGCGAGAGCGCCGACGAGGAGCAGAAGCCCGATCAGTCCGGCGAATACCGGCAACACGCCGATGCCGCGCACCACGGTCGCCTCGCGCGTGCGCAGGCCCAACCAGTCGTCCCCATGGTAGGTGTCGCTCGAGCGCACCCCGACAACGCGCGGAAGATGAACGCCGCTTGCGGCCTCGACCCGCACCACGCCGCCGCCGGTCGCGTTGGCGAGCGGCGCGAGCACGTCCGTGGTCGAGGTCACCTCGGTGAACTCGCGCGGATTGGCAGGACCCACGTTCGCGAGCGCCGTGAGCGTTCCGTCGCTGGCGCGCCAGAGCCCAAGCTCGTTCGCCTCGATGGTCGAGCGCCAAACCCCCGGCTCGGCGGGCGAGAGCGTCACTGTGCGCGTCTTGCCCGAAGGGGTCGTCAGCGTGACATCGCTCACGCTGTCCGACATCGTCTGGCGTTGCACAGTGAGGTCGCGCCCGCGCACGAGGAGCCGCAAAGCTTCTTCCTCGAGATCCGGTTGCTTCATCAGCCAGTGCGAGAGGCGCCGCAACAGGTCGAGATGCGGTCCGCCGCCTTCATAGCCGCGCGCCCACAGCCAGATGTGGTCGGAGAGGAGCAGCGCGACGCGGCCTTCGCCCTCGCGCGAGAGCAGCAGCAACGGTTTGTTGTCCGGTCCCTGCATGATGGTCGTGCCTTTGGATGCGCGGCTGTCGACGAGGCGGAACCAGCGGCTCCAGCGCGGCGGGTCTTGCTCGGCGCCTTCAAGTCCGCGCGTCACCGGATGGCGCTTGCCAAGCTCGGTGAGCCGCGCATGAAACGCGCCGTCGCTGGTGCGGCCGCTCGGCTCGGCCGGCAGGATGACGTCGAGCGGCGTGCGCCAGATGCTGGTGGGGCTTGCGTAATCGGGTCCGGCGGCGACCAGCACCGCGCCGCCCTGGCGCACATAGCGCGCGATATTGTCGAAATAGATGACCGGCAGCACGCCTTGGCGCGCGTAGCGGTCGAAGATGATGAGCTGGAACTCATTGATCTTCTGCTGGAACAGCTCGCGCGTTGGGAAGGCGATCAGCGACAATTCGTTGATCGGCGTGCCGTCCTGCTTCTCCGGCGGGCGCAGAATGGTGAAATGCACGAGATCGATGCTGGCGTCGGACTTGAGCAGATTGCGCCACGTGCGCTCGCCCGCATGGGGCTCGCCGGACACGAGCAGGACGCGCAGCTTATCGCGCACGCCGTCGATGGAAACGACGGCGCGATTATTGACGGCGGTGATCTCTCCCTCGAGCGGAGAGGCTTCGATCTCGACGATGTTCGGCCCCGCGTGCGGGATCGGCACGTTGATGTTGACGGCGGCGCCCACGCGCACATTGCGGCTCTCGATGAGCTCGCCGTCGCGACGCACCGCGACCTGCGCCGGACCTGCCGGCGCGCCCTGATCCTCGACCCGGAACGTGATGGTCTGCGTCTGCCCGACAATGCCGAAGCGCGGGGCGGTTACCAGTACGACGCGCCGGTCGCGCTCGTCCTTGTGGCCGGTGATGAGGCCGTGCACGGGGGCGGTAAAACCGAGCGCCGCGACCTCGCCCGGCACGTCGTGCACGCGCCCGTCGGTGATCAAGATCGCGCCGGCCACGCGCTCCTGCGGCACGTCGGAAAGCGCCAAGGAGAGCGCGGTGAACAATCGCGTGCCGTCAGTCTCTCCGTCCGCTTGTCCGGCCTCGACGAAGCGCACTTCCAAGCCGGGGATATGGCCGAGCCGCTCGGCAAGCGCGGCGCGCGCCGCCTCGGTCTGCTGCAGACGATCGCCGAAGTCCTGGCTCGGGCTTTTGTCGATGACGACGGCGGCCACGGAGGTGAGCGGCTCGCGGTCTTCGCGGGTGATCGAGGGATTGGCGAGCGCGAGCACGAACAGCGCGAGCGCGATGGCGCGCACCAACGCCGCGCGGGCGCGGGCAAAGACGAGCAGGAGCGAGAGCACAAGTGCAATCGCAGCCGCTGCCCACACCATGTATGCGGGTACGAGAGGGGAAAAGGAAATACCGAGATTCAACGTTTCAAGTCCGTTTTTCGTCGCTTGCTAACTCACCTGTCATGCGCGGGCTTGACCCGCGCATCCATCTCCTTTGCAAGAAGTCTGTACGAAGAAGGATGGATTGCACCGGAACTCGGGCTTGCCCGAGTTCCGCATTTTCGAGTGCCGCAAGTCGGGCGAGCCCGACTTGCGGTGTCAAGCCCGGCAATGACGACCTTGACGCAGCGCCGATATGCCTGCGCGAGGACGACGTCATTGTCCCAGCCGCTCCAGCAGCGCCGGGACGTGGACCTGGTCGGCCTTGTAGTTCCCGGTGAGCGTGTACATCACGATATTGACGCCGGCGCGGAAGGCGAATTCGCGCTGGCGCGGTTCGGCGGAAACGAGCGGCAGCATGGCTTGCCCGTCCTGACGCATCGCCCAGGCGCCGGCGAAATCATTGGACGTGATGATGATCGACGATACCCCGTCGCCGGCGCGCGCCGGACGGCTCGCAGGCTCGTCCTCCTCGGCGGCGGGCAGCGCTTCCACCCACAACTGTCCGGAGCTGAAGCGCCCGGGAAAGTCCTTCAACAGGTAGAAGGTCTTGGTCAGCACGTGATCGCGCCGCACCGGCTCGAGTTCGGGAATATCGAGCGAAGACAGGATCGAGCGCAGCGCCTGCATGCCCGGACCGCGGCTCTCGGCGCCGGGGCCAGGCGGAGCCTCGAGCGCGTCGCGCGTGTCGAACAGCACCGTGCCGCCCTGCTTCATGTAAGCGTCGATGTGCTCGAGCGCCTCGCGCGAGGGCTTTGCTGCGCTCGGGACGATCGGCCAATAGATCAACGGATAGAACGCAAGCTCGTCGCGCGCGGGATCGAGCCCGATCGGCTCACCTGCCTCGAGCGCCGTGCGCTGGGCCAGGAACAGGGTGAGACCCTGCAGCCCGGCCTTGCTGATGCGGTCGACCTCGGCATCGCCGGTGATGATATAGCCGAGGCGGGTCTCGAGCGTGGATCTCAACGCCTGCTCGTCGGAGTTCGTCGAGCGTGCGGGCGCTTGGTTCTGCGCGAAGGCGTGCGGCAATGCGAACAGCGCGCCGGCGAGGACTGCCATCGCCAGCATGGTTGCCGCCGGCCGCCGCCGGCGCACGAGTTGGCGGATGCCGCCGGCGAGCAGGAACACGACGAGCGCATCGAGCGCGAGCAGCACGAGCGCAGTGACCAGCATGGGCCCGCGCAGATCCTGCGGCTCGATCGTTCGGTAAGCCTCCCGACGTGCGCTAAGCGCGGATGTGTCGAGTGGCGCGAACCGGTCAGTGGGTGCGAGCGCGTTGACCGCCAGGAATCCCTCCGCCGGTCCATAAAAGCCTGGCGGATGATCGGAGGTCGCACGGCCGCTAAACGTCGCCGGCACGGCACGCGCGCTCGCGGGCGGCGGCCCCAACGCGCCAAAGCCGTCGAGAATGCGCGTCGGCGGCAACACTTCGCGATCGGCGCGCGCATTTGGTGTGCTGGCATCGCTTGGCGCTACCACGCCGGCGAGGGAGACGATTCGCTTGAGCATCTCGACGAAGGTGCCCGATAGCGGCAGGTCTGACCAGCGCGTATCGGCGGTGACATGAAACAAGACGATCAGGCCCTTGCCGCGGCGCTGGGCGGTCACCAGCGGAGTGCCGTCGGCGAGCGTCGCCCAGGTCCGCTCGGTCAGCGTGGCATCGGGCTCAGCCAATACTTGTCGGCTGATGCTGACGTCGGTCGGCACCGTCATGCCGAAGAACGGGCTTTCGCGCGCGAATGCGCTGAGCTGCTGCGGCTGTTCCCAAGACAGGCTGCCGCCGAGAATGCGACCGCCGCGTCTCAATCTCACCGGCACGAGATCATCGTCGGCGGCGGCAAGTCGCGGCCCGGCGAAGCGCACAAGCACGCCGCCGTCTTCGAGCCATCGCGTGAGCTGATCGCGCGCTTCCGAGACATTGCCCACGTCGGCCAGGATCAACATCGGCACTCGCCGTTCGATGAGTTGGCTCACCGCCTGCGCGGGCGAGCCGCGCTCGGCGAGCCGCACGTCGGCAAATGGCCCGAGCGCGCGAGCGAGATAATAGGTCGAGGCGAGCAGCGGCTGGGCGGTATCGACGCTCGAGCCGGTGACCACGCCGACGGAGCGCCGGCGCCAGCGCTTGTCGAGCAGCGCCACCGCGCCGGCGGAGCGCTCGGCCGCGATTTCCAGCCGCGCGATGTCGTTGCGGATCTCGACGGGCAGCGCGAGCTCGGCCTCGCTCTCGCGCTCGCCGTCCTTGAACGCGAACGATGTATCGCCGAGCGGCAGCCCCTTGAGGTCGAGCGCGCGTACGGTGCCGGTTTCGGCGCCGCCGTTGCTCGCGCGCAAGACCTTCACGGTCAGCGCGCCCGCCGCGTTGTCGGGACCGGTCAGGGCGTGCGCGGTCGGGATGCCGCCCTCGATTACGGTGATCGGGTGTTGCTCGATCAATCGCCCGAGCGCCGCGACGAAATCGTTGCCGCCGCCCAGATCGACGCCGTCGCTAAGCCAAACGAGCTCGACCTCGGGCGTGGCAGCGAGGAAACGCCCGAGCGCCGGCAGCGCATCCGCGCGCTCGACCGCGTATGGCTTCGGCTTGATTTGTTTGAGACGCACGCGCGCTGCAGCCGGCGCCTCGAAGGAGACGGCGCGTGTCAGTTCGGAGAGCGGGATCAGCGCAACGCCGCGATGATCGGTTTCCGCGCGCGCGATGAGATCCTCGGCGCTGCGCATGCGCATATCCCACGTGCCCGCTGCCGGGAAGCCGTCATCGATCAACAGCGCGAGCGGCCCGTTGCGAGCCGAGCCCGCAACCGGGGGATTCCACAATGGCCCGGCCGCCGCGATGATCACCAAGGCGGCGAGGGTCAGGCGCAGCAGCGTGAGCCACCACGGCGTGCGCTGCGGCGTCTCCTCCCTCGGCGCGATGTCGAAGAGAAGCCGCGTCGGCGGGAATGCGATACGGCGCGGCTGCGGCGGAATGAGCCGCAGCAGCCACCACAGAACGGGCAGGCTCAGCAGCGCGAGCAAAACGAGCGGCTGCGCGAAAGCGAGCGGAAGCCCCGCGATCATGCGCGCCTCCCGATTTGCCCCGCGAAGCGCAAGCGGCCGCTGACTACCGCGCCGGGAGGCGGCGCGCCCAGCCGCGCGTGCAGCGCGAGCAACAATTCGGTCGCCGGCCGGTCGGTGCGATGGATGGTGAAGCTCCAGCCGAGCTTGTCGGTCTCGGCGCGGATTTCCGCGCGATGACGTGCCACGCGCGTTTCGTAATCGCTCTTCCAAGCTTCGGCGCGGCCGGCGGTGATGGATCCAGCGCCTTCCGGCTCGATGAACTCGACGCGCCCGGAATAGGGGAAGGTTTCTTCCGCAGGATCGACGATCTGCACTGTGTGCCCGTGCGCGCCGGTCGCCGAGAGCTGCGCCAGCGTCGCGCGCACTTGCGCGATCGGGCTCCAGAAATCGGAGACCACGACGATCTCGGCAAGCGAGGAGGGCGCAAACAGCGGCGGAAGGCTTGGCCGTTCGGTAACGTCGTGAACGATCGCATTCGCCATCTTGTCCAACACATTACGGCTGCCGGTCGGCCGCATCAGGCCGGGTATGCCGACGCGCTCGCCTGCCTCGACGAGAATTTCGGCGAGCGCGAAGGCGACGACCAGACATCGATCGAGCTTGGAGTCTTCGGCGAGCTGCGAGCGAAACTGCATGGAAGGGGAGCGATCCGGCCACAGCCAGACCGTATGCGCCGCCTCCCATTCCTGCTCGCGCACATAAAGATGCTCGTCGCGGGCGGAGCGGCGCCAATCGACGCGGCGCGCCGGCTCGCCCGAGAGGAAGCGGCGGTACTGCCAGAAATTTTCCCCGCGACCCGCGCGCCTGCGGCCATGCAGTCCGTGGATGACGGTGGCAGCGATCCGGCGCGCCTCGAGGATTAGGCGCGGCATGGTTTGCGCGAGCGAACGGGCTTCCCCGCTCGCGCGCTGCGTTGCTCTGATCTCGTGCTTGTCCGCCCGCTGCTTTACCGGTGCCATCCAACTATCCGATGCGGGCCTTGAGCTTGCCGATGACGCCTTCCATGCTCTCGCCGTCGGCGCGCGCGGCAAAGGTGAGCGCCATGCGATGCTTGAGGATCGGCTCGGCCATGGCAACGACATCGTCGATCGACGGCGAGAGTCGCCCCTCGATCAGCGCGCGGGCGCGCGCCACCAGCATCAGCGCTTGGCTCGCGCGCGGGCTTGGACCCCAGGAGATCAACTTGCCGATCTCGCCGGTCTCGGGACCGGGGCGCGCCGAGCGCACGAGGTTGAGGATCGCGTCCACCACCGATTCCCCGACCGGTAGGCGCCGTACCAGACGCTGCGCCGCCATTAGCTCGTCGGCGGTCATGGTCGGCTTCGGCTTGCTCTCCTCGGTGCCGGTGGTGTCGAACACGATTTTGCGCTCGGCCTCGTGGTCCGGGTAGTAAACGTCGATCTGCATGAGGAAACGGTCGAGCTGCGCCTCCGGAAGCGGGTAGGTGCCCTCCTGCTCGATGGGGTTCTGCGTCGCGAGCACGTGGAACGGACGCGGGACGTCGTGACGATTGCCGGCGACCGTGACGTGGTGCTCCTGCATGGCCTGCAGCAGTGCGGATTGCGTGCGTGGGCTCGCCCGATTGATTTCGTCCGCCATCAGCAACTGGCCGAAGATCGGACCGGGGATGAAGCGGAAGCTGCGCTTGCCGCCAGGGCTCTCGTCCAGCACTTCGCTGCCGAGGATGTCGGACGGCATCAGGTCCGGCGTGAACTGGATGCGGCGGGCGTCGAGCCCGAGCACGATGCCCATGGTCTCGACCAGCTTGGTCTTGGCGAGGCCGGGGAGACCGATCAGCAGCGCGTGGCCGCCACAGAGCACGGTGATGAGCGCCTGCTCCACCACCGGGTCCTGCCCGAAGATCACATTGCCGATCGCTGCTTTCGCGGCAGCGACCTGGGCGCCGGTCGCTTCCGCTTGGCGCACGATCATGTCTTCGAGGTTTTCCAGCCCATCGGTGGCTGCGGCCATGAGATCAGCTCCTTCTCCTCGATCCATTGCGCGGGTCAGCTATGGCTCGGATCGTGTCGCCAGACCCATCGGACTTGACCAAAAAACGTGCAACATTCGGGCCCTGCGCCCATCGACGCAGGCGCGCAGCGGCTGTCGCCTCGAATCCCTCACAACTGCAGGAGACTACGCTATTTTTCACTGGTGCGATCCCGCCTCGGCGCAGGTCTGCCTCGATCGCCCCAGGACCCCGGCGGCGCGATAAAGCTCGTGAGCGCTTGAACTTCTTAGGCTTTTCGGTCCAACCCCGGCTTTGCCGAGCAGGGGATAAGTTCACTCCTACGACCTAAGGAAACAGCCGGTCACCACACAAGTTCCAGGCAGACAATGGCAGACCAACAGCGCGGGTGTACTCAACTCATCGTGAGGCGACGTGGCTCCCTGACCTTTGGGATCGGTGAGGAGATGGAGCCGTGATCGCCAAGCGTGGCGCCTCGCAACGATCCGCTCCCCGTGGGGGCGAGCCGCACAGGGCCAGCCCCGCTTTCCTCGCGCTCACCGCGGTCGGGATCGTATTCGGCGATATCGGTACGAGCCCGCTCTACACGCTGTCCGTCACGCTTGGGGCCACCGGCCACGCGCTGCCGACCGTTTCCGATGTGCTCGGCATCGTCTCGCTCATCTTCTGGGCGCTGATGATGATGGTGTCGCTCAAATACGTCGTCCTGGTCCTGCGCGCCGACAATGACGGCGAAGGGGGAATTCTGGCGCTGCTGTCGTTGGTAGCGTCCGGGCGCATCGCGAACGGTCGCGGCGTTTCGATCCTTGTCCTGCTTGGCATTACGGGCGCGGCGCTGCTTTACGGCGACGGCGTGATCACGCCGGCGATTTCCGTGCTTTCGGCGATGGAGGGTCTCAAGCTGGTCACGCCCGCCTTCGAGCCGCTCATCCTGCCCCTGACGCTCGCGATCCTTGTCGGGCTGTTCATGCTGCAGCGACGCGGGACGGCAAACATCGGGCGCCTGTTCGGCCCGGTCATGGTCGGCTGGTTCCTGGCTATCGGCCTACTCGGCGCGGTCAATATTTATGCAGCGCCCGCCATTCTCAAAGCGGTGAGCCCGGGCGAGGCCGCGCGTTTCATATTCGCCAATCCGCTCGTCGCTTTCGCCGTGATGGGCGGCGCTTTCCTTGCGCTCACCGGCGCGGAAGCACTCTACGCCGACATGGGCCATGTCGGCCCGACTGCCATCCGCCGCGCTTGGTTCGCTCTGGTGCTGCCGGCGCTGCTGCTCAACTATTTCGGTCAAGGCGCGCTCGTGCTTGCCGATCCTACGGCAATCGACAGCCCGTTCTACAAACTGGCCCCGGGTTGGGCGTTGATGCCGCTGGTAGGACTGGCGGCGCTGGCGACCATCATTGCATCTCAGGCGCTCATCTCGGGCGTCTTCTCCCTCACTCGCCAGGCGATGCAGCTTGGGCTTTGTCCGCGCATGCGGATCGTGCCGACATCGCCCGAGGAAGCCGGGCAGATCTATGTGCCGACTGCCAATTGGCTGCTGATGATCGGCAGCTTGCTCGTCGTCGTGCTGTTCAAGACATCACAGCATCTGGCCGGCGCCTACGGCATCGCCGTATCCGGAACCATGTTGGTGACGACTATTCTGCTCTATCGCGTGGCGATCGAGCGCTGGAGCTGGCCGCCCGCGCTCGCGATCTTCATCATCGTGGTCTTTGGCGCGGTCGACGCGACCTTTCTCGCCTCCAACTCTCTGAAGATCGTCGACGGCGGCTGGTTTCCGATCACCGTCGGCGGCGCGATTGTGGGATTGATGCTCTGCTGGCGCCAGGGCTCCTCGCTCGTGCGCCACCGCTTGCAGGAGATGTCGATGCCGCTCGAGCAGTTCGTCGCGAACATCGACGAGATGGTGGTCGCGCGGGTCCCGGGCGTGGCGGTGTGGCTGACCAAGGTGGAGCACGGTGCCTCGCCGGTGCTGCTGCACCACGTCAAGCACAATAGCGTCATGCACGAGAGGCTGATCCTGATGACCTTCCTTGCCGACCGGCGGCCGCGGGTGCCCGTGGCAGAGCGGCATTCAATCGAACGCCTCGGCCACGGGATCTATCGCATTCAGGTGCGGCTCGGCTTCATGCAGACGCCGGACGTTCCCGCAGCACTCAGGAATTGCAAGGCGCTAGGCCTCGAGATCGATCTCGGTCACGTGTATTATTACATCGCACATGAAATCGTGGTCCGCCGTGCAAGGAGCTCGGCGATGGCGGCGATACCGTTTGCGATCTTTGCCTTCCTCGCTCGCATCGCGAGTCGTGCCCCCGATTTCTTCAAGATTCCCCGCGAGGACCTCTCCGAGGTGGGCTTTCACATCGACATTTAACATGTCGTCGCAGGCGGGGCGTCGTTGAATGCGCGAGGATTGATAGCCGTCCACTCGATCCGCAAACAGTGACGACATGTTAGACTTGATCCGACGTTATTCCGGGCACAGATCGCAACCATGGCGCAGAAGACGGACCAGGCGGGATTCGATGCGATCGCAGGCACGGCGCGCGACGCCTCGCGCAAGGGGCCTCCGCCGGTGCACCTGTGGAATCCGCCGTTTTGCGGCGACCTCGACATGCGCATCGCGTCCGACGGCACCTGGTTCTATCTCAAAACCCCGATCGGCCGCCCGGCGCTGGTGAAGCTCTTCGCGTCGGTCCTCAAGCGCGAGGACAACAAATATTTTCTGGTCACGCCGGTGGAGAAATGCGGCATCGTCGTCGAAGACGCGCCATTCCTCGCCGTCGAGCTCAAAGCGGAGAAGACTGCACAAGGCCAAGTGCTGCATTTTCGCACCAATGTGGACGACTGGGTAGCGTGCGGGCGCGATCACACGTTGCGCTTCGAGCCCGAACCGGAAACAGGGGGGCTCAAGCCTTATCTCCATGTCCGCCGCAACCTCTGGGCCAAGGTGACGCGCGCGCTGTTCTACGATCTCGTCGACCTCGGCGAGGAGCGCATGATTGGAGGCGCGCGCTTGTTCGGCATTGCCTCGGGGGGAGAGTTCTTCGCCATGGCGCCGGCTGCGAACTTGCGGGATTTGCGATGACGGACATGGCGCTGCCGAGCGGCGCAATGAGCGAGGATTTCTTTCATCGCGCGCGCGCGCGGCTCACCCTGGAGGTGCCGGCTGCGCTCAACGATCTGGCAGCGCAGGCTCAGCGTGGCGATCTCGATCTCGATCCCGCCGTATGGGAGCGCGCTGGGGTGAAGGCGACGCGGCCGGCGGCGGTGCTCGTTCCAGTGGTTGATCGCAGCGAGCCCACGGTGTTGCTCACGCTGCGCACCGAGCTTCCGAGCCATCCAGGGCAGATCGCGTTTCCCGGCGGAAAAATCGATCCGCATGACTGCACGCCGGCCGATGCCGCACTGCGCGAGGCGGCAGAGGAGATCGGGCTTGCCCGCCCACTGATCGAGCCGATCGGCTATCTCGATCTCTATCTCACCTTCTCCGGCTATCGCATCCTGCCGACGGTCGCGCGTGTTGGTCCCGACTACAAGCTGGTGTTGTCGACGGCGGAAGTCGCCGAGGCGTTCGAGGTGCCGCTCGCTTTCCTCATGGATGCACAAAACCACGCGCTGCACAGCCGCGATTGGAAGGGCATGACGCGAAGGTATTACGCCATTCCGTTCGGCGAGCGCTACATCTGGGGCGTCACCGCGGGCATCTTGCGGAATTTGTACGAGCGCATTTATGCGGACTAATTTGGCCGAATGGATCTGGTTTGAGCTTTCGTCCGGGACAGCAGAACGATGATTCGCCCCGCGCTCACCGAGATCGCGTTGTTTCTGGCGCCGTTCCTCGTCTACGCCGTTTTCTTGTGGGCGACGCAGGCGGGCGTGCTGCATCCCGACTCCTGGAGCCTGCCGCGCCTCGCCTGGCTCGTGATGGCAGCGCTCGTGCTCATGATCGGCAGCTTCATCGTACTGGCGCAGTGGGGCGGCTCGCCCCCGGGCTCGACCTACGTTCCGGCCCATATGGAGGACGGCCGCTTCGTGCCGGGCGGGACGAAGTGACACAAGCAAGCCGCCGGGTGGATGCCGCTTGGCTGCGAGAGGCGCCACTGCGCGACATCCTCGCCGCCCTCGACAGCGAAGGCGAGGAGGCTCGCGTTGTCGGCGGCGCAGTGCGCAATGCGCTTCTCGGCGAGCCGCACGGTGATACTGATATCGCCACCACCGCGCCGCCGAGCGAGGTGATCCGCCGCGCCGCGGCGGCAGGCTTTAAGGCGGTGCCCACCGGCATCGAGCACGGCACTGTGACGGTCGTCGGCGCCGGACGGCCGTTCGAAGTCACCACCTTACGCGAGGATGTGGAGACCTTCGGTCGTCGTGCCAAAGTGGCTTTTGG
>WNFW01005102.1_pt1 | contig 13038 bp, 13 predicted proteins | sample 5400131 | NCBI WGS metagenome assembly WNFW01 (sample SAMN13153362, study PRJNA577476) | soil metagenome | isolation source: 20 cm soil or saprolite under grassland replicate 1 | place: USA:California | collected 2016-06-15 | reverse complement strand
CGCCAGATCGACGGCGCGTGCATCCTTGAGCGCCGTGCCGGCCTTGCTGAACGGCGTACGGACGCCGGCGATCACTCCCACGCGACGACCGTTAACAGCTGGCATTAGATTGCTCCCGCCCCTGTATTGAGATTCGAAACCTACCACCCCACGAAAGTGGAGGGGAGTTGGAGCAAACCCGCGCCCAAGCGCTGGTGGCGATGTCCGAGGCGCCAGTGGATCTGCTGATCATTGGCGGCGGCATTACCGGCGCCGGGATCGCGCGCGATGCGGCCCTCCGGGGCTTGCGCGTCGCACTCGTGGACAAAGCCGATTTCGGCGCGGGCACGTCATCCCACTCCTCACGACTCATTCACGGCGGCATTCGGTATCTCGAGCAGGGAGCGCTGCGACTCGTGTTCGAAGCGAGTCACGAGCGGCGCGTCCTGCTCCGCATCGCGCCGCATCTCGTCCGCCCGCTCGCCTTTCTGTTTCCGATCTATCGCGGCGGCCGCCTTCCGGCCTGGAAGCTCCGCGCCGGGATGTGGCTGTACGACATCCTGTCCGCGTTCCGCAACGTGCGTTGGCACCGCTGGCTGCGCGCCAAGAAAGTGCGGCGCGTCGAGCCGGGATTGCGCGACCGCGGCCTCGTCGGCGCCGCGCTCTATTACGACGCGCAAACCGACGACGCGCGTCTGGTCATCGCGACGATGCGGAGCGCCGCGCAGGCCGGCGCGCTCGTGGCGAACTACGTCGAAATCACCTCGCTGCTCAAACCCGACGGCCGCGTCCGCGGCGCAACGCTGCGCGACGTGCTGTCCGGTCAAACCGCGTCGATTCGGGCGAACGTGGTGGTCAACGCGACGGGACCGTGGAGCGACGCCATGCGCCGGCTCGACGATCCACAGGCGGCGCCGATCCTCCGCGCGACCAAGGGCGCTCACGTGCTGGTCGAGCGCCGCCGCCTCGCGAATCAGCACGCCGTGACGTTGCTGTCGCCACTCGACGGGCGCGTGATGTTCGTGCTGCCCTGGGGAGACTTCTCGTATGTCGGCACGACCGACACCGACGCCGATGCGTCACCCGATGCCCTGCGCGTGACGGCGGCCGACGTCACCTACCTGCTGCGCTCGGCGAACGCCGCGTTCCCCGATGCGCATCTGACGCCGCATGACGTCGTCTCGGCGTGGGTAGGCCTGCGGCCGTTGCTGCGCCAGGACCATGGCAGTCCGTCGCAGGTCTCGCGCGAGCACCGCATCGAAGAGAGCGCACACGGATTGATCACAATCGCAGGCGGCAAACTGACGACCTATCGCGTGATGGCACGAGACGTCGTCGATCGCGTCGCCGCGCGCTTGCACGAGCTCGACGGCCGGCCAGTCGCCGCGCGCGCTCCGACCGACCGGCTGCCGCTCCCCGGCGGCGAGGCGGCCGAGCTCGAGGTGTTGGTGGAAGCGGCACGTGCCCGCGGCACATCGGACGTCACGGCCCGGCACCTCGTCACGAATTATGGGAGCGAAGCGGCGGCGGTGCTCAACCTCGTCGACCGCGACCGGCATCTGGGCGAACCGCTGGTCCCCGGCCGGCCGGAGATCTGGGCGGAGGTCGATTACGCGGTGGAACGGGAGATGGCGATGCGCGTGCAGGACGTGCTCGTGCGGCGCCTGCACATCTACTACGAGCTGCGCGACCATGGCCAAGGGGTGGCGGCCGCGGTCGCCGCGCGGATGAAAAAGCTCCTCGGCTGGGACGACGTCCACGAGGCCGAGGAGGTCAGGAACTATTTCAAGGCTTGACCTTCACGCGCGGCCGGACATGCACGTGCGCGTCGTTGTCATCGTCCTCATCGCTGATTTGACGTAGCGCCCACGTCGCCGCGCGCCGGACGCTGCCGGACTCATCCCGCTGCGCCGCGACGAGCCCAATCCGCGCGCGCGGGCTTTCGATCTCCCCGAGCGCCCACGCCGCGGTCGCGCGGACGTCGATATCGCTGTCCTTGAGCGCGGCGAGCAGCGGCTCGACCGCGCTGGCGTCCTCGATCTCACCCAGCGCCCAGGCCGCGAGGACGCGCACTTCGGGATCGGAATCCTTGAGCGCGCCGGCGGCGAGTGGCACGGCGCTGCCGTCTTCGATCTCCCCCAACGCCCAGAGCGCGGTCTTCCGTACGTCGATCGACGGGTCGCGCACCAGCGTCTGCAGCGGCGTGATCGCCAGCCCGCTCTCGATTTCACCGAGTGCCCAGGCGGTCGCCTGCCGCACACGCGGGTCCCGGTCTTTCGTCGCCGCCACGAGCACGGCCACCGCCGACGCGTCTTCGATTTCGCCGAGTGCCCACACCGCCGCGAGACGGACCTCGACGTCCGCGTCGTCGAGCGCGGTGCTGAGCGCGCGCACGGCGCTCTTGTCTTCGATTTCGCCCAGGGCCCATGCCGCGGTGCGCCGCACCTCGGGCGAGCGGTCGTTCAACGCGCGCGCGAGCGGATCGATCGCCACCTTCTCTTCGATTTCGCCCAGCGCCCACGCGGCGGTCATGCGAACCTGGGGACTCGCGTCGCCGCTGAGCGCGTCGCTCAGAGGATTGATCGCGCGCGAGTCTTCGAGCTCGCCGAGACCGAGGGCGCCGCTTTCGCGCAGGTCGGCGCGCGCGTCGCGCAGCAGCGACAGGAACAGCTCGTAGGCGCTGGAGCCGCCGTGATTCCCGACCACGCGCACGGCGATGTTGCGCACGCAGCGATTGTCGTCGCGGACCACGGCGCGGAACGCGCGCAACACGGCCGGATCCAGATCGTGTGACCGCTCGTGAAAGCCGATGTTGACACCGCCGCTCCCGCCGCCCGGCATGGGCATCGGTGTGGGCATGGGACGCGGCATCGGCATGCCGGGCTCCGAGTGATTCCAGCCCCAGAAACCGCCGTAGTTCGTGAGCGCCTGACGGGTCAGCGCGCACACGATTGAGTCACTGGCGCGCAGCTGACTGAGCACACGTGTGACGGTGGCAGAATCGAGCGGCGGTTGGCCCTGAGAGGCGAGCAGCAACGGAACGATCAACGATGCAAGCATGAGAGATCCCGGGGAGGAGACCTGTGCTTGGATGGCCTGACCGCGCTGAAGGTTGTATTATCTCGCCCCGTGTGGCGTACCCCCTCGATCCGGGCAGCTCTGGTCTGCACAATCGCATTAGGCTGCTCGCAAGCAGATTCCGCCCGACCCGCCTCCGATTCCATCCCGGTGGGTCCCTACGGTGCCGCCGTTCGTCGCGGCCGAGCACTCCTGACGGCGACGCGCGATAGCCTTCCCAATCACGTCGGTAACAAACTGCGCTGTACCAGCTGCCATCTCGACGAAGGACGGCGGGAGACCGGCTCGTGGGTCGGCGTGTTCGCGCGCTATCCCCAGTACCGCGCGCGCAGCGGCGGCGTCGAGACGATCGAGTATCGCGTGAACGATTGCTTTCGGCGCAGCATGAACGGCACGGCGATCGACCCGGCCGGCGCGGACATGCGGGACATCGTCACCTACTTTGCCTTTTTGTCACACGGCGTCGGCGTGTCGCCGCCCGCGCCGAGTACCCGACTCCAGAAGTGGTCGGCGTTCAAGGCCGACACGGCAGCCGGCGCGAGCGTGTTCGCGGCTTCGTGCGCGAAGTGTCACGGGTCGTCAGGGGAGGGAACGGCGGGCGCGCCGCCGCTGTGGGGACCCGGGTCGTACAACATCGGCGCGGGGATGTCGCGCGTGCGCACCGCCGCCGAGTTCATCAGTCGCAACATGCCGTTCGATCTGCCCGGAACGCTTGCCGATCAGCAGGCGTTCGACGTCGCGGCCTACGTCAATGCGCGATGTTCGAATTCACCGATGTCGCTACTCCACGCCGTGGCTTTCTTGGCACTCTGGCCGCCGCCGCCGCGGCCGGGTTCGCGAGCCTGACGCCCCTGCGCCTGGAAGCGAAGACCCGTCCCACCACGACGAACGGCATGGATGCGTCGTTCGAGACGTGGCTCAACAAGATCACCGGAAAGCACAAAATGCTGTTCGACGCGCCCGAGGTGAACGGCGGGATGCCGGTGGTCTGGCCGCGCGTCTGGCTCAACGGCAACAACGAGAACTACGCCACGAAGGACGGCGACAATTCCGCGGTCATCGTGCTGCGGCACGCGGCGATCCCGATCGCGATGCAGGACGCGCTCTGGGTGAAGTACAAACTCGGCGAAGTGTTCAGCATCAAGGACGGCGACGCGCCTTCGACGCGCAACACGTTCGCTGATGTGATGCCGCTGCCGCTGCCGGGCACGGGACTCAAGGCACTGCTCGCGAGTGGCGCGCAGGTCGGCTGTTGCAACGTGGCGCTGACCGTCTACAGCGGCATGGTCGCGCAGAAGATGGGCATGGACGCGGCCGCCGTGAAAGCCGAGTGGGTCGCCGGATTGCTGTCGGGGGTGCAAGTCGTGCCGTCGGGAGTGCTGGCGGTCGCACGGGCGCAGGAAAAGGGCTGCGGATACTGCTTCGCCGGATAACTACGGCGGTGAAGGGCGGCGAAGGGCGGCGATATGATCGTGTGAGTAGGGGCGCAGCATGCTGCGCCCCTACTTCCAACCCCTCAGGCTCCTTACAAAATCATGCAGCACGAGAAACTTCTCGTACAACCTCACCCCTTTGCGCTTCCGCCCGAACTCTGCGAACAACTCGCGCAGCCGCCCACGCCGCGTGACGTAGAACCGGAACGTTTCCGCAAAATCCTCCTGCGGATGCGTGGCCGCATAGGCGCTGACATAGTCGGTCAGCGTCGTGGCAATACGGCGGCGCTCGAAGTCGACCCAGTGCTCGTCGGCGACGCGGTATGCCTTGCGGACTTCGCCGAACGTGCGGCGGAACCGTCCGCTGCGCGTCCACGACCAGTGATGATAGAGGAACGAGTGGCCGAGCTCGTGCAGTAGGAGTCCGGTGAGCATGTTCCACGAGATCTCGTCGCGCCGGCGCTTCCCGGTGACGTAGCGGCGATCGAGCTCGATGACTTTCGGCGCGCGCGGCGCGACACCGGAGACGCCCGGTCGCAGCATCACGCGGTAGTGCCAGTCGCGGATCCGCGCGACGATCAGCAGGCGCCGGGAGCGGCGCAGCGCGCGCGGAATGAGATCGCGCCCGGTGGCGTCCTCGCCGCACCACGGGCACGTCGCCATCCAGTCGTCGACCCCGCGGTCGCAATGCGGGCAGACGTTCTGGAAACCCTCGTACTTCCATGTCTGGCCGCGGCCGCACCACGGACAGAACTGCATGGGGTACATGACGCCGCCGCCGCAGCCCCACTCGCAGCGGCGGTGGAACTTGAACCCCTTGGGCGCCTTGAGCGGCTCGTCGCTCGAGTCCTCGTCCTGGATGTTGCGGCCACACCAGGGGCAGAACGACGACGCGTCCGACACCATCCAGCCGCAGTACGCGCATTCCGCGCCCGTTTCGCGCTGCGTGTCCTTCCACTCCTGGCGGCGGCTGCAGCTCGGGCAATAGCTCCAGAACCGCTCGAGCTCGGTGTGACAGCGCGCGCAGCGCAGCTCAGGCGTGGGGACCTCGCGGCGACTCACCGGGCCATCGCCTCGTCGACGATGCGCTGAACGAACGCGTTGTACTTGAGCCCCGCCTTCGCCGCGGCCTCCGCCAGTTCGTGCTCGTCGGCGATGAACGGATTCGGGTTCACCTCGAGCACGTAGACCTCGTCGTCGTGCGCGAGCCGCACGTCGACACGACCGTAATCCTGGAGCCAGAGCGCGTGGAACGCGGTGCTGCAGATTTCGCCGATTCTGCGGGTCAAGTCTTCCGAGACGCCCTTGGCGAACACGTTCTTGATCTTCTTTTTCTTGCGGTAGTCCTCGTCCCATTTGGCTTTGTACGTCGCGATGCGATGCTCGGCCGTTTCCGGCTCGCCGAACGTCATCTCGGTGAGCGGCAGCACCTCGAGCTCAGCGTTGCCGATCAAGCCGACGTAGACCTCGCGACCTTCGACCAGCTCCTCGACGATCGCCGCCTGATGGTATTTCGTATGAATGAATTCGACCCGTTGCTTCAGGCTCGGATCGTCCTCGACCACCGAGGCCTGCGCGATGCCGATCGACGCGTCTTCGAGCAACGGCTTCACAATCAGCGGGAAGCGCAGCTCGGACGGTCGCACCAATTCATCCCCCGCGTGAAATTCCGCGAACGCCGGCACGCGAATGCCGTGGAACGCGAGGACCTTCTTCGTCAGCGACTTGTTGCGCGCGACGAGCAGCGCGGTCGGCGAGGAGCCCGTGTACCGGTAGCCGTACATGTCGAGCAGGGCCGCGATCGCGTACTCATGGCGCGCATTCTTGCGAAATCCTTCGCAGCCGTTGAACACGAGCTTGGGCTGGAACTCGGCGAGCTTCTTGAGCAGGGGCGCCACATCGTCGCCGATCCCGATCATGAGGACATCGTGCCCACCCGCCATCAGGGCGCGCGCGACGTCGTACTCCGCCTCTTCGACCTTCTCATCGACCTCGCGCTTGAACGCAGCATCCTCCCACTCGGGATGCGGCGAATCGAAGATCACGGCGATCTTCATTGCTCGCGCCCGCCGGACACGTGGAGGTCGAGACCCGTCATCCGCTGCATATCCCCCCTGACGGTCGTAAGACCGATCAAGATGATCATGCCACCCAGGACGCCGACCGCCGGCAGCAGCAGCATGGCCGTCCTGAGGCTCCCGGTGCGATCGGACAAATAGCCAATGAGCGGCGGCGCGAGCGCGTCACCGGCCAGATGCGAGAACAGCACGAACGCCCCGAGCACCGACGCCTGCACCGCCGCCGGCACGACGTCCAGAATTACCGCCACGAGCGGCCCGTTGTACCAGGTGTACAGGAAATACGTCGCCATGATGAGCGGCGCGAACCAGCGCAGATCCTCGACCAACAACAAGGCCGCGCAGACCGGCCCACCGAGTACGAAACCGGCGCCCGAGACGAGCACGCGGCCCCCGTGCCAATGCTGTTGCATGCGGTCTCCGAGCCTTCCGCCGCTCAGCGCGCCCAGCACCCCGCCGCCGAGCGCCCAGAGCCCGAATTGCGCGCCGACGTTGGCGATCGACATCCCGTGCGTGCGCTGCATGAATGCCGCCGCCCAGGCGACCAGCCCATTCACGGCGAACGTGACCATCGCTCCCCCGAGAAATATCCAGATCAGCGTCGGCGTGCGCAGCACAAGGATGGCGGCGTCCTGGAAGTCGTCGAACGCGCCCGCCGCGACCGCGCCCGCTTCGGTCGTTCGCTTCACGGCGAGCGGCACCAGCCGGTACACGGTCCACGCGATCCCGATGCTGACGCCGATACCGAACAGCGCCGTGCCGATCTGCGATGGAATGCCTTCGAACAACGCCAGGATGCCCGCGAGCCCGGCGCCGACACCGGCGCAGATGGCCAGCGGCGCGACATAGCGCGTGACGCCGTGCATGCCATGTTGCCACCAGCTGCGCAGAATGTCGCCGACCGGCGGTGGCGGCTTGCGATCGAGCTCGCGCAACCGTGACGCGAGCAACGCGAGCACGAGGCCGGGGAACCCCATCCAGATGAACGCCCAGCGCCAGCCGTAGCGCTCGGCGATCACGCCGCCGAACCAGATGCCGAGCACGCCGCCGAGCGCCATCCCGACCGAGTAGACGCCGATCGCGAACGCGCGCCGCTTGCCACGATAGTACTGGGCGATGATCGCCTGCGAGGCGGGTGCATAGCCCGCTTCGCCGAAGCCCACCAGCGCGCGGCACGTGAACAGCTGCCAGAACTGTCTGACGAAGCCGCCCGCGGCGGTGGATGCACTCCACACCGCAACGCCCAGCGTAATGACGCTGCGCCGCGAGCGCAGGTCTCCGATCACTCCGAGCGGCAATGCCGCCAGCGAGAGCACGACGATGTATGCCGAGCCGAGCCAGCCCAGCTGCGCGTCCGAGAGCCGGAGATCGCGCTTGATGGGCTCGAACACCGCGTACACGACATTGCGATCGAGGTAGTTGAAGAGATTGACCAGCGTCAGCAGCACCAGGACGTAGACGGCATACGCCCTGGTTGGAGCAGCGGACCTCATCCTGTCAGGTTGCGCGGCCGCCAGTGGCTGCCTCGGCGCGCGCGTCGCGATCCGCTTTGGCTTCGAGGTACGAATCGGTCAGCTCGCGCATCATCTCCGCGCGCTTGTCGTACAGGCGCTTCAGCTTGCGGGGCTTGCGCCGGGCCAGCGCATACGCGGCCAGAATCGGGAAGGCAACGGTGTTATCGAGGTACGCCACGACCGTGCCGGGAAGCTTGTCGGGGTCTACCTTGCCCCAGCTCACCGCTTCCGCCGGCGTCGCGCCCGAGAGACCGCCGGTGTCGGGGCGCGCGTCCGTGAGCTGCAGATAATAGTCGTGCCCCTTCTCGCTGATGCCCAGCACTTCCTGGATCTGCGGCTCGGTCTGCAGCACGAAATTCTTGGGACTGCCGCCCCCGATGATCAGCACGCCGCTCTTGCCGCCGTGCACCTTGGCAGAGAAGACGATCGACGAGGTCTCGTTGACGTCGGCGCTGACATCGAAGCGCAGCTGGCTGCCGGTGAGCGCCTGCTCGGCGACGTTCATCCCGATGGAAGAGTCGCCCGGGGAGGACGTGTAGATCGGCACCGCGGCTGCATAGGCCGCGCCGAGCACCGATTTGCGGGACAGGCCGAGGGCGCGCTCGCGCTCCAGGACGTAGCCGCCGAGCATGTAGTGATACTCTGCGGTGCTCATCGGGCGTTGGAATTCGGGGCGGGCGGACACCTCACGCACGAACCGGTCGGTCGAGAGCAGCACGTCGTAGTCGAAGAAGATGTCGTAGATCCGGACGACGCCTTCTTCGCGCAGCACGACGTCGTCGGCGAACGGGGTGCCGCGATGCATCGCCATGCCGAGCCCGAAATGGGCGTCGTGATACAAGTTCGCGCCCGTCGATACGATCCAGTCGATGAACCCGGCCTCGATCAGGGGAATGATCGTCGACATCCCGAGCCCGGCCGGTGTCATGGCGCCGGTGAGACTCATGCCGACGGTGACGTCGTCCTCGAGCATGCGCTCGGCGAACAGCCGGCAGCCCTCGCCGAGCCGGCCCGCGTTGTAGGCAAGGAAGGCGTTGTCGACGAGATCGGCGACGGTTTCCTTCCCGCTCACCGGCTTCGGATTGATGCGCTGTCCGCGCAGGAATTCGTTTTGCGTCATCGCGTGGATCGGCTGTTGGCTTGCATGGCACGAAAGGCGCGCGTGCGACGCTCGCGAGCGTCGACGATCCAGCCGAGCGCCTCTTTCGGGTCGTCCGTCACCAGGAACAGGTTGAGATCTTCCGGAGAAATCTTGCCCTCCCCGGCGACTCGCTCCTTCAACCAGTCCGCGAGTCCACTCCAGTACTTCCGGCCGAACAACACCACCGGGAATTGCTTCACCTTGCCCGTCTGCACCAGGGTCAGCGCCTCGAACAGCTCATCCATCGTCCCGTAGCCGCCCGGGAACGTGATAAACGCGGTGGAATACTTCACGAACATCGTCTTGCGCACAAAGAAGTAGCGGAAGTTGATCGACCGCTCGACCCAGCGGTTCGTCCCCTGCTCGAAGGGCAGCTCGATGTTGCAGCCGATCGAGAGGCCGCCGCCTTCCTTCGCGCCGCGATTCGCGGCTTCCATGATCCCCGGCCCGCCGCCGGTGATGATGGCGAAGCCCTCCTTCGCCAGCATCCGCGACGTTTCGTGGGCCGCCTCGTAGTACGGATCGCCTTCCACCGTGCGCGCCGAGCCGAAGATCGTGACGGCGTTGCGCACGTCCGATAGCGTGTCGAATCCTTCGACGAACTCGCCCATGATCCGCAGCACGCGCCACGGATCGGTGCTCGTGAAGGAGGCCCGCCGCTCGACGGGCACGGCCTGCGGCGGGGTGAGGAGCTGTTCGTCCTCAGTGAGCGGGTTGCGAGGCGAGGCGCTCGGTTGCTCTGACATTGTCGTCCTGCTCGTTATAGAAGAAAGGCGAAAAGCGGACGTGACCGGGCCGGGAGTCGGCAATGATGCCGCCAGCGGCCAGGTGCCGCACGCTTGCCGCGGGATCCGGCATGGGAATCATGACGATCGCGGAGCGCCGTTCCGGCTCGGCGGCGATCTTGGGCTTGAATCCGGCGGCGCGCGCGGTCGCGATCAGGTGCTCCGTCAGCTCCGCCGCCGCCGCGCGGATCGCGGGAAGGCCGATCTCGTCGATGTACTCGAGGCCGCCGAGCTGCGCGTAGATCGCCGCCAGCGCCGGCGTGCCGAGCTCGAAGCGGCGCGTGTCGTCGTGGAAGGTCAGCGCTCTGGGGTCGAACGTGAACTGGTCGCGCTGTCCGAACCAGCCGGCAATCGCCGGCTTGAGCCGCCGGGCCAGCGCTTCCTTCATATACAGAAAGACGATGCCCGGCCCCCCGAGCAGCCACTTGAGGCCGCCCGCCACCAGTGCATCCACGCCGGTCTGTCGAACATCGACCGGAATCTGTCCCACCGACTGGTACGCATCGATCAAGCACAGCGCGCCGTGCGCATGCGCGGCCGCTGCGACGCGCTCGATGTCCTGGATCGCGCCGCTCGTGAAGTAGACGTGCGACGTCACGACGAGCGCGGTGCGGTCGTCCACCGCGCGCGCGATCGCTTCGACGGGCACGCTGATCTTGTCGGGACTCTCGACGACGACCAGCTCGACGCCATGCGGCGCCTTTGCAAGCCACTGATAGGCGACCGTGGGAAAGTCGAGCGCCGTGATGACGACCTTCGGACGGCGTGTGTAGTCGAGCGACTCCGCCACCGCACTCAGGGCGACCGAAACACTCGGCGCGAGCGCAATTTCGTTGGCGGCCGCGTTGACGATGCGGCCGTAGCGTGCCCGCAGGTCGCCCAGCGCTTCCCACCAGACGTCATACCAGGCGGACGCGCCGCGACTCTGCCACACATCGAGGAATTCGGCTACCTTGCGGCGAGAACGCTCGCCGAGCGCGCCCAGCGAGCAGGTGTTGAGATAGACGCGATCCCGAAAGATCGGGAATTCGCTGCGGTATTTCGCGAGTCCTGGCGCGCGCGGTTTCACGCTGCTGGCGAGCGTCATAGGCCGGTCAATATACAGAAGGAATACAGCGTATCGCGAGTTGGTCCGCGCTTTATCTGCGTCTGGCATTGCGGTCGCTCGTGCGCCCGCGGGTCGCCGTCGATCTGTTGCGACTCGCCTGGAGTTTCCGCGCCCGCGACTGGTACCGCCGCCCGCCGTTCCTGCCGCTCCCGCCGCGGGAATACATGCAATGGCGCATGTTCACGGCGTACGGCGACGAGCACGCCGTCCCGCCCGCCGACGACGTCGTCAACTTCGCCCGCTGGCGGCGCGAAACGATGGGACTATGAACACCGAGATCAAACGTCTTGGCGCTGAGCTCGGCTTCTCCGCGGTGGGGATCGCGCCGCTCGAACGCAATCCGCACGCTCCCGAGCTCGACCGCTGGCTTGCGGACGGTCACGCGGGCACGATGACGTACTTGCACCGGCAAGCTGAGAAGCGGAAAGATCCGCGGCTGACCATGCCCGAGGCGAAGGCAGCGGTCGTGACGCTCACGAACTATTTCCACGGGTGGGTTGACCCCGGGGCCATGCCCCGGGGCGTCGCCCAATACGCTTGGTCCTCCGACTACCACGACGTGCTCGGTGAGCGACTCGAGCAATTCGCCGAGCGTATCCGACTCCTGGCTCCCGGCTCCCGGACCCGCTGCTACGTCGACGCCGGCCCGGTGCCCGAGCGCGAGCTCGCGCAGCTCGCGGGCCTCGGCTGGATCGGCAAGAACATGATGCTGATCAATCCCGAGATCGGCTCGTTCACGTTCATCGGCGTCATCTTGACCGACGCCGATCTCGAGCCCGATCTGCCGTTTGAGGCCGACCGCTGCGGCACGTGTCGCCGCTGCCTCGATGCGTGTCCAACCCAGGCATTCGTGGGACCGAGGAATCTCGACGCGCGCGCCTGCATCTCGTATCTGACGATCGAGCATCGCGGCGCGTTCGACGCGACGCAGGCGGCGCAGGTCGGCGACTGGCTGTTCGGCTGCGACGTCTGCCAGGACGTGTGTCCGTGGAACGTGAGCTTCGCGCGCGCGACGCTCGATCCCGACTTCGCGCCGCGCACGGATGTCGCCACGCCGGATGCGCACGCCTTCACGACCATGGACGAAGCGGAGTTCGCGCGCCGCTACGGCGACACACCCTTCACGCGGCCCGGTCTCGCGGGAATGCGACGCAATGCTCTCGTCGTCGACTGAAGCGATCACCGAGCTGCAGCGCCGGCTCGCCGACGGGCTCGCCAGGATCGATCCGCATCACCGCCTGCTCGGCCGGCCCGTGACGTACCGCGTGGTCGGTGGTCAGGCGCTCGAGATCACGTTTCGCGACGTCGCCGGCATCGCCGACGCGGAGATCCTCGGCGTGAAGCGGATCCTGGGACAAGACTGCTCGTGCAGTGTCAGCCCGCAAACCGCCGAGCAGGTAACGGTGCGGTTCGTCGTCTACTTCGCCGCGACTCGCGACACCACGTCGTAATAGAACCGCACGCCGAAGCGCAGCGCCTCGATCGGGACGCGCTCGTCGTTGCCGTGCACGCCGCGCTCTCCCGCTTCGGTCAGCGGGAACGGCCCGACACCGTAACTCGCGATGCCGAGCCGCCGGAAATAGTGGCTGTCGGTGAATCCGGCGAGCATCGGCGTCGTGACGAGTGCAGTCGGATGACGGGTGTGCGCAACCGCTGCGATCGCCCGAAACAGCTCCGTCTCGGTCGAGCTCTCGGTCGCGGGCCAGTTGGGACCCTGTGGGCGGAACGTCACGGCGCTATCGTCGACCACACGGTTCAGCTCGGCAAGGAAGTCTGCCGGATTCTGGCCGGGGAGGAGACGGACATCCAGCACGGCGGTGGCGACCGGCGGAATCACGTTGGTCTTGTCGCTGCCCTTGAGTCCGGTGATCGAGATCGTGTTTCGCAGAATGGCGTTGTAACCGATGTTCGCCGTAATCACG
>WNFW01002287.1_pt1 | contig 13039 bp, 11 predicted proteins | sample 5400131 | NCBI WGS metagenome assembly WNFW01 (sample SAMN13153362, study PRJNA577476) | soil metagenome | isolation source: 20 cm soil or saprolite under grassland replicate 1 | place: USA:California | collected 2016-06-15 | reverse complement strand
GGCAAGAGAGATGCCTGCTGGTAGGCTCCTGCAAGCAATGTCGCATAGTGTTTAGCTTGACCGGGACCATTATAGTGCTTTGCAAAATTTACCCACTGTTGAGTTCTCAGGTACGGTAGCAGGTGATTATGCTGGCAAAAATCAAAGAAGCCCAGCACATGTGCACGTTCGCTTGCCTGGAACGCATCAAGCATTTGGCGTGATGAGGTGTATCCGATAATTCTATAGTTGGACACCAGTATCTGAGGACCGCCAATGCTAATGGACTGCAAGGCGGGATTTTCACCGGCCAGTTGCATAGCAAAATTCAACACCTGGTACTCACGAGCCTGAGAAGTGTGGACGTTCTGAAATGGCTCATTTACGCTTTCTCTGAATTGATGCTGCTGCCAGGATTTGCCGGGTTGACCATTGTGACCACCGTGCCGAAAATGGTGATTGTACTCATCTTCGTTATGCCTGCCCCAATGATGATAGAATAAGTGGTTTTCAAAGCGAATAACGGCCCGTCCTACGGTATGAGTACGCCCACCACTCTCTATTTGCCAGACTGCCAGCACTGATGGAACATCAATTCCCACCATCCGTGCCAGGGCCTGCATAAGGCCTCCTAAACGATTGTACGTTGAGGCCAGATCACGACGAATAACGGGCCATTTATGGTTGATCGCTATTGGTGTGCCAGGTTTAAGCGGCGCACTATTCAAAGGCCGAGAATCTTTGAAGAATGGGTGCCTCTGAGCAGGCCGTCGCCGCCGGTCTGGCACACGAGCAGTGCTTTCAAATTCCAGTTCGGGATTACTATAGTACTCTTGACTTGTATATGGATTGGCATAATGAGCCACCTCATGGGCAAGAGGTGCCTCAAAAAGCCAGCGCGTTTGTGTACTCATCGTCTATTCTCTCTAGCACAACTATCGATTTAGCAGGAACGCAGCCGTCTGAATACGAGTTCTCCAATAGGTAATCGGCACCTGGTCATGTGAAATTTTCCCCGGTTGCAATGGTACAACCGTCACATTTGGTAGGCTCTTCCTTTGCAGTATCTCCGACTCAACTCTTGTGCCACGTTGAGGCGTGTTGCGGTAATAGTTGTAGAGGTTTGCGTTGGGATTGCTGTTCGCCCAACCTGCCCAGGCTAATCCATCGCCCCCATTGTACATACAATCAAAGCCCCAGCACTCACGAATGAGAGATGTATAACGCTGGTTCGACAACGCTAACGCTCGCATCGGTTTACCACCACCGGAGTGGCACGCAAGAATGATATTACCGACCGCGGGCGATTGCCCCACATATGGCCCATAGGTAGTCAGTGCAGCCATCACTGTATCTATATAGCGATCAAATCCGCCACGTTGCGTTAACCAGCCAGCCTGCGACTTTAAACCTAGAGTTGGCGCAACAAGAATAACGTTCTTCTGGCTGTCATTCACACCCTCGCGAAAGGCTCGCAAAGGCAGAGTGCGCCAATAGCCAGCTATCGTCAAATTTGGTTGCCCCAGGTGGAAGCCATGCAGGTATAGAAGCAGATCAACCTGCGGTTGCAGTCGATAATTTTGCGGCACAAAGATGCCTGTCATCGGTTTAATCGGCCGATTTGGATTGTCAGAACTTCGGCCTTCACGCCCTAAATTGATGTTGACGAAAAGGGTTGTATCTGGCACTTTACGGTCAGGTCGTATAAGAGGCGGCGGCAACGTCCTCGTTGACTCCATCTCACGCGAGGATGCAGGTGGATTGTACTCCCAGTGCCAGGGCTCGACAGTGTAGGGATAGAAGCCATAGTGCTCAGCATGGTCAAGCAACCACTGATAGGCAGGCAGTGTCCGCAAGTGAGCAATATTTCTACTATCGTTTTTGCCACCCAGGTAAAAATCGATGGCCCGTCCACTTTGATGAGCACTGCCGCCGGGCGGCGCAACATACCTGTGTGCAACATCAGCAGATCCGTACTTCAAAAGTGCTCGCCGCCACAGTTCAGCCTGGTGCTCAGGACTACGAAATCCAGAAACTGGCAGTAACAGAGGTGCGGCAATACCATCGATACGTGCTTCAGCCACCAATGCCCGCCATGCCGCAGCCGCCAGACGGTGTAGAGGAATCCGTCTACCACCAACTCCAGGAACGTACACAATGTCAGCAGGTCTCGGAGGTCGCTTGTCTTTGATGCGCGCACCACCAGGTCTCTCAACCGCGACAGGAGTGAAGGTAGCTGGTATAGTTAGCTCCATCTCCTCCTCAAACTCGGTATTGCTACGGCATTGCTGACAATTACAAAAGCCTGTATGCAAATTCACCTCATGAGCAAGTGGTGCCTCAAACAAGGGCGGACTTTGTACGTTCATGAGAAAAACTCCTTCTGTTTTGAGAGTGAACGGGATGAGGTAGGCAGGGTATGCCTTGCCCCACCTCATCCCGTTCACTCTTCTCAAAACTAACTACTAGCCCGCGCAGCAGGCACCACGCCTTTTGAACGACTGAATACAGAAGAGCGGCGCATACCAGCTGGTGGTGGACCTGGCATATAGACCCCACGTGATGGTGGCGTTGGGCTGGTCAGGCGCATACCCTCCTCACTGGAGATCCACTCTTCAGCAGGCTCGGCAATACGCATCAACAAGGCCTCGAAGTCTGTGCGATTCGTCCGCAGCACAAATGGCTCGGCCAACCAGCGAATGATGTCGCGTCCGGCGACCGCCATACGGTTCATGGTACTTGCATGCACCGACTCGTGGAAGTACTGCCAGAGCACCAGCTCTACCACATCCCACGCGTTTTGGGCACCAAATTGAGCACGCACATCTGAAGATTCCAACACCTTGAAGCATTCCGCCAGAGCCTGGCTCGTTTCGATACGCAGCACATTGATATAGCCATAGGAAGAATTTTTCAGGTTGTTGCGCAAATCCAAGCCTGACCGGCGCACAATTGCAATCGAGCCAAAGCTGGGATCCTGCGCCCGTTGACGAATGACATCACTAATGCGTTTGTCACTCCAGTACTGAGCCACCTCATTGATAAAGTGACTAAAGAGGCCGTGAAACTCTGGATTGGCACGTGCGCCCGCCCCGGGATCGGAACGCGTATAACCAAACACGCGTTTATACGCCCTCAGACGGTCACGCATATGATAGCGTAAAATGCCGTGCTTATCGAAGCGGTACAGGCCATAAGCCCCCTCACCACTTGAAATGCGCAGAGTCCCGGCCTTGAAAAGCTCTTGTAGCTGGCTCATCACCCGGAAAATGCCCAGGCGTTCATGCATATAAATGTAGTAAAGGTCTGCCGTTGCCAGAATCCGCTCACTCACGACAGTGTCATCGTAATTGACCACACCCGGTGAGACCTGAGCTTGACCAAGGTCGGATGGAGAGTTACTTCCCAAACCTATTAAGTCGGCCAAACCGCCGTCGGATGCCTGATTTTTGCCATTTTGAGAGGCATCGTACTTGCGTACCTGGTCATCAACCATCCGATTCAGCACTTCGGCTAATTGTGGGTTAGCAACCAGCTCCGGCCCCAGTGCCTCAATACTATTCTGAAGCAGCGCGGCGATACGGTCGTTACGCTGGTCGTAATCTGATTTATTGGGCATCGATTGCCTCCCATTGTCTTTCTGAGACATCTACGAGCAACTATTGAAGTCGCCCGACTTTCATATATATCAAGCCGCGTTTCCAACGTATTGGAGAACAACGACTACAGTACGCGTGAATTTCTCTTTTTCGACGGAGCACCCAGTTCGGCCAGGGCATTCAATTGCGTCAGTATATTATCAAGTGCCCAACCTACGCGCTCGTTTGAAAGCACCTGGTCGAGCGTTGTGCGCCCTAATAAACTGGGTGCCGTCACTTTGATATGGGTGACGATAGGCACAATCATCCAGAACAGCGTATCGGCCTGGTCAGTCACAAAGTCCAATCCATATTGACCAGAGTCGGCCAGGCTTGTCGGCCCTTCAACGGTAGAGAAACGATCTAGCCACTCGGTGAGGTCGTAAACCGTCATGTCCGGCTGCGTCAGTTGTAGCATTAGAGGTGACGCAAAATCTATTACCGCTGGGGATTTCCCCGCTTGCGTTATCGTCCATGCCCCTAACGGAACATCAGGGTCGATCAACCCACTAAATTTCGTCGCTGTAGAATGACGATCACTTTCAGTGAAATCTACCGAGTCCATCGCTGCCTCAAAGTCGTTAACGCCTTGCGCAATAATGGGCAGTAAAATGTTTGCCCGCTCGACGCGCTCGCCCAAGGAAGGAGCTGCGCTGACAGAACGGTCATCGTTGTAGAATCTATCCCAAATGTCACGAAGCGTACTCGTATAGTTTTTGAGCAACTCGAAGCCAGCAATCTGCGCCTCATCGCTAGACGTAGCAATCAAGTCACGTCTATTCAGAAATGATCGCCTGCCGAACTCAGTGATGTGCAGGATGAGTGAGTCGAAGTACGCTCGTACTCGCTCTGGCCGCGGCTCATCTATACGCCCGACTTCATCACGTTGAGCAACAAGTTCTGTCTGTATCTGCGAGCGCAATGCTTCTACCTGCTCACTATTAGCCTCTGGCACAAACGGCTGTAAGCCAGCCAGCACTCCCAGAGCATCACCTACGAGAATGCTCACCTGCCGGTACAGAGCAGCCTGCCTCGCGGGCAACTGACCATTGAGACCACTACCAGCACTACTTCCATTACTGTATCCATTCTGGCTTGAATTGCCGGGTGCATAGACTGAAACTACACTCTTCGCAGGAGTGAAGGCCACCTGTTGACCCTCACTTGTGGCTGTCAGCGGAAAGGCCCCATTGAGCGCACTCATAAAACTATCTACACCACGTCCAGGTGCCCGGCCAAGAACCTGGTTGAAGGCGCGCGCTATCTGCCTCTCCATACCGCTGCTATCAATCACCGTTGCTGAACGAGATGCACCATTATCGAAAGCAGTTTGCTGATTACCAGCAAAGCGACTAAAGCTACTGGCCAGATCGTTCAGAACTTGAACTTGCTTCTCTTGTGGATTATTGCTGCCCGCATAAGGATTCGATCTCGTCGCGTACAATTGCGCGATCACAGCTTGCCGTAAGCCCTGACGCGTTGTTGCCCGACTGCCGAACACTTTGTGCATGATACTTTCCATGTGGTTGACCTCTTAATAGACACTGAACAAACTATCTTCATCCGTCTCAGAGACAAGTGAGGAGAGTTGACCATACAGCGTTTCTAACTCAAAATGTAATTCCAGCAGGCCCGCAATAGCCGTCGGATTGTCGTCCAGGTTAGCAAACTGGCCAGCAAATGCTGTCACAGCGTCATCCCAACTCTTAAAAAGTTTTTGCATAGAGTCGGTCACTGTGAATTGTGGCGGATTGTCAGGATCAGCAGCAAACAACGCTTTTGTCTGCACAATCACAGCCGCATTAACGCCCCCATTGAGTATGCTCAACAAGACAAGCAGCAGTGGCTGTTTGGATATGTCGGATGGTGGCCCACTCAATACAGTGCCACCGGCAGCTACAAGCGGACTGCGTCCTCCATTTGAAGAGCCAAGCGTGGTGGTGGTACTGCTATTTATATTTGACGCTGATACATTCGATGAGCGATCAGGAATGAGAGGTATATCGTGTATCAATTTGACCTGTACATAGACAGCCGCGCGTTTTTCCTGTACATCAGTGGCGTACTGATTAGCAGTGGCATCGCTCTTGCTACGCTCTGTGAAGTCAAAATGAACGGCCTCAGTCGTATCCAGGTAAGTTTTCGCCATTGTAGCCACATCCCGCTGCTCTTCTGGAGTGGTAGGATTAGCTTGACGTACCTGTCTATCGAAATTCGTGAGCAGAAACTTCTTGCTTGATAGAAGGTCCTTTTGCTGTTTTGTGTCTTTGTCTGAACCCGTGCTTTTTGACTCCAAATGGGCCAGCCAAGTAGAGCTGGCTGAGATCAGTTCCTCCCATTTTGCTTTCAAATCTACTAAAAGGTCTTCCATATGTTATCGCCTCCCTAATGTGCGGTAAAAATTGTCAGTAATCGCCTGTGGCGTCGCCAGCCTGTTATCAAGTGCGAAGCGAGCCGCACCAATCATAAAGCGGGCCGGCACCGCACCACTTTCTTGACCGGAGGCCAATTGGCGCCCGGCCTGCTCAACTATCTCCATCTCCTTTGGACCGAACTTCAGCACTTGCGCCAAGCTCTTGTTCCCAAACTGGGAATACGGTTGAAACACCATTGTATCCACTGCTAGCTCGCTCGCCCGCTGAAAGCTCTCCATGATCGGTGGCGGAATATCGGCTGGCGTTAAACGCGGATACAATCGTAGCCATACACGCCGTAGATCAGTCGCCATCTTCTCAAAACCCATACGACGCAATAAAACCAGGCTAATCAATACCCGCAAGTATGACGTAGGATGAACACCCAGCGGATTGAACTTCACCGTACCTGCTGGCGCACGTCCTATCACATCCATCAACGACTCGACAGCCGCCGGCCCACCTAACAGAAGCGCAAACATATCGGCCATCATCTCTTTATGCCAGCGTGCCCAGACCCGCGCCACACGCGGCGAGATGCGTCCTTCAGTGGTCAAACGTCGATAGATGTGTACTGGCATTTCATCCCATAACCTCAGGTCAGCCTGGAGATTATGCGATACCTCGTGCAAAATGCTCGACAAGGCCCACACATTATCCAAGCGGTGCTGCGGCAACATAATCAAAGGAAAGAGATTTTTATTAAACCTCAACCTTGGTAGTGGTACGTCACGTCGATAGGTAGACGGCGAGAAACCGCTCTGCGCATAGCTGAAAGGCAACAAACTTGGTGTCGGTTGCGCCGTACCTATACCCACATAGAGGTCTTCGTAGCAGTTGGCAGCGATACGATCAACCGAGAGCAGCCGCTCACTAAAGCTAGACAGACGCTGTACGAACAGATCAAAGTAGAAATCCCAGATGCCTTCAACGTACAACACACGATTGCTGGCAACCTGCTTGCGCTCCAACAGAACGCGCAGGCGTGTGCTGGTTGGTTCGCGCTTCGCAGCATTGGCGGCGGCTCCCACCCAGCGCGCCATCTCGTCCAGCTTGATGCGCAGGTTATCAATAAAGCGATTGACGGCCTTGATATGCGCCTCGCCCGGTGCAGCAGGCCCCGTCCCGAACTCATCCTTCGTAAAGGGGCGCAGAGAGGTAGCATGCCTTTGCAGGTTAATGCCTTGAATCGTCAACCAGTTGTCGAGCAAGCGGAGCTCGCTGGTCGTGGCTGCTCCCTTGAGATCTCCAGCTACGCCTGTGGCAGCTGGCGCCTGTCCTTGCCCCTGCACTGTCTGAGCCGGAGGTGCCCTGAAGCTGCCTGCACGAACAGCAGATTGCGCTGGGCGAGATGGACCTCTTTGAGCAACAGACGATGGTTCCTCTATCCCGGTCAGGATATTAGCAAGGTCGTTATCCCAATCATTGTCTACGTTGGACCACTGTCCACCATGATTATGCTGATTTCTGGCTCCCGTCGTTGCCATAATCTTCACTCCAGACGACCACGAGGGTTGAGGTCTTCCCCAGAGACCGTGTGGCCTCAATGTTGTCAGTTCGTTCTTTATTAGAAACCGGCTCGCCGTCTTCGCAATGATAACGGACGCATGGTCCTTCTACGGCGTAGTCTGTTTGTTTGCACTGCACGTACACGCAGTGCCATATTGCGCTGAACCGCCCGCTCTACCTTGCGCGGATTGCTCATTACACGGTTAGTAGCTACCGCCAGTGTTCTCACCGCAAATGGGGCCGTGAGCCGACGCATTTGAGCAGCACGACGCAAAATCGCCACAGCGAGACGATGGACACGTGGAAGAAGCAACAATAGTTGTGGGTCTTGCCGTCGCAACGTTCTCACCAACTGCGTATTGGCCTGCACAAGAGGCGTTGTTACAGGCAGCAACGTTCGCTGTGCTCGCATGACACGTATGGTTAAGGGAATGGTCACAGCAGAAGCCGCCTCAGCCTCAGCTTCAGTTTGGGCAGCAGCAGCATTGGCAGCCAGCAGCTCCGACATCAATGCCTCGTGCACCTCTGGATGTTCCATTTCACCTGTCTGCGCAAAGGTATTCGTGAAGTGCTGCTCCATATGCGCCACTTCCATTTCCGCCTCGGCAGCCAACTGGTTAATCATCCGATCTGTCATTGGGTTGCTCTCCGAGGCGATGGTGGATAGAGCCCTGGTCACCAAGGGAGCTACTCGCAAGGCACGTTGCGCCAATCCCCTTGCACGCCTTTTGATACGATTGAAAAGCCCTTTCAGCTTGCCGAAAAGGAAGTGGTCAGCCTCATCTTCCATCTCAGGGTTGCTATAGTGGCTCAACTCATCCTCAAATTCACCCTCCTCACCACCAAAGAGTCCACCTATACTGCGCACGATATTGCCCAGAAACCGATCAGACTCATCCTCAAATTCCGGATTACTGTAATGGCTACCTTCGTTCTCAAACTCCCCCTCCTCACCACCAAAGAGTCCACCTATTCCCCGGATGAGATTGCCCAGAAACTCATCTTCAAATTCCGGATTACTGTAATGGCTACCTTCGGGATTGCTGTAGTGGCTGCCCTCGTCCTCAAACTCAAATTCGAGCTCCGGATTGTTGTAATGGCTTCCCTCAGGATTACTGTAATGCACCGCCTCATGAGCAATTGGTGCCTCAAAAATTGCCATAGTAAGACCTCACTCTCCCTAACTTAATTTCAAGAAGTCATACGCCGGCGTGGCGGTGGAACTGATCGACCACCAGCTACACCGTGAGGTGTACGGAACACTGGCCTGTTTGACATACCTGGACGTGGGCGACCTGCTCCTCCCGGCACTCTCATACCTGCACGTGCTCCTGGGCTTATGGGGGCCACTGTATTTCGCCGAATAACCATGTTGCGTACAAGTGCCCGCCTACAGACATGTGGATTCGTCAAAACACGTGCCACCTGCCCGGACATCACCTGTGAAGCCAGTGCTGGTGTAAGCGGTTTTCCTGTTCGTGCAATAGCTCCAAGTGTAGCTATCGTCCGCCGCTGGGCAGTTGGTATGACGCTCAGCAATTTACGACCAGCAGGGCCACTGCGATGTAGCCTCAGTACCAGTTGCGCATTGACCCGCATTAAGGTTGGCGTCAGACGACGCACGCCTATTTTGCCACCCATCACCCGCATTGAAATGGGCAGAGCGGCACCAAGTAAAGCCTGGGCCTCGCTCTCGCTCTCAGTATGCGTTGCCTCTGCCGCCATCACCTCGGTTAAGGCCGCCTCGTGTGCCATTTCATGTCCAGCGACCTCGGACTCAAATTCATTCGCTCCAAAGAGGTGAGCCTCATGGCTTGCCGCCTCGCTCTCCCCTTGTGCAAAAGCTCTTCCAAGCTGATGAAAGAGGCCAGCAATCTGTGCATTACGTCCGCCGGTTGCAGGACGCTGTACATTACTCCTCGCAGGCTGACTCCGACTGCCGCCCCGTCGCATACCTCTGAAAATGTTTCGACCTAGCCGCACTGCATGTGGCAACAACTTCCCCGCCACTTTCGCAATGATCGGGAAGAAACGATCAGATTCGTCTTCTGGATTGGAGTAGGGGTTACTGTAGTGGCTGCCCTCATGCGTTTCCCACTCCCCTTCCATCTCAGGATTGGAGTAGGGATTAGAATAGGGGTTACTGTAGTGGCTGCCCTCATGCGTTTCCCACTCTTCTTCCATCTCGGGGTTCGAGTAGGGGTTACTGTAGTGGCTGCCTTCATGCGTCTCCCACTCCTCTTCCATCTCTGGATTGGAGTACGGGTTGCTATAATGGCTGCCCTCGTGCGTTTCCCACTCTTCTTCCATCTCGGGGTTCGAGTAGGGGTTACTGTAGTGGCTGCCCTCATGCGTCTCCCACTCCTCTTCCATCTCTGGATTGGAGTACGGGTTGCTATAATGGCTGCCCTCATGTGTCTCCCACTCTTCTTCCATCTCAGGATTGGAGTAGGGATTAGAATAGGGGTTACTGTAATGACTGCCTTCGTGGCTTTCCCATTCCTCTTCCATCTCTGGATTGGAGTACGGGTTACTGTAGTGACTGCCCTCCGGATTGGAATAATCCTCCCACTCCTCCTCCATTTCTGGATTGGAGTAGTGGGACGTTTCAAATTCCATCTCGGCTGCACTTGTGCCATTGTGTGAGGCACGAGTAGTCATAATGTTGTCCTCCCGGTACAATCTCAACTGTACCCTTCAACAAGTAGCAAGAGAACTGATTGAGCTACAACCTTTGCTTAAAATGCTGCCATCTTTAGACGACAATTTGAGCCGCGAAACTGTTGCTGTTCGCTTTACTGGTGCATTTGGGAAATTCGTGGATGAGAACCAGGGCCGATACATCGGTTACCTGTTCCCAAGACAGGGTCCCTACGATTTCCCCAGGAATTAGCGAACGCTCCATTTACACAGGCGTTTCATGCTCGTCTGGCACATCAGGTTCACTTCCTTTTAGCAAACAGTCTTTAATGAATGCCTGTAAACTTGCACCACCTTGAACATGGGCTTCACGGCCACTAGTGAGGTGACGGATAAAGCAGCGGACTACCGATGCAGCTTCATCAATTGAAATCCGCAAGAGAAAATTACTATCATTCAGATGCGCTTCCTCTGCTGTGTCGACTCGTACTACCTGCAATTGAGTAGCGTCGGCATGTCTGTCATACCAACATCGCACTATCACAGCGAATGTTTTACTGCTCATTACATCCTTATCATCATGGTCAAACACAGAAGGTATCCTGTCAGTATAGGCTTTTCCTGCTTATCCAGTGTTTCCCTTTTGCCACTCTACCATAAGCTGCTCTATATTCGTTCTACACAAGTTCTATGCAAATTCTATGTGCTCGAACCTGTAACCAACTCATGAAAAAGTTTCGTCGTCTCGGGCAGCGGCTGCACACTTAATTCTTCGTCCAGCACCTGTTGACAGCGTTGATATTGTCGCAAAGCTTCATTACGACGGCCCGAAGCAACATAAGCTCGCATAAGCTGTTGATGTGCTACCTCATCACAAGGGTTCTCCTTCAGTATTGCCGTCGCCCATTGCACGGCCCTCTCATAAACACCAGCCTCCAGGTAGTGCCCGGCCAGCGTATTACACATCGCGAGATAAACCTGGCTCAGCTGCTCACGGCGAATAAATGACCAATCTGTGTAGATATCCTCTGTCAGGAAAGGACCGGTATACAGTTGACAGGCTTTCTCATATTGAGCCACCGCCAGATTACCACTACATTGCTGCCCCACAGAGTAAAAAGCTAGAAAATCATCGACATCAGAATGGAGTGAAACCGAGGAATTGAGCTGGTAGACATGATTTTTACACAGAATATAACCGCCACCAGTATCAGACATGTACCCTGCATTGAGGGCACGCCGCAAAGCACTGACGGCAACCTGCAACTTGTGATGCGCCACATCAGTATCATCAGCGGGCCATAAAACGCTCATCAGCGAATCCATCGTAGCACGATGCCCCACCTGAGCTAGCAGGTAGCGTAAGATGGCCTGTCCATTGCGATTGGTACACAACTCAACTGGCAATCCCAGACGTCTGACCTCAAAACGGCCAAAACAGGTGAAATACAGAGCAGGTAGCGCGTTGCCATTCTCAGCTGGCAGAGCAGCAGATTGATGCATTTGAGACTCTTTTAACATTGCTGAAGGCTGCTGAAGAGAAACATTTTTGTGCGGTTGCAGCAGAGGATGAAGGGAATGCTGGATAGTGGTAGCTTCTGTCAGAAGCGTTGGCAGGAGATTCTCAAGAGTAGCTACACGTGTTTTTTGTGCCGCATCCTCCTCCACAAAGCGTCTACTCGCGTCCTGTAAAGTTTGTTGGGCCTGTCCATAGCTGATATGTCCCTGCATGAAATCATCAAGCAGGGCTGCAAGTTGTATATGATCCGCTGCAAGTTGTTCTCGCACCAGAGCAACGTATACGGCTCCCTCCGCATAACGACCTTCTCGCATACACTCTAATCCACGTTCGAGCAAAGAGGCCAGCCAAGAAGGCTCAACTGAAGATGCTGGTTGCTTAGTTGTGCGTAACAAGCTCATCCGCTCCTCCGGCAGATTTCAAGAGGCACAGCTACAAAACAACCTACTGGCTATCTCTACTATCAGCAGCAACTCAACATTTGCACATGACACACAATGGACGTTGCCTAAAACATTTTTTGGAAGATGAATAACGACAGCAGTTGGAGACTGCTATGGGGTAGTAGCTGCCTTTCACTGGTAGGTTTTTTGGAAACGGAGGAAGAGCCTAAAAGAGGAGCAGAGGTGAAGAGACTGATTTTTGCTGCTAAGATAGAACAAAACCATCGTTAGATACTACTTGCAGGCATGAGATTGTGTTACTGTTGTATGCAACAGGCTGTTTTATTAGTTAGAGAGGCATGGTGAGAAGACACATGTAAAACGGTTGATAGTGATCGAGCCTTACGAGTTTTACAAGGGCAAGCTGATTGTCTATAGCCTGGGGAATTTTGTTTTTGACTACATGGATGCGGAGGTGGTGCGTCGAGGGGATATTCTCAGCTTGACCATCCAGAAAAACCGTCTTCTTGGCTGGGAACTGGTGCCCACGCATATTGGCGATTGGGGCGAACCGAGATTGCTGGCAAAATAGCATTTGAGTAATATCTTTTCGCTTGTCTTCTACGCGAGAGGGAGCACTTTTCCCGTTGAAGGAGATGCCTGTTGCGGCGATTCTTCCACCTGCTTATGCTCGACCGGCTGTTCTAGAGCATCGAGCCCCCGCAGGGGGGACCCTGTCTATTACGCCAGGTATGAGGTATACCACTTGTGGAGGATTTTGGTTGCTGGGAGCCAGTTCGGTGCAAACAAGGGCATGGACCATGCCCAGAAGAAGATGCCTGTAATGCGTGGATCGTCTATCACGTTGAGCAGGGCTGCGTCGTATGCTGCCGCCTGTTCGGTTGGATCTACCGGTTCGGCTGCTGCCTGCGCATCTCTATGCCAGGGGAGATATAG